>Ga0115031_1000084_pt1 | contig 60818 bp, 43 predicted proteins | sample Maine_Asex4_meta_FD_87301 | JGI IMG/M metagenome (GOLD analysis project Ga0115031, IMG submission 87301) | Marine algal microbial communities from Maine, USA - Maine_Asex4_metaG | ecosystem: Host-associated > Algae > Red algae > Unclassified | place: Maine, USA | collected 2015-01-05
CTTATCAGCCGCCACGCGATAGCGTCCGGTCCTACGCGCTAAAAACCGGACGCTATCGCGTGGCGGCTGATGCGCAAATGCGTTGCATCAAGCTAAAGTAAGTGCCATTAGGCGTTAGCCACCTGCGACTGAAGTGCCAAACAAAAAAGGCAGCACCAGCGTGCTGCCTTTTGTTTCAAATGCAAAACCGTTAGCAGACTAAGCTGAGGCGGAAGCAGTTGCCTTCTCAGCCAGTTCTTTGGCCGATGCAGTACATTCCCAAGTGAAATCGGGATCGTTGCGACCGAAGTGACCACCGGCAGCAGTTTTTCGAAAAATGGGACGTTGTAACTTTAGGTACTCGATAATTCCCTGTGTTGACAAAGGATACTGCTCACGAACAACTTCACAAATCGTCTCATCAGAAACAGTACCGGTGCCTTGTGTGTCCACGTGAACGCTGACAGGATCAGCAACGCCGATCGCGTAAGCCAGCTGCACTTCGCAGCGTTTGGCCAAACCAGCGGCAACAATGTTCTTAGCAACGTGGCGAGCCATATAAGCAGCACTGCGATCGACCTTCGTTGAATCTTTACCGCTGAAAGCACCGCCGCCGTGTCGTCCCCAGCCGCCGTATGTGTCAACGATGATCTTGCGACCAGTCAAGCCACAGTCGCCGTGAGGTCCACCAATCTCAAACTTGCCCGTTGGATTGATGTGGTAGGTGACGTCGCCCTTGACCAATTCTTTCGGCAACAGCGGCTCAACGATTTCTTCTTTAATGAATTTTTGAATCGTTTCATTATCGACGTTAGGACCGTGCTGTGTTGAAACCACAACCGTGTCGATACGAACGGGTGTGAACCCATCGTACTCAACGGTGACTTGGCTCTTACTATCGGGACGCAACCAGTCAACGGTTTTAGCGAAACGAGCTTCGTTCAACTTTTCAAGGATCTGGTGAGACAGCGCGATCGGCAATGGCATGAGCTCTTCGGTATCATCGCAAGCGTAACCAAACATTAATCCCTGGTCGCCTGCTCCGTCAGCATCAACGCCTTGAGCGATGTCTGGGCTTTGCTGGTCCAGCTTCACGATCACGTCACAAGAATCACAGCCGATTCCCGTTGCTGCGTCAGTGTATCCGACGTCTCGCATGACGCTGCGAACCAACTTCTCAACATCCACTTTCGCCTTCGAGGTGATCTCGCCAGCGATGACTGCCATTTCGGTGCTGACCATCGTTTCGCAAGCGACGCGACTTTTAGGATCCTGCTCAAGCATCGCATCGAGGATAGCATCTGAGATCTGGTCCGCCAGTTTATCGGGGTGTCCCATGCTCACAGATTCGCTAGTAAATAAGTACTTTCCAGAAGCCACAATCTTCTCCTCATTATCTCAATGGACGGCAATAAAATCGGCAGGTATTAATTACGATGCCAGTCGGGCATTTTAGCAGAGAACTTTCGTTTTCCAATACGCTAAACAATCGAGGCTGCCTGAGAAATAAGGCAAGTCTGAGGCTAAGAGATCCGTTCAACGACTAGCCGGCAGACGCTCGTGTTTTGGCAGCTCAGGACCAGTGCGCCTGCCGGCTGGCCGTTAAGCTAAATGTATCGCTACATCGGCTCGGATGGGCCTAATTAGGGCCTACTAAGCAGCTGAATCGATCGCAGGCTTCGTTTCCGACGGTTTTTTATAGGGCAAGCTGGACAGCGCGAGAATTCCCTTCACCGTCCGATCAGCCGCCCCGGCATTCTGAGCCACGACCTTCTGAGCCCGTGCTCCCATCGCTTGAGCAAGATGTGGCATCGTAATAGCCCACTTGATGAACGTTTGGATCTGGTGGCCGTTGTGAACTACCTCTGCAGCATCGTTCTCAATCAATGGCGAAACCGTACTTTTGAAATTCGACGTGTTAGGACCAAAGCAAACCGGCACACCAAATCCAGCAGGTTCAATCATGCTTTGGCCGCCGCGCGACCCCATACTACCGCCAACGAAACCTGCGTCAGCCATTCCCCACCAGGCCGACAACTCTCCAATCACATCGACGATCAGAATCGCCCCGGTATCAGACGCCGGCTCCTCAGAGGATCTCAAGACAAAAGAGAATTTTCGACGCTCAAGTTCTCGGCAAAGCTCATCTACGCGATTCGGATGGCGCGGAACTAGAATCAGTCGCAACTTGGGATGACTCTCCCGAAGGCCCGCGTAGCCTTCGGCCAAGAGCAGATCCTCCTCTAACTGGGTGCTACCGCCAATAAACACAAAATCACCCTTGGCAATTCCACCGGAGGCGGCAACGGCTTTGAGCTTTAACGTGGCCGCGTTTTTTCGGTCGGTTTGCACACCATCGAATTTAACACTACCGGTAACGATTACTTTTTTCGCGTCACAACCATTGTCGATAAATCGCTGAGCGTAGTCTGACGACTGAGCGCCGATCCAATCAATTTGTTCGAAGATGGGCTTAAAGAGGAAACTAAATTTGTGATAGCCACGGGCGCTTTTCTCACTCAACCGTCCATTGATTACGCTGACGGGAATTGACCGCGCCGATGTGATGCGAATCAAGTTCGGCCACATTTCCAATTCCGCTAAAATCAATTGGTCAGGGCGCAGCCGTCGCAATGCGCGTTTGATGGCCCACGAAAAATCTGCCGGGCAAAAGAAGGTGATCGCGTTGGGAAAAACGGTCTCGGCCAATTCCCGACCGGTTTCGGTCGTTGAGGAGACAGCGATTTCGACATCGGGATGCTGTTGCTGTATACGCGCGATGACGGGCTTGAGCAAATTCACTTCGCCGACACTGACGGCGTGGAACCAAAAACACTTGGCATCGGAGCTTCGGAGAGGAACGTGCCCCAAAAACTTTGCCGACCAGCCTCGCCGATTCTTTTTCTGTACAATCATCCGCCACATCAGCCATGGCGAAAAGATCGCCATCACTGACAGGTAGATCAAGTTAAACAGAATACTCATGGGATCCTTCCCAAAAAATCTATCATCTCAAATCGGCTCTGCCGAATGCTGCCTGATAGCAAATTTTCAGCGACAGGTCGCTAATCCAACTGCACTTACTTTAGATGACCCAACGGATCGTCTCATCAGCCGCTGGGCGATAGCCCCCGGTCCTTGGTTGCCATTGATGGACCGGACGCTTTTCCGTTGGCGGCTGATATTGTTTAAAGCAAGTGCCATTAGGTTCTAGACGTCGGTTCGTGGCCGATCCCAAAACCGGCGGCTAGCGCCTTGCCGCTCACCATTTCATGTAGCATCCGCCTTAAGGCGGTAATACACTACTTTCTCATACAGCATGACTTATACTTTTTACCGCTGCCACAGGTACACGGATCGTTGCGTCCCACTTTCGCACCGGTGTTACGCAGCGATTTCATCTGCTTCTTTTCGCCACCGGAATTCGCAATCGCTTCTTCTTGCTGTTGCTGCATCTGGGAAACAGGTTCTTGTTTCGTTTCGTACGCTTCGTGTTTGGCAGAAGTCTCGTTCAACGTATGACTAATAAAGTCTTCATTGAGTTGCTCGACGCGGAAAACCAAATCGGTAACGCGTTCGCCAATGGACGACCACAGCACATCGAACATTTGCATCCCTTGCCGTTTGTATTCGACCTTAGGATCCAGCTGAGCCATTCCGACTTGCCCGACGGCACTACGCAAGTAATCCATCGCCAACAAGTGATCTTTCCATGCACTATCGACGATCTCCAGCAGAACCATCCGCTCCATCCGGCGGAACTCGGGATGGTAGTGGTCTTCGACGATCGCCTCTAACCGTTGTTCTAACTGCTCCTGATCCATCTTTTCAAAACGCTTCAGATCCAGATCGTGGTCAATCGAATCCTTGAACCACTTCGTCAACGTCGTCGCAGCACCGTTGGCGTTCTTCAATGGTACTTCGCCATTGGCCCCCATTGTTTCCAGTTGCTGCTGCAACGTCGTAATCGAAGACTGAGCTTCTTTTTGACGCTGGTGGCTTTTGTCCAGCAACATTTGGTGGATGTCTTGTCCGCTTTTATCGACTAAGTCATCGACGGAAATTTCAGAATTAAAGCGGCGACTGGCCCAAGTGACCAATCCGTCTGCGTTTAGCCGAGCGTTACTATTCGGTGTGGCGGCTTCGGAAAATTTATAGAAACCGGCCATCACCGGATAAGCAGCCTCTTTTTCGATGTAATTGGCGACCGCTTTGGTCGAGAATTGCGATTTGACTTCATCAGCAGGCCTGTCTTTGATCGAATCGAGTTCAACCTCAATGCCGAACTTTGCTTTGGCCCAACTAACTGCCGATTGCAGGTTATAGTCGGGATCCAACATTACGTCGGCACCTTCGATCTTGATCGCATTGATCGCCGCGCGGGCTTTCTCCATCAACACTTCGTCCAACCGTGATCGACCTTCTTTTTTCAAGTCGTGTTCATTGATCTTTACGCCCCAACGCGACTTCATGAAAGCCGAAAGAGAGCTCCAGTTCCATTCCGATTCCTCTTCGGATAACGGAAGGTCTTGTTCGATCTGGCTTAGGATATCCGTTTCGGTTTGACGATGAGCCTCGTCCTTGGCGATTTTGATCGCCTCCGCCGGCTGCACGTTACGGAACGATTTTGGTTCGAGATACTCGACCGACAACTGCTGGGCGGCAAACTTTGAGAACGATTCGCGCCCGAAACTATCGTCAAGAAACGTGTCGAGCGTTCGATCAATTTGATCCTCGATCATGTCTTGAACAATTTCGCGGCAACTGACTCCGTCGAGAATACGCTGGCGGAAGCGATAGACGCGTTTGCGTTGTTCGTCCATCACTTCGTCGTATTCCAACAGACTCTTACGCTGTTCGAAGTTGAACTCTTCACGTTTCTTCTGAGCACCATCGATTCGCCGGGAAACCATCGTGCTTTCCAGCGGCTCGGGGCCTTTGAATCCACCCATCTCCAGCATCCGCTTCACAAACGGCCCAGCGAAAATCCGCATCAGATCGTCATCGAGGGACAGATAAAACTTGCTGCTACCGGGATCGCCTTGGCGTCCACAACGACCGCGTAACTGCAAGTCGATCCGCCGAGCATCGTGACGCTCGGTGCCGATCACATGCAGACCGCCACGGTCTTTTACTTTAGCCCCCATCTCCGACATCTTGTGTTCGTCGTCAATCGATTTGACCAACTCCTCCCACTCTTCTTGCGGAACGTCCAGTCGCGTCGCGTATTTGTCTTGCAGCCGAGCCCACGCCATCGTTTCAGGGTTGCCGCCCATAATGATATCGGTACCACGACCGGCCATGTTGGTCGCAATCGTGACCGCGTCGAATCGGCCCGCCTGTGCGACGATGTCGGCTTCACGTTTGTGATGTTTCGCGTTAAGCACTTCGTGCTTGACACCGCGTTTGGTCAGCAGGTTAGAAATCTTCTCGCTCTTTTCGATCGAAACGGTTCCAATAAGAATCGGACGACCCGGCAATTGGATCCTGTGGATCTTCGATCGAGCAACGATATGTTCTTGGTTGTCATAGCGGTCTTTGATCCAGACTTCGTTTTCGTCTTCTTTGACGATATTGCCCGCATAAAATTCACCGTCAGTCAAAAACACCATATCGTGTTTGTGGTAGTTCTCGACCTCGTCGGCGACCGCTTCCCACTTGTATTCTTCTTTGCAGTAGATCAAGTCAGCCGCTTCATCGCGCTGCAATGGGCGATTGGTAGGTATCGCGACAACATCCAGCTCATAAATTTTGTGAAACTCTTCGGCTTCGGTCATTGCCGTACCGGTCATCCCACAGATTTTGTCGTAAAGCTTAAAATAGTTTTGCAGCGTGATCGTCGCCAGCGTCTGCGTTTCCTTCTTGATCTTCACACCTTCTTTGGCTTCAACCGCTTGATGCAGACCATCGCTCCATTGCCGCCCATCCATCAAACGCCCAGTGAACTCGTCGACGATGACAACTTGACCGTCTTTGACGACATAGTTCACGTCGGTAATGTAGAGACCGTGAGCTTTGAGCGCGTTATCGATAAGGTGAGGCCAGTCCATGTTGCCGGCAGTGTAAAAGCTCTCCACACCCGCCATTTTTTCTGCCACGCGGATACCTTCGTCGGTCAGCGTTGCGGTGTGGTCTTTTTCGTTCACCTGATAGTGAACACCGCGTTCAAGCGTGCGGGCGATGCGGTCAGCTTCGGCATACTTCGATGGATTTTGATGAGCCGGTCCCGAGATAATCAACGGAGTCCGAGCTTCATCGATCAAAATGTTATCAACTTCGTCAACGATCGCAAACGCAAGTGGACCTTGGGCTTGTTGAGCCTGTTTGGGGAAGCGGTCGTCATCACGCGCCGCCGGTCGCATGTTGTCGCGCAAATAATCGAAACCAAACTCGTTGTTTGTTCCGTAGGTAATGTCGCACGCGTAAGCTTTCTGACGATCTGCCGGAGACATGTCCGACTGAATATTGCCAACGGTCAGCCCCAGTCCCATGTACAAAGGCGCCATCCATTCCATATCGCGACGGGCCAAATAATCGTTGACCGTAATCACGTGAACGCCGCGCCCCTCGAGCGCATTTAAATAGGTCGGCAATGTCGCGACGAGAGTCTTACCTTCACCGGTGACCATTTCGGCGACGTTACCACCATGCAGCACCATGCCGCCGATCATTTGCACGTCGTAGTGACGCATCTGCAAAAAGCGCTTGCCGCCTTCACGACAAACGGCAAAGGCTTCGGTTAAAAGGTCGTCGGTTGTTTCGCCGTTGACCAATCGCTCTTTGAACAGCTCTGTCAGATTCGCCAGTTCCTCGTTGGACATCGATTCGTATTGCGATTCCAATTGGTTAATGGCGTCCACGCGCGTTTGGAACTTCTTAATTTGGCGAGCATTCGATGAGCCGAAAAGGGACGTAACTGTCCGCTCGAAACCGCTGAGCACACCGGTACCGACGTTGGTGATGTTGTCCCAGGCTTTTTCCAAGATTTTTTCCATGGCGTGTTCCGGTCAATTCGTTCCGGTTGCTTTTTGTGTAAGGCGAAATTGTCAGTCGGCACAAGTGCCGCGGATGAATGCGCTGTTTCGATTTAAGTACAACGGATTCCCAAACGTTTGCGAAGTCCTCGCGAAACGCCCAATTATTAATTTAGGTAAGTCTGGTTCCGACAACAGATTATAGTGATTATTAGCCCCGGTCAACGGAGATCGCCTGCTTTGCTCAGACGACAAATCCCGACGATCCGAACGGTTTTCCAGCCCATTTCGACCAGTTTTGGCAGTCGATACGAACCAATCAACATTAATACGCAAGTTGCGTGCCTTAACGCCGCGGCTACTGCGTGCTCAAGCGCCGCTGCCACTTTTTCACATAGAAGCCAACAACCGTCACTTGTTTCCATTTTTCAGCCCTGCGGTAGGAATCAGACTTGGCTCCCAGTAAGATTCGTTTCCCTCCCACCACCATTGATGCCAGACAAACACCAACGCCCATTTTGACGACCTTCTGTGAAAAAAGACCCGCTAACGACTGACATCACCGGCAAAATGATTTTGCTGGGAACAGGTACCTCGGTCGGTGTGCCTGCCATGGGTTGCCGCTGCGACGTCTGTACCAGCGACGATCCAAGAAACAATCGGACTCGCTGTAGCGTGATTATGGGTCTCCCCGAAGGCAATCTGTTGATCGACACGTCGCCGGATTTGCGTCTGCAATTGATCCGAGAGAAGATAGGAATCGTTCACAGTGTCGCCTACACGCACGAACACAGCGATCACGTGATGGGATTTGATGACCTCCGGTTGTTTCAATTTTATCTGGGACATCCCGTTCCCATTTCCTGTACGCCAGTGGTTGAGGCCCGTTTGAAGAAAGCGTTTGATTATGCGTTTTCGCAAAGAGCGACGACACATCAAGGCGCAGCACCATCGGTGGACATCAGCTTGATCGACCCTCAGCAACCCTTTGAGGTGCTTGGTGCGACACTGACACCGGTGCCCATGAAGCATGGACCCAATTTCGACGTGCTTGGGTTCCGCGTCGGTAACGTTGCGTATTGTACCGACGTCAGTCATATCCCTGACACCAGCATGGAGTTGCTGCGTAGCCTGGATGTGTTAGTGCTTGATGCGTTACGGCCCGACGCCCACGTGACGCACTTTAATATCGAACAGGCGTTGGAGATCGTCGCCGAACTAAAACCCAAACAAACTTACTTCACGCATTGTTCTTGTAGTATGGATTACAAAGCCGTGAATCCAATGCTGCCCGAGGGTGTGCAAGTGGGTTGGGACGGGTTACAGATTCCACTGACTTAGCATTCGTCACGAAAGAAATTCGCGACACAGCCTCTTATCCAGGACAGAGCCAGCGAAGCTGCTCTACCGCGCTCCACGGCAAAGCTTTCAGTCATTTTCTAGTCTGGTTAACAGGGATGCTAAAACTATTTTAGCGAGCCTACCCTCAGGTGAGGAATGCTTCAACAAATTAATTGTTTTGTCTAAGTCAAACCGATGGATCAAATTTTGCGATATGGAATTCATTGAATCAATACTCGCCTCAACTATGTCAGGCGAGTCGCTGGACAACATTTCCAGCAGCATAGCCATCGTCTCATCAGTTAAATGAGAAGTCTCACTAGCGATCTCCGCAAACCTAGTTTGAGCAATAACCTCCATTTCTTTCCAGTTCTCGCAAAACCAATCCCATTCACCTTCCGACAGTTCGTCTGCGAGTTCGCTTGCTTCTACTACACCGACATCCGGCCAATAGTCGTTGGCGAAATCTAACTTTACAAAAGCTAAAAAGTATTTTTTTGTCCATAATAGCTTCGCGAGGCAGGCGAGAGCAGTTACGAACAAGTGCGATGACGGGTGCTTTGTGGCCGCGATAAATTTGTCATTCGCTATTTGTCAATTCTCACATTCTCATTTATCATTGACTTAAACTGTTGCCATAATCCTCGTCAGGACCAAATCGGGAAGCTATTCCTAGAGCAGCACCACCCGCTAATACCCAAACGCATCGGCGTAGGGTTTCCAATGAAGATCAATCTCTGCTTTGAGTTCTTCATTGCACGTCACGGGATTTGTCTTGTGACCTTGGCGTTGCTGAAAATACTGCTTCAACGGAGCCTCTAAATCCGCGAAGCCATCCAGATTGAGTTGCTCGTATACCTTCGCAACCGATTTTTGCGGCGACTGTATCAGATCCTCAAACTTCACTTCCACCAGTCGATCAGGCGGCAGTTCATTGCGATGCTGAAAATAGGATTCGTACATCAATCGCTGACACTCAAACACATACTTCGTAAGCCAACGGTCATCGTAGTTGGGCAATTGAAACGCCTGCGTATCGTCCAGCGACCTCCACAACCGCATCGTTGAAGATACCAGTTTATGCGGATGCCGCGCCATATGAATGAACTTCGCGTCTGGGTACCACTGTGCCAATTGAGAAATACGCCCGGTGTGCGGAGGCGATTTTAACACTAAACGCTTGCCTGGATACTCAATCGACAACGACCTCAGAAAGTGGTCCAGCGCTACCCGTACCGATTGATGATGATCCGAATCTGCTTGGTCAAATCGTAATTGTTGATGATGCTTTTGCTCGTTGTTGGGAAATGCGATCCGCCGATAGGGCGTGTGGGCTCCGGTAGAGACCAGCGCAAAATCATCCTCTTGGGGCGAATCGGCCGAGATCGCCATGCTGTCCATCGGCCTTTTTTTAGGCAACAAGAGACTGACAATCGGATTGAAGAAGGGCTTCGAAAACAGAAAATGCTGAGGCGCAAACGTCTCGAAGGTTGATGGATACGCCGCCGCACAATCCAACGACATCAGTTCGTGCATCAGCGTCGTTCCCGAACGCCAGTGGCCAATGATGAAGATTGGCGGTGCAGAAAGCGTCGCTTTTGAAATACGGTCTTCGAAACGGAGTCGCTGACATCGGTTGAGCACCGAATTTGCAACGCTGCACCCTCCGACCAGTCCCATCATGGGGTATCGAAAGGGGTGAACACGAAACTTGTTCTCTTTGAGCAACCGGTAGTAGTTGCTAAAGGACATCCCGTTCCATAATCGAGGAGCCCAAGCTGGGTAAGTATTGGTTTTTGGAGCGGGATCGGCGGGCATCGCAACAGTTTAGCCAGCGTTGCCGAAAAATCACAGTGGCGTAATCAAACGTTGGGCAAGCCGCGACTGTTTTTTTAAAAAAAAACGTATATTCTCAGACTGCACCTGACCGAAAAATTTGACGACCGAAAAATTTTGAAGACTGGATCGAAACGAATACAAATCTTTCGGTCAATAAATCTTTCGGTCATTTTCAATCGTCTGAAGAAGAACGTGGCCATGCGTACGATTGCGATTCTGACTTTCGTTCTTTTATCATTCCCCCTCGCAAATGCGTCTTATTTCCAACAGTGAAGGAGGCTACGAGTCCTTGCAGAAGAGCACTGCGGCAGGACAAGTGGCCTCGTCCACTACGACACTTTTTAACGAACGGTCTTAAGTTTTTTAAAACTCAACGGCAACTTCACCGCCGGACCGGGTACTGTAGGCGCGATAGACCCGTGCATTGATGTCTGTCGCAACGAAATGTGTTGAACCGTCCGCATAGACGAAAATGGCGCCGCCAGCGTGGTAGCTGTAGAACCCGCGGACTCTATCCAGTAGGTCTTCGTTTTCGTCGCCGGGCGTCCAATCGATAGTGACTTCTGCCGGTGAGCTATTTAGCGGTTCGTCGAGATCATCTCCGGTTTCCCAGACACCATCGCCGCCCGCATTTTGAGCCGTCACCGCAAATGCGCTGCCGCGCCCGCCTTGGAAAGACGCTTCGTTAATTCCATCGCAATCAGCTTTGAACCAAACTTGGCCCATAAATAGATCAGGTCAGCCTCAGGTAGCTTCGGCGGGCAAATTCGGATTACTGGCCGCCTCTCCCATTAAAAATGTGTTGGAAGATCCGTCTCTCAGTTGCCCGAAACTAACTTTGCTGTTGACGCCAAACATACCACTGGGAGCTCGATTCGTTAGAAATGCATCGTTGCCTTTACTAAATGCGTAGTCGCTGGCCTGTCCCTGTATACCGCCATTCTGCTCAACAGTTCCCTGATTTTCAGGACAGCTGAAAATCGGTACTTCGAAGTCGCCAATCGCCAGATTGACGGGTGCTGTCCAAGGCTGCGTAAGATCTATTTGGTTGTACAGATTGTTCTGTTCGAGCAACGGCAACAAAAACACAAACCCCGAATGTAAAGCATCTTGATGATTCCCATCGTCGTCGGTGATGCCTGGCGGAAAATGCATGTTCGACGATTCGTAATTCAGATTCGCAAGACCGAACTGACGAAGTTGATTCATACAAGCCGTTTTGCGCGCCGCTGCGCGAACCGATTGGACAGCAGGAAGAAGCATACCGATCAGAATGCCGATGATCGCAATGACGACCAACAGTTCCACCAGAGTAAACGCGGAACACCGAGCGTCTCTGGGGCATCGTTTTCTTTGAAGCAGCATAAGCCAATCCGGGGGAGAGTTCGTGTGGCAGGTGGCATATTGGATTATACGTCACAGGCGGAGCGAGTCGCATCTATTCTCGGATGATAAAAATGCGACAAGTTTCCGCGTGTTTTCAACCATTTTACGAAGTTGCAGCGCGAAACAGGGCCGAAGAAACGGCGACCGTTGGTTAATTAAGCTGCTGGTTTCATGATTTTCCCCTTAGGCGTCGTCAAATCGAACAGCCCAAAAATCTCATCTCGGGACATCCCGCGATTGATTGGCTGCGTGTCTGGAGACAGGATCTCGTTGAACAGCTCCCGTTTCTCCTCCAAAATATCGTGAATGCGCTGCTCGATTGTCCCCGCCATAATCATACGTGTGATCGTCACACTACCGGCGGCGCCGATACGATGGGCGCGATTGATTGCTTGATCTTCAATCGCAGGGTTCCACCAGCGATCAAACAAAAACACATAACGACAAAACTGCAAATTCAATCCGACACTCCCCGCACCGTAGCTCATCAGCAACACCGTGCGGTCAGGATTTTCTTTGAATTCCTGCAGAATAGGATCACGGCGTTTACTTGGAATTCGACCGTGGTATTGCAGGGGCCTAAATCGCTGTACTTGATCGGAGATTTTTTCGATCGCGCCCACCCACTGACTGAACACGATCGCTTTTTGGCCGCTGGCGGCAACCTCTTCAAGATCTGCTTTGAGCCGATCGACTTTTGTACTGGTTCCCGTGACGGGGTCAAAGTTACAAATCTGCTTCAATCGCAATACCAACTCGAACACATGATTAATCGTAATCTCGTCACCCATTTCGCCCAACTGCATCACGCCGTTATTCTCGGCAGCGAAGTAGCGATCGGATTGTTCTTGCGACAGATCAAGTTCCGCGTCTCGCATCAGTCGCGGCGGCATATCCTTCATCACGACGTCTTTGGTACGACGCAAAATCAAGTCTTTGACATTGCGTTTGATTTCACGGACGGTCATGTTTTGATTGACGCAACCGGGCGATGCGAATTCGCAAATCCCGACCAAATCATTGATACTGTTTTCAATCGGAGTGCCAGTTAAGGCCCAGGACCGGCGTCGATTGATCTTTTGTACAACTTTACTGGTCGAGTTCCCTTTATTTTTCACACGCTGAGCTTCATCGAGCACGCAGAGGTCGTATTGAAGTTCATCGGAAGTAACGATCGCTTCGTCGCGAATCAAAAGTTCGTAGTTGGCGACCTTGACCATCGCGCGGTTGTGTTTCCAATGCCACGCCCGTTCGCTCTTGTTGCCTTGCACCGCAGCGACGGTGATTTCAGGTGCCCACGTTTTAAACTCTCGCAACCAATTGGTTACCAAAGGCTTGGGACAAATCAGCAAAATATTGGTTGCTTGGCGGGTCCGTAGCAGCATGCGAATCGAAGTGATCGCCTGCATCGTTTTCCCCAGCCCCATTTCATCGGCAAGAATAGCGTTGTAGCGTGTGAACAGAAAACCGACGCCCTCATATTGAAAGTCGAAGGGCGGAAAAGGAAACTCCATTGTCTCGCCAGACAACAGGGACTCCAAGGGCGGCTGCAACATATAGAACAGCCGGTCCCCCATTTTGATCACGTCTTTGGGGGCTTTCAAATGGGTGCGATTATCGTCTTTGGTGACTTGGTTTTGTTTTGAGAATTCCTTCGGCAGTTCTTCATCAAGAGGACGTTCACCCACTGTCGGCTCTGTTGTCCCCTGAAAGAAGCTGGCCATCGCCGGAGCACCGCTGGCCGCGTCGTTTTCTTGGACGCCGGTCGCGGAGAAGAAGTAGCTGTTTACCTTTTGACGGCGCTTGCGAAAGGTGGCAGACACAATCGCAGGGGAGGTCACATTCGAATCAATCGCGACAGATTCCACCGGCATTGCGAAGGGAACTTGCAGGCTGCCTTGCCAATCGATCGGTGAGGAAGCATTGTGCATATTCGGTAGAAGCTTCTATGAGAGAGGGGGGAAATCTATCGCTAACCATTCGCTAACCATTCGCTAACCATTCGCAGCCAATCATCCATCGGCGCTCTTTGCCTTGCAAAAGTTGCACATCTGTTTTTTCAGCAGGAGCGTTTGTTACTACCGCAATACCGATTGCGCCTCCTCAATCGCCAAACGGATGCGCTCAAATGGCTCGACCAACGGCAACGACTTCGTGAACTCGACACATGCCGATTTCACCGACGCCAACGACTTGACTTCTTCGATTGACGCGATGACTCGTTCGCCGCCAATATCAAAACCAGCAACCCTGTTTTCCATTTGCTCGTTCGTGCATAACATCACCACCGGCGTATGGACGATCTTATCCAGTGCCAACAGCTCGCTGCGGTCGGTGATCAGAAGTTGCGGCCGCGACTTTGATTTTTCAAAAATCGAAGAAGCGATTTGGTCGCAAAACAAATACCCTCGATACGTTTGACCGTAAAGAATCTTCTGAGTCCGATTCTCAGCCACCGGTGGCGTGCAGTGAAACTCGATGGGACGGCCTTGCGGCGACACTACCAACATCCCTCCCGCAAATCCCAGTTCGGGAACTTCAACGACGGTGATGAACCCGAAACGCTCGACGGCTTCCATGCGTTCTGTATGTTCAGAAACTGCGTTCACGTGTTATCGTCCATGGGAAAGAATTTGGTGGGGAGTAGTTTCAGCAACAAACGATTGCTGCAACTGACGGCCCCCCTTTGGTGAAAACACCCGTAGGAGAAACGTAAACCCGCTGAACCCTGTCATCGGAGCATCTCAGAGCCTGCTTGATGGGCCTCTTCGGGGGCGTCGGGTTCGTGTCAACTGCTACCGCCGGTATAACTGTCACTTTCGCTTGCACATTGGGAAAGCTTGCCGATCGAAGACGTTATGCCCTTCACTAATTCTTTGTTTTGATGAATATAGAGACCGCGCGCTCGACTTTCGGCAAGCCCGCGTTTATACTTGAGCAGTAATCATAAAAAAACCGAAATTATTCATCTTGGAGCAGCGAAAATATGGCAAACGAATCGCAGGACATCTCTCCCGTTTTTCGAATCGATGTTGGCCAGAATGCTAGCGACACGCCCGTTTCAACGCGGCAAACCGAGCAACATTCAGAGCTAACAGCGCTACTGCAACAACTGGTAGTCGGACAGGATCGACAAAACGAACTGCTCGAAGAAGTCGTTGAACAGATGGGCGCAACACAGCGCCAACGTGCTCATGAACTCAATTCTTGGAAAGATGCGAATCCCATGCTGGCCAAACGCTGCCGTGCAGCCGCGGAATCGCTTTCCAAGGTCCAGACCGAGTTCCTACATAGCGTCACGTGTGAGGTTAATGACCAACACGAGAACATGGTGGACAGTGAATTTGTGATGAACGAATTTGTTGACCGATTCGGTCCTCGATTGGCTCATCTCAATGGGGTGCTGCAATTGCTGTCTCAGCTAAGTGCCAACATTCCGGTCAACCCGCGATAAGTCTCGGGAAGCATTGAGGGAATTCGCCTCAAATTCGAAAATATCAAAGGCCTCTTCGAACCCATGTTTGAAGAGGTTTTTTTCGTGCGATAAGCTTCAATTCCTTTCTCCGTTTAATCAACGACTTAATAGCTGTGCAGAAAATCAAAAGTTGCAATTTGTAGAATCGAAACCAAGCTTAGAAGATCTGGTTTAGGTTCTATCTGGTTTAGGTTCTATCTGGTTTAGGCTTTAATATCGATTCAAAACTTAAGTATTTCCGAACCAAAATCTAGCATCGATATCACAACAATGCCCAAAGGGTGTCCATGAGAGCTTTCTCCGTTAGCCGCATCATCTTCAGTCGCCCGACCATTGCGATTCTTTTAGTCGCCATCATGCCTGTGGTCGCAGGCGCTTGGGTTTATAAGGAATGGAAGAGCGGCATCATTTGGCCGGAGCCTCCGATAGTATCCGCGGGTGAAAATGGATCCGCACCGTCGGATGCGATTGTTCTATTTGACGGTTCCAATGCAGACCAATGGGACAACGGGGAAAAGTGGCTTACCGAAGACGGTGTGTTGACGGCCACAAAAAAACCGATCAGCACCAAGCAAAAGTTCGGCAGTTGCCAGTTACACCTCGAATTTATGTCCCCAGCAAAGATCGAAGGAAAAGGTCAGGGCCGTGGCAACAGCGGTGTGTTCTTCGGCGATTTTAAATACGAAGTTCAAGTGCTAGACTCATTCGAAAACACAACGTACTTCGACGGCCAGTGCGGTGCAATCTACAAGCAGGCTCCGCCTATCGTGAACCCTTCTCGCAAGCCCGGCCAATGGCAGAGCTACGACATCATCTATGGTGCACCCGAATTTGGTAAAGATGACAAGCTGATCAAGCCGGCGTATCTGACGGTTTTGCTTAATGGCGTTTTGATTCAGAACCATGTGGAACTTAAAGGGAACACCTTCTTCAATCGTGCACCTGCCTATACTCCTCACGAATCGAAACAGCCGATTGGCCTTCAGTTCCATAGGAACCCCGTCAAGTTCCGGAACATCTGGGTGCGCGAGAACGTCACCGCGGTCGAACCTCAGTGAACCTATTCACGCGAATTTAGTGGCAGCTTTGACAGGTAGTTTAACGACAAGCCGGAGGGCGACCGTGTTTCGCCGTGCTAAAAGCCGACGCCTTGCGGCTAATCGTTAAACGAATGAAATCCTTCTTAACTTGGCGTCAGTGCCAGTAAAAATCCTGAAGAACTGCCCTAATAGGCATCCGGCGGAGCCTGATTCTCCTTTGGCGAATCCTCATCGCCTTATCCTGTTTGGACTGAAGTGTTAAAATATCAGGCTTAAACACGTATCAATTTAATGAGCCAACCTATGGGACTGATCACGGCCACGAAGGCCTTTTGTAAACTACTATTCAATCGAGAACTGAGTGCCTCATTCGATCAATTGATCGCAGAGGGTTCGAGGCCGAAAATAACGTCTGAACCTAAACCGGCCGCAACGCCCGCCAGGCCTCAATCGCCCGCCCGCAGCGACGCGATTAGCCTCATCGCGGCGCTTCAGCGCGAAGCTCGTTTACTGGACATCGTCACCGAATCGCTCGAAGGATACTCCGACGCTCAAATCGGTGCGGCGGCGAAAGAAGTCTTGCGAGACACTGGATCCGTTCTCGAGAGAATGTTTGGCCTGCAACCGTTGACCGATGTGGATGATGGCAGCGAACTGGAAACGCCCGCCAAATTTGATGCGGCCGAATATCGTTTGACGGGTAACGTCAGTGGCGATGCTCCCTTTCGCGGATCGGTTGCCCATCACGGCTGGAAAGCCACTAAGTGCGAGATCCCCAAATGGACGGGCGAAAAATCTTCTGCGCTGGTCATCGCTCCGATCGAACTTGAGATCAAATCATGACGAAGTTTATCATCGGCATCGATCTTGGCACGACCAATAATGTTTTGGCCTATTGCGATGCAAACGAGGCCAAAGAATTGAATAGCACCGCCGACGTTCAGCTATTAAAAATTCCGCAACTGGTAGCCGCCAATACGGTCGAAGCCAGGCAATCGCTGCCTTCGTTTTCGTATCTGGCCGCTGACGCCGAAGCGGTGGGTGGAACTTTGGATCTGCCCTGGGCGAAGGATAGAAATTTTGCAACCGGTGAATTCGCGCGCACCAAAGGCGTCGACACGCCCGACCGTACCGTCGGTGCCTCCAAGAGTTGGCTGTGCCACAGCAAGGTCGACCGACGCGCTCCGATTTTACCTTTCAATAGCACCGACGATGTCGCCAAAATTTCACCCGTCATGGCCGCTCAGCAATACCTCGAACACCTCGTCGCGGCTTGGCTCGGCAAATTCCCCGATGCTCCGATCTGCGATCAGCATGTCGTGCTGACGGTTCCGGCGTCATTTGATCCGGTCGCGCGCGAGCTGACCCGTGAAGCGGCCCTTGCTGCGGGTCTGCCAACCAATTTTGTGCTGCTGGAAGAACCTCAGGCCGCCCTTTACGCTTGGCTAAATCAACAGGGTGACCAATGGCGAAAAACGCTCGAGGTGGGCCAATCGGTTTTGGTCTGCGACGTGGGCGGCGGAACGACAGACCTAACTCTGATCGCAGTCGACCAAAATGAAGGGGAGCTCGAACTACGCCGCGTCGCAGTCGGCGATCATTTGCTGGTCGGTGGCGACAATATGGATCTCGCCGCAGCCCACTTTGTCTCCGGTAAACTGTCCGAAGCCGGCACGACGCTGGACCCGTGGCAGTCTGTTGCGCTGTGGCACAGTTGCCGAGCGGCCAAAGAAACATTGCTGACCGACGACGGACCCACAACACAAGCGATCACCGTACTTGGTCGCGGCAGCAAACTGATTGGCTCTACGGTATCGGTGGACGTCAGCAAACAAGAAATCGCAGAGCTACTACTGAACGGTTTCTTTCCCAAATGCAGCTTAACCGATCGTCCCGTTCGTCAGCCCGCGTCCGGATTTCAAGAGATCGGTTTACCCTATGAATCCGATCCTGGGATTACACGCCACATCGCAGCGTTTGTAGATGCTCATTGCACCGGGGAAGTCGATTCCGTTGCGATGCCGAATTATGTTTTGTTCAATGGTGGTGTGTTCAAAGCCGATGGACTGAGGCAACGGATGCTGAGTGTCATGTCCGAGTGGTCCAGCGATCAAGAGGTCCACGAACTCAGCGGCGGGAGTGGGTTGGACTATTCGGTTGCCAAGGGCGCTTGCTTCTACGGCTTTAACCAACGATCGGGAGGGCTGCGCATTCGCGGCGGCGTCGGCAGTTCCTACTACGTGGGGATCGAAACCGCAGGACTGGCCATTCCAGGGGCATCGCGCCCGCTTAAGGCTTTATGTGTTGTGCCATTTGGAATGGAAGAAGGCACCGAATCGGCCGTCCCCTCGGGAGAGTTTGCGTTAGTCGTCGGACAAGCGGCTCAATTTCGTTTCTTCAGTTCCAACACGCGGAAAGAAGACCAACCGGGGAAATTACTGGATCGTTGGACCGATCAAGAGTTATCAGAAACCGATCCTTTGGTTGCGACACTGACATTGGACGATTCAGACGAGCAGTTTGTTCCGGTGAAGTTTCGATCAAAAATCACAGAGTTGGGTATGTTCGAACTATGGTGCGAGACAGGCGAGGCAGACGAAGCCAATCGTTGGAAACTCGAGTTCAACGTCAGAGAAAGTTGATCGACTCACTCGAACTCACGAACATACCCTTACGCATGTGAGCGGCAGGGCGCTAGCCGCCGGTATTCCACCTAAAAACTATCCAACAACATTAACGGTCCAACCAAACCGACGGCTAGCGCCTTGACGCTCAGATTTGATCCAAAACTAAATGCCATCATCGACTAAACACTCCGATCCAAACTTCGACCCATTAGTCGACCAACTCCCCAGCCGTTTCGTCGTGGGGATCGACTTGGGCACCACCAATTCGGCCGTGACGTACATTGATACCGATCAAGCTGACTGGAAGATCTCCGTGTTGTCGATGGAACAACTGACCGCCGTCGGCGAAATCGAGTCGCTTGATACGTTGCCAGCATTTTACTTCTGCCCGGCGATGGCAGGGCAGACCGATTCGTACGCGTTACCGTGGCATAAGCAGTCACCTCAATTCTGCGTGGGCGCATTCGCGCGAGACGAAACGGCCAAGACGTCCGGTCGCGGAATCGCGTCTGCAAAATCGTGGCTTTGTCACGCAGCCGTCGACCGAACCGCGCCGCTGCTGCCGTGGCAAGGATCGGCAGACGTGAAACGACTTTCGCCGGTCGACGTTTCGAGCAGCTATTTGAAACACATTCGTGCGTCTTGGGATCATCAGTTTCCTGATCAGCCTCTCTCTGAACAAGACATTGTGCTAACGTTGCCGGCTTCGTTTGACGAAGTCGCAAGAGAATTAACGGTCCAAGCCGCCAGTGATGCCGGGCTGAAACGAGTTGTCTTGATCGAAGAACCGCAAGCCGCTTTTTATGCTTGGGTTTACAAACATAAGGACGATTGGGAATCGAAAATTGCGATCGGCCAAAAGATTTTGGTCTGTGACATCGGTGGCGGTACAACCGACTTCACGTTAATCCGAGTTCGAAAGTCCGACGGTGACCAACAAGTTCAATTCCACCGCGTGGCCGTTGGCAATCATCTTATTTTGGGCGGCGACAATCTTGATCTTGCTATCGCGAAGTTCGTCGAACAGAAATTGATGAGGGAAGGGAATCTTTCCCCAACGCAATGGGATGTCTTAGTTGGAATCAGCCGCAAGCTGAAAGAGAAAGTCCTTTCTATAAAAACCGATGCTGCAAAAGAGATTTCGGTCAGCCTTCCTGCCCAAGGTTCGAAACTGATCGAGAGTAGCCTGACAACCAGCGTTTCTTACGGCGAGATCCAGTCGCTGATCGTGGATGGATTTTTACCCGACGTGCCGGTAGATGAGAAACCTCAGGCTCACCAAAGCGGATTCCAAGAATTTGGTTTGCCTTATGCCAACGATCCCGCCATCACGAAACACTTGGCCGACTTTCTCACCACCCACGCCAGCGCCGGATCAGACGACGACCAGGAAACAGCTTGTCCTGACGTGCTGCTGTTCAATGGAGGTTTCTTTGCTTCACCTCTGCTGCGGTCAACCGTTGTTGAGCGCATTGAGGCCTGGTTTGCGGCGGAGCAGGGCGGTGACTGGAGTCCGCAGATACTGGAAAATGATCGCTTGGATTTGGCCGTCGCACGGGGCGCCGCCTACTACGGTATGGTTCGCCGCGATAAAGGAGTGCGAATCGCCGCGTCTCTGGCTCGGAGTTACTACATCGGCGTCGGTGATGGGCAGGCGATCTGCATCATGCCTGGTAGTGCGCAAGCCGGAGAAACGTTCACCTTGAAAGACCAACAACTATTGCTAACGCTATCGCAACCTGTCGAGTTTCCGATCTACGTTTCCAGTGTGCGTTTGGCAGATAAGGTCGGCCAGATCGTTCCGCTTGACGAACAACAACTGCGTCCTCTGCCACCGATTAGAACGGTGTTAAAGGTCAAAAGCAAAAATGAAAAACGTGATGTGACCGTGAATCTGCGCGTGGGGCTGACGGAGATCGGAACCATCGCGCTTTCCTGCCATCAAATCGACAGCGAACGCAGTTGGCAGTTGCAGTTCGACGTCCGATCAACCACACAGACCGACGTCCACGCTCATGGTGGCACTGGCGAAGCGGAAGGCTTCATCGACGAATCGACGTGGCAGCAGTGCGATTTAGCGATCGCAGCCGTGTTTTCAGATGAAGATGGGGATGCAGAATTGGCCCCGCGCGAATTGATAAAAACAATCAGCGACATCCTAGATTCCCAGCGCGCGCAATGGCCGATGTCGGTGCTGCGTCGAATTTGGGAATCGTTAATGGATCACATTGACGGACGATCAAAGAGCGCCAAACACGAGGCACGTTGGTTGAACCTGCTTGGTTTCTCATTGCGGCCGGGCTACGGCGTAGCGTTGGACGACTGGCGCGTCACAGAAACGTGGCGAAACGTGCGCAATAAATTGATACACCGGTCGCCAAACATTCAAACCGAATCGCTGATTCTTTGGCGGCGACTGAGCGGCGGACTGACTGCTGGTCAGCAATCGGCGATCGCGCTTCCGCTGCTGGCGTCGATCCGAGCACTTGCGAAACAAATGGCCGGTAAGCCCGTCAAAGGGAACGCGGCTGCGATCAAGCCAGAGGACTCGATCGAAGTTTGGCGTCTGCTGGGGTCGTTGGAATTGCTGAACGTGCGCGAAAAGATTGAGCTTGGCGATTTGATTTTGTCATTATTGGATAAATCGAAGCTCGCCAGTTCCCGTGATGCAATGGTTTGGGCGCTCGGCCGCCTTGGTCAGCGTACGCCGATGTACGGACCATTGAATTCTGTCGTGCCTGCTACGGAAGTACAGCGATGGTTGGCGGTGTTCGTTAAACTAAGCGACACGTCACTATCAATTCGTCTGGCGGCAACGCAAATGAGCCGCAAAGTCGATGATCGCTACCGCGATCTTAACGCGTCGATCCGTGATGATGTGGTGCTTTGGTTGGAGAAGGAGAATGCCTCGCCTCACTATATCTCCCTAGTAAGAGACGGTGGAAGTTTCGACTCTGAAGAACGAGCACAAGTTTTCGGAGAATCACTGCCGCCCGGTTTAAGGTTGGCGTAGGACGGCAAATATTCAGCTCCAAAGCAAAAAATTGATTACCTTAATTCTTCATCCAAACACCAAATTCGTAGCCCGCGTAGAGCAGCAATAAAACAGCTGCGAAGACGCACCTCCCTGTCGCAATTTTAATAACAGCTTTCTTTTTTAATCATACGAGCATAACTCTTAAGAAAATTGACATCTGAAGAGAGTTCGCCAAAAATCGTCTTCGGATACCGAGATTGTACTCGGGGAAGATTGGCTAAGTTTCGTTTAATTGCCGAACAAGTCTTCTTCGATCAGATGGTTGGGAAATTCACTGGTGTCCTGGCAACAAAGTTGCTCCATGACTTGATGCAGTTGGCGTTTCAGCATCGCCATTGTATGATTGCCGCCGCGGTCTCCAAGAGCACCCACTCCGTACATAAAGGTGCGACCCATAAACACAAAATGGGCGCCACATGCCATCGCTCTGGCCACATCAGGTCCGCCTTGGCCTCCGCCGTCCATCATGACGACGCATCTGTCGCGGAACTTTTTGGCCAAGTGATACAAGGGCTTAATGGTTGATTGCCCTGCATCCAACTGCCGACCGCCATGATTGGAAACAATGAAGCCATCGCATCCCAATCGCAAGGATCGTTCAGCATCTTCTTCATTGACGATCCCTTTGACGACCAGCTTGCCCGGCCACATGTCACGAATCGGTTTAATTTTTTCCTCGTTGAGACGACCAGAGAAAGTTTTATCCATGAACCTACCAAGCTGCTTCATATTCAACCCTGGTGGGATGTACTTTTTCAGCGTGGCGAACTCCGGCGAGCCATACTTGAGCGTATTGATGGCCCAAGTTGGCTTGCAAATAATCTGAAAAATGTTGCTCAAGGACATGTTTGGCGGCATCGCAAGACCGTTGCGGATGTCACGAGGGCGGAAGCCGAAGGAAGGAACGTCGGCAAGAATCACTAGCACCGGACAGCCTACGTCTTTCGCGCGATTGATAATGTCGTCACGCATCGAATCTTCGGTCGGATGGTACAGCTGGAACCAAGCCTGCCCGTCAGTCAGTTCAGCAGCGCGTTCAATGCTTGTCGTACTAACGGTGCTCAGGCAAAACGGCAGATTATGACGGTGGGCAGCGGCGGCAAGAATGTCTCCACAATTAGGCCACATTAAACCCTGCAGGCCAACGGGCGATACGCCAATGGGGGCGTCATAAGTGTGACCGAAAATAGTCGTCTTCATGTCCGACTTTGTATGCTGGCTGAGGTATTTCGGCATCAGCTCAACTGATTGCAATTCAGAGACGTTCCGACGTAGGTTAACGTCTTCGTTGCAGCCGCCATCAAGATAATCGAACACAAACGAAGGCATCCTTCGTTGGGCACGCTTTCGCAAATCAGCGGTTGAGGGGTAAGCGGTAACGAAATCGGCTGTCACATCGGCAGAAGAAGAAGTCGGGGACATTTGTGAGATCTATTGGGTTGAGTCTACAAAACCGATGATAAGGTTCACGTATATCCGAGTGTACCGGACAGAGTTAACTTTTTCGCAAACCCATTGCGGAATTACTGGGCAATGTCGCGAAAGAACTATAGCCGACTAGAGCCTAAGGGAAGACTTCAATTCACGGATACTCGTTGACTGGCCCATCACTAAAACGGTATCACCTTCTTCGATTTCAGACTGCGAGGCAGGATTAAACTTAAAATCCCCATCGCCGTTTTTGATACCTACAACCAACAAGTTGAAATTCGTTTTGATTCCTAAATCCGCCAACGTTTTTCCGGCAATCGAGCTGTTGGAGGTAATGTGAAATTCGTCCAACTCCATATCCAAGTGAGATGCTTCAGTAAAAAGTTCGACCAAATCCGCCGTGGAAGGCCGAGAGATCATACGCTCGATGTGTCGAGCTCCCACTTGGTGAGGCATCACGATTTTGTCTACCCCCGCTTGCCGAAGTTTGCGACAACTGGTTTCGCGTTCAGATTTCGACAAGATCTGAATGTCATCGCGCAGGTTACGGGCTGTTAATGTAATGAAAACGTTTTCCGCATCCGACGGCAGTGCCGCGACCAACGATTTTGCGGTGGAGATGTTGGCTTCACGGAGCACGAAATCCTCCGTTGCATCGCCTGTAACTGCTAATATTCCAAGTTCGTCATTGGCGTGGACAGTCTTCTCGGGACTGTTGTCGATGACAAGGAAAGGAATTCTTCGATGTTTCAATTGGATGGCCAGATCAGAACCCAAGCGGCCAAATCCGCAGATGATGACATGATCATTCAGCCGCTCGATTTCTTTGGTCATTCTTCTTTTCCCTAGAGCGCGATCGACTTCGCCTTCTAATAACATTTGTATGAATCCACCAATGGCATAAATACTGGCGGACACGCCTAAAAGAATTACGGCGATGGACAGGATTTGCATTTCAGGTGTCTGATCGCTGCGTTCTCCATACCCGACGGTAGAAACAGTAATCACGACCATCCAGATCGCCTCCAGCCATCCGTAGCCGCCAATCATCCGGTATCCCAAAACAGACACTAACCCCACCGTCGCAAGCATGACAGCGCCGCGTCGAATTCGGGTGAACGTAGAAGGCATAGACGGGTAAAAAATTACAAATAGGCAGGCTTCATTTTTAGTTACTCAAAAGATAACGACCCTATGCTTGTTCGCCAATGATGGAAGGGCACCGTGAATAGGAAAATCCCCAAAGTGCACTCCGCGTCACAAAATTTTGGCTGAGGGCGGTTTGACGTTGTGGCGGTAGGGCGCGAGCCGTCCGGTTTTGCTGCAGCACCGGAAGGCAACGCCTTAAACGATTTCTTTCACTGATCTAAATAGCCGTTCGCTTTTCAAACGAAAATCTCTTCACGGCGTTGACCCAAAGGCAGTGCGTCTTTTGCTACGCCCCAAAGATCGAGCGCCTACTTCCGCCATACGACTCGATTCACATAGTCAGTATAGCTGACGAGAATTCGGACAACCTTTTCAGAAACGTTAGGCATCGAATAATCAGCGACTTGCCGGAGGACTCGGTCGTCTCCGCGCGGTTGGCTGGCGAGTATATTCACCGCTTGGATGATGCGCTGCGGATTGAGCCCGGTCATCATCACCGACGCTTCTTCCATCGCCTCTGGACGTTCGTGTGCTTCACGAATATTGACGGCGGGAAAATTCAGAATCGAAGACTCTTCAGAAATCGTGCCGCTGTCCGAAAGTGTCACTTTGGAGTTCTTTTGTAGGCAAACGAAATCCGAGAACGAAAGGGGCTTCAGCAACGAGATCCGCTGGTCAAACTCCAGCCCCAACGCCTCAATTTTGTTGCGGGTTCTTGGATGAGTCGAAAAAATAATCGGGCAATCATGATCCTGAGCGATTTGATTCAGAGCCCTATGTAGATTGCGAAAATTAGTTTCGTTATCAACGTTTTCTTCTCGATGAGAACTAACCGCGAAATAGTTGTGCTTGGTCAGCTGCAACCGCGACAACACATCCGACTGTTCGATCTGATCCCCGTAGTAGTTCAGCACCTCGAACATGGGACTGCCGGTTTTGATAATACGATCCGGCGGCAATCCTTCACGCAACAGGTACTCACGTGCGATATCGCTGTAGGTAAGATTGATGTCACTGATGTGATCAACGATCTTTCGGTTAATCTCTTCTGGCACGCGCTGGTCAAAGCAGCGGTTACCTGCCTCCATGTGAAACACAGGCACCTTCTGTCGTTTGGCGGTCAGGGCCGCTAGGCAACTGTTGGTGTCACCAAGAATCAGAACCGCATCGGTCGGGTTTTCAGCCAGAACCGTGTCGAACTTACTAATTGTGTTACCAATGGTTTCGGCAGCATTGCTTCCTGCTGCTTCCAAGAAGTGATCGGGCCGCGGAATGCCAAGATCCTCAAAAAAGATCTCGTTGAGTTCGTAGTCGTAGTTCTGCCCCGTGTGAACCAGCGTTAGATCAAGATGATGATCAACCGCAGCGATCACACGCGAAAGACGAATGATCTCTGGTCGAGTACCGACGACGATGGTGACTTTTAGTTTTTTCATTCGATAACCGGCACCCAATAAGTATCAGGGCGTTGAGGATTAAATATTTCATTGGCCCAAAACAGAACAATCATGTTTTGGTCGCCCGTGTTTTCAATTGAGTGTGTGTATCCCGGCGGGATATCAATGACGCGAATGGTTTTATCGTCGACCGGGTATTCGATAACCTGATCGAAGTCCAACATCCGAAAGCGAATGCAACCTTGGCCTTGGATCAAACAGAACTTTTCAACCTTCGTGTCATGGTAGTGATTGCCGCGCGTGACGCCCGGCTTGGTTGTTGAGACAAAGATCTGACCTAACGAATCCGATTTGATCCACTCAAACAACCAACCCCGATCATCTGTTCTCAACTCAACGTCGTAACCAAAATCGTCTTCGGGAAGAAACGACAAATAGGTGCTGTATAGATACTTTGTAAACTTGTCGGACAGGTCGGGAATCTTGAGCGTCTCACGTACCTTTCCAATCGTTTTGATCTGAGCAGCAAGGGCTCCTAAAGTAACCTCGAAGGTCTCTTCCACTTCATGAAAAACTTCTTTGGTCGCCGGAGAGGCTAAGTGTCGCATCAAGCACCGGACGACTTCGTCAATGTAAACGAAAGTGAGTTCGATAGAGGGATCGTTAACTTGGATATCTTGCTTCCGCGCGATATTGTGGCAAAAAGTTGCAACGACGGTGTTGTAATTTGGCCGTGATCCTTTGCCAAACACGTTCGGTAGTCGATAGATGCAAACGGGACTATCTGTTTGGTTGTTGTATTGCACCAAAGCATTTTCTGCGGCCAGTTTACTTCGCCCGTAGTCGTTGTCGCGTGTTGCTTGTGTTGACGACGTGAAAACAATCGTGGGGATTTTCGAGGATTGTTTTGCATACTCAATTAGTGACTGCGTCAGGCCGCAGTTGACCGTTTCAAAGTCTTTTAAATCTTTGGGGCGATTAGCGCCTGCAAGATGGAAGATGAGATCCGCTTGGTCCACCAGAGATGACAACGATTCCAAAGAATCCTTCGATGTAAATTCGAGGATCTCTACGGACTCTTCTTGAGGCAATCTTTGCAGTGCCAATTTGAGAGTGCTGCCAACGAACCCCTGCGACCCGGTAATCAAGATAGTTTTCATGTTGTGTCTGCGTTACGTTTGGCTCAGGAGGTTTTGGACTTTTTCCAGCTTGCAAGTTCTTTCTGAACATAGTCTAGGGTCAGCAGTTTTTCTTTAACGCCTTCGACATCAAGTCGGGTCGTGTTGTGGGAGTTGTAGTCCTCTGACTTTGGCTCCAGAACCTCTCCTTCGCTGAAAAACTTGTTGTAGTTCAGGTCTCGGTTGTCGGCCGGAATTCGATAGTATTCGCCCATGTCTTCCGCTTGAGCCATCTCTTCGCGCGTTAGGAGTGCCTCGTATAACTTTTCTCCGTGGCGTGTGCCAATCACCCTTACGCCGCTGTCGACCTGGAAAAGTTCTACAAGCGCCTGAGCTAAATCAGCGATCGTGCTGGCGGGAGCTTTCTGAACAAACGTGTCGCCTTGATGGCCATGGGTGAACGCATAGACCACCAGATCAACCGAATCTTCAAGGGACATCAAAAAGCGTGTCATATTAGGATCGGTGACAGTAAGTTGTTTTCCCGATTTGATTTGACTAATGAACAAAGGGATAACGGACCCACGGGAAGCCATAACGTTTCCGTATCGGGTACAACAGAATCGTGTTTTATCGGGGTCTGTCAAACGCGCCTTCGCAACGACGATTTTCTCCATCATGGCCTTGCTGATACCCATCGCATTGATTGGGTAAACGGCTTTATCAGTACTCAACGCGATCAATCTTGAGACGCCGCATTCGATAGCGGCGTTGCAAACATTTTCGACGCCGATGACATTCGTCTTCACGGCTTCAAATGGATAAAATTCGCACGAAGGAACCTGTTTCAAAGCAGCCGCTTGAAACACGTAGTCGACTCCTTGCATCGCGGATTTGATACTGGTGAAGTCTCGCACGTCGCCGATGAAAAATTTGACTTTCGGGTTGGCCAAGCTGACCCGCATGTCTTCCTGCTTCTTTTCATCGCGACTGAAGATTCGGATTTCTGCGACCTTGTCGTCACGTAGAAACCTCTGCAGAACGGTATTTCCAAAAGATCCAGTGCCGCCAGTAATTAGGAGTGTTTTGCCATCAAACATATGATTTTCGGTGGTAATAAGGTTTATGAAATATCCAGCGTGTTCAAGGAAGAGGCAGAACTCGTTGCCGCCTCCACTAACGGAAGATTGATTTATGTGGCTTCGCTGCTGTTGAGCGGCTTTGTGATTTTTCCCAACATCGTCAATAGGCGATCGGCGACCTGAAACTTCGAGCGCTTCCAAGCGAGAAGATGGAAAAGCGGTTTCGTAGGTCCGGGGAAATAGTTGATCGGTCCTTCTACCTCGACGTATGCAAATTGAGGCGCCTCGAAGCCAACCGCAGCAGCGATCTTCGTGATCTGAGGTTCACTGTTAAACTTATACTGCACGGGATAATGGTACTCGTCCAGATCGTCCTGTTTACGAAGCATGCTCAGCACCGCTTCGTCGATCTTCAACTGCTTTAGGAATTGCGCGGTGAACGTAAAGTAGTGGCGAATATTGGGCGTTGAAAAGTAATAGGTCCCACCCGGCTTGAGTGCGTCATAAAGTGTCTTGCAAAAACTTTCAGGCTCCGCAACGTGCTCCATCACCATCCAGCTGTAAGCGATGTCGATGGAGTTTGGCTCCAGGTTGGCGTCTTCCATCATCGCGTTTTGCGTTTCGTCGAACAAGCCTTCATCAGGAACCATATTCGGATCTGGCTCAAGGCCCATGTAACGCCCGACGTGTGGCTTGATAGCCCATTGCCAATCGCTTTCACGAGCCATCCCAGCACCACAACCGATATCAAGTACCGTTGGCGTTTGCCGCTGTTTTAGGTCAGCGACAATTAGATTAGAAAACACACGCCTGCGTTCGGAAACATTTCGAAAGTTATAAGCGCTGCTAAGTTCGTCAAACGACATCTGGTCATTTGACATGATTGGCGCGAGCAAGCTGTCCGAGTATTCGGCGGTGCCGCGCGGCTGGTCTGTAGTTTGAATCATTAGATCACTCATGCATCAGTTGGAGTTATATGCCAGTTGTTGTTGGCCAAGAGAGTCGATAACGCAGTCCCATTTTTGTAGAATGACATCTTGCCCAAAAAGTTCTTGGCCAACTTCTTGTATTTTCGATTTGTCCTGTTCAGCCGTTTTTGAGAGCGCGAACTCTTCGTTGATCGCGCTGGCGATATCAGGCGCCGTCAATCCTTTTGAAATCGACCCTAATTGCCGCCCGACAATCAGTTGCGCCAGTTCGCTGTCAGGTTCTAACAGACCCAAAATGCGGCATCCCGACTCCAGATACGTCATCGTTTTACTGGGGTACGCGCAGCGGATCACGTTGGGGCTCAACGAGACGATCGACAAGTCCGAATCATGGATAATTCGCATGATTTTTTCAAGCGGCTGGAAAGGCCGAAAAAAGACAGTTTGGTCTAAAACGCCAGAGTTGCGGGCCGTTTCCTTAAGCTGTGACTCCAGCACCCCCGCGCCGACGAAAAAGAAATGGATGTCTTGATTGTCCTTGAGAGCAATCGCTGCCTTTAAGACCTCGTCTAAGTGCTGAAAGCGGCCAAGGTTACCCGCGAATAACACGCGGAAAATTGAATCCCCTTTATCAAAGGAAGCATCAACTTCGACTTCCGGACTGAAACGATCAATGATGAAATTATTGATCACGTGCATGTTGTCTTGCTTCAATCCGCGCTGGCTCAACGTCGTGGTCATATCTTGCGACAAAGTAACAATAGCATCCGCCCGGCGGCAATTTCGCCGATCAACACGTGAGACTAATTTGGAAAGCCAGCTCTTGTTCATCATGCCATTGGCCTGCGCGATCTCAGGATAAATGTCTTGGCAATGATAAAGGTACTTACAACCGTTGATCCAACTTATCCAACGGACCGTCATCGCGGTAACGGTGGGAGGAAACGAGCCGACCGTCATCAGATCGTAGCGACGAAATCTAACAAAACTGTGCAGCACCAACTGGCTCAAGAACAAAAAGACGTTCAGCGCTCGGCCGATAGTATTCTTTTTGTCTTCTTTAAAAAGCGAAACGCGAATCTCTTCAACGCCGTCGCGCATCACGCGGCGAGGCAGTTTTTCGGTGGTCACATTGTTATACCCCGGTTGCGTAGAGAAAACAGTGACTTGATGTCCCCGCGCAGCAAAACGATCGGCCATAATCCGAAGCATTTGCGGATACGCACCTACATCGGGCGCGTAGTAACGATGGACAATCAAAATCCGCATGGAGAACTTAACCTACCAAACTCAAAACGTGGGAAGTGAATAAAAAACGACGGCCAGAACCATGTGTTAGTTAGCCTACCGCTTGGGCACCGCTGTTGAGTTCTTCCGCGTGTCTCTGAACCCAAGCATCATCCTTTTCATACCCGACAGAAATCAGTTGCTTGCCGGCGTAGTGATTAAACGCCTCACAGGCCTCAACTGAAAAGTGATTCTTCCAGTCGCCCGCAATTCCCTTTCTCACGAACGATTTTTTATTTTCTTCTCCCTGCTTCCGCCCACTTAGTTTTTTGAAACTGTAATTCTCGACGATTTCGTTTGCGCGTTCGATGCCAATATCTTTGCCAGTGAGTCGCATCGTCGTATCGACGAGAATTTGAGCGGCGTCGGTTAACAGGTCTTCGTACCTGATAACCGCAACGTCATGGCATAGCCAATCATCAATGAACTGCGACCAACTGAAGTGAAAGGTCTCTTTGACATGGGTGTCAAATAGCTGTTCAATGAATCGAGGCATGTTTCCGCGGATGTCATCGTAGTCATCGAAGACTAAATGCTTACGATAGTGATCAACGCCGAACTGCTTGTTAATCTCATTTTTATTGAGCATGTAGTAGTAAGCCGAAACCATGATATCACGTCCATCACGGATGACGACGGTGACGTTTTTGAATCGTGGGCTGTAGAGGTGGTGGCCCGAAAGAATACAGGGCTGTAACTTCGCCGGATTCGAGTTGCGTGGAAACGGCAATTCCAAACAGTCAGACAGCATCTGGCTGAACCAGGTGCCACCCGATTTTGGATATTCAGGTACCAAGTAAATTGGCTTCACGCCAGAAAAGCCATGCCACATGGCTAAACGTTTGAGGGCGCGTGCGCGGTGGAGCGTTCTAGCAATCATTGTGTCAACTCAAGCGGGCGGGGGAATGGGGTTTTTGTTTCTGTATCAAACGTTTCGGCATTATCCAGCGGATCTCGAACAGGTCCATGAACCATGCCGATGAACAAAAGGATCATGTAAATTGGGGCGAGGTCGAGCCCTGCCTTGACGATGCCGGTGCCGAGATCATTTCCTAAGGAAAAGATTACAAAACGTGTGGCGATCATCGTGTAGATTAAAATACTAGTTGGATTGTGGCGATGCGGGTAAAACGAAAGAAAGATCTGCCGAAACAAAAGTCCCGTACAAAACAATCCGACCCAGACACCTCCGAGTCCAAAGTTCCATTGGAGTTCGCCAATCAAACCAGGCGGCACTCCGGACAGACTTCCTCGATAGCCAAAAATCTTTTGATTGACCGTCAAGCCTTGATTAGCCCAAATCGGTTTGTCGGGCCAATATTTCCTTGGTATCGGAGCCGCCATCCAGGCGTACAGCATTTCGCCTTTGCGGTAACCCATTTTTCGAGGCACACCATTGATAATATGGCAACACTTTGAGATGTCCAACATATTTCGTCCACTAAGTGTCTTCTGAAAGAGCATGCCCATGTCATTAATGTTGACTTCGTTTCGCTGCCCTCGCGCGAACAGCATCGCAATCATCAACAAAGAGGCAACCGTCAGTGAACCCAGCATCAACTTGATGCTGACCTGCCGAAACATGTAGTAAGAAATCACGGCACAGTCCAGCAGTATCAAAGCAACGCCAGCGCGACTGTTGAGAACCACCGCAAGAGAGATCGATTGCAACATCGCAAGGATCATTACCAGACCCATGAATGAAAGGAACGACTTTTTATTTTGGATTATCCAGAGCAAGCAAAAGTAAACGATGAACTTTGAAAAAGCGGCTCCACGGCAAAACAGATATGCAGTGCTATGCATTCGTTCTGCACCTTCGGCGCGGGCGTCTAAAAATCTTTTCTGTGATATCGACGTAAAACTACTGAAGCTAACACCTGAGGTGACAACAAAAGCAGCAAAGCTCAAGATGGCGATGCCCCCGACGATCAAGATCACAATCTGCAATCGTTTTCCATTCCATTGGACGACACGAGGTAGGAACACCCAATCGAGCGGTGTCTTGGGAAACCGAAGCATGTACCCCATAACAAACAGGGAATAGCCGATCAATAAAACGTAGGCTCCTTTTAGGAAAACCTCCGGTTCTTGGTGCAGGAGAACATGTTCAGCAATGTATGGATCTGTCTCGCGCACCCAAAAGATGTAAATCAGCTTGATCGGAGTACCAATCAGAACCAAAAGGCTCACCAATACGATCGGCTCGAATACGCTGACCGGTTTTTGGGCGAACAAGGGAATCGAAATCACAATAAGACACATCGTCCCAAGCAATGAGATGATGAATTCTTTCTCGTTCTGCGCCACCACAAATGTCAGAGTCAAACACGCCAACGATGCTGCGATGATCATTAGCTTATAAAGCTCGATCGGCCACTGGCTTTCGGTTTGTTCGATATTTTCCATTTATCCTAAGTCGTAGTTCGAAACAAAGATCGGTTTGACCAAAATTTCGACCACCCAAATCTGGATTGCAAAGTAATAAGAGAGCCTGAAGATATTTTTACGCGGAACAAAATCAACGCAACGAATATCAACAATGCGATCGCTTTTAGTGGAATCAGCCAAACTATTGTCTCAGCCGGAAGCAACCAAGCAATAGCACAGAACGTTAAAAACACAGCGGTCGACTGCAGCATCTCTCGGGTTTCCCACTGGATGTCGTAGATCCTGCTTGTCACCAGCAGTGTCGTGATGGCCATGACCGAGTAAGCGGAAATATTTGCCACAACGGCACCCCAAATGCCAAGCATTGGAATAATAGCGAAATTCACTCCGACACTCACTAGCAATCCGGTGCCGGAAATCATCGAGAGAATTCCAGTCTTCCGCTGGTAAAACAGAGGTTGATTTACTGCCAAAAAGACAGCCATCGAGACAAAACCAAGCAATATGAACTGCATCACTCGGGCTGATTGCGTATAAGACGCGGTCGAAGCCCCTCCGAACATGGAAACAATGGAAACAATTTCGGGGGCGAAGAAGATTCCAAACAACGCCGTGAAGAACGTTGCAACAAAATAGATCGACGCCATCTTTCCGAACTGCTGGTGACTATCGGCAGACTTAGCATTCCTAAAGTACGCAGGCAACCAAGCTGCTCTCATTGACTGGACGACGATCGAAAGAAAAGCCGCGAGCATGAATCCAATTGAGTAAATCCCAATTTCTGAACGGGGCACGTCTAACTGATGAAGGATCAACCGGTCTACCGATATCAGGCAACCCATAAAAAACGCATGAGGCAGGACCGGCAAGCAAAATTGAAATATTTCCCGCCATTTGACGATGTTCAAACGCGGCATTGCTCTTTTAAATAAGACGATCGCCGAGAAGATCACAAAGAGGCTGTAACTGGTCAATTCACCTAAAACGACCCCCGCAACTCCCCATCCTCGCCAGGCGACGAAATAGATAATCAGAATCGTCGTCACTAAGAATTGGCCCAGCGTAAACGCGCGATAGGCTAAGGGCTCCTCGCGGATATTGAGCCAGAACTCAACAATATTAATGCCCCCGCGCAAGTATCCCGCCGTGATCGCCACAAGAATTAGGTACAAGGGGATAGACTGGCCAGAAACGTGGTAAAACCCCCATCCCAGCAGCATCATCAATCCGTAGAACGGCAATCCGCCAATCAATCTTGTCAGCCACAATGAACTGGCCAGCGTATCTCCTTCGGCCTCATATTCGACGTAGAACTTCTGCACTGCGAACGAGAATCCAAATCCGAGAAGTGTCCAACAGCAAAAACTAATGGCTTGTAAAACGGCCAGTTCGCCAATTTCGGCTTGGCTCAACACGGACACATAGAAGGGAAGCAGAATGATCCGAGCCCCTTTTGCCAGCAAATCTCCGAAACCGTAGATCAGCGAAAACCGCAGAAATCGGCCCATGCCGCGCGGCGTTTTAGTCGCCCCCTGGGCTGACTCTTCTTCGTCGCTCATTCTCAGCCGCTCTTGTGTGAAGTTGGAAGAAGCGGATTCCACCACTGAGCCAGTGGAGGATGCAGCTCAATTAGCCGGAGCATATCATTTTCTATTTCTTGGCAAACATCAGCTGGCAACGAATCTCGCAAATTTACCTTTTTGCCAATTGAAGCAGTTTTTGAATAAAACAGCTTCTTCACCATCCGCGACTTCTTTAGTTCATCAAGTATTTTATAGGCACCGATCCGCCTCAGGAAAAAAGCAAAATTCATCGCAGCCTGAGCCACGACTTTTGATTTAGGCTCAATCGCCTCGTTGACTCTTTCCTTCGCCACCGGCGGATGGAAGCTTTCATCAACCTCCAAGAAGCGATAGATCTCTTTTACGATTTCGGCTGATTCGGTTTTCAACCGCTCAAAGACAAAGACGTAAATTTGGTTCTCTGGGAACGTCTCGAAAAATGGCTTTAGATGCTGAGACAACATCACTGAATTGAGAAGCGTCACGGTGTCGCCATAAGTCAACGTTCCCTTTTTTAGGCGGTGCTCGTAGCCGCTGCCCATGACTCTCCCGACATGAAAATCGAGATCATTCTTAACTTCGCCCAGCGGCAACCCGCGGCGTACGCCAAAACCATGAAATGAATTTAGCAACGAAAACGGATCACGAACGTTGATGATGATTTTTGTGTGTGGTGAGTATTCCCAAACTCGCTGGGCTACCTCAGGTTGCGTATAGTAGCAATTTGAAATTTCACCGATTACTTTTCCATCACTGTTGGCTGGGAAAAGGCTTTGATACCAGTCAGTCCCACGCTCGTAATTCGTATTGAAGAATTCCGTTTCCTTAATCTTGGCCATACCAATTTCTGGGTGGGCCTGCAGGACTTCCAGCAGCCATGAACTTGCACATCGCCCTGGTCCAATATTGATGAAGTTTGGACCTGCGGTCACGTTATTGATTTCAGACCTAATCATAAGCACCCTGCTATTAGCGGGATCCTTTCATAACTGTCCCGATAGTGCGAAGGACAATCTGAAGATCCAACGCCAAAGAGGCGTTCTTTATATAGTAGAAATCATAAGTCAGTTTGTTGTAAGCGTCTTCGACACTTGCTCCGTATGGGTAGTTGACCTGAGCCCATCCAGAGAGGCCCGGCTTTACCAAGTGCCGCTGTTGATAGAAGGGTATTTCTTCGGAAAGCTCGCTTACAAATTCTGGACGTTCGGGACGGGGACCAATCAAAGACATTTCGCCTTTCAGCACATTCCAAAACTGAGGAAGTTCATCAAGACGCGTTTTCCGCAAAACTTTCCCCACGGCCGTTATACGTGAATCATTCTTAACGGCCCACTGAGCTCCGTTTACTTCTGAATTGGAAGCCATCGTTCGGAGTTTATAGATTCGAAATGATCTACTAAAACGCCCGGTTCGAACCTGAGAGTAAAAAACCGTGCCTTTACTTTCTAGCTTGATCACGATGGCGACAATTAAAATCAAGGGGGCCGTCACGATCAAACCCACCGACGAAACAGCGATGTCAATAAAACGTTTGACGCCCTGATAGTACGGATGTGATAAGTCCAATCGAGTAGAAAACAACCACTTGGCATCAATCTTATCAACGGGAATTAGATTGTACTTTTCTTCAATGAAATCTGAGTAAGAGGAAACTTTCACCCCCGCATCCAAACAATCTAGCAATGCCAACTCATCTTTTGGGGTGAGCCCAGAGTCAAAAACAATCTCATCGACATCACCGTCGACTGCCCAATTTCTTAAGTGGATTTGTGTTGAGGGGGCCACCGTCGCCACAATAGAAAGCGGATTCTCTTTGACAAAATTCATGGCCGCTTCGGTGAAAGGCTCGGCTCCCAAGAAACAAATTTTTTGCTTGAACGTCGAACTCCAATTCCACGAAACGCATCGCGTCATTACAAGGCCAACGATCGTCAAGAAAGACGATATGAGGATCACATAACGGCCAACTCTTAAGAAAGAAAACAGCATCCAGCACAACGCCAATAATGACATCGCAATTAATGTCGTAACGCAACAGCGCACAACCAATTCGGTAATGTTGCTGCGCTTTCGCGGATCATGTAATCCCGCGACGTGGGCGGTGGGTAACAGCAACAACGCAAATGTAATCGCGCCAGGAAGCAGTTTCACAGCCGTATCAGAGGTCGCGACTTGGTCGGCAACCGGACTCAGCCAGTAGCCAAATATAATCGCGATAAAAGCAACCACACCGTCGTTGACTGACCAGCCCAATGTGCCAAAAGTAAATAGACGTCTTCGGCTAAGCCGTTTAACGCGTCTTTCAAAAAAGATAGCCTCCGCGGCCTCATCGGCGCTCGTCCGTCGAACCTCATTCGATGCGTGGGTAGCGGTGCTCTCTGGCGACGTCTCCACAGTATCTGTTGGCATGAAATGATTAGGGGGTTAGGGCTAGGAGGGATAAAAAAAGAGGGCTTCAATCAGGCTGGAAATCCAATTGCCAGCGAAAGCACTCCATTATTCCAAAGCACTCTATAAAGAAAAGCACTGGAACAAAAGATTAAGATCTAAAATTCTGGCATTTCATGCTAAGGGTGCTGGCATGCCCATAAAAAAAGCGACGCTCGAGGTTGAGCGTCGCTTGTTAGCTATTTGATAAGCTTATGAATTTTACTCGTCTGGAGTAGCGGCATCATCGTCATCGCCTGCTGCGACTGCGATTGCTGTGATTCCACCGATCAAAGCCAAACGACGGAAGTTCAATCCGCCGCCGCCGAAACCACCTCCGCCAAAACCACCACCACCGCCGCAACCGCAGCTGCCGCCTAGTGACTGAGTAGTGCTACCGCATGGGCTCGCTGCTGCACATGAATTGCATCCGCCAGATCCTTCATAGACAACATCTGAGAAAGATGAGGCAGGAAGTTGGCCGTAAGATTCATAGATCGCACCAGAAGCTGCTGGTCCTACTTCTAGGGGAACCATTTGGAAATTACCACTCTCAGCAACAACTTCTTCACCATCGGCTGTGATGACAAGGGTCTTTTCACCCGCATAGTCACCTGCGACACCAACAGCTTTATACTGGCCAGGCTCGACATCAGTAAACATGAAGTTACCTTCGCCGTCAGCTTGAGAAGTTGAAATTGTATTGCCTTCGGCGTCGATAAGAGTTACTTTACCTGAAAGTAATGTCTTTGATTCGCCTACATTTGTGAAAACTTGACCGGCCAATTTGCCTTCTGTGACAGAAACGCGAATAGCGTCATTAGCAGTTATTTCAGTTGATTGTGCTTCCTGTGCTTGTAAGGGAAGCGATAACAGCGTGCAGAGCACAGCTGCGCACAAGATTGTTTTGTACATTGAGAACTTTCTTCTGGGGGATTTTTCAGGGGTGTTGAAGTGTCATCGATTCTTCGTGACAACATAGTAACAGTAGGTTAGAAATCGACAAGTAATCTTTAGTGTATTACCTAAACTAACAAATTGAAACAAAAGGCTTGCTTGGTGTGTGGGTATTTGCTTCGATTGGAATAACCGGACGTTTGAACGTGAAAGGAAAAAAAGGCCCCGCAGAGCTGTGCCGGTCGGGTCTTAGTCTACCAAAGTTAAACACCTGTTTTAACTTTGGACAAAATTTCACTTACTTTCACTAATCTCTCGGACATTTAATTCTTACCAAGAATATTTCTCAATTCCCCTAATGAAGTCCGTAACGCTATGAAGCCCGATCGAATTTTGGTCATATTGGCCGCAATTTTCTGTTTAGGACTGTTACTCACGCCGTGGTGGATTGGAGGAAATCTTCCTGGAGTTCGCACGTCTGCTTTGGCCTTGGTTTGCTTGTTTGGCCTTGTCTTCGTCGTGTTTCCTCGACTTTTGGGCACGCCAACGCGTTTGGAGTTTCTGACGAAGATCCTTTTGACGGCGGGCGTCTGCTATTCGCTGTTTCAATTAGTGATGTGGAACGAATCGCAATTGTCGATCTATCCGGCCGCTACCCGAGAAAGAGTCTGCGTTTTAATTCTGGCCGTTGGCGTTTTCTTTTGTGCTTGCCATATTTTTCGACATGGACATCTTGTCGCGTGGCTGATGGGGGCAGTTGCCGTTAACGGCGTTCTAATCACCTTGCTTGGTTTAGCTCAAACGATTTCAGATTCTGACAAGGTCTACTGGTCGTATGAGTTGGTAAACGGTGGCCAGCCGTTTGGGCCATTCGTTAATGGCAACAATGCGGGTGGTTACTTGATTATGTGCTTCGCGGCGGCAAACTTTTTCTTAGGCGCAAAAGTCTTCCGCACGATTAACAAGCAAAAGAATCGCCAACTTAGCAATGAGGGTTTGATTCAAAAAATAGTCGAGGGCGCTGGACACGGATTTGCCAAGATGGATGCTAAATCGCTCTACATTTTAGCGGCACTAGCGGTCACAAGTGCAGGCGTTTTCGCATCACTGAGTCGAGGTGCGTCAATGTCTTTAGTGGTTGCGATCCTCGTTGGATGGGGAATGCTTTTCCGCCGCAATCTACTGCAGGGTGTGATAGCATTGTTTGTCATCGCAGCAGGGCTAGGACTTATTGTCTGGACGCAACAAGCGGATGACATCGCTAGCGGTCTCGCGACGTTTTCGGACGTGCAAGCCACTAATTTGAATCGACTTTCCCATTGGGAAGACGGTTGGAACTATGCGGTTTCCTATCTGCCATTTGGCAGCGGGCTAGGCACTTACAACATCGCTTATGTTCCATTTCAAGACACGGACTTCAATCGTTGGTTTAAGTATGCGGAAAACCAGTACTTAGAAACGTTAGCGGAATTAGGAGTTCCGGGATTGGTAATCTTGTTAAGTGTCTTAGGCTGTGGCATTTGGGCCAGCCTGTCCCTTCTGGGCAAACCTGACTCGACCAGCCGCGCTATTGGCCTAACTGGGGTGATTGCGATCGTTGGTCAATCCACAGCAGCGTTCTTTGATTTTGGCTGGTTTATCCCAGCAAATACGTTTCTTTTCGCAACATTAATGGGCTGTGTTTTCGGCCAACTCAACTGGAGTTGGTCAGCAGCGAATGTTGCCCATCAAACCTCGCGCTTCAAGTCACGCTTGATGGCTCAAGCCCTGATGCTCGCACTCGTTTTGGGGTCGGCATGGGCTTGCTACGAGCATTCGGCCGTCGACGCGCGGGAGGCTTGTCGACGGTTCTTTGAGAGATTCGATCCTGTCGAGCAAGCTGATGAGGTCGAGTTTTATCATCGCTTGGCAAAATACGCCGTCGATATCCGCCCGGACGATGCGCGGGCTCACTACAATTTAGCGCTCAACCACGTTCTTCAATACCGCTTGGCGGTGGCCGAAGCAATGGTCGTTGCGATGAATCAAGAACTGTCTGATTCACAATCGGAGAACCAAGAGAGCTTTCCTGAGACTAACGGGCCTGGGGGAAATGAGGAAAATAAAGAGAATGAAAGGAATGGGGTTGGGCCAATTGAAGAAAGCCCGGCTGAAACCACGAATGATCTAAGTGGAGAGCGCTTTACTTTCGAAGATGCTTGGCAACGTTCGACGCTAACGTCGACGCATCGGTTGGCTCGAGCGTCGCAAAGCGCGGGTGAGGAATATCTAATGCAAATGCAGGATTCGCCTGAAGTGAAGGACCATTTGCTGCCAGCTTGGCAGTCGCTGGAGCGCGCGCAACAGCAATGCGATCGATTCTGGTATGTCGATATGGCGTCAGCACAATTAGCGCTATTGATGAGAAAAGGCGATTCAGAGCAAAAACACATAAAAAAGGCGATCAAGCTCAGCAACAACAATTCTGAGGCCCTTTACCTTGGGGGCGTTCTGAGCTTGCAATCTGGGGATACGGATACGGCGCTCGCCTTGTTTCACAAATGCCTACAGGTAACGCGAAAATTCGAAGCCCAGATCATTAATTTATGCCGAAATGAAGTGGGTGTTCGGGACTTCTTCGAACGTGTCTTACCCGCAGAACCCTATTTTCGCCTTCGAATTGCACAAAAATATTTTGGCTTGCCTGCAGACTTATTGCTGCGAAAATGGCTACTCCGGGATACAGAAGCAAAATTAAACCAGTTCGAACACCCAGTGGCCGAACGCTACTTTTTGCGAGGAGAGATTGAAAGGCTGTCGGAAAATGACTCGATCGCAGTCACCTTTTTCAACGAAGCACTCAAACTGGAAAAGCATCAAGTTAAATGGCGAATTCAGCTTGCTCGCTCTCTGATTAAGGCCGGGATGCTCACGCAGGCGGGGACCGAACTGAAAATTTGCGAACTCTATCCAGGTGACCACAGTATGGTCTGCATGCGATTAAATCGACAGTTGAAACGGCTTCGCAAGGAAGCTTTAAGTAACCGTTTCAACAAAATTGAAGAGAAATCAAATTGAAAAATCTACAACTCCAGAATAACTGATTGCTTAATTAGAGTATCGGTTGTTCCCATTCTTCTCTAACATCCAGTAAATGCAACTTTCACCGCTAACGAATAATAACATGGCAAACGTAAATCCCTCAAATTCAGCCTCGACGGATATGTACCAGCTTGACCCGCTTGGCGTCATTAGGCGAAAGTTCTGGTCGATTTTGTTTTTCGTCATTTGCGCGATCGCATTGTCACTTCTGTACTTCTCAAAAGCACCCAAGACTTATGAATCTTGGGCACGTGTTTACATTGACGATCATCGCGCCCCAACGTTTTCAGTGGACGGGGAAAGTGTCGAATCTTCAAGTGTTGAAAAATACCTCGAGATTATTAGCAGTCGAGCCGTACTGGCTGAAGCAATCGAAAATTGCGACATCAATGAAATGAAATCGCTTGCCGATGCTGATGACCCTTTGATGTTCGTGCGCGAAAACTTCGTCGCGACTCCCTCCGACACGAAATCTGCTTCGGGAGTTATGCGTTTGCGATTCAAAAGTGGTGTTGCCGAAGATTGCCAGCCAATCCTTACCAACATCCTCACTTCTTTCAACGACTTCATTAAACAAGGATCATCTGATACCGGTAGCGGAATGGTTGACACCATGAGCAAGATGCAAGATGCGCGTACCGAGCGGTTCGCTGAGGTGATGAAGGGAATCGACGAATTGATGCAGAAGCCCTTCATTCAAGTGACCGAAGGGAAGGTCTACAATCAGTACGAGGGTCAAGCGTCAAAGCTCCAAGTCGAACTCGATGAAAACAGCAGCGAGCGTTTACGATTCGATTCGCTCAGAGAGAATCTTGTGAGGGCACAAGCTAACGGAGAAAATATCGAAGACTTAGTGGTAAACACGATCCAAGATATGAACGAAGGCCAGCTGGGCGGTTACACGACTACCCATCACAAGTTTCTTGACCTCAAGGTCAAAGAAAAGGAGATGATGGGCGAATTTGGCAATGACCATCCTTTACTCGCCAATGTGCGTCAGCAAATCCGCATGGTTGATAGTATGCGGAAAGAACAATTGCTTTCCGCGCTGCGTTCAAGTTCAGGCGTAACAGAAAATGCCGATTTCTTCACGGTCGTTACGAACTACATTGCCAACAAAATTCGCTTTTTTGATTCACACGAGGCCCAGCTTTCCGAAGCGATCCGAGCCTCGAAGATGAAGTCACTTGAAATCACCAAGGACTGCGAAAAACTCTCGAGTCTATTAGCCGAACGTGAAATGATGGCTAGCAGCAGCTTGGCGATGCAAGACAAGGTTCAGGAATACGACGTTCTTAGTGGCTTCCAGTTTCAAGACGTACGTGTCATCGACCCTGCCTCTGATGCCGAACAGGTTGCGCCAGATTTGGCAATTTGCTTAGCTGCGGGAACCCTTTTGGGGGGGTTAGCTGGATTTGTTTTCGGCGCATTCAAAGAGATGGCAGAAAAAACATTCCGTTCTACGGAAGACGTTTCTAGCCAATTGGGAGTCGATGTTGTTGCTCAGGTGGCAGAATTTGACACTCGATCCCGTGACAACAAGAACTATAAAGATTTCGACGGTGATCTGGTGACAATACACCGTCCCCAGTCCCAACCGGCCGAGTCGTTTAAAGCCTTCAGAACCAGCATCTTCTTCAAATCAAAACAACAACCCGATTTACAGGTCATCCAAATCACCAGCCCGACTCCTGGTGATGGTAAGTCCACAGTGGCCGCCAATCTTGCTGTTGTGATGGCTCAGTCGGGGCGAAAAGTTCTGTTGATCGACTGCGATCTCCGCCGCCAGACTCAACACGTTCGTTTTGGAATCGGAAACCACGTTGGTGTCACCTCAGTTATTTCCGGCGAGGCACATTTAGAGCAGGCGATTCAAGAAACGGCTTTGAAGAACTTCAGTATCCTCACAAGTGGACCTAGCTGTGCCAATCCCGCAGAGATTTTGACCACGGAAGACTTTTCGACGTTCATGTCTGATGTTCGTCAACTGTTTGATTTCGTAATCATCGATACCCCACCGGTCCTGCCGGTCACTGATCCCGTTATCATTTCCAATTACGTCGATGCTCTCTATATGCCAATTCGCATTCGATCAGGAGTTCAAGTGAAAGCGCAAAAAGCGATCGAGGCAATGACGCTGGTCGGTCAAAATGTGGATGGTATCATCATCAACGGACTGACCCGGAAAGAAGCGGGCAGTTACTCCTACGGCGGCTATGGTTACAAATCCTACGGAGCCTATGGAGCTTACGGAGCATCCTCCTCTAAATCAAAAGACCTTCAGACCAGCAGCGAAATGAAATTGCAGAATAGCCCGCTTGCCGAAGCGGCAAATGCCAATCCCGGGAAAGCCGAAGAAGTAATCAAGGCGCCTCACAATTTGAACTTGAAAAGGGAACTAGGTTAAACGCCGGCATCGTCATCCATCTGCAAGGAGGATCAGCTTGCTCAATTTCAACAGAGAGCAGAAGGATTTTAGGCCAGACACATAAAACATTTGTCCAGTAAACAGCTTCTACACGCCGTAGCAGCAACAATTGTGAATAAGTATTGGTTGGCTTTTCCAGCCCCTAGACTTCTGATTTCTTGTTGCGTTCCCACATCGGCAATGGCCGACTCAAGTGTTCGTAAGCACGGCCAACTCTTCAACACTGAATCGATCTTCCATTGATTTCGCAATTAGTTCTTGCGTTGGCCGGGCAACCCGCCAATCCCATATCACGTTATAAGATCGCGATGCGATGAGAAACGTGAAAGCTGCTAACAACCTGCAGGAATGAATCCAACGTTCTCAAAATGTCGGACCGCAGCTTAAGGCGTTTGCCAATCACCTATCAGATTCAGATTGAAAGTCGTTGCTCCAGTATCGGCAACATCCTCACCACCATTTCGCGAAACGGCTAAGACACTACCGCTCCCTTCTCCAGTGAAATTCTGATTCTGATTGAGGAAGCTGAATCCGCTACCAGAAACCGTCAGCAGATCATCCCAAGGCGAATCTCTAAGAATCAAGTTATCGTTGCCGCCGAGTATCGAACTGACTTCATCGAAGCCCCTTAGCGAAAACCGCAGGTTGGTGGCTTCGCGGATCGTGATGATCTCTTTTGACAATACTATTTGGTCGGCCGAGTTGTTGTCGCTGACATCAAACGAAACGACTTGCGGAGCATCTGCGTTGGAAACAAGTTTTGTAAAGTAAAAATCTGTTAAAACGATTGAATTACTTGTCGATTCGAATTCAGCCCGATCGACAGTAATATCGATAGCCAGCGTTTCGTCCGCAATAAGGCCGAGTACGACATCATTACCAACAGTAGAAGCCATTTCAACTTGTTCGAATTTGAAGAATTGCCTCAGCACTTGACCGTCACGAATATCAAGAGAATCAATGCCGTTGGTCCTAACGTTGTCGTTGTTCACAGAGTCTTCAACGAGCGCGGTATCCACTCCCCCTTTTTTCGAACGGCACCCGATGCTCCTAAACCCGATGGCTGTAATCTGATGCCCCCCAAAATCAACTTCTGTCTGAAGGACACTCGACAGGAAAACATCATCACCCACCGAATCATTCAGCACTAATCGGTCGCCTGGCGAGCTTGATTCGATTTTTATATTTTCAACGTCGGAAAATTGAATCTCAATATTGTTCCCCAAAGACAAAACGCGATTTTCAAAAGCAACGACTAACTCGGGCTGGGAATCGCTCACGACACGTAGGCTATCTTCGCCACCTAATCCCGCAAATCCAACCTTGAAATTGCTCAATGGCAAGTTCAGCGAAGACGTGACTCCGTTAATTAAGATTCTCTTAGGATACGTGAAATTGTACGTCGCCGTATCATTCTCGGAGCTACCGTAAACGAATACGGTTGCTGGAACTGTTGGAGCATCGGTCAGGGTCAGAGAAATTCCAGCAGCACTTCCAGCGCTATCAGGAACTAAAGAAACGACGTGATAACTTTCTATCGCGTTGTGCGTTGTCTTAATTAAGTAGTTTCCGTGCGTTCCGCGAAAGCTAAATTCACTGTCGCCGTTGTTGACGGACGTTGTAATACTGGTCGACCACTCATCCATCAATTCGAAGTACTTCTGTCCCGCAGCGTTGATACTCCAGTCGATATCCACAATTGCTGAATCATCTCCCCGCCAATGGTTGCCGGCCCAGAATCCCCACATAATGATCCCTCGTGCTTCGGGCACACTAAACGCATAACGATAAAACGTCTCCACTAATTTTGCGAGCTCGACTGGGTCAGGATTAGAAGCGTCAAATTCGGTAAACCAAATCTCCGGCCCAAGATCCGTCAATTTCTCCAGCGTCAGTTCCAAAGCTTTGGGCGATACATTACCTTCAAAGTGTGACTGAAGACCAATCCCGCCTACGTCAGCGCCTTCGCTTTGAAGCCCTTGAATCAATTCACGGTAGCGCTGAGCCTTGTAGCCTGATTCATTCAGTCCGTATTCGTTGGTGAACAGCTTCACGTCAGCGTCGTTTTGCCGCGCCCGGACAAACATATCAGAGCGAATACCGGGACCAACGACATCTTCGAAATAAGTGAAATTGAGCATCTCATTATTCACGTCCCAATGAACCAAACGGCCAGTGTACCGCGACACGACGTTGTCGATCCGTTCATTGATCTCATCCACGTGAGTCTGAGCCGACTGAGCCGTCAGCCAAGCTGGCCTGAACCGCTCATCGGGCCACGCCAAAGCATGCCCTCGCAGCTGAATGCCGTTCTCCTGAGCAAAATCAACCGTAGCGTCGGCTCTAGTGTAATCCTCGACACCTTGAACTTCCTCTACCGGTTTCCACTGTGAATACCACTCGATGGTCGCCCAATCGAAATTCTGCCGAAAGAAATCCGCGTAAACTTGGTAGTCAATGAAACCATCGTTTAACGTCGATCCGAAGGCGAAACGGTGCCCAATCTGATTTATTTCAATATCAACATCTGAAATCGGATTTCCGGCAGTGTCTCTAAAATTTAAAACGAGGTCACGTTTGCGAAACTGCTCGATACGTTGATTGGCCGCAGCAAGCCAATCGTTTTCAGTGATCGTGACGGAGTCTACGTAATAGTCGAACGTACGATCATCGGTATAGTCACCGCCGATTACAAATCGGAGATCATCCACGTTTCCATTGGCCAAGAGACGGAAACCACCCTCCATCAGCGTCCATTGCGAATCGCTGGCAAGAGCTTTTGTGACGCTGGTGTACTTGTTGCCCCTATCATCTGTCTGAGAGACTTCGATCCGCAGCACACCACTGGAAACACTTTTGGTACGCACCCAACATTGAAAGTGATAATCTTTTCCAACAGTCAAGTCACCATTGAGCTCTTGAGACGCGCCCTGCCAGTAAGCTGTACGATCTGAAACGAGCGCGGCGTGAATACCATTATTGGCTTGCTCGGTTGTTCGAGCGACAGTGCAGCCGCCATGCCCCCACCACCAATCTGGACTACTGGCGAATTGGTCATCAAATTCCCCATTCTGAACCAGGGATTGTGCATGTACTTGGCACGAGAACGAAAACAGAATTAGTAAAAACGTGCCGAGAGCGGCCTTATTAAGAGTACTTTGCATTAAAAATTAACCGAGAGGGGAGACAAGCAAAGGTGAGGAGCATAATGAGTTCCTGTCTACTTTATATACATGAACGGGTGTTTTTTCAATTTCCCAATACCTCGCAATCGTCCAATCTTTTAGCTTCCGGTGCGAAATCTAACATGTCGTACACAACCTGGCCCACGGTTTACCCGTAATATTGCCCCCCTGAAAAAACAAACAACGGAAACATTTGGGTCTAGTTTTTCTCAATAGTGTTCAATCATCATCTGACAGATGGCATCAACATTAAGATGTCCGGGGGACGAATGTAGTGCAGTATCATAAGGTGGAGCTTTCTCGGGCAAGGCTACTTTTCTGCCGAGATTCTCAGATGTGTTTTCCATTTCAAAAACGCATACATCGAGGTCTTGCCGTCGGGCCAAACAATTTTCACTCTGCCCGGGCCTGAGGGGTGGGCAAAGAACAACTCAGGGGCTGATTGCGAGAGGTAAGAGCCGCCGGCGTAAACTTCAGCCGTCTGCGTCGTACCGTCGCTTGCCACCACCGTCACACGCGCACCGATCGCTTGACGATTGCCTACTGGCCCAGTGCCGCACGGCCATGTGGCTTAAGGTCAATTCCTTCGTCTCTCTGTCGTCGGTGCTACCACCAGCGTTTACATAGACATGCATTGGTCCGTCGTTGGTCGTCAGCCAAAAATCTAGCGCTCCGTCGCGATTGTAATCCAATAAGGCGATTGCCTTTGCGTCACCCGGCACGGAAATACCGCTCTCCTTCGGCCACACGGCGCGAAAGGAGCCATCGCCGTTGCCCAATAGCAGCATGCTCAATCCGCCATCGAAGTCCCCCGTCTCTTCCTGTGGAGAGAAAAAGTTCTGCGCGATGATCGCGTCGGCATTTCCATCGCCATCGACCTCGGTCAGCTGTACACCGAAACCAGATGAAATTTGAACGATTCGCGGTAAGGATGCAAACGTAAAATGGCCGCTCCCGTCGTTTAACAGCACAGTAGACTCCAGCAAGTTTGCGGCGAAGCGGTACGCGGCGTCCAGACACTGGGGCGTGTAGATGTCTTCGAGTGAAGCGAGCGCGAACTGTTTATACGAGTCAAACTTTTTACCCAAAGAAGGAATGGCGTTGGTCGAGCAACTTTTGCCCCGAATAGGGAACAAGGTGTCGTCCTCCTCCTCCGCTTCGATCAGACGCTTTCTACCATTGCCTTCAAAATCACCGTAATAGAGCAATGCAGGGTGATCTGCGGTGGCGTGATACTTGGTGTTGAGCCCAAAGTTTGTAATCATATAATCGATGTCCCCATCATTATCGATGTCTCGCCCCGAGATACCGTTGTACGACCCGGTCCTTTCCGCGAGTCCTGCCTTTTCGGTACCCTCCACGAGCTTACCCTGCTGATTGCGGAATAAGCGGATCGGCCCCCACTCAGTGGAAACCATCAGGTCCAACCAACCGTCCGCATCGACATCAGTCCACAGCGCGCTGGTCACCAGACCGCAGTTGGCGACGCTGGGAGCGAAGCCTTTTGTGCCGTCGCTAAATTTTGGACTTCCATAGCTCTCGTTCACTAGCAACCGGCTTTCGGGGGACGCGGGATAATCTCCAGGTAAAACGCGACCGCCGACGAACAAGTCAAGATCACCATCGCGATCAAAGTCTGCCGCCGCCACACAACCGCCGCTATCGGATAGTTCTGGCAAGACATTTTCAGAGAGGGTGAAGGCTGCTGAATTTTCGTTGACGTACAACCGATCTCTTAGAAGCTCGGTCTTATCACCGCATTCATAACCGCCCGAAACCACATAGAGGTCGAGATCATCGTCGCCGTCGGCATCAAAGAATAGGCAACCCATATCTTCGCTTTCCATTTCCTCTTTAAAGAGCCCTGCGGCACCAAACTTCCCGTGGGCTCTGCTGGTCCAGAGGACGCCAGGCGTTCCAGCGGCACCAGACAAATACATTTCGTATCCGCCGTCGCCATTCAAGTCAGCCACGGCCAAGCCGGGCCCCAACTGCGACAATCGGTTCGGCAATAAAGGCTGAAGTGCGAAATCATCGAAGGGTCGCTCGCGATGTAACACGTTGCTGGCTACATACGAGCTGAAACGCGGCCGAACCGGAGTTGGTTCTTCCACGATTGTTGCCCCCGCCGCCGATTCCGAGATAGTAAACACGTGATCGGCGGGTAGGTCATTGAACTCTTGCACGACACTGCTTGGCCATCGCACCACCAACCGCTTGATCCTGTCTGCATCCCCCAGTCCAAAGTGCACTTCCGGCTGGTTGCTGGATTGGTAGCCCGTGTAAGGATTCATCAGTCGAACGAGTTTCGTTTCGCGGCCAGGCGGGCCGTCCTGGGATGGAATACGCTGCGACTCGATCGTCGCCTCGATAATTGCACCAATGCCCTGCCGGCTGGACAAACGCCTTCAAGTCGGACGATGGCACGATGCCCTGATTGGCTGTCGTTGCGAAATATTTTGACCGGTTCGTCCAAATTTGCGACTACCAGATCGAGATCGCCGTCGCCGTCGAGATCACCGTAGGCCGTGCTGTAACTCATACCAAAATGGTCGAGGCCCCACTCCTTTGACACATCTGTGAATTCCAGATCTCCCACATTTTGAAAAACAAGGTTGCGATCAGGCTTGGGAGGAGTATTCTCGTAAAACTCCCACACTGTTTGTCCGATTTTCAAGTCGTCGGTGAATTTTAAATCAGAGTCGGTGAAATTTCTGGCCATGCCGTTGCTGATAAACAAATCGAGTCGGCCATCGCAGTCGTAGTCACCAAACTTGGGAGACCAAGACCAGTCCGAATCGGCTACGCCAGCGAGATATGCAGCCTCAAGGAACCGCCCCGTTCCCGTGTTCAGCAGCAAAGCGTTACGCATGGTCTGTTGCGGTGGCCCGGCGACGTCTTGGATCCGTTTGGCGTTCATCACGCCCATCGTGGTTTTCTGACGAAAGTGATTCGTCGCAGACATGTCTACTGAGAAAAAGTCCAATCGCCCGTCGTTATTGACATCTCCTAAGTCGGATCCCATCGAGAACCAAGAGGTGTGAGGCATCGCTTTGGCAATGACGTTGGTGAAAGTGCCGTCACCATTGTTACGCCACAGGTAATCCGGGTCGTCGAAATCGTTGCAGACATAAATATCGACCCACCCGTCGTTTGTTCAGTCGCCTTCGAAGCCTTCAAGGGAAGCACGCGTAGTTTGAGGTCGTCGGCGAGCTGAGCACTAATGCAATCGAGAACAGGGCCTCGGGTTCGGAGCTACTACCGGCAATGCCTATTTTGACGACTATTCTTTCGAAGTAAATTCTGCAAACTTTGTCGTTGCTGCTTCTGTTCCTGAGCCAAGTTCAGCCGGCCTTTTACTTGCAGGTTTTATCGGTATCTATAGCATTCGCTGTCGCAGGGGCTAGTCTCGCTTTCAACGCGATAAACGATAAAATGAGGCACAGTCATCGTGACTGAGCCTCATTTATTTACCGCCTAAACGTTTAACGCTCAAAACTAATGAATTCGTACACCCTGATTCAAAAATTGCATCACTGGAGATCTACCTTTCTGGTTCTAGCAATTGCCAGTTTGCTGGGTTGCGAATCTCCAGTTGATCAAGAGATTTCCGGAAATGGCTCTTCGACCAAGAACGGCTCCTCGAACCGATCAATTGAGACAACGCAAACAGCCGAAGCAAAGCAAGGCGAACAGGACTATGTCGTTCCCGGCATAAATTTCGCGCCTCCGCCTGATGACGCAGCAGCCGACGGCTGGCAGACGGAAGAACTTTCATCTGCGGCCTCTTATCAGTTACAGCAACTTGCACTTCACTTTGTCCCAGCAGACAAGCAATCCTTACCACCTTTAGACAGATTTGTCGCACCGGACGTTTCGTTTGATTCACTGCGCCCGGCCGAAGTTGAAACAGCTTTCCAAGACGCCGCCTTCAAAATTGGCCGCAACAAAAATGCCGACCAGAAAACCAAAAAGGTACTCTCAGGAATTGACGAATTTGGCGAACAACTCTCAAACCTGCTCAGCTTTGCAAACAACGCACAACAAGTAAAGACGAAGGTCAAAGTCTTTAAAGTCGATCATCAAGACAGCCAACTTGTGACGTCTGCCTACATGCAGACTTGGGGCGATGCCGATGAAGGGACCATTCAATCTAACGCGACCTGGGATTGTGTTTGGGAGATTGGCGACAAGAACTTAAATCTGAAATCACTGACGATCAGCGACTATCTCGAAGTCATTGGCACCGGCGCAGGTGGCGGCCCCATGTTCGCCGATTGCACTGAAGCGTTACTGGGCGACACCCCCGGCTTTCAGAATCAACTGCTGCCGGGAATGGATCAGTGGCTGCACACGATTGAGATTCAATACCATATCAACATTGGGGGCTGGGAAGGTGTTTCCATTTCTGATGTGAACGGCGATGGATGGGACGACCTCTATATCAGCCAACCTGGCGGCCTTCCTAATCGCATGTTCATTCAGAACAAAGACGGCACCTGCCGAGACATCTCTGCTGACTCCGGAACGGACTGGCTGAATCAGGCTCACGGTTCCGTCTTTGGTGACATTGATAACGACGGGGACCAAGATTTGGTGGTCGGTGTTCAGGATGGCCTGCTGGTGATGAGCAATGACGGCACAGGAAAATTCAAGGTCGAGCGAGGATTGATTTTGCCCGCTGCGGTTCCTTATTCACTGACTCTAGCGGACTACGACCAGGACGGTGATCTCGATCTGTTCGCTTGTTGTTACGACCGGAGATCAGGTGTCAATCGTCATCGTATTTTCGCCAAAGCGATTCCTTACCACGACGCCAACAATGGCGGACGCAACGTTTTGCTTCGAAACGACGCGACACCTGCCAATGGAGCCAAGGGCATTTGGAAGTTCAGCTACGTTACCAAAGATGCGGGCTTGGATGAGAACAATCGGCGCTTCAGTTACGCCGCCTCATGGGAAGACTACGACAACGATGGCGATCTGGACTTATACATCGCAAACGATTTTGGCCGCAACAATCTGTTCCGCAACGAAGGCGGTCGATTCAAAGACGTCGCCAAAGAAGCGGGCGTAGAAGATGTCTCGGCAGGCATGTCAGTCACTTGGGGCGACTACAACAACGATGGTTGGATGGACATCTACGTCAGCAATATGTTCTCCTCCGCCGGCAACCGCATCGCGTTTCAACGCAAGTTCCAAACCGATGCGGGTGACGAAACCAAAAAACTCTTTCAACGCCACGCACGAGGAAACTCTCTCTTCGAGAACGCCAAGGACGGAACGTTTCGTGATGTCAGCGTCGAAGCGGGCGTCACGATGGGTCGTTGGGCTTGGGGGTCCCGGTTTATTGACATTAACAACGACGGCTGGCAAGACTTGTTGGTGGCCAACGGATTTTTGACTCAAGGAAAAGCCGATGACTTGTGATCGATGTATTGGCGGCAGGTCGTGTCGCAATCACCAACTTCAGCAGACGCCGATCAAGCCATCATTGATCACTACATCAAGGTTTGGGAGCCGTTGAATCAACGTATCCTGACCGGAAGTTCGTTCAGCGGTAATGAACGGAACTGTTGTTTTCTCAACACGGGTAAAAATGGAACCGCAAAAAATCAGTATGCGGACGTGTCTGCGGCAAGCTCACTTCACCATCTTGATGACAGCCGGTCCATCGCGGTCACTGACTGGGATCACGATGGTGATCTAGATCTCTGGATCACCAACCGAACCTCGCCAAGAGTTCGGTTCTTACGAAACGATACGCCGACCAACAACAGCCACGTTGCGTTCGAATTAGAAGGACTTCCTTCGGCGCATTGCCCACGCGATGCCTACGGAGCGCGCGTCGAAGTCATTTTCGAAAACGCCACGGGGGAAACGGCTCTACGATCTCAAACCCTCCACGGCGGTGATAGCTTTCTCAGCCAGTCCTCAAAGTGGCTTCATTTTGGGATGCAACCTGATGAAAATGTCCAGTCGGTTTCCGTACGATGGCCAGCTACCAAGACCCCAGAACGATTTTCAGGTGTCGCAGCGGGCAAGCGCTGGAGATTGGCTCAATCTGAAGGGGTTGCAAAGGAAGTCTCAGTGCGAGAAACAACTAGCGCGGCAATTACTCCATCCCTATTAGCCGGCGCCCCCTTAAAAGCGACGGGGCGATTAAAGATAAACTGGCCAAAGTCCGTCGGCGATCTTGAGTACCGCGCAATCAATGGCGAATTGGTTACCAAGAAGGCTGTTTCCGATAAACCGACGCTCTACATGTGTTGGGCCAGTTGGTGTTCTCCGTGTCTTGAGGAACTGAAAGAGGTTTCTCAATCGGGGATTGATGGTGTAGAGATCATTGCTCTGAACATCGAAGAAGCCACTTCCGGAGAAGGCCCCTCGCCCGAACAACAGCTGAGCATCCTGAAAAAAGTCGGCTTCAACGGAACTCCTGGCATTGCCACCCTTCCGTTGATGAGCACCCTTAACCAAGCACACCTTGATGCGATTTACGTTCGAACGGATCTTCCCTTACCTGTCAGTTTTCTGGTGGATAAAGACGGATTGCTGCGAGTCGTCTACAAGGGATTGCTGGAGGTTGATCAACTGAAGAAAGACCTTCGAACACTTGATGCCAAGGGACGAAACGCGATGGCGTTATCTGTACCATTTCCAGGTCGATGGTCCGAAGAATATCTCGATGGAAACCCGATCGCGGTCGCACGTGTTTACGCCCAAGATGGCGCACCCGAAGATGCGGTCACGTTTTTAAAGCACTATCTCGATCTTACCGGTCCTTCCGAAACGGCCGATGGAGAAATGGACCCGCAAACGAAGTTCCTGCGGGCAGCGACTTGGTACGAACTAGCGATGCTGGCGTTTCGCAGCGGCAAACCCGAAGAGGGGTTTGCCAATTGCCAGCAGTCGCTGAAACTAGCCCCCAATTCAGTTGCAACGCTGTTGGCCATAATCAATCACTTGGCGAATACGGGCCAATATGAAAAGGCCCAGCCCTATTGCAAAACAGCTGCAAAACTCGCGGGTAAAGATCCAAGGGTTAATTTTCAGTTGGGCCGTATCGGACTGGGAAGCAAGAACTTCGGCGCGGCGGTCACCCACTTTCAACGCGCTTTCAAAGCCAACCCACGAATGTTCTCCGCCGCGAACAATTTGGCTTGGATTCTCTCCACAAACCCAGACAAGAGCATTCGTGACGGCGGGCGGGCCGTCGAGGTCGCCAAAAGTATCTGCGAAGCAACTTCCTATAAAGACTATCGTTTCTTCGATACACTCGCGGCCGCTTACGCCGAAAATCGCGACTTCGAAAATGCCATTTTGATCACGAAAAAGGGAATTGAGATGGCTTCTGCCAAGGGTGACCAGAAAACGGTAAAATCCTTGAACCAACGGTTAGAGCAATTTGCCGCCAAGAAGCCTGTACGCGATTAATTGACTTCGCAAATTAGCTGAAGCAGAATGATCCCATGTCAAGGAACCCTCCGCAGGCCATCTTTGAGTCGACGTTTCGCACTGAAATTTTTTGCCGCCGCGACCGCGTGGCTGGGGCTGCCTCGGCTTTCGGAGGGACAAACGGTCACCCGTGAAGCTGAACATCAGCGTCTACTACGGTGACATGGTCTACGGCGTTGTGAGCTTTGCGATTATCTCCGACCGGCAGTTCAAAAGCGGCCCGGAACACGTCTCCACGGGCGGGGGCCGTGCCGATCATATTGCCGACAAAGACTTCGACACGTCGGCATTGGACAAGCCCGGGTTGGTTCTACTTGGCGAGCGTCTAGAAACGTTTCTTGCAGAATGGGCCAGCGATTGGCGAGGACACAACTTGAAAGTTCTCCTCAGTCAAACCGTGTTCGCAGGCGTCGCGACCCATCACGGTTCGCGCGACGGCTACCTTAAGGGTGACCTCGATTCGGGTGCTTGGCCACAAACCGCCCGCAACAACGCCATCAACATTTTGCGTCCTGCGATGCCACTGCACATCAACGGCGACCAACATCTTACAACGCGGACGCAGTAAGGCGTGGAAAAACAGCGCGATAGTTTCTGGTCGTTTTGCACTCCCGCCATCTCTGCCGGTTCCCTGCATTGGTGGCTACCGGATGAAGTTCATATATCTCATGAAAACAGGCCAGAGAACAGTTTCGACTACTAAATCCCCCCAACACCATGTACCTGAAAGAATCTAATGAAACATTCACTTGCGATAATTCTTGTCACCGTTTTCGCCACGTCTTCCTTCGCTGAGGATACGGCTTCGGCTAAAAAAGGAAAGTCGCCGTGGCAAGTAATGCAGCTGAAGAAAACGCTTGGCCCCGTCACGCTGACTGCGGAACAGGAAACCGGTTTTGCAGAAGTTGTCGAAACTTACACGGCTAAAATTACGGAGCTGGAAGGCAAAGGTAAGGGCAAAAAGAAACCTGCCGATGGCGAATAGTCGTTGCTACGAACCATCTACTCCGCAGGATTTGATGTTTTCTGATTCGTCCCACAGGGAATTTAAAGATCTACGAAACGTTCAGCAAATTTTTGCTGAACGTTTTTTGTCACTGCTACCGGCCCTACTCCAAGACTGCCCCACAAAAATTTACCAATCGCATCAACCTAACAACGAATTTTCTAACGCACTAAGGTGATCCAAAGCGCTTATACAGTCCTGTTCAAGGCTATCGACGGTTGCCTCAACTGACACGCCACCGTCGTAGCCAATGTCGATCAACTTTTGAAAGAAAGTATCAAGGCCCGGGATTTCAGCTTCCAAGTTTGGGAAACAACGACCGTCCGGGTTCGCCAGCTGAACCGCACATATCAAGCTACCCGCTTCGGCAATGACATCCATTGACTCCTCTTCGATCGCGAAGTGATAAAAATCAGCCGCCAGTCCAATTTCTGGACGATCAACATCCTTCACAATCTTCAGCGCTTGAGCGAACGTGTTCACGAAATTTGTCTCGGTATGGTTTACGTGTTCCAAGGCGATCTTGATATTCCATTGATTCTCCCGAATCACGTTGGAGCACAATCGCAAGAATGAAATCATCTGCGTCTTGGCTTTTTCAACAAAGAATCCTTTGGGAACGCTGCGTGATCCAGGACTGCCAAAAACAACGGCGGTTGCTCCCAGTTCCACAGCTCGGGCGAGTGCAGGATCAAGGAATTGTCTTAATTTTAATTCGTCAACTTCGGGTCCCGTAACTTTCAAATCTGGCGGCAGAAACCAATTTACAGATTGAACACGGATATTATTTTGCTTCAGTCGCGAAGCAGCAGCACTGAAATCGGACTCCGACAGCACGGCGATTTTTGCCAATCCGGGCTCAATGAAATCCATCCCACAAGCGATAATTTCGTCAGCATTGAGCAATGGCTCAGATGTCGAAAAGTCCGACACACCAAATTGAAATCGCGGCGCGTCAGGGGATTTTTTACTTTGTTTCATCTACCTTTTCTTCCTTTGCAAATTGCTGCCATGCTTCTTCTATTTTTGCGTCGGCTGCGCTGCCAAGATGAAAAATGAATCGATGTTTCAAATTCAAACTTTCATCAAGTTTTAGTCTGGTCGAGGCATCATCAAGTTTACTGTCGAAGGCTTTCAAACCGAACGGGTTCGCAGCAAAAAGTCCGTACTCCCTCACGTGCCACCGGGTTGGAAAACGAAAGCTCGAAGGGTGATTGAGGATCGCGATGCCCAGATGTTCGCCTTTGACCGGCCCATGGTAGTCACACCATTTCGCGGGCTTGCTCCATGCGTCGCCATCCTTCTGGCCCGCGCTATTAATTACCTGGCCGCCCTGCTTACTGTCGATCGCCATCGAAGCCGCAACGCGAATCGCTAATCCTGCATCTTTGCAGTCATGAAAAACAACATCCTTGTCACTGGCCCGTAGAATCTGTTCAAAATCAATTGTTCGCGTCTCCAAAGACACTTCAAAAGTAAGCGTACGCTGCTCCTCAAGAAATCGCCTGCCGTCACGATCAAGGTAATCACACGTCTGGACGACGATGGCGCGATCATCATTGACGTCGAGCGCTTTGAATTCCCGATGCTTGATTCTGGCCAACATCGCGCATCTCCGCACACCGTTGCCAGTTCGTTTGGAAGAAATATACGTCGCCTCTTCGTGCCATGTATCGCCCCCAACCATTGCGCGATTGGCCTCCAGTATACGATCCCAATCTTCATCAGACTTTGGCTGAAGCCAGTCGTCGCTGCCAATACTCTCGTGCCCAAAAAGCATTCCGCGCTGATGCGGGTGATCCCGTTGATCTGTGCTTTCTAATTTGGAAAATTCCATAGGGAAGTCGCGGGTCATTGATTCTCCAGTCGGCCCCATGATTTGCCAAAGGAAAGGCTTATTCGCTGTGTTGATATCGTACCGCGCGAACAGCTTGCCATCGAAATTGATAGTCAGGCCGTCGCTCGCCTCCACGATTTTAAATCGCGTTCTCGATGTCCTCTGGGCTGTGGATTCCTGTGCGGCAATTTCCCCCAACGACAGAAAAATCACAGTCAGTACTACGAGCAGACGTCCAAACTTCATAAAGCAAAACTCTTCTAAGACGTACGAGACATTTCGGCACGGCCTCTTGAGGTAGTACGCCCGCCTGCGTACCGCAAGATTCTCAACAGCCGCCACGCGATAGCGCCCGGTTGCACGCACTTGGGCCCCGACGCTATCGCGAGGCGGCTAATGCGTTGATGCGTTGCACCAATCTAAAGTATCTGCCTTTGATCGCCAGCCTCCCGGTCTATGAAAACCGTACGGCTGGTGCCATGACGCTAGAACTTCCGGTTCTTCTGCGCTAAATTCGATGGGAGTTTGCGCAAAATCGTGAAGGTCTGTCGACGAAGTCATCGAATTATGGCGAGAGTCGATCGGTGATCTGCCGGGCGTCGACCAAATCACATTTAAACCCGAACGTGGCCCCGGTGGCGGCCGCCGACGGGATATCAGCGTCGCGCTCAGCCACAGCGACATCGGCGTGCTTGAAAAGGCGACCGAAGCGTTCGTCGCGCGTGTCGAGCAATACGCGAACGTGCGCGATGTGAACGACAACTATAACAAAGGTAAGGCCCAACACGATTTCACGCTACGCCCTGAGTGCCGCGCGTTGGGGCTGACCGATGATGGGCTGGGCGAGCAACTGCGGGGTGCCTTTTTGGGATCCATGGCGTTGCCTTTGTTGCGGGGTACGAACCAAGTGGAAGTGCGCGTCTAACTGCCGGAACAGCAGCGCGAAGACATTCACAATCTCGAAGATTTAATCATACGCACTCCCGACGGTGTGGAAGTGCCGCTGATGGATGTTGCCGACCTGAAAAAGGACGACGCATTCTCACGCATCAATCGACTCGACGGACGCCGCGCCATCAATGTTTCGATGGACATCGCCCCCAAACGGGCCATTATGCAAGTAATCACCGCGGTGCGCGAAGAAGCGTTGCCTGATCTACGTCGCGACTTCCCAGGAATCACTTGGACCTTCGAAGGCAGCGATGCGGAGATGCGACGTGCAACGACCACGTTGTGGGGCTACTTTGGACTTGCGCTGGCCGTAATCTACTCGTTGTTGGCAATTGCCTTTCGTGATTACCTGCAGCCGCTGATCGTGCTGGTCGCGATTCCATTTGGCATCGTTGGTGCCGTGATGGGACATATTTGGCTTGGCTATGACATTTCGCTGGTCAGCCTGATGGGCTTCATCGCGCTATCGGGTGTCGTGATTAATGACTCGTTGATCATGATTGACTATGCCAATCGTCGCCGCAAACAAAACGCCAGTCCCTTTGATGCTATTTCCCAAGCGGGCGTTCGCCGCTTTCGCCCCATTTTGCTCACGACGCTAACCACCTTCGGCGGCTGATCGCGTTGCTCATCTTTAAAGTTCAGCAAATGCGAACGCTCAATCTTCCAGAAGATCTTCTAGCAATTGCACGAAAGGTTGAGGCCAATCCTAAGATAAGAAATCAGGCGGACCTCAGCAAATTGATTAAAGAATACAATTTTAGATATCAATCCATTCATTGGGGTTCTTTCAGGAAATGGTTTTCAGTCCGAAGCGGATTGTGATTGCGATGAAGATGTTGACTTCCTTGACATCCAACCATTCATTAACATCTTGGCTGGTAACTGAGTTAAGGTAACGCGGGGAAGAGATTTCTTACCGAATATCCAGCGGCGTTTCTGAACCGCCATCGATGATGTTCCTTGGAATTGTCGCTATTGGGATTTTTGGCCGTCGTCGAAAACAAAACTGGTAAACGACTGAAAAATCTCTTTAGAGCAGGTTACGCCACAAATTGAAAATTTGTGGCGTTTTTTTCGCTCCACCAAGCAAATGGCCGTAGCGGACGAGGCTACGAATCCTTGTTCTTGGAAAGGGGCGATAATTCGGAAAAGCCGTCCAACTTGAAAGCTCGTCCATTGCGACTTTGCAGCAGATCGGTTTTAAATCGTCTTTTACTAACTACCAACATTCAGCTTCATCAGAAGCTTCAGCACGTTGGAACTGAAGGGCGTCAGCTTCGTTTTGTTGAATTGATCTCCAAGCTTGCGAATCGCTTCTGCTTGGGTCGGGTAAGGGTGAATCGTTGAACCAACCGCGGCCAAGCCAACTTTGTTTTTCATGGCGACGGTGATCTCAGAGATCAAATCACCTGCGTTCTCGGCAACAATCGTGGCACCAACGATCTTGTCCGTTCCCTTCTTGGTGTGAATCTTGACGAACCCTTTGTCGGTCCCTTCAAGGATTGCCCGATCAATGTGCTCAAGCCCTTGCACGTAAGTGTCAATTTCGACGCCCGCGTCTTTCGCGTCGCAGGGATACATTCCTACGTGAGCAATTTCGGGAGATGTGTAGGTCGCCCACGGGATAATCAAATCGGACGCTTTCTTTTTGCCCAACGGACCAACGGCGAACAGTGCGTTTTGAATCACAATGCGAGCCTGAAAATCAGCGGCATGAGTGAATTGAAATTCCGAACAAACATCTCCGGCAGCGTAGATTCGAGGGTTGGTCGTCTGCATGTGGTCGTTAACTTCAATTCCCTTCTTGTGAAACTTCACATCAACCTTTTCAAGATTCAGGCCGTCAACGTTTGGGGCTCGACCCACGGCGATCAGCAATTGATCGACAACGATTTCGTTTGGCACACCGTTCTGAACAACTTTGACCTTGACCTGTTGGCCATCGGGAGAAAGCTCCATGTCGTCGGCATTGAGAACCAAGTTGACTCCGTCTTTCACAAATTGCTCCTGAACGACCGCTGCCGCATCGCTGTCTTCGCGTGAAAGGATGTGGCCAGAACGTTCGAACAGAAAGACTTCGCTGCCAAATCGCGCAAACGACTGAGCCATCTCGCTGCCGATCGGGCCACTGCCGACGATGCCAAAACGCTTCGGCAGTTCGGTCAGCGAAAACAGGTTCTCGTTGGTCAGGTAGTTGATCGAATCCAACCCTTTGATCGACGGAGCCGAGGCACGGGCTCCTGACGCGATGACGGCTTTTTTATATTCCAGTTTGGTCACTTCGCCGGATGAAGTTTTGACCGATACGGTGCCATCGTGCTCAAAGCTGCCTTGCCCGAAGAACACATCAATGCCAAGCTCCGAAAAACGTTGAGCCGAATCGACCGGGCTGATGTCGGCTCGCTTTTTCCGCATTCGCTTCATGGCGTGGCTAAAATCGACAGCGGCCCCGTCGGGTACGTTGACTCCAAAGACGCCAGCCTCGCGAACGGTTGCTGCGACGCGCGCGGCCCCGATGATGCCTTTGGAGGGGACACAGCCGACATTCAAGCAGTCACCCCCCATCAACTCCCGCTCGATCAAAGCGACTCGAGCCCCGAGACCGGCGGCACCGGCGGCGGTGACCAAGCCCGCGGTTCCGGCTCCAATGACGACCAGATGGTAGTCAGACTTTGGCGTCGGGTTGGACCAGTCACGTGGATGGACGTTCGATTCCAATTTTTGATTGTGTTCGTCGAGCGGTTGTAGTTGAGGGATGGTTTTGGACATATTGATTTCTTTGAATGGTGTTTCGGATCGTTCAGTTCTGTTGTTTTAGCGTTGTTCTGCTGTCATGCGGTATTGGTCGAAGTTTGCTTTTCTGAATTCGTCTGTATGAGATCGCATCCAGCCCAGCATCGACTGTCAGACGCAACAAGTGAAGCGACCTACCTGCTTTTGGTGAAGACAGGTGCGAGTGCGTGCTAGAAACTTTGGGCAATCGGAGTTAAAGGGATCTAAAGTGTCTTGGTTCAGCGTGAACTGGAATTTTGGTTTGAGTTGTCGTGATAAAAACAGATGAACCTGACGAATCAGGACTCGCTGACATACTCAGGTTTTTCGCTTTCGGGCCAAACTCGGAAGTGCAGGGCGATCGAGTTGCTCCTCAGCAGAGCCCTATCCTCCACCGCAGATTCTTTCCACTTTAATCTCAAGCGGCTTGCCTGGCAATTTGCTCGTAGCGTTTCTCTCTGCGGTTAGCGCGAGCCATTTTGAACCTGCGATCACGACTTGCGTTGATCTCCTCAGCACGCCCGGCTAGTAAGGACGGGTTTTAACATGCGTCAGACCAAAGATCCGCAAGAAGACCTAGAAGTCTTTGGCGACGAATTGCGGACCGTTATCGCTGATGATGCGAGGCTGGGCACCGGGAGTTTTTTCCAACGCCTTTTGCAGCACCATTTCAACATCTCTCTCTTCCATTTTCTCACTGATGTCCCAGTGAACAATCGAACGACTGAA
>Ga0115031_1000090_pt1 | contig 59397 bp, 47 predicted proteins | sample Maine_Asex4_meta_FD_87301 | JGI IMG/M metagenome (GOLD analysis project Ga0115031, IMG submission 87301) | Marine algal microbial communities from Maine, USA - Maine_Asex4_metaG | ecosystem: Host-associated > Algae > Red algae > Unclassified | place: Maine, USA | collected 2015-01-05
AACCTTAGCCGTCTCCTGATTCAACAAAACACATAAAAGAAAACGAAATCAAAAGCAGTCCGCAAGCCCGAAAACAGTGCGAACTTTAGGGTCGCTTCTGCAATCCCTAAAATCGGTTTATTCACTATAAAGGCGGTCTGCAAACCGAGCCGCCATCTCCAAAAAATCAGGATCGATGCTGGAAAAGTGATCCATGTCGGGCCGAGTGAAAAATTGTTTGTCGTTCGAAGGACAGGCGTCATGAAGCTTCCTGCCAAACTTGAAAGGAACGACTTGATCAATGGCGCCGTGAGACTGCAGTAGCGGCCCCTTATAATCAGCGATTAAAGCTGCGGAATCAAACTTGTTTCGCATCAGCATACGAACGGGCGCCCAAGGATATTTCTCCGCCGCAACGTCCGGCAATGAACAGAAGGTTCTCTGCAAAAGCAAACCCTTTGCACCTTGATTTAGTCCGACGTATACCGCAGGTCCACCACCGATAGAAAACCCTTCGACGATGACGTCCGTCGTATTGATCTTAAACCGTCGACATAACCAATCCATCGCGGCGTCGGTGTCGAGCTTTATCCCCGCCTCCGAGGATTTGCCCGCACTTTTGCCAAAGCCGCGATAGTCAAAAACAAAAACGTTTGCCTTCATCGCCTCGCCCATCTCTTTCGCGATACCACCCCCAGCGCGAGCAACGTTTTCAGCGTTGCCATGGCAGTACAAAACGTAGCGGCTACTCTCAGGGTAGGGGATCATCCAACCGTGGAGCTTCGTGCCATCGGAGGCCGCAAAGTACACGTCTTCGTAGTCAAACTGAACGTCGTAATTCCCTTGGCTTGGTGAAGCGCCAGGGTAGACCAGGTAATTCTCAAACAGCGATAGCAAACACACGGCAATGGCGTACAGCAGAGATATGCTTAACAGTATTCGTTTTATCCAAAGTAATAGCATTATGGAGTTAGTCTGTGAAAAGAAATGGATGAGTTAACGAGTGTCGATAGAGCCCTGACGCATGCCTGCCGCCATTAAAACTATGACGGCAAATGCAACGCGTCGCATAAGAAACGAACATACGGCATAGCAGGCCAGATAACGATCCTTGTTCGCGTAAAACCATGGTTGATCATAGTTCTCATTCTAGTTCCTGATAGAAGCCAACCAATTCGCGCGGGAATCAGTTGAAGGTGTGAGCCATTTCGTGTTTGATATGATTCTTAGGTTTGGGGAGTGGGATTGGCTTCCAGCCTGTCGTTTTTAACATGACAGGCTGGAAGCCTATCCCACTTTACGTTACCACCGAACGCAGATTCGAAAATGCAACTCGGAATTGTTTCTGGCCATAATCCGTAAAGTCGACGGTGGCTGTCCGTTTCTTGCCTGTCCCGGACATTGTGACGACCGTTCCGATACCGTATTGAACATGCTCCACCTCTAAACCAATAGAGTATTGCTCCGGTTCAAGCCGTTGTGTGCCGTCGGACTCTTTCGCGGCCAACTGGGCCCCCGTCATCATGTCTGCGATGGACGGGACGACAGGCGTTTTTCGTTTTGGCTGTGCAAATGATGGCTTAGCCGAATCTTCAGCAATCGTCGCGGCATCTTCATTGACGTCGTAAACCGGGACGTCGCTGGACCAATCCGACATCCGAGCGATCGTATCCTGTAGTTCTTGGTCTGACATTCCGTGATTTTGTCCGCGCGGTTCAAAAACCTGCATCTCGTCACGCGGCAGCTCCATCAAGAACCGGCTGGCGATCGCGGGCCAATAACTGCCTCTGCGAAAACGATTCAAACAACGCGACAGTTGAAGTTCTTCCTCGGCACGCGTGATGCCGACGAACAAAAGTCGCCTTTCTTCTTCGATCTGTTCATCGTCGGAGCTAGAACGTTCATGGGGAAGAATGCCGTCTTCAAGCCCGATGATGAAGACTTTCTTAAATTCTAAGCCCTTCGCTGCGTGCAGCGACATCATTGTGACAAAGTCGGACGTTGATTCCCAGACATCGGTATCTGAGACAAGCGCTGTCTGTTCGAGGTACTTCTCCAAACCACCGTCCTCAGGATGTTCGGAATCGAATTCTTGAGCCGCGACGACCAATTCGTCGACGTTGTTGGCGCGTTCAAACCCTTCTTCGCTACCGTCCATCGTCAACCATTCTCGGTAATTGGTCTGCACTAAGACGTTACGAATGATTGTCTCAACCTCCTGCGTCGCGGTCTGCTGTATTTCGTCGATCATTGCGGCAAACTGCTTTAATTTCGAAGACGGCGCTGCGGAGATGGTTTCAATCGCGTCAACATTACGCGCTGCATCCATCATAGACATGCCATTGTCCATCGCGTAATTACGGACCCGCGAAAGCGTCACCTTCCCGATCTTACGCGACGGCACATTGACGATCCGCTCAAACGCCACAATGTCTTTGTCGTTGTTGATCAGATGCAAGTACGCCACCAGATCCTTGATCTCCCTTCGCTGATAAAACTCGTGCCCGTTGACTACCTGGTAAGGCACCCCAGATGCGCGAAGTGCATGTTCGAGGGCTCGAGAAAGATAGTTGGTGCGATAGAGAATCGCGAAATCGTTCGGTTTACGCTGGCCCTTTTGCATGCCCAGCGCGATCGTGTCGGCGATGTCGACGGCTTCGTCTTGCGGGGAAGGGTAGGCGACCAACCGGACGCTGTTGCCTTCGTCGTTGTCGGTGATCAAGACCTTCTTTTTTCGGCGGACATTGTTAGCGATTAATTGGTCAGCAACACGTAAGATGGCTTTGGTGCTGCGATAGTTTTGCTCTAGCCGAACGACGGACACGGCAGGATAGTCTTTTTCAAACTCTAGAATGTTGCGAATGTTAGCGCCACGCCAGCCGTAAATCGACTGATCGGGGTCGCCGGTGACAGCCAGGTTCTGCGTGTTGTGATTGAGCAAACGAATGAGTTGATACTGGGCAACGTTCGTATCCTGATACTCGTCAACCATCATGTATTCAAAGCGATGGTCAAGCGCTGACCGAAGTTCGTTGTTGTTGGTCAACAGATCAACCGTGTGCAGCAACAGGTCGTCAAAATCGACGGCGTTGGCCATCTGCAGCAGTTTTTGATATTCGGGATAGACTTGAGAAACGATTTTGTCCATCACGTTACCGTTGCGTGGTTGGAACTTGTCGTGCGTGACGGCAACATTCTTCACGTTGCTGATTTCTCGACCTATAGCATCGGGACCATAGTGCCGGATATCGACTTCCGTATTTTCGATGGCTTGTTTGACAACCTTCTTCGTGTCGGTCATATCGTAAATTGTAAAATTCTCTTGCAGTCCCACCATCGGAGCATGAACACGAAGAAGGCGTGAGCAGAACCTATGAAATGTTCCCGACCACGTAAAATTTTCAGGGGCCAGCTTGGACAACCGCAACCGCATCTCATCGGCGGCCTTATTGGTGAACGTCAGCGCGACAATTTTTTGCGAAGGAATTCCCTTGGCAATCATGTACGCGATGCGGTGGGTAATGACACGCGTTTTGCCAGAGCCTGGACCGGCGACAATCAACAAAGGGCCTTCGATCTGCTGAACAGCCGACTGCTGAGCCGGATTGAGAGGCGCGACGAGTTGTTGATGAATTGTGTCGTCCATGGAACCCGAACCACTGCTAGCAGAGATGGATGGAATTTGCCGTTCCGTTATTTTAGATCTATTGAACTATGGTATAATCTTCGCCAATCACGGCAAGGTTGGGTACCAATTTTACAGCCCCCACCAGACAGCACGAGGTTGTTTTGGATGTTGCCGCGAATGACCAAACGTATTCTTACGACTTAATTCAGGGAGGGACCAAGATGGCTCGCACTCGTATTCCTTTAAGCGCCGCTGAAGAAGAAACTCGCAATCTACGCGAAAAGCTAGAGCTAAGCACGGCCGAGATCGGCTTGACGGTTCGAACGACAAACTGCCTCGAAGAAAAAGGCATTTTTAACGTTCGAGATTTGCTAAACACGACCCGCGCTGATTTACTCAGCATTTCAAACTTCGGCGAAAAGACGCTTGAAGAGGTTTACGGATCGCTAGAAGCTATCGGTTTTTTCCGTCCCGGCAATGAGACGAAGCCACGCTAGTTGGCACCCACGAAAACGGCGCTGCACTAAATAAATTCCGACACCGGGCATTTGCCTCGGGTCGGATCTTTTTTTGGGTGAAGCGCCCGACTTGCTGATACTTGAGTTGTATTGCCAAAGTTGATATTGGAATTACTTCTACAGCTCAATCGTCGCGACCACAGGACGGTGATCTGAAAGTTCTGTGGAAATCATTTGTTGGTCAACCAAACTTAGCTCATGGCTCAAGAGCACCCAATCGGTAACCCGTTTTAGATGCAACGTCGAGTAGATCATCACATTCTCAGTTAGGTCGGCGGAACCTTCGATGAAAAACGGCTGGAAGGAAAATTGCGTTTGCAGAATCAGTTTTTCGAACGCATTGAATCCATCAACGTCTGGTTGGCTGTTGGGGAGGTCAAGGTGAGTTGTGTTCAGTCATGCTCCGGCAGAAATTAATTCTTGGCACAGGCACTGCCGACTAAATGCATACAAAAGCAGGAGTGAGTACGGTTACTCTTTTGTAGCTTGAGAATTAGAAGAAGGGAATTTGATCGTTGGAGGACCGGATTTGAATTCTTCTACCTCGGCCTGTTCCATCTTCTCTTTCAACTCTTCTCGCACCACTGGCATTTCGGTAGGAGCCTCAATACCGATACGTACTCCTCCGCCGGTGATACGGACGACTGTGACCGAGATATCATCTCCGATCCATATTCGCTCTCCAGCTTTTCGACTGAGGACTAACATTTTCGATTCCTTTGAATTTCTAAAATTCCTTTTTGACCCAGACTAGAAAAGTTCAATTCGGATCTGTTGAAAAAGTGGGTGGAACTTCTACGTCTTGTGGAGTAATGATTGGTCTCAAAAATATCAGGAAGTTTTGAATAAAAAAAACTGGCCTTGACAAAGAAGTTGTTGCTAAAAGACTAACGGTGAAATCCCTATTTCACAAGCGTTAGAGCCAGAATCTTTGCAATTTTGAAACTTCTATAGCGATCGCTGGTGGATGAGAAATGAAAAATCGCTAGCATTTGCGGATTGGAAGCGAATCTCCCCTTATTGTTTCATAAAAATAAACAATTGAAAACATATCGCCATATTCGCCCCCTTCATCCATTTTGGTTAATGGCAACGGAGCCAACAGCCACTCTAAAAACAAGTTTTGCAACGCAATTTTTACCTTAAACCTTCAGGCGTCTCTGTGGCAATTCAGATCGATCCCGACCATTTCCCAATTAAACAGTCCATTAATTTTCTGGCTCATTGCAGCGTATCGCACCTAAACAAACCGGCTGCTGATCGCGCGGCGTATTTTCTTCAGCGCCAAGTCGCAGTCGGACGCGGGATGTTGTTTGAGTACACCGGCGATGAACAAATTGCTCAGCGCTTCCATAAAAATTTCGCGACGCTGATGAAAACGTCATCCGAAAACATCACTATGACGACCAACACATCCGAAGCGATTTCAATGATTGCTAATGGGTACCCGTTTAGGCCCGGTGATCAAATCATCAGCTACGTCAACGAGTATCCGGCCAACCACTATCCCTGGGTGCTGCAGGCGAAACACCGTGACGTCGAATTGATTTTGTTATCGGACACCGATGTGCCTCAAGAAAACCGTCCTTACACCGCACCGATCAGCTCGTCCTTAGCACGCGGATGGTCGTTTGAGGAATTGGAATCTCACGTCACCGACCGGACACGCGTCATAGCGATTAGTCACGTTCAGTTCACCAGTGGATACGCGGCCGATTTGAAGCAGTTGGGAGATTTTTGCAAATCTAGAAATATCGACCTCGTCGTCGATGCGGCTCAATCGCTAGGGTCTATGCCGGTGTATCCCGAACAATGGAATGTTGCTGCGGTTGCGTCGGCGGGGTGGAAGTGGTTGCTGGGCCCAGTTGGTACAGGTGTCATGTATACCAGTCCCGAGTTTCGTGAAAAGATTGAAATCACGATGTCAGGTGCCGACCACATGGTCCAAGACACACAGTATCTGGACCACACTTGGAATCCTCACACCGACGGCCGTAAGTTTGAATACTCCACTGTTTCCTACGCGCTCTTGGACGGGTTGTCAGTTGGTGTTGAAGAAGTTTTTCTGAAGGACTCGCCGGAAGCGCGACGCGATCACATTTTCAAAATGCAAGAGTTGGCTTTGTCGCGGTTAAACATGGACAAGTACCAGCCTGTTGTTCACAAAAAGAAAACTCGGTCGGGCATCCTATCTTTAATCCCCAAGGTCTCCACCGCTTCGCAGATTTGCAAGGCTCTTGAAGCGAACAAGATCATCGTTACACCGCGCGACGGCTACATTCGCTTCGCGCCTCACATCTGCACGACCGCCGACGAGATCGAACAAGCCGTCGACGCGCTTAACAATATCACTTAGACGCCGCAATGAAATAGAACATCTGTATTACGGAAGTGCCCGCTTTCAATTGTCATTTGTCTTTTTGAAGTAGACTCGATGCGTCGTTACACAATCCTATCGTGCATTGCAGTCGTCATCGCAATTCTGATGATATTTGTTTCCAGGAATTCAGAAGATAGAGACACGGCGGTCTTGGTTTTGTGTGCGCCGAGCCTTTCAGGTCCAATGGAAGAGCTGAAGAAGATCTATCATCACTCCGAAAGCAACGTTGACGGGATTCGGGTTGAGAATACATATCGTGGTTCGGCCGAATTGTTGGCGACGTATAAAATTGGCCAGTTCGGCGACGTGTTGATTGCTGCAGACGTTGGCTTTCATGAAGAATTTATTGCGGCACGTTTTTGCAGTTCAACCCTGCCACTTGGCCGGCAGTTTCCCTGCCTTATTTATCGTGGCATTTCCGAGGAAGAAGCGTTGTCAATTCTAAGCACGGATGCCTTACCAATCACGACATCGATTCCAAAACCAAAACACGCTGCGATTGGTCGACGAGTCGCCTCAATCGTTGGTACCCGGCAGTACGAATCGCTGGTCGGATGCGCCAAGGTCTCGCGCGAAACGGTCTCGCAAGTGGCCGCCGACGTTAGCAACGGGATTGTCGATGCAGGAATCGCTTGGAGCACCTCTGTCCATCAATTTGCCAACCTGCAAAGCGTTATCCCGCCGGGATGGTCAGGACACTCTTCTCAAATCGGAGCGTCCGTCTTGCTAAACAGCTCACGTTTAGTTGCGGCGGAGCGATTTGTCGACTTCCTCGCCTCCTCCGAGGCCCAAGAAATATTCCTTAAGCACGGGTTCGCATCGAGAACGATTGAGTCGGAAGCAAACGTCGGCGACAAGGAGTAGGGTCGATGCAACGAAATCTAAAATCTGATCGAGTATTCTCGATCGTTTTGATTTGCATGGCGGTCGGATTCTCGGCAATTCTCGTGGCGTTGGTGTTCGCCAATGGTTGGGTGGCAGGTCTTGATAAGACCGGCGTTTGGGAAACTTTACAGAGAACAGAAATTCGCCAAGCGATCTGGTTGTCGATTGGCACGAGCTTGTTGAGCACCGTGATCAGCCTGTGGGTGGGGGCGGGAATCTCCTATTTGGTATCGCGTTTCAAGTTCTTTGGCCGTAGCGCCGTTGATTTGTTGATGGATCTCCCGGTCTTCCTTCCACCGCTGGTGATCGGCATGAGTCTTTTGATTTTGTTCCGCCAAACACCTTTGGTGTATTTGGATAACTGGCTACAAATCGCATTCGAAGTACCTGCGATCATCTTGGCCCAGTCCATCGTCGGCACTGCGTTTGTTTATCGAACCATGAAAGCAACCTTTGACCGACAAACAGGACGAACGGAGCAGATTGCAGCGACGTTGGGCGCGACGCGCTGGCAAGCATTCTCTGCGGTGACAATCCCCGCATCGAAACAAGGTTTGTTGGCTTCCGCAGCGATGGCTTGGGCCAGAGCATTTGGCGAATTTGGTCCCGTGCTGGTGTTCGCCGGGAGTTTTCGCGGTCGCACCGAAGTTCTTCCTGTCAGTATTTATCTCGAGCTGAATTCAGGCAACGTGGCCGGCGCGGCGACGATCTCCCTGCTGATGATCGCAGTCGCCGCGATCGTCTTATTGCTCGTCCGCGTCGTTGCACGGGATCGGAGTGAAATATGATCGAATTGATTGATGCGTCTTTGTGCCGGGGAACTTTTTGTTTGCCCGAGACTTCATTGACGATTCCTTCTGCAACCTGCGGCGTGGTAACGGGCGCCGCTGGTGCCGGAAAGACGTCGCTGGTCGAAGCGATCTGCGGCCTCCAGAGAATTAAATCTGGTACCGTGAAATTGAAAGGCCAGGATGTCACGCATGCTACGCCGGCTGATCGAGGGGTCGGCTATCTGCCTCAGGACGTTGTTTTGTTTCCCGACATGAACGTAGAAGCCAATATTTGCTTTGGACCAAAATTGCGAGGGTGGTCAAAGACGAAAATGTGCGAGCGAATCGAACGACTTGCAACGGATCTTGAGCTTGTCGATTTGCTACCGCGTAAACCGCATCAATTATCCGGCGGTCAGCAAAAACGGGTGGCAATGGCGCGCGCCGTGGCATTAATGCCGGATATCGTTTGCCTTGATGAACCATTTGTCTCATTGGATGACCACTCGCAAACACTAATCAGAGAGCAGTTAATTCATCTGCTGGCAGAACAATCGGCCACAATCTTGGTGGTGACGCATCAACCAGAGAAGCTTGATGGAATTTCGGACCTGAATTTCCAAATATAGGGCAGGGCAACTGCAAAATTCATTTTAAGGGTAGCGTCACGGCGCAAGCCGTACGGTTTTGCACGGACCGGGAGACTGGCGCCCCACCGCTAAAATAAGACGTTGCAGTCTTCCTAAAATATAGGGGACGTTGTTTGCCTGGCCCGATCGCGCGAGTTACAACTAAGGCAGCGTTTTAACAAGTTGTGTTGTAATTAAGATCGGTCGTTGGACCGACGGAAGATGAACTTATGAACTTGATCGATCGACGTGAGATGATAGCGGCAAAAATGATCTTGGCTGTTTTGTTTTGCAGCGGCGTCTACCAAACAGCCGCTGCTTACCAAGTGAATGTTTACACAACTGGCAACGATCTTGTTGCGGGGGCAGCGACGGACCTACGTCACTTCGACGGGAGCGGACCTCAAGAGACGCGATGGGACATTATTGATAACAATAGTGGAAGATCAATAGCAACGAATAATAGCACCTTCTTTGTTGCTGAAGATACTGGTGCAATTAACCGCTATGACCGGCAAGGCAATTTCCTCCATGAGTACGCAGATGTCAGTGAAAATGCTAGCAAAACCCCCAACGCACAGAAAATTGAAAGCGATGTGACTGGCAATATATACTTATGCTTCGGTGGCTTTCATTCTACCGCTCGCAAGAGTTGCAGACTTGATCCAGCCGGAACGATATCCGCAACGTTTTCTCACCTAGATCTTGTTTTTGCAGGTGGCATTGACGCAAACGCAAACGGCGACGTTTTTATTTTAGAGAGTAGCCATTGCAAGGGTGGCGGGCGGTTGTTTAAATTCGACGCGTCAGGAAATTACTTGGACGACTTTGCATTGGCAGACGTGAAGAACGCCATGGATATCGCAATTAGCGAATCAACGAACGAGCTGTTCATCGCCGACGTGAAAACTAATGCAGTTTTAATTTACGATCTGGGCAATGGTACTCCAGTGCTGACACATACGTTGCCAGTTCCTGGGCGCGTTCTTGATGTGTTTGTCGAACAAACAATGGGTAGGATTTTTGGAACATCCGTGAACATCGGACTTAACACTCAGGGGTTGTCTGTCAACGCAGAGGGGTTCGAGGTGTCACGTGACGGCAGAATCATCACCACCTTGAAAGAAGCTAATTCTCCTCGATCTCAAACCGTCTATGGAATTGTCGCAATTGCCGTTTTCTAACCGAGCACAGCAAGTCACTTGTTGATGGGCGCGTTTGTGCTGGCAGGAGTCCGAATGCGACAACCATGAATTGATTACAACTCCAAAGCGTCCTCAATCAAATCACGAATCTCACGCGCCTTGTACGACGTCTCCACTGGGATCCGCAACAGTGGAATGTCCGCTGATTCAAAGGCGAGATTCACAAATTTGTCTCGTTCGATGCGCTCAGGGCGTTCATGCGACACGTCGTCTAACTCAATGGCCAACACAACCTCAAGCGTAGTGGGGTCGCACAACACAAAATCAATGTGCTTGGATAAGATCTTATTCAGCCAAGTTCGACGCTTCGCAGTGTTTGGGCTGACCTTTAATAAGTCCGCGATTCTGACCATCGCAAAAAGTTCCCAATCGTCCAGGGCCGCTTTTCGGAGCGATTTGAAGAATCGCAACTCCGACTTTGTCACCAGCGATTTCCGTGGTTGGTACGGCAAACGCGTTGGCTCAGAATACATCCTCAACAACATCAGCACCGCTACGACCACCGCGCCGCCGGTTAACAGAGGCCAGTATTGCTGAACGAATTGAAAGAGCTGATCCAGCATTGGCCAATGGGTCGAAAAAATGGAGATGGAAGCGGAACACGCAGGAACGTCACCAATTCCAGTCAAACCCGATCATTTTCGGTTGGCAAAGATAACAATTACCGTCTACCGATAGTATCGGACTGGCTTTATGATGATGAACAGTCGCCGATGGCATATTTTGGCGCATATTTTTCCATTCCAACAGTCCACGTCGCCCGCGTTTTGAACTAGTTCCGATGTTATGAGCACTTCTCAAGCTTCAATTCCCTCAGAAAATTCGTCTCTTAAGCCGCTCAAGATCGGCAACGTCGATATCGGGTTCCCGGTCGTGCAAGCCGCGCTTTCGGGCTACAGCGATTGGCCGATGCGCGTGATCGCGAGGCGTTTAGGGGCTCCCTATACGATTTGCGAAGTCATGCTGGACCATTTTCTGGTCAATCTGAAAGAACGGAAGCGGACCAGTCATTTTCTGCACATTTCCGACGAGGAACACCCTGTCGGCGGGCAGCTGATGGGCGCCGAGCCCGAGCAATTCGCCGCCGGAGCGATGAAGTTGGTCCAAGCGGGCTTTGACATTATCGATATCAACTTTGGTTGCCCCGTGAAGAAGGTTCTCGGTCGCTGCCGTGGTGGATTCCATCTGGGGCAACCGGAAACGGCGTTAGAGGTCATCCGCCGAACGCGCGACAACGTGCCTTCGGAGATTCCAGTTTCGGTAAAGATGCGACGCGGCGTCGATGACTCGCAAGAGAGTCGTGATAACTTTTTCAAAATCCTCGACGGTGCTTATGAGATCGGGGTGGATGCAATCACGGTTCACGGTAGGACCGTGGAGCAGCGTTACATTGGCCCGTCGCGCTGGGAATTTCTGAAAGAAGTGAAACAACATATCGGCGACAGGGTATTGCTGGGCAGTGGCGATCTGTTCACGGCTCAGGATTGCCTAGACATGATGGCTCAGACCGGCGTCGACGGAGTCACGGTGGCGCGTGGGGCGATTGGGAATCCCTGGATCTTCTCACAAGCCCGTGCATTGGCGGCGGGAAAACCACTGCCTGATCCTCCCTCGCTGTTTGTTCAGAAAGAAGTGCTGTTAGAACACTATTTTTTGGCTGAGCAATTGTATGGGCCTGACCGGGTTGGTCAGTTGATGAGGAAATTTGGTATCAAGTATGCCGTTCTACATCCCGATTTTAAGGGAGTGCGATCAGCGTTTGTGAAGGTCAAGAACTTGGAGCAATGGAGATTGGCGTTGGATGAGTTCTACGCCGAAGATCTTCCAGGTTGTCACCCTGATGGCAAAATGCATAAGGCATCGGGAAGTGGAAACAGTTAAGACGGAGCGACCGGATGAAAAGAGTGTAAGGAAATTGTTAGCTCCTACCCGCCGGGCCAGCAGTCGGTTTGTTTTGTCGATCCGGATGATCCAGCCAGCGCGGCGCTGAATAGGGACTTCAGGATAATTTGGATGATGCTGATCATGGGTTCAATATTTTCAGCGATCGGGGCAGCGATGGCGATAGGCTTGCCGATGGCGATAGGCTTGCCGATGGCGAAGCGAGGCCGCAAAGACCAGAAACAAACCGTTGGGGTACCGCCGGAAAACGTAGCGAGTATGGAATCGAGCACCACCAACGATCTTGCTCAGTAAGCTCACAATCAAATAACGTTCGCTTGACATTTTAAAACGTTAGCAGCGAGTGATTTTTCCCGGCGTTTACGTACTCACTCGCAGGCGCTGTGTGCTAGTATTGCGTCACGCTTTGGCTGGGTTGCTTTTTCCTATCGGTAGTCCTCAATATCGTAGACCGTTTCGACATCTGCCTGAGACTTCTCTTCCAACATCGAAGAATTATCATACAGCCAAGCTTCGCAGACGTCGGAATCGGCGATTGTCCATTTGTTTTCACCGACCAATGCGAAAGGTCGTTCTCCGCATCCTGAAATTAATACCGCATCACCGGGTTGTGCTCGGGCGAGCACCCATTCGATGGCTTTAAAACGGTTGGGGACGACTTGAGCCGATTCTGGTTTCTCAAAACCGTCCAATACTTGGTGGATCGGTTCGTAGTCAACCGTCGGGTCAGCACTGGTGCGCGTGATGATGGCCTGGCCGGCCGCTTTTTCGGCGACCTCGCCCATCATTCGGCGCTGAAGTTTCGATTGTCCTTCGTCGACCGAGCAAAGACACCAGATTTTTCCTGTTACGACTTGCCGGAGGGTTCTCAGCGCGTTTGACAACTGTGTCGCCGACGTTGCTGAATCGATCCAAACACCGAACGACTGCCCGCATTCGACGCGCTGCATACGTCCGGAAATGTGGCCGGCCGATTCAATGCCTTTGGCGATCGTCTGAAGACTAATGTTCAACGTCAGCCCGACCGCTGCTGCGGCCAAACAGTTATAAACATGTTGATCACCAATCATGGCAGTCCGAATCACAACCGACTCACTACCCGCGGTGATCGTAAAGACTTGATCGGAATTGGAACGCTGAAGAACCTTGCCCATCACGTTGGCTTCTTGCTTAACACCGATCGTTAGCGTTGGATGGATGATTTTATCCAACAAGAAGTGCGTCTTGGGGTCATCTGCGTTCGCGACCGCCACTCCACCTTCGCTGAGATGATCCAACATTCGTAAGAACGCTCGTGAGTAATTTTTGCTGTTACCATGACAGTTATCGGGATCGCGTCTGATATTTGTCAGCACCGCGATGTCCAACTTTACACCTGATAATGACCGATCTGCGAGCGCCATGGAGGGAATTTCAACGATCGCGTGATCGCAGTTTCCCATCACCATTGCAGAAAGTTGCTCTGCGATCGCAGGCGGATTGATACGCTTGTTTGGCAAAGAATGCGCTTCTTTTCCGGCGGTGACCTCAATCGAAGAAATCATCCCTGTCGTCCGCTCATCCGCACGGAGAATGCTCTTAATCAGGTGCGCTGTTACCGTTTTGCCATCGGTGCCGCTGACGCCAATCGTCTTCAAACGTTGGCTGGGTGATCCGGCCAAGCAATGGCAGATTTCGCCATAGGCGTGGCGAGTGTCCTGGACAACGATTTGTGGTTTATCAATAGCCAGAAGTCGTTCAGTCACGACGGCGATGGCTCCTTTTTCGATCGCTTCATAGGCGAACTCATGCCCGTCGATCTCTGAACCAATGATGGCGACATAGAGGTCGCCGGGTTGTACGTCTTGCCAGTGGCCGCAGCAAGAGGTCACGGAAATCTGATTCCCGCCGATCAACTTAGCTGACGGTAGAATCTGTTGAACGGGAATTCCCGCCATCTCTGCAGAAACATTGGTAGTCATAAGGCCTCCTTGCCTGACGCACGCCAAATAGATTGTCACGCTCTCTGAACGTGTTGCTCAAATGCCGACTTCCGTGTCGACAAGGATAATTCTCACCATCTGCAATTTTGCGTCAAGCCGAGAATTAGTGCCAGCATTGAGTCTGAAATTCAGGCTCAATCTGGCCTGTGTCCCTACTAGCTTTCGACTTTCGGGCATGCGAAAATATTTACAAGGTCGAAATCGAAGGGATGCTGGCACTGGTCTAATGAACTGAGCGGCAGGGCATTAGCGGCTCGTTATCAGGCTGCTTGCGAAACTCGCGGCTAGCGTCCAATGGCACTTACTTTAGATTAGACCCCATTGGGCCTAGCGCCTGCGGATCACAATACAACTAAGTTCATCAGCCTTCGCTGACACTTGGCAAACTAAGCGAAATAGGTCAACAACGCGACAATGGAAGATTTTGATATTAACTCGCTGTCTGCGTATCTGCACTTAAAGCCCGACCAAGTCAAGAAGATGGCCGAGCGCGGTAAGTTACCGGGGCGCCGAATCGGAGGCCAGTGGCGTTTTTCGCAACCTGAGATTCATCAGTGGTTTGAAGAACGTATCGGAGCTTCGGATGAAAAAGAATTGGTCGAAGTCGAAAAAGTTTTCGAAATTCAATCAAAGAAACAGGCTGTCGACGATTTTCACATCCCTGATCTGCTGAACGTTGATAACATCGCCAGTCCACTGCTGGCCAAGACGAAGCCCAAAGTAATCTCAAAAGTTTGCGAACTTGCGGCAGCCTCGGGAACGTTGTGGGAGCCCGATAAAATGGCTGATGCAATCGCCAAACGCGAGCAACTCCATCCGACAGCGTTGGAAAACGGCGTCGCGTTAATGCACCCACGTAGACCTATGTCAAATGCAATGGGCGAAGCGTTTCTTGCACTTGGTGTCACCCACAGTGGTATTCCATTCGGCGGTCCACGCGGAACTTTGACGGATATTTTCTTTCTAATCGGCTCGACCGACGAAGCGGTGCATTTGCGAGTCTTGGCGCGGCTGAGCCGTTTGATTCAGATGCCAGAGGCGCTCGATCAAATTCGCGATGCCGGCTCGCCGCAAGGCGTCTGGGATGCGATCCAAGCAGCAGACGAAGAGCTTTAAATTACAAAGTGTGAGATGCGATCCTCGATTTTTTTCAATATCGGCGGACATGGTGGCGCGAAGCCTCCATTAAAAACCGAAACCTAACGGGAACTTCAATGGCTGAGAAAAACCAAGACTACTGGATCGGATTTGATTTGGGCGGCACGAAGATGTTGGCCATGGTTTACGACGACAAATTCAAACAACTAGGTAAAGCACGCAAAAAGACCAGGGGAAGTGAGGGAATGGAGGCAGGGCTGAAGCGGATCAATACCGTTATTAAAGAGGCGCTAGAAGATGCGGGCGTTGATGCGAAACAAGTCAAAGGATTGGGAATTGGTTGCCCTGGACCACTCAACCTAAAAAAGAAAGTCATTCGTTCCGCTCCCAACCTCGGATGGGACGACGTTCCGATTGGGGAATCAATCGAGAAAGCGTTTGGTTTTCCGGTCACCGTTGCAAACGATGTCGATGCTGGCGTTTTTGGCGAATACAAGTTTGGCGCCGGCAAAGACAAACGCTGCGTCGTCGGAATTTTTCCTGGTACAGGTATCGGCGGCGGTTGCGTTTACGAGGGGAAGCTTTTTCGTGGAGCGAACTGCACTTGCATGGAAATTGGCCATCTCACGGTCCTTCCGGGTGGTTCGATTGACGGCGCAAACAATCACGGTTCATTGGAGTCTGTGGCTTCAAGGTTGACGATCGCTGGGCAGAGCGCGCTGGCAGCCTATCGTGGTCAAGCTCCCAATCTTTTGGCGAAGGCAGGTACGGACATCGCGGCTATTCGATCAGGAGCAATCTCAGAATCGGTGAAGAAGGGGGACAAGGTCGTGAAACGGATCGTTGAAGATGCCTGCGATTATCTTGCGACCTCGGTCGCAATGATCGTCCACCTATTGGCTCCGGAGGTGATCGTGTTCGGCGGAGGCTTGATCGAAGCGATGCCTGACGTCATGTTGCCAGAGATCAAAAAGCAGGCTCAGAAGAAAATTTTGCCCGCACTAAGAGACGTGTACGAAATTGTGGAAGCTGAATTGGGCGATGATGCTGGCGTGATGGGTGCCGCAGCACTCGCGAAACAATCCGCCGAGGAATCTAAAAAGAAATAGTGGTTGGTCAAAGCTGAAGGGCTTATCCACTGTAGGAAACAGGAACATGATTAACCGAGACAGCAACTACCCCGCCGGCAATGCTCCCAACGAAGAACCTATACTTGTCGCCGTGATCGACATTGGTTCATCTTCGTTGCGAATGCAAATTGCCGAAATTAGGGCCGACGGCAACATTCGAAATATCGAATCTTTTGCGCAAGCGCTAAGTCTTGGTAAGGATTCTTTTAGCACGGGTCGGATTGAGCGATCGACCATCGAAGATTGCGTCCATGTGCTGAGCATTTATCGCGCGAAACTAGATGAGTATGGCATCACCGATCCAGACAATATCCGCGTGATCGCGACCAGCGGCGTCAATGAGGCCAGAAACAGCCTTGCCTTTAAGGATCGCATCTTCATCGCGACCGAATTTGAAATTGAGGCTTTCGACGAAGCGATTTTGCATCGCGTGACTTACTTGGGTCTGCAGCCTTACATGCAGAATGAACCGAAGTTCTTCGAGGGGCAATCCGTTGTAATGGAGGTGGGTGGCGGAACAACAGAAGTGTTGCTGCTCGATGGAAAGGACGTTTCTTACGCCAAGACCTATCGACTTGGCGCACTGCGTATGAAGAAGCAGCTGGAGGTTTACGATGCGCCGTTGATCAAGTCACGCGAATTGATGGAATCACAAATTGGCAGTTTCTTGGAACAGTTTCTTCATTGCGGCATGGAGATCCAGCCCCAACACTTAATCTCAATGGGCGGCGATGTTCGATTCGCCGTGCAACTGCTGAGCCAGAAACCAGTCGGGGAAGATCTAGTTTCTATCGACTTGAAAGATTTGTCAGATCTTACAGACGACGTACTGAAACGATCTCCAGAGAGCCTTGTCACGCAATATCATCTCAGCTTGCCTGACGCGCAAACGCTGGGTCCGAGTTTGCTGACACATTTAACCTTCGCGAAGAACATGGGCGTCAAGGAGATCGTTGTCGCCAATGTGAACTTGCGTGACGGACTGATTAAGGAGATGACCGAACGTCACGAATGGACGGACTCCATTCAGAAACAGATCGTCCGATCAGCAACACTTCTGGGGCAAAAATACAACTTTCCTGAGAAGCATTCGTTGCATGTATCGAACTTAGCCTGTCAGCTGTTCGATCAATTACAAGTCCTGCATCAACTGTCTGCGCGCTATCGAGGGCTGTTGCAAGTAGCGGCAATATTACACGAGGTGGGGCTATTTATCGGCAGCGCTTCGCGTCACAAGCACTCGATGTATGTCATCAGTAACAGTGAGTTTTTCGGCATCGGAGCGAAGGAATTGCAAATGGTTGCACTCTTGGCCAGATACTATCGAGGCGCGACGCCACAACCGTCTCATACGAGCTACTCGCGATTAGGTCGTCGCGGGCGAGTAGCAGTATCTAAATTGGCGGCGTTGTTGCGTGTGGCGAAATCGCTGGACGTGACGCGGACGCAACACTTTGACACGATTGACTGCAGAATTGAACAGAACCGAATTGGAATCCACGTTGAAGAGTCAGTGGAGCTTTCACTTGAGCGATTGGAGCTTAAGCAATCCGGCGGGCTGTTTGAGGATATTTTCGGCAAACCGCTAATCCTAACATCTAACCGCGACGAGCTATGAAGAAATTAAAATCGAACTACATCAATCGTGAACTCAGCTGGCTGGAGTTTAACCAACGGGTGCTCGACCAATCAGCAGTTGACCACGTCCCTTTGCTGGAACGATTGAAGTTTCTGGCGATCAGCGCAGCGAACCTTGATGAATTCGTCATGGTGCGAGTGGGGGGACTGAAATTGGTTGAAGCCAATGGTGACACAAAACCAGATATCGCTGGTCTGACCGCGACCGAGCAGTTGGCCAAGATTCGAAGTCGCATTCGAAGAATGTATGATTTTCAGTCGGATCAGCTTAAGCATTTACAACCACTGTTGGCTGAAAATGGAATCAAAAGGCTTCGCAAGGATGACCTTTCTGAGACGCAACTCGATTTCCTGCGCCGCCAGTTCACTAACGAGATTTCCGCCGCGCTAGCTCCACTGGCCGTCGAAAACAGCTACGGATTCCCTCTACTTTCGGGAGCCAGATTGTGTTTGTGCGTTCGGTTGCGATCAAAGCCAGATGATATTATTCAACCTAAAACCAAAAAATCGAGGAAAGAACCTGACTCGGGTAAGATGACCGACGACTCACCTGATTCCACCGAGCGATTTGCATTAGTGCCTGTCGGAAGATCGCTCAGTAGGATCTGGGCTGTTCCCGGCAGTAAAGTTTTTAACTACATGTACATCGAGGAAGTGCTGACGATGTTCCTGTCGCAGATATTCGGTGGCCAGGAAGTTTTGGAGGCTGTTCCTTTCCGAATCACGCGCAACGGGGACGTTTCGATCGACGAAGACAGTCGATCAGATTTGCTGATCGGTATGCAGGAAATGCTAAGGGAACGCGAAACTAGCGACGCGGTTCGATTAGAAATATGCGATTCTGCATCCGAGTTGATGAAGACATTCCTCTTAAATGCTGTCGAAGTCGATGAAGAAGATGTCTATTCGATTGACGGACCATTGGCGCTTTCGGATTTGTTTTCAATCAGCGGCATCAAAGGATTCAACCACCTCAAAGATTCTCCATGGCCACCTCAGCCAGTCCCTGAATTAGCGCGAAAATCGGAAATTTTCCACAAGATCGCAGCATCCGATCGCGTGATGATTCACCCATATCAAAGTTACGAACCGGTTGTCGATTTCGTCCGGCAGGCCGCCGAGGATCCGCAGGTCCTCGCGATCAAGCAGACACTGTATCGCACCAGCAAAGACAGTGAGATCGCCCTGGCTTTAGAACGAGCGGCAAAGAATGGAAAGCACGTGACTTGCATCGTAGAGCTGAAGGCACGGTTTGACGAAGCGCGGAATATTCAATGGGCAAAACGTCTTGAACACGCTGGCGTCGACGTGATCTATGGAATTCAGGGTTTGAAAACGCATGCGAAGGTTTGCATCGTGGTTCGGAAGGAAACAAGCGGCATCCGGCGCTACGTTCACTTCGGAACGGGCAACTACAACGAATCAACTGCGAAACTGTACAGCGACGTCAGCTACTTCACGTGCGATGAACAGCTTGGCATCGATGCCATTCATTTCTTCAACGCCATCACGGGTTTGTCGGTACCGCAAACGCTGGGCAAGCTCGCGGCAGCCCCCATCAATTTGCGAGAATCCGTTTTGGAGATGATTGCAATTGAAATAGAGAACGCAAAAAAAGAAGGTTCCGGCGAGATCATCGTGAAGCTCAATTCGCTTGTCGACAAGAAATTGATTGACGCGCTGTACAAGGCGTCTCAGGCTGGCGTCGATGTGAAACTGAACGTGCGAGGCATCTGCTGTTTGTTGCCAGGGCGAAAAGATTTGAGCGAGAACATTCGTGTTGTGAGTATCGTTGACCGGTTGCTTGAACACGCGCGTGTGCTTTACTTCCGCCACGGTGGCGATGACCGTCTGTTTATCTCCAGCGCGGACTGGATGGGACGCAATTTGGATCGGCGCGTCGAGCTGATGGTGCCTGTCCAGTCGGGCGAACAGAAGTCACGTCTGATCAACATGCTGAATTCATATTTTGAAGACAACACGAATTCGTCACAGCTGCGTTCCGACGGGACATACGAATTGATTGAGGCCAAGAAAAAGAAAAAGCGTTTCCGCAGCCAAGAATTTCTCTACAAGCAGGCTCATCAAATCTACCAAGCCCATACCAATCCTAAGACAACAGTGTTTCAGCCGATTCGCGGTTCGGATTCGGATTCGTGAGCGTCATGCAGTAAATATCAGGTGACTTTAGCGGTCTGAAGTCTCGTGCTGTCTAAGGCTCCGTGTTCCATTTTAACGACGGCCCGGCAGGCGTAGGTATTTATTTTAGCACATAAACACCGACGCCTGCGGGCTTGTCGTTAAACTGGCTCAACACGGGTAAGCGAAGCTTAGCGGCGGACGACGCTCCGTTTGACTTCAGATCGTTGACTTGTTACTTAAGTTCTTTAATCATGATGTTCTTAAACAAAACGGTGCCTTGTTTGCCTTTGTGAATTTGCAATCCGATCGCACCGCTTGAATAGGTTCCATCATCCACCCAGTGCGAAGCCGGAACTCCATTGACCCACGTCTTCAACACGTTTCCTTTGGCCGAAATGGTCACGCGATTCCATCCCTCCTTCACCGCGCCACGCACGGCAGCGTGTTTCTTCAGCCAGAGCGGGTAGAAATATCCACCGCACGATTGCCCGTAAATACCACCGGACCAACCGCGCCCCTTAGACGCTTCTTCCATTTCCAGCTGAGGACCGTAAACAATTTTGGTTTCTTTGGTGTCAGCCTCTGTTTTGGGATTCTTCCTTGTTTTTGAGCGAAACATGACGCCCGTGTTTCCCTCGACTTCCCACTTGATATCGCAAGTGAAAATGAAGTCGCCGAAATCTTCACGCTTGGTTGTGAGATAAGTACTATTGCTTTCAGGATCGCATGTACCACGAATCTGCCCATCGATAACTTCGAATTTTGCAGTACCGCCGTAAGGAACCCAATCTTCTAAATTGGTTCCGTTAAACAAAGGTGAAAAGCCTTCGGTAAGTTCGGGTTCGACGTCGGTGTTTAGCAGCATCTCAGCCGGCTTGGGGGCATTCTTCTGCTTTACGTAATGCGCGTACCATTCTTTTTGAGAAGGCTCGATCTCATCGGGCAATACGATCTCTTGATTATTATTGGGAGTCGCTTTCTTTGCCTCACCCTTCTTCGATTGAGATTCCACTTTGAGCACATATGCAAATTCCGAAGGATGAGTCTCCGGCAAAGTAACGTTCAATCCGTTTGCGTCGCGATCCCACTGCAGTTTTTCGTCAGAACCAAGCATCTCTACGGACACTATCTGGTCTGGATAAAGCTGGCCGCCCTCAGCCAACGTTTTAACACTCACTTTGCCGTTCTCTGGCCAAGCCAATCCGGTCACGTACAGCGTTCCTGCGCTCCAAGTAAATCGCAGATCTTCAGGCGTAAACCTTTTGTCATTCTTCTCCGCGACATGGCCAGTAGAAACTCCGGTAGGCCCTTCTCCAAAGATCTTCCAATGCGTTGTGTTGTAGATTGATTCGCCATTGATCTTCAACCAACCTCCAATTGCCTTTAAAATCACCTGGTCTTCTTCTGGGATTGTACCGTCGGATCGCGGACCAACGTTCAGCAGTAAACAACCGTTTTTACTAACGATGTCCACCAAATCGTCGACTAAACGATCGGGCGTTTTATATTTCTGGTTCTCGGTGTATCCCCACGAACTCGAACTGACAGCCGTGTCTGTCTGCCAGAACGGTTTTCGGATAGCTGCTTCTTTGGATCGTTCTTTGTCGTACACAGCAGCGAGCTCGGGGAATGCGTTCCACTTGTAGTTGATGATGCCTATGCCATCGTCCCACGTTGATGATTGGTTGTAGTAGTACGCCGCAAATTCTTTCAGATGGCCAGCGAAATGGTTCTGTTCATAGTTTTGTTCACGATTGGGCGCAATCCCAAAGTCAAACCAAAACACATCTGGTTTGTATTTGTCGACCAGCTCACACGAACGGGCCAGCCAATCATCTTTGAACTGTTCATCTTGGGGTGGAAAGTTCTTTTTGTAGTCAGCCGCATCTTCGTTAAACAGAAACGGCATCGGACGACCGTAGAGATCCGCGTACTTAGGATCTGCGTTGTCAAAGTCTTTGCTGCGAACGTAAAAAACCCAGTTGAAAGCGCGATGGCTAGAAAGGCCGAACTTCATCCCTTCGCTGCGCACGGCTTCGGATAGTTCTTGAATCACGTCGCGTTTAGGGCCCATCTCAGTGGAATCCCAACGAGTGAATGCACAGTCGTACATGGGAAACCCATCGTGATGTTCCGCTACGGGAATCACGTATCTAGCGCCCGTGTCCTTGAATAGTTTTGCCCACTGAGCAGCGTCAAATTTTTCGGCCTTAAACTGTGGAATGAAATCTTTGTAACCAAAGTCTTTTTGTGCACCGTACTTCTCGACATGGTGCTGGAAAAAATTGTCACCACGGCGACCTGTGTTGATGTACATCTGCCGCGGATACCATTCACTTCCAAAGGCGGGAACGCTATAAGCCCCCCAGTGAATGAAAATTCCAAACTTGGCATCTTTGTACCACTGTGGAATTTCATACTCCTCCAGCGATTTCCACTCATTCTTGAAAGGCCCAGCTTTAATTGCCTCACGGATCTCAGCGACCGCACCTTCAACTTCGGGGTGCGGTTGTGTGCGATCGACCTGCGCTTCTCCCGCATGGTAATTGGCGGCTACTTGTGCTGTTGCCGAAGAGCACAAAAAAGAAGCGTTTATCGTGCACAGTAGAAGCACTGCGAAAATAAAAAATGTAGCTTTCGAGAACATGGAGACGTTGTCCTATTGAATATGGTTAGAGGTCAAGAATACTCGACCATTGTAACAGGAATTGTAAACAATAGTTGCGGATACACTCGGAAAAGTTCTACCGGCAGAAACCGAAATAGAAATCGACAACGAATAACGAAAGCCGAACACGATCGAAGAAAACAACGCCGCGATCGAACGGGCGTCCCCAAAATTGTTGGAACTTGAAAAATGGTATCCCGAAGGCGACGATGTCGCCCTTTGTACTTTTCAAATTTTACGTCGGCAGTAACCGACGGGGAGACCAGAATGAAATCTACCCTTTACGAGACGCTTGGGTAAGTTACTTCCACTGTTGCAAGCCAGATCTTTCGAGATCATTTGCGTGGCTGCGCTCGTGAGATGACCTTTGAGTTCATGGCTGCGGAAGCCGATGATCTTTGCGGAGCCAAACACCAGCCTTCAGATAGCGATCATTTCCGTGCCGGCGGCAGCAGCTGCCGGGTGATTGTCGACGGCGAGCGAGCACTCGTTCCGCAATACGCGTAACAAACTTAGACGCGTAACTCGATTCAGAGCGGAAACCGATCAGGTCAAGGTATATACTCTTGGCCAGCTTGAGAGGAAGGCATCTAAACCTCAAACTTTGGCGTCGCTACCGTCATTGGCTTTTTTATAAATCGGACTCGCAAAATTAAGATTGATTCCTACTTAGAGTTGTGGTTCGGTGGTAGCTAATTAATTGCCGTAGTCAAAACCTATCTGCTCTCTTCAAATCCGCTTTTTTTCAAACCGGCCTCATCGAATTTTTTCACGAAGGAAATCGCTTTCTTCAGCGATAGATAGCGCGGGGGAAGGTTCGCGAATTCTGGCACGTTAATGCTCATGCAGTGCACAGACCCCTCAAGCTTCTTAAGTGATGAAGTGTCAATCACAACAACTTTGTGTTTTGGCATCAGGGCTTTGTAGATCGAAACGGCGCGTTCAACATAAGCGTTTTGGTCGGAACTGAGTGCTGGCAACAAAACAAGATCGTTTGCGAAAATGACGTTCGTGAAAGTGCTCCAGAACTTTCCTTCCCGGGGCGGGGTTGGAACGCGCGTCACTTTTAGCCTACGCCCGTCGGTGAGTTTCACGTTTCTAAGTATTTCCGCATTTCGATCGAGCAGCGCTGCGTTCACTGGATCGCCACGACGTGCGATCTGAGAAACCAGCACATGGTCATCCGCAATGAAAGCAGCGAACATATCGACGTGGCGAGTGGCTTCATTTCGTAATGGTTCCAGGACAACCAACTGGCTGAGATTACACTCTTTACGGAACTCCCTGATGACCATGTCGCGCCGTTCTACTTCTGGATCAGTGCCAGGCAACAGCTTTTTAAAACGTACATGGTTGTCATCAAATATTCTCTTAGTGGTCAACGCCAAACCTTTACCATTGAACAGCAGATTTCCACCCTGCATTGTCCAAGGCACCGCATGGTAACGTTCGCCGGTTAAGTCAGACCACGCTTTGGGCATCTTCTCATCGCGCGGCCGTGTGCCTTCATAAAGAAAATCAAAAGCAACTGATCCGCTGGCCAGTTGAGCGATCCGCGGCCCAAAATCACGCAGCCAAATCGTGTCCAAATCCAAATGATAAAATTTGATATTCGAATACTCGCGGCCTTGCTTCATTAGCAATCGCACGGTGTCGATTAACTGCTTTTTGTCATTGACCAACACGCCGACGTCAATATGGCCCTCGCAGGCCTCTACGACTTGTAAAAACACCTTTTCATGTGTCGGCAACAGCTCGCAAACGGAAATTAAAATAGCGCGTTGACGTTCGAAATCCGCAGCGATCCTAGGAAACTCTTTGATCGGCGGAAGGTCTCTTTTAACGTACTTTACACCGCCATCGTTGACGCCGTTACGACTTGGTGCCGGCGTTGGCATCGCGTTAGCGGAACCGATCGTTTGAGTAACCCCCGACGACGGCGTTACGCGAACTATTGGCGAACGATATCTCGTTGGATATCGCGTGTTCGTTGGCGGAGTACTGGGGCGGTAGTATCGTTGATACTGCGGCTGGGGCCGATATCGGAAACGCAGCTGAGCCTGACTAACGTTGTCAGCGCTGATCAGAACCTGCACAAAGATGGAGAGAAAAATAAGCAATACGTAACGCATGGCCGTAAACTTGAACCTTAAATCATCAGGAGGGTGTATGTATTCAACGGTTCATCCATAATTATTGAACTGCTGGGCAGCTGAAGTATTCGTCAAAATCGTGCAAATCATGTCGTGCTATAAATCGAATTTCCTGTACTTCTAATAACAACTTTCGACGTCGAAATAAAGATAGTCCACAATCAAGAATTTTGGGACCGGACGACGGGTTTGTAGGGGCAAATTTCCAAGAATCAATCGTTACCTTCGGCAAACTTTGAACCAGCCACAGTACTGCGGCGGACTGGACTAATCCCACCACCATGCTACCGCCGCATTTGGCGATTGGCGTTTTGGAGCCTTACCAAGAATAGCTTGAGGAAACTGCGACTGTGATTGATCTCCTATTTCAAGCTGCTCTAACAAACGATTGAAATCAAATTCAACGCCCCCAGACACCCCAACGATCGTTCGACGAAATTGCCTCCCGCTCATTTTAAAGTCGAACGATTCAAAGTTCATGATCGAATCGACCTCGTCGTTGAACTCGTGCGAGGCCAAGACATATTGCGTTGGCGCGTATGAGCTTGCGGCGTTATCAACAGAGCCATCACCAAGACGGCGCTGCCACTGGAGACGATTTCGAACGTCGTATTTCTTGACGATGTTTGCGACTAACGCCAAGTCAAAAACGTTCTTTAAACTGGCAAACACAGGATGCTTTTCTGCCATGCGTCTGACGTGCCGACTGAAGTCTTCCGCAAAACCTCCCGTCGCCATTTCCGATGTTGCGGCAAGAGATTTTTGAGCCGACTCCAGCGCCGAAGGCCTTGGCTCGATGGTGCACCCAAATTTCCCATCGTCGTTGAAGGCATTTATCAAACTGACGATCAGATCGTCCAGTTGCAACGTTGGCAGTCCCGATTCAATGTTCACGACGCGTCCTGAGGTATTGATGCGCCAACAACCAGCGGGACCAGCAATGAAAACGTCGTCGTTCTGGGCGTTGATGAACACGTAATCAACACGGTAGATGCCCGCCAAATTCTTCAGTTCGTCCGAAAGAAAACGACCAGTGGTTGCGGCCGCAGAGATCGTATCCTCGATTCGATTCGATTCAATGAAATCGTTCGCAATGCAGATTCACTTTTAATGTCTGAAACTGCACGCGTTTTCAACCTTGGATGATGGCTCGGGTCGAGATTACCGCTAACCGATGCGACCGCCAATGCGGCGCCAATGCGGCGTCGACGCGGCGTCGACGTAGACACCTGCGGGATAGTCGATGAGAGCGCCTTCGCCCCCGTTGTCTTGCCAAGAATCTGAGGCAATCACCGACTGAATCAAATCCATCAGCGGGACAAAATCGTTTGAAGTTATCCCTCCTGAAAAACCGCTTTCGGTGGTGTCGCCTTGCACTTGAAGCGGTGACTGTGGCGATTGTTTGGTCTCGCTGCCAGTTTGAGCGTGCCCCGTTTTTGTGTAACAAATCGGAGCGATCGCCAGAATTACAAACGCCGTCCCGACGAACTTCAACCAATCATCGATACCGATGTGAGCAAGTTGCTTTAAAAATAGATCCTTCGACATACTGGTGTCCTTTCAATTAGCCCCTGCGTTCATTGTAGCGGCTTAAAACGAAGATCAATGATTTGGCGTCGAAACGTTACGTTTTTTGTGTGCTTGTACACATGAAACGAACCCAATGAGAAAGATCGCCAGGAAGCCAGCAACAAACTGAGAGAGGAAATAGAATTTTGCCAGTTGGATTTGAAATCGGGGAGAGAAGGCGCTAAGCAGCGAAAACCCAACAGCAACCCAGATCGTAAAGATCATAATTTGCGTGATACCAAATTTATAATCTTGGACAGCGTCGTGCTGAGCAACGCCGAATCGTGCGTTGTGATCCTGCACCACGCTCTTGGTATTCAAATAGGCACAAACATGCCCCAGAAGCATAGCTGGGATGGGCCCTATAGCAGCAAAAACCAAAAGTTCAGTACCACGCGGTCTAGACATGAATAGCAGGAAGATGAAGGGAACGAAGCCTGCCAATCCACCCACGATGAAGCTGCACCACAGCGACTTCAGGGGCCAGCCAAGTGACGCATTGATGGGCATCACAATCAAAGACACGAGCGCTCCCGACATCAAACCTGCAAGGAATCCGCAAAAAACAAGAATAGGCCATAATAGGAGTAGTTCAAAACCCCAAGGTCTGAACCACAAACTACCTGCCACAAACACTAAAAAGTAAATCGCGCCTCCGGCTCCACAATCACCAATACATTCAACACAGGTATCCCAACGAGTCAGCTCTTGAAACTTTTCTCGATAGGTGAACAGAACCTTTTGATTTGCCTGGTCGATTCCATTTTCTGCTGTTGATCCTTGAGATTTCAAAATCTTGTTTCCGTTTCAAAGAACGATTTCAAGCTGGGCTTCCCGACACAGTGCACAGCAAACGGCACTTAATTTAAGTTGATGCAACGGATCGTTGTATCAGCCGAATGGCACTTATTTTAAATTGATGCAACGCGTCAACGCATTAGCCGCCACGCGATAGCGTCCGGCCTACGCGCCTGAGACCGGACGCTATCGCATGGCGGCTGACAAGATTATCCTACAAATCGTCTAAAGTAAGTGCCATTAGGCGATCGCAACCGGTTGCTACAAATATCCGGCGAAACCGGACGCTTTTCCGTTGGCGGCTGGTAGAGAACGTGATTATCGACTTTTGAATTAAAACATTGATGGTCAACGATTGACTAAAAAACAAAAGAACGCGTGCAATATCCGGGCTAGGGCATTCTGCTTGGATGTCTGCGGGACAATGTCACCACAAATGGCAACTTCGTAGAGACGTTTGAATTCGATCGATTAAAAAAAACACCCGCACGATAGGTTGCGCGGGTGTCTTATTTTTTCCTTCGCAACGATAACGCCGCGGTGTTCAACGGTTTATGGATTACCGGCCAAGATATTGATAAATGGTTGGATATCTAAAAAGGAAACCGATCCATCGCAACTACAATCCGCTTCGGCTTGGTTTCCATTACTGGCAAGTACGTTAATGAATGGTTGGATGTCTAAAAAGGTTACCGAACCGTCCAAGTTAACATCGCCCTTCAAAACATTTGTCGCGGGGCTTGGGTTGAAAATTGCGGCCAAACGATGGATTTTTAAATTAGACGGATCATCTACGCTAGATTGGCCGTCACGAATGGCAAACTGAATACGATCGCCCGCCAGAGCAATGCCGGTATCTGACGCAGTGGTTACCGCTGGAGTGGTGCCAAGCACGTTGCCAGCCTGATCTTCGATGCTGGTTGTGATCTCAAACGTAATCGTTGAACCGTTTGCCGCTGTGACAACGGCGTCTGTCACGATTCGGAAAACGTCCGTTTCAACATCGCCATTTGCGATATCAATTCCAAGTGAACTGACAGGTCCTAAAGCGACGTTGCCATCGCCAGTTCCGCCTGCCGATGAAGTTCCATTAGCGTTGACAAACACTTGTATGTTGCTGTCGCTGTCAATGGCATTGTCCCCCCCCAAGTTGTACCGGAATGACTGAGTGATTCCATCGTTTGGAGCAAACTCGTTCGTCCCGATACCACCACGAAAACCAAAAAAGAAGTTGTCAAACTGGCTATTGGATTCGACGAGCGTGCCGTTACCGTCATCAACCAGGTTTTTTGTGAACGACAGTTCTGAGATTAAACGGACTGTGTCACCAACGGAAACCTTAGGCTGACCAATGAAAATATTTCCGGTTGGATAGTTGGTAGGAGAGGTTGCAGTCTCAGTCGCAAAACCACCCGCGGTGTCTACATTCAAATTCTGATGGATGCCGCTATTGTTGAAACCAACTTGGCTGGCCAATGGACCGTCAGCGAATGGGCCAAGGTTATCGATCCCACCGGTGAAAATTCCTCCGTTGTCGTTGGGCTGTCCAGCGGCATCTCCGCCAACGTCACCATTAGTGTCGGCGTTGCGAGTACCGAACTGCGCAGTCATTTGGTCATTGGCAGAAAAGTCATAGTCAAAAAAGGTGGTGTCGGCCGGTATGACCTGACCCCACGCAGCAGCAGAGGTCGCCATCATTGCAGCGACTGCCAGTAGGGAAGTTGTCCTAGGTAGGGTGTTATCAATAATAGAAATCACAAATTTTCTCACGGTATCGTTCCTCTTTTAAATCGGTGGACAAGGATGGAATGTTAACAATCATTAACATTGTAGCCGATGGAAAAGCGTTGGTGTATACGCTCGGTTTAATTTTCGCAATGTTTCAAAACATTTTCCGGGCCGTTTGTGACCGTGAAATGACGTAAGCAAATCCAAATCAATCTGCAAGCTTTTGCGGTAATGGCGGACAAAATCACCTTTCTCCTTAAGATTTACAAGATTTAACCCGGCGATTATCTAACAAATCCAATAGCGATTAAAACAAAAACGGGGTGGCGGTCAGCCGCTAAGCCGTAAACCATTTCTTGCCCTGATCTAATTAGCGGTTTTGGCGTTGGCCACGGTTACGTTACGCGAAAAGACTGTAGCTAGCGTAAAACGGCTGATAATGTTCGTATTTCAAACGAGAATTTTTTCACGGCGTGGTGCATCCGACATCAATTTTCGATGGCTTTCCGCATGAGTGCATTCTCAATCTGATTGCATTTTCAATCACAGCCGTTTTGCTGCCCAGGGGCGAAGCTTTTCTCGAAAAATCTTGCTGTTGTGGCGAATGTCAACGGGGAGGGCAGGGTGGATCAAAACGTGCCCAATCTTATCGGTCTGCCAATGCTTGGCCGCCAGCAACTTCAACTCCTCTACGATCGCGCGTTTTCTAACTTCAGAGACGTCTTTGGGATCCCACAACTCAACAACAATCACCGGCGTTTGCTGACCGACTGCCCCCACTCCAACCAATGCACTTCGATATACATCTCGATGCGTGTTGAAAATTGCTTCGCACGTTACTGTAAACATCGTACCGGTTGGCGTTTGCAAGCGATGAGATTTGCGACCGCAAAACCAAAACCGGTTGGAGTTGTCCAAGTAACCAACATCGCCCATTCGATGCCAGAACCCATCGCCATCCTTAATCTTATGATACTCGTTTGCTTTAGTGGACGTGACATACTGGTCGGTCACCGTCACACCCTGCACGATCAATTCCCCCACCTCCATCGCCGAAAGCTCTCGACAATCTTCGATTTCGGAAATTGGATCGTCAGAGATTTCAATGACCCTCCACCGCATCGACTTAAACGAACCTCCAACACAAGTCCCCAATCCTTGATCAGTTTCAATACTCGTTTCTTCCAACACCACCGTTGCGGAATTACAGGCCACCGGCAGCGCCTCGGTGGCGCCGTACGGCGTGAAGGCGTCACCATCTTCTGCGATCACGCTCTTAATTCGCCGCAGAACGTCAGCCGGCACAGGCGCTCCCGCAGAAAGAATCCTCTTCACTGTCGGCAGCTCCACCTGTGCGTTTTCACAATACGTCGAAACCGTATTCCATAGCGCAGGCGAGCCAAACGACTGGTCGGCTTGATATTTGTTCACCGCGTCAATTATGTTTGGCGGGTGCACATCTGCGGGACGCGTCGGATCCATCTCAGGGAAAACGGTCGTTGTTCCCATTGCTGTGTTGAAGAGCGCGAACAGCGGAAATCCTGAGACGTCAACCGTGCCGGGCCGAATCTGAAAGTAATCACGAATCTGCTGGGCCTGCTCAATGAAGGTGCGATGGCGATAGAGAACACCCTTGGGCGGACCGGTGCTGCCGGTAGTAAAGATGATCGCCGCTGAGTCTTCTCGACTAACGTCCAACGCCCGCAGTGTTGTTCCATCGAGTGAATCAAAGGCGGAGACTTTCTTTGCCCCAAGAAAATTACCTACAACGAAGTTCTTCTTACACTGCGGCAAAGACTTGCGTTTGATCCACCTGACAATATGAGCCAGCGGAATTCCAACCATGCCCACCGGATCAGCCGACGACAGGCAGTGAAGCATGTTCTTTCGGCCCATGCCGGGGTCTATCAAAATAACAACCGCACCGCATTTGAACAATGCAAACACCATCGCGACGAAATCGATGCCCGGCGGAACCATCAGCGCGATGCGGTCTCCCTTATTCACGCCTGCGCCCGAGAAACCTCTGGCGAGGCGATTGGTTTTCGCTTCCAACTGCCCAAAGGAAATTTCGTCATATTGAATCGGCGTTTGCGGCGTCGATTTTTTCGGACCATTTTTTGCAGCGGCAGCGACAGCGATTCCGTCAGGCATTCGTGCCGCGGTCTCGGAAACGACATGGCCCACATTATTTACGTGATCTAAACGCCAAGCTTCCATTATTGGATCACTTCCGCAACAGTGATAACGTTACCTTGAATTCGGATCACTTTTAATTGCGTACCAGGTTCCACGAACGAACCGTCGCTGACAACATCGAAGGATCGGCCGTTGAATATCGCGCGCCCTGAAGGACGAAGCAGCGATTCCGACTTGCCCCAATCTCCAACCGAAATTTCAGGCTGGGCAGCACTGGCGGAATCTTTGTCATTGCCATTTGATCTTTCCGATGCTGTCTGCGCTGACCGACCGTCGGGCGCGAGAACCAACCGATTGAAAATGGGGAGGCTACCAAGACTTCGTGTGATAAAGAATGCGGCGACCATAAATATGGTACAGCTACAGATGACCGTCAGCATCGAAACAAGCAGGCGATTCCAATCCCATACGGTTTGCGGCACCACGAAATCTTGGCTGGCTAAGATCACGCTGGCAAGCAACAGCAATCCGCCACCCATTCCCGCAACGCCAGTGCCCGGAATTACAAAGATCTCCATAATCAGAAAAATAAGACCTGCTAGGAACAGAATCACTTCTAACCAGCCCGACGTGCCACCGGACATCCGGCTCCAAAAAAACAAGGTCGCGCACAATGCTGAAATAAGTCCTCCAACGCCAATACCGGGCGCGGTTAATTCGAAATAAAGTGCAACTAAACCAGCGACCAACAAGAGTCCCGTGAGAAACGGCGTGTTCAGCCAATGGACGATTGTATCGGTGGTCGTGTGACGAAATTCTACGATCTTAGCATTTTTGCCGCCCTCAAAAGACTCCAAAACTTCGTTTCGGCTATCAGCGAAATACTGGGCTATGCCTAACTGCTTCGTGCGCTGGCCGCTGAGCGTCAGAAAACGCTCGTCCCCAGATTCGGGAACGATTTGCCAGGGTGCGACTGGCTGTTGCTTGTCGTCGACCCTCGCCGTTGTGAAATCACTTTCGCCATCATCGTCTTGTTTAATGAAAACAAGGACGTCTTTGTCAACCATCGATTCAGCGAGGTCGGCCGGCCGGCCCTTGGACTGTGCTAAGTCACGTGCATCGCGCGAAAGATAGGATTCAATTTTGGGTTCAATTAGCCGCCACGCAAACGCTTCGGCATCGAAACCAATTTCGCCAATGTCTCCAAACTTCGCGTTGGGTGCGATATGAATCTCGTCGCATCCCAAGCTCATGAGGGCACCGCCACTAATGGCTTCATTTCTGATGAACACGACTGTATAAGCCCATTTGCAATCGCGAATCAGCCGCGCCATCTTCAGACTTTCTATTTTTAGCCCACCGGGACTGTCGATTTCGATAATCAGCACATCGCAGCCAACCTTCTGAGCCTGTTTGAACTTCGCGCTGAAGTAGCGTTCTCGTTCGTAGGTGATCTCGCCTTCGAATTCGATTACGATGACCTTATCGATTTTCTCCGGCCTAGCCTGTCGAGCGTCAGGAACTTTGTCGACGCTGGCTTGAGCCCGTACGCATGGAATGGAATAAGCCAACATGGCGAAAGTGATCAAAAGACAGACCTGCCGCCAAGCTCCCGCTCGGCTCTGCCGGCTGAAAACAATGTGCAAAAAAAACTGCGGTTTGCCACACTGAGTCAATTCCGCAGTGTCGCGGAGAGCAATTGAATCGCAAGCTAGCATTGTGCGCTTTTAAGATTAAGGTATCGGCGTGTCGGCATATCCATTCTAATCCGCCAGCGAATTCCGCGAAAAGGCGCAAACTATTTTTTATGCGTGTTTGGTCCGCAATTTCGTGACTCCCGACGATGTCCCCGCCAAGGATTGGCGAAGATTTTTTTCGAAGAGTTGTGATCTTGTTTCGCTGAATCGTTCTCATTTTTAAGTGCTGTTGCCCAATCCAAGGAGGGAAGGGGATGCGGATTCTTTCTGCTGCGTTTCATGACCAATTATCGTTTCACCAACTCACGATCAAGACGTTGTCGGCGTTGGTTTCGATAGTTGTGACGTTGGTGATTTCTTGCCCCCAATCGCTATTGGGTGGTGCTCCTGAAAATACTACCCATTTATACTTTTTCACCAGCCAGGGATGCGCACCGTGCGAGGTCATCAAACCGTCACTTGTGAAATTGCACGCTGCTGGATATCCGGTATCGATTGTCGATATTCGCGAACGCCCCAATTGGGCCGACCATTTCCGCGTCGATCGCACACCGACTGTAATCATGGTGCGAGACGAAAAAATAGTCGGACGGCACGCAGGAGTCATCAGCCACAAAGAACTTTTACAGTGGTACGCCACATCCGGATTCGTGCCTTCGACGACCAAAGCGCAACCTATTAGCACCAAAGTCGTCATCAACGACGCAATGCCCTCCGCCTCATCCCATTCAGTTGCTGATCTCCGCCGTGATGGTGATGGATTTCAGTCGGCAACCATGCACAGGGGAACCTCCACTCCCGTCAACGCTTCAGAGAAAATCGCGCTCGCGGCGACGGTGAAAATCAAAGTCGAAGATGCGGAAGGTATTTCTTACGCGACGGGCACCGTCATTCACTCTCACGGCAACGAGAGCCTTGTTGTTACGTGCGGTCACGTTTTTCGCGAATCAGAAGGAACAGGCAGTATTTCAGGCGAATATGGCTTCGCTAGCGGCAATGTTTCGGTTGCAAGTGGCGACCTGATGTTCTACGACGCCGAGTCAAAAGACATTGCGTTATTAGTACTTAATACAAACGGAGAACCAATTCCAGCGGTAAAAATTGCCTCGGAGCGGACCACCGTCGATACCGGCGACGACGTGTTTTCGGTGGGATGTGACCACGGCCAGACCCCCACCATCCGCCACACTCGCATCAAGAACCGCGCGGCTTACGATGGATCGATCAAGTATGACATTTACGGCCGCCCGGTTGATGGCCGCAGCGGCGGCGGACTGTTCAACGACAGTGGAGAATTGATCGGCGTCTGTAATGCGGCGGTTGTTGATTACGACGAAGGAATTTATACGGCACTGGATACAATTCATTGGCAACTTGAACACACCAATTTGGCTCATCTGTTTCAGCACCCACTCCCTAAGTCATCTTTAGTAGCGAACCTCGATTCGTCCCCCAAGTCCCATTCCAACATTGTTCGTCCTAAGCCTGAGTTCCCCCGATCGGTGCCTCGACGCAGCGGAGGGACGTCGTTGGTGTCACTTCGTGGCGAAGACTTGCCCCGCGGCAACAGTATCAATAGTGACCAAGAAGTTCTGATCATCGTTAAGTCCAAAGACGATTCCGTCGCTGCTAAAACAATCACACTATCGAATCCAAGTCACCGCTTGATCGACTACTTGCAGAATATGCAACCCGTGAAGAGCGAAGTCCGCCAATTGAACGTGGCCGACTATCGTGAGGCAAGTGTAACCAGCGATCGCTTTCGCCAACGCGTGCAGCAAAGAAAGCTCCGCTGATAGAATAACGTCAACGTCAAAGTCCACTTTGACGGTAGCGTCAAGGCGTAAGCGGTACGGTTATTTAACTTGCCGTTTCGGGCGATCTGGCGGTTAGAAAACCTGCCCCACGGGAGTTAACTCAACGCCGTGAACGATTTCTTTCCCTTATTTCATGAGCCGTTCGGGAGGTAAGGGCCTGTTGATTAAGTCGGCTGTCGATTTTTAATGTGAGCTGTTTGGGCGCTAGCCTAATGACACTTACTTTAGACAAAACGCAGGATAATCTTATCAGCCGCCACGCGATAGCCTCCGGTCCTACGCACTAAAAACCGGACGCTATCGCGTGGCGGCTGATGCGCAAATGCGTTGCATCAATCTAAAGTAAGTGCCATTGGGCACTAGCCCCGGTTTTGCGATGGACGAAACCGAGGCTAGCGCCTAAACGGCTCAATTAATCAACAAGCCGCTAGCCACGGTTGCGTTATGCAAAAGAACCGTGACAAGCGCCGAAACGGCTAATTACGTGCGTTCTCCAAAAAAAAACCTGTCACGGCGTTGAGTTTAACTGACGACTGACTCCAGAGTTGATGTTACATCAACTTTTTTGATGTGTTCCCAGGCCCTGGCAAGCGCTTTGACCGAAAAGCGAATTTGATCTTCGGAGTGTGCGGCCGTCATAAAAATTCGCACACGCGTCTCTTTCTCGGGAACGGCTGGGTAAAGGATCGGTTGCGCGTTGATGCCCGCATCGTACATCGCCTCGGAAAGTTTTAAGGCACGAATGGAATCGCCCGTGATGATAGGAATGATCGGAGTTCCCTGAGCCATCCCCGTGTCCAGGCCTGCCTCTTTGGCGAGTGATAAAAATAGCTGAGAATTGTCTTGAAGCTTCTTCACCAGATCAGGTGTTTTGCTCAACACTCGCAACGACCCGAGAGCAGCCCCTACATTCGCCGGCGGCATTCCAGCGGCAAACACGTAACCGGGCGTCGTGTAGCGCAAGTAATTGATCAGTTCTGCCTTGCCCGCGACAAATCCGCCGCAGCTGCCAAACGATTTGCTCAACGTCCCCATCCAGCACTCGACGTCATCACGATCAACGTTGAACATTTCTGCAACACCGCGCCCTGTTTCGCCCAGCGTTCCAATCGAGTGCGCTTCATCGACGTACATCCAACACTTGAATCGCTTTTTCAATTCAACGAATTTTGGCAGGTTTGGGAAATCGCCGTCCATGCTGTAAAGCCCCTCAAGTGCAATCAACACCCGGCGGTAGTCTTCCCGAATGTCCTTGAGGATGTCGTAAAGATCTTTCCAGTTGTTGTGTTCAAATGGTCGACGTCTTGCGCCTGACAGTTCTGCTCCTTGGATAATGCTGTTGTGAGCGAAACTATCGTGTACGATGAGATCGCCGGGCCCAACCAAATGGCCAATGACTGATTCATTGCACGCGTGACCACCAGGGAATGTGATCACATCGTCTACGCCCAGAAAGGTCGACAGTTCGTTCTCCAACTCCTTATGAATCGTCTTTTCGCCAGAAACAATTCGGCTTGCAGAAACGGAGGTGCCGAAGTTCGCAATCGCTTCGATGGCACTTTTATTTACGTCCGGATGACCCGAAAGCCCAAGGTAGTTGTAACTGGCGAAGGAGATCAATTGCTTCCCATCGATTTGAGTCGTGTCACTGATACGTCCTTCGTGAACGCTAAAAAATGGATTGCGTATGCCAGTGGACTTAATTTTCTCCTGTAACGACTGGAGCCGCAGATACTCGGGCATCTTTTCTAAGCGGTAATACGATTCGGGGATCGGCCCTTCGATGCGTGATCGCCGTCGAGAACCATCCCCGACCAATTCGCCGACTAATTCGGTCCCAATGTGTTCTTCAATCGCTTCAGCAACTTCACGTACGGTTTCAACGTCTTGCAGAACGTCTTCGGGAAGTCGGCCGCCGAACATCTCTTCTAGCGTGTGGGCGATATCTAACCGCTCCATCGAATCGAGCCCGAGATGTACGATGTTGCTGTCAACGCTGAGATCTTTGGCGCGGCTCTCTCCGATCCTTTTGACGACCGTCAACACTGCATTGAGCACCGTTGGATTAATGCCGTGTTCAGCAGTAACCTGTCCATTGGAATGGAACGAAATTTTATTTTCGGCTGATATCTTTTCATCTTTAGCAGCCGTTTCCTTCCAAGATACCCATTCAGATAAAACTAACAATTCGCTATCGTTAAAATTGTTCTTACATGCATGACGTTGGACTTTGCCACTGGACGTTTTGGGAACGCTATGAGCCCTGACCAATACGATTGCATCGGGCGGCAGGTCATGTTCGGAAGTTACCGCGGCGCGAATCGCGTTGATGACCACTTCTAGATTACGACTTTTACGGCCACGTTCGATCTCACAGACAACGACCAAGTGCTCACGATCCCAGCGATTTACGGCAAAAGCGGCACAGGCTCCCGATCGTGTCCACTCATGGCATTGTTCGACCGTTGTTTCTATATCTTGAGGATAACGATTAACGCCCCGGACGATAATCATGTCTTTCAGACGACCGGTGACAAACAATTCACCATCGTGCATGAAACCAAGATCACCCGACCGAACATAATCCTTGCCGTCATCGGGATTAATGCGTGCCTTAAATGTGGCCGTCGTTTCCTCTGGCCGATTCCAATAGCCCAGCCCGCTGCTTGGACTGTTGATAAGAATCTCGCCAATCTTATCGTCTTGAAGCGGCTTGAGCGTTTCTGGATTCACGATGACGACTGCTTCGCCGGGGCAGACTTGCCCGCAACCAACAAGCAGTTTCGCGTCACTATCATCTATCTTACAGGGCTCGACGCGATGCTGTGTCAACTCGTTTTTATCAAACGATCGCACAATCGGTTCCACCGCAGGGTCGCCACCGGTTACCAGCAACGTAGTTTCGGCCATTCCGTAGCAGGGGTAGAACGCTTCTTTCTTGAATCCGTAGGGTGCGAACTTTTCGCTAAAAAGTTCCATTACGTCAGACCGGACCGGTTCGGCTCCGTTGAACGCAACGTTCCAGCAAGATAAATCGAGCCCTTCGCATTGAGCTGGTTTTATCTTGGTAGCGCACCACGCATAAGCGAAATTGGGTCCGCCAGTTGCTTCAACACGGTACTTTGATATGGCCCGAAGCCATCGTATTGGATAAGTCAAAAACGACACCGGAGACATTAAGTTCTGCGTGACACCGCAGAACATCGGATTAAGAATCCCCCCAACCAACCCCATGTCATGATACGCCGGCAACCATGAACAGGCCGTCGATTGGTTTCTAATTTCAAACGCCCCGGTAATCATACGGCAGTTCGCCATCAGGTTGGCATGCGTTAACATCACACCTTTGGGAGAACCGGTAGAGCCAGAGGTGTATTGGATAAGCCCCAGATCCGAACCAGCGATTGTTGGAGGCACCCAATCGTTAGCCAGAACTTTTGGAATCTCCTCGGTGGCGACCCACGGAATCCGTTGAAGGTCCGGCGCGTCTTCGAGTTTCCCTGCGGTCTTTGACGCCACCGATTCAACGCTCAGCGCGACAGATGCTTGGCAATTCTCTGAAATGGAATTAATACGTCCCATATTCCGATTACGCTTGGGCGGGTAACCCGGCACCGGAATGACGCCTGCGTAATGACAGCCGAAGAAGGCGCGAATAAAATCCAACCCTGGTGGGTACAACATCAACGCACGTTGGCCGGCAAGCCCCATCGCGACCAAGCGAGCCGCGATCGCGCGTGCTTGCGTGTCTAATTCAGCGAAAGTTACGACATCTTTTACTTCGTCACCTTCAAGGTACCGAAACGCAATGGTATCTGGCGTCGCGACCGACCAGTACCGAATTCGTTCAACAAAATTTGTGTCCGGTGGTGAAAACGGAGCAAGTAGTTTTGATATATCTCTCACTTATCTTGGTTCTCCAGCATCGTTTCAATAAGATGCGATTCGCAGATGGCAGAACTTCGCAGAGGGCCGAAACGCGGAGCTACACTAATAGTTTTCGTCGAAAATAAAACGGTCATTTAGTTCGAGTTTTCAATCGTTTTAACCACAACTTAATCATAAACAAAGCGGTATCTACTGACGAACTGCCGATTGGAGAAATTTTAAACGTTTATTTGCCTGCGATAAATTGGCCAGTCGATGCAAATGCGAAGATAATTGCCCTCTTAGACGCATCTAATTCGCCACTTCGCCGCAGCGATCATGTTCGGCTAAATCGCCCTAAGAGCCAATTAATAAAAGGCAAATTCGAGTAATCCCTGTTAGACGGCTGGCCAGTAGGCGGTCGCCAATCGGCGGCAAAATTCTGAGTGTATACGGGAAGAACCAGACTCCCCAGACCTAAATGTGGGCTACGCTTGCTCGAGATGCGGCCCGGCAGACTACTCAGCATCACAGAATACGTTGAGTTTGACGGCCCCGTCGGCTTTAATTGAAATATTGCTTTTAACGGCCCGATAACCTTCTTAAGGGCCAAAACCCTCAATACTTAGATCCTGGCCAAGAAAAAAACCGCACTTTACCCCGCCCTCCTTCAAATCTTCTCTGTTCTTAAAACTGACAACTTTTCTATTTTTGATTTGCCAGAGGACGGAAACGCAATGTCACAAGATGTACTTTCACGAAGTCGCAATGACGTCGTTAAGAGATGCCGAAGTTGCTGGCGTGATGATATTCACAAACCAGCTCGCTTCTCTCCGTTCGTTTTTGGATTTCTGTTCATCGTGACGTTCGGATTGATCTTGGTCTTTCGCCCGAAGCGCTGCGTCTGCTGTGGAACAATGCGGATATTCTGAGTTTCGAACATTTTGCTTCGAAGCAGGAGAACCCTACAACAATCCCTACCGAGAACAGGTTCGTATTGCTGCGGCAAGAGACAGCATAGGGGCGGCTGCCTTGGGGACAAATTCCTGAGCTACATAGCCTTTGTATCCCGTTTCTAGAATGACATCCATGATCGCTGGATAATAGAGTTCTTGGCTCTCATCGATTTCGTTTCTGCCGGGACAGCCTCCGGTGTGATAATGACTGATGTACGCGTGATGGCTGCGAATTGTCGACGAGACATCTCCTTCCATAATTTGCATATGGTAGATGTCATACAAAAGTTTGAAGCGATCTGAACCAATCGCATCACAAAGGTCGACTCCCCACTGAGTTCTGTCACACATATAGTCCGGATGGTCGACGCGACTGTTCAGTAATTCCATCGTGAGCGTCATGTCCAGCTGTTCCAAAAGCGGCAAGAGTTGAGATATCCCGGCCGCGCAGTTGATGAGGCCGTCGCGATCACTCAGCCCGTCTCGGTTGCCAGAAAAGCAAATCACGTTGTCGCCACCGGCCTCTTTTGCTTCTGTTAAGTATCGCTCGTACAATGGCAGTAATGCATCGTGATGTTCAACACGATTAAAGGCTGCTTCAATTCCGCCGATGGTCCTCCCGTCGGATAACTTAGTGGTCGGAAACGTCGTCATCGGGCAAGCCAGATCAAAACCTGCGGCAACAATAATTTCTTGGGGCGTTAGTAGATCGACTGCGTCCAGCCCGACGGCTTTTCCCTGAGAACAAAACTGTTCAATCGTGAAGCCTTCATAACACCAAAAGCAGGCGGAATGCTTAATCTTCATTTTTCGGCTCTTCCTTGGAGTGTGTCGATGCCGGGGGGACGTCAAGGTTTTTGATCTTTTTCAAAAGACCAAGACTGCTTTGGGCATCTGATCGACAGAGCACCCAAGCGTTACCGTCGGTGTCGAATTTCAATTTTTGCGGACGCGCTACCCCAATGATAAATCGACTTTTGCAAGCATCGCCATTGGTCAAAATTTCATAAATGCCGTCGCCGCCGGAATCGCCTGGGACGTTTTTCGAATTTCCGACGAGTGCATACAAACGATTATGTTTTGGCGAAAAACACAGGGAGACAATGTTCTCAAGATCTATCGAAAAGGACTGCATAAAAGTTCCATCGGCTTGAAAAAACACAATTCGTTTGGGCTCGTCCTGTGCCATTGCAGCAAGATAGCCTCCCATTTGATCCACCGTCACCGTCGATAAATCCACCGTTGTATCAACAAGAATGGGGTCGATTCGCTCTAGGTTTCCGGCCTTGAAGCAAATGTCGTACAAACTTGGATTAGCCTCAACTGATTGAATGACTATGCTCAGGCCTTTTTGCTGCTTGAATATCCTCAAAACACCAAGTTCATCGGCTTGTCTCATTGAACGTTGATAGGTTTTAGAATGCTTTACATGTTGGTTATTGAAATCAAGCGGCAAAGTTTCCGTTGAAACGTCAAACAGGCGAAGCGATTGTGCGGAGGAAGAAAAACCACTGACGCCAATTAAGATCTGTTTGGAACTAATTGCGTGAACCGCAATTGACTCAGGTGGTTGGTCATCCGACGCAATTCCGCTGACCACAATTTCGTCGTTATCATCCTGAACACGTCGGATCTGCTGAGCACCTTGCTCGGCGATGAAAACTACTGCGCCCTTGGCAACTGAAAAGTCCGTGGGTGCGTCGAGATCGCTTGCGACGACCTCCGCGCTGACGTCCGCTGATTCTCTTTGCTGAGCTGAAACCGGACTGACCATCACGGCGGCAGTCATGGCTAGCACCATCGTGAGAAACAAGATTTGAGCTTTGCGTGTGGTTCGCATTTAGATTCTTTGCTGCAAAAACGTGTAAGAACAGTGTTTCGAACGATGGTAAAACATGACGCGACCGTCAAAGTCTATCAAATCTAGCTACATTCGGCATCATCCGCATTCGTTATTTTACCTTCACCAATCACCTGGTCCTCAAGGTCCGCCCGATAACTAAAAAGGAAAGCGATACTTTCGTGAGCGGCCACAGTGATATGTATATTCATCAACATGTGGCGCTGTCCAACTAAATTGAACATCACGGGAAAAGGTGTAGTACCGATGCCAGAAAAACGAACAGATTCAATTGCGACCAAGCTAACTTGTTTGGCAATTGCGTCGACAGTCGTCGTCTTGGGTGCCAATAGTCAAATGACCACTACCGACCAAAAGACCGGGCAGATTGACTGCACAAATTTTTCAATCGCTACAGTGCCTGTCGATCGGAACTCGTTGTCCCAGCAGATTCTGCCCGCGCAGTCCAACTTTGAATTCGGTATCTCAATCGAAAATAAGTCTTCGGTAAACACGTCTCAGCAATCGGAAACACGCGTTCAGTCATATCGAGTCGCATCGCAATCGGTTCCATCTAACTACGAACTTAGAATGAACGATCAAAAAGCATGGGGCAGTCAGCCTCGCCCTGCAAGTCTCGTTTCAACGAGAGTCCCGTCCGCACAGTCGCCAGAGAATGAAACTATCGCGAGCAACCAAACTCCGATCGTGCCGGGCCATGCTGACCCTCATCTTTGGTTCGAATCCCAGCTCATGCAACTTGCTGTCGATCAAGCAGGCCAACAAGAAGAGCAGCGGTTGCCGACAGAGCCAATCAAATTTACCCAACGGCCTGCAGTGAGTCGCGAAGAGCCGATTTCGGTAATTTCGCTGCGAAAGACGTCTGCTTCTGCCCCACTTCTGTTTAAGCCGCTTCCCATGGATACACCTGCGGTTATGACACATTCGGTGATAGCACCTTCGGCACGGACGGCTAATGCTTGGGAGACCGGACGCTACTAATTAAATCGTTCAGACAGGCGTTTTAAGATAAAAAACGCGAAACGCGCGATCTAGGCAGCATATGATTTGGCCCGTTTCAAAATTTGTGTTGATGCAATAAAATCTCGCCTGATATCTTGATCTTTGCACCTCCTGCCACCTAAGTCTCGCCGCTTGTTAGTCGCTGAATACCCACCTTTCCGCCCCAACCCATTGCTTACCACCGGCATGGCTCAAACTGTCGCCGCGCTGATGATGGGGGGACGCCAATCAAAACACACCGCGAAAAAACATATCGTCAATTTGTTTGACGGAGACCGGCTGGTGATTCACGACGACCAGCCCGATAAGTGGATCACAGGTGATCGAATCGCAATTCAAATTCACGGTTTACTCAGCGATCATTCTTCGCCATACATGGTACGCGTTTCGGACAAGCTTCGTCGAAACGGAATTCGAACGATACGCGTCGACCTTCGGGGATTTGGCGACAGTACTTTAATATCGCGTTCTCATATAAACGGAGGCTGTAGTCCCGATCTTCAATCGGTGATTGATTACGTCCATCGGCTATCTCCACTTTCGAAAATTAGCTTGGTAGGTTTTTCGATCGGAGGGAACATTGTCCTGAAGACGATCGGCCAGTGGGGAGCAGCGTTTCCTCGGCATGTCGATTCGGCGATCGCAGTCTCGCCCCCAGTTGACTTGAATTACACGATGCAGAACCTGAGAAGCTTAGGTAATCGTGTTTACGAGCGTTATATGATGGCGAAATTGAACAAGAGCCTCGCATTTCGGCGAAGGCATGTAGCAGGGCTTGTGGACACCGGCGTCAACCCGATCCCCAGTAGGCTGTTGGAATTTGATGATAAATTCACGGCACCAATTTGGGGATTTAAGAACGCCGCCGATTACTATGATAAGTGTAGCTCTGTTCGTTTACTGACCGACGTCAAGATTCCGACGATTATTCTCACCAGTCGCGACGATCCGGTGGTTCCATTTGACATGTTGGCCAACGCCCCAGTTTCCAACTACGTCGATCTGGTTTCCACGCGTACCGGAGGGCATTTGGGGTTTCTAAGTCGAGGCATCCGTGACCCTGATCGTTATTGGATGGATTGGCGAATCAGTCAGTGGGTTTCGGCGATTGATGCTGTGCCTTAACACCGCGTTGATTTAATCAGCCGCCACGCGATAGCGTCCGGTTTCATTCGATAGCGTCCGGTTTCATGCGCATAGGACCGGACGCTATCGCGAGGCGGCTGATAAGACGATCCTTTGGATCCTTCACAATAGGTGCCATTGGATTGTCGTAGTCAGTTGAGCGATCACGTTCAATCGTCCGGAAAGATCTCGCTGATCGATTCATGCTGGTGGATGCGTTTGATTGCCTCGCCTAGCACTTCGGCAACCGACAGCACTTTGATCTTATCAAACATCTTGTCCGGCGGTAAAGGGACACTGTCGGTAACCACGATACTGTCAATCGGAGCCGCCTTCATCCGCTCAATCGCGGGGCCGGCAAACACCCCATGGGTGGCAGCCACATGAATCTCCCGCGCCCCCTTTTTCTTCACCAGTTCCGCCGCTCCACAGATCGAACCCGCGGTGCTAATCATATCATCGAACATGATCGCGACTTTGCCATCAAGATCGCTGCCGATGATGTTCTCTTGGACAACCTTGTCGGCCGTCAAACGTCTTTTATCAATGATCGCGATATCGCCGCCGATACGCTTGGCATGTCCGACGGTTCGCTTGATACTGCCTTCGTCCGGACTGACGATGACCAGTTGGTCAGTCGGAATATTCATATTGATAAAATGCTTATTCAAAACGCTGGCGGCATATAAGTGATCCACAGGCACGTCGAAGAACCCTTGGATTTGAGCCGCGTGGAGATCCATCGCTAACACGCGATCGGCCCCGGCACGCACGATCATGTTCGCGACCAGTTTCGCCGTAATCGGAACACGCCCCTCATCCTTGCGATCCTGACGCGCGTATCCGTAATAAGGCACGACAGCCGTGATGCGATCTGCGCTGGCCCGTTTGCAGGCGTCGATCATAATCAACAACTCCATCAAGTTGTCGTTGACCGGCGGGCAAGTTGGTTGGACAAGGAAAACATCCCTTCCCCGCACATCGTCGATCTTGCAGTGAAATTCGCCGTCGGGAAACGTAGCAAATCGAACTCCGCCTTCGGGTAGGTTAAGCGAAGCGCAAATTTTCGACGTGAGCTCAGGATTGGCTCGGCCGCTGAAGATCTTCGGTTGACGAGTCATAGAAATTTTTGGGGCAATCAAGACGATATTGTTTTAAGTTAGGACGGACTCAACGTTTTCAAAGACGAGAATTTTGGCTTCCAACACGGATCGCTTGCGTATCTTAATAGCTTGATTTTGACGGAACTATAACAGAATCAGCAGACGTCTGCATCAACTCGCGCGATAAAGTTTTCATAGCACCCACAGAGCATGCTAACAGCGAGTGCTTCGTCGAGTCTAAATCAAAATGGATGACGCAAGCGAATTTTTGTCAAAATGAGTTTCTCTAAGTCATGGCCATCCTAAAGTTGTTTCATCGCCGCTTCCACGTCCGCCAAATGTTCAACAGTATTCACGCTGAGTGCCTCGACAGGTTTCAGCACTGGCAACGCACGGACGTCTTCGTTGTCACCCATCATGATTGTGGGCACGTCAGTGATGTAATATTCACCTTGGGCATTCTGATCGGTTAAACGATCGAGTGCACCTAACATCTTCTGGCCATCAAAGACGTAGGTGCTCATGTTGACCTCATTGATCTTGCGCTGATCATCGGTGGCGTCCTTCTCTTCTACGATACCGGTAAATTTCCCCGTCTCCTCGCGCACGATGCGGCCAAGCCCAGTGGGATTATCGTGGATCAGCGTGCCCAAGATACAGCCGGGCTGTGACGTCGCGAAGTCGTCCAGTAACGCCTTAATCGAAGTCGATTGCAGCATCGGAGAATCGCCGGCCACCACCACGACCGCTCCATCATGGTCCTTCACGTTATCGGCACACATCATCACGGCATGTCCGGTACCACGTTGCTCCGATTGTAGCGCGTATTCAATGTTGTCGTAGCTGGCCAACTGTTTCTTCACTTCATCGGCCTTGTAACCAACAACGACGATGATCTTTTCGACTCCTGCAGCACGCAGTGAATCCAAAACGTACTCCACCAGCGGACGGCCATTCGCCTGACAAAGAACTTTAGGCAGGTCAGACTTCATCCGTGTCCCTTTTCCGGCGGCAAGAACGATAGCAATAGGGGCATTCATGGGGCGCTTTCAAAATCTGAGAGGCTTTGCTTTAAGTAGTGGATCTTTTTAAAGATCCCATTAATCGCAGAATTCTAGCCTGAATATCGTCAGAAGTGAATCGGGAGTTTTAAGGCGTCCAATTATCGGGGTATAGTTTAAGAACAATGGCCAGATCGTTGCAGAAGATCCATGGGGCAGTGGTTTCAATAGTTGTGCGATCCAACTTCAAAGTAAGGGCTGGGATCTTTGGCAAGATCCACTACGGTATATAGACTATGACTTCTGATCACACACAGCATCAATCCGATGACGCTCGGCAGAAGGCACGATCATTAAGCATCGAACCGACTCGGCCGCCAGCAGAAATCTCGGGCTACTCACTGGAGAAATTTCTAGGGCAGGGTGCCTACGGCGAAGTCTGGTCGGCGACAGATTTAAAAACCGGCAAAAAGGTTGCCGTCAAATTCTACACGCAGCAAACAGCCGACGATGTGCAGATGCTGGCTCAGGAAGTGGAAAAGTTACTGGCTCTTTCCACCGACCGCTACGTTGTGCAATTGCTGGATGTGGGATGGAACTCAACGCCACCGTACTACGTGATGGACTATCTTGAGCACGGTTCGCTGGAGGACCGGTTGCAAAGAGAGGTAAGGCTTGCTCCAGAGGACGCTGTTGAGATGTTCGAGGAGTTGGCCCAGGGGCTGATGCACTTACATGGAAAAGGCATCTTGCACTGCGACCTCAAACCGGCCAACGTCTTGCTGGACCAAGACAGCAAACCGCGCGTTGCTGACTTCGGCCAGTCGCGACTGAGCACCGAAGACACCGGCGCTTTGGGGACCCTTTATTATATGGCGCCCGAACAAGCGGATCTGGAAGCGGTGCCCGATGCGCGGTGGGACGTTTACGGTTTGGGCGCGATGTTGTATTGCATGCTGACTGGTTCGCCACCGTTTCGAAGTGCAAAATTGACGGAGCAAATTGGATCTTCAGAAAAGATCGGGCAACGACTTGAAGCCTATCGCTCGGCGCTCAAATCTGCGCCATCTCCGACCGACCATCGTGGTCTGCCGGGAGTTGACCGAGCATTGGTCGAAATTGTTGATCGTTGCATCGCCGTCGATCCCGCAACACGTTTTCACAGTATCCAAAGCGTCATCCAAGCCCTCAACGATCGTCGTTCGATGCGCGAAAAAAGACCGTTGATGCTGCTGGGAATTTTGGGACCACTGTTGCTGCTTGGGGTGATGAGCCTGTTCGGTGGTTGGGCGTTTCAGCAGGCGACCAACGACACAACCGACGCGGTCATTGCGAAAGCTGACGAGAGCAACCTGTTCAAAGCACGTCTGGCCGCACGATCAGCCGCAGATCGTATGCAAGACTATTTCAGCGCAGTAGAGCAGTTGACGCACGACGACCAGTTTCGCGACGCCTACACCGCATTCATCAGTAACGCAGAATTGAAAGAAGCACGACAACAGATCTCCAATCCGCTTGACAACACGACGGTTGACGCCAACGGTGAACGCGTTGAATCGGATCCTGTCGCTGCGGAGGCCAGGAAGACGCTAATTGGCTCTCAACTCCGATTGGCAATCGAACCGTTCCTGAGAAGGAGACTGGACAACGTCGATCAAGAATTCCCTCAGGCCAGTAGTTGGTTTGTTTGCGATCTCTGGGGAAATCAAGTCGTGTCTGTCTTCGGCGATGTAAACCGAACGCAGCTGAACAACTACGCTTACCGAACTTACTTCACCGGCAAAGACTATGACCTCAAGGACGAAAACGGGCGCTATTTGGTTGGCGAAACAGTTGCTCAAAGACCCATCGCAGAACTGCCTCACCTTTCGGCAATCTTCCTCTCCCAAGCCAACAACAAGTGGAAGGTGGCATTTTCGGCTCCGATTTTCATCGACGACGAAATCAAAGGCGTGGTCGCAATGACCGAGGTGCTCGGCGATTTCGTTGATTTTGATTACGGCGATGACCAAAAAAAACAGTACGTCATGATGGTAGATGGCCGAACCGGAAGCTACACCGGCACAATTTTGGAACACCCGCTGTTGGCTCAACTGGAAGCCGAAACAGGAGTTATCCCGAAAGCTTTGTCGCAGAAACAGATCTCCTTTGACAAAGCCTCCCAAAACAAAGCGGATAAAAACTTCATTGATCCAATGGGAGACGAACCAGAAGGAAAAGCCTACAAACGTCGATCAATCGCACATGCCGCAGAGGTCTTCTTAAAGAGGAAGAAGGCAACGACTCAGGAGAACACTGTACAAAAGCTGATCGACGGGGAAGACGCCACGTATGAAATCGCCACAGGATTAAATGTCTTCGCCGTAGAAGACTACGCCAGCGTGATTGATCCAGTAAAGTCGCTCAGCCAGCGATTAATGAGCCTCTTGGGAATCGCTTTGCTGTCGCTGTTGGCCCTAACATTGACGATGTGGTGGTTGGTGACAAGAACCCTGGAACGTCGTTCTTCGAGCGCAAACCGCATATCCGCTACGGTAGGCAAAAACACTTGGTCGCCCGACGAGAAAACAATCAGCTATCAAGACAACAATTAGCTATAATGCAACCTCTACAAAAGAAACCTCTCACCCGAACCTGACAACGACCGATTATGCCCGAAACAAAAGTCTTCTCAATTACTTCGCCACCGGTTGATCAGGTGGGCGTCATCGAACGCGCCAAACGTTTCCAAACGCGTAGCGTCAAGACTCAATCGAAGATGCAAGGGTTGAAGATGGTCCTCAACATGATCGATCTGACCACGCTGGAGGGAATGGACACGCCCGGGAAAGTCAAACAGCTCTGCTATAAGGCTCAGCACCTTCATGATTCGGTCGAAGGTCTTCCGACCGTTGCGGCGATCTGCGTCTACCCCAATTTCGTGGCTTTAGCCAAAAAAGAATTGGGCAATTCAAACATAAAAGTTGCTTCGGTGGCAACGGCGTTCCCCAGCGGCAACACGTCGCTGGAAATTAAGCTGGACGATGTTCGTATGGCCGTCGATCAAGGTGCCGACGAAATCGACATGGTGATCTCGCGCGGCAAGTTTCACGCTGGCGAATTTGGATATGTGCACGACGAAATCGCAGAAGTGAAGAATGCTTGCGGGCTGGCAAGGCTAAAAGTTATTCTAGAAACAGGTGAATTGGGAACCTTTGACAACGTTCGCAAGGCGAGTGACATCGCGATCGTGGCCGGTGGCGACTTCATCAAAACTTCAACGGGAAAAATTAAACCCGCTGCTACGATGCCCGTAACGCTAGTGATGCTCGAAGCGATCCGCGATCACTTCTTCAAGACCGGTGAGATGGTGGGTATGAAACCCGCAGGCGGCATCTCCAAATCGAAACTTGCACTGCAATATCTGATTATGGTTCAAGAGACGCTAGGAGACGCTTGGCTGGATAACCATTGGTTCCGATTCGGAGCCAGCAGTTTGGCCAACGACGTACTTATGCAGATCGTCAAACAAAACACCGGCGCTTATCAATCGGCCGACTATTTTTCAATTGATTAGATTGATACAGCGCCAGCGAAACTGTGAGCGGCAAGGCGCTAGCCCAATGGCACTTACTTTAGATTGATGCCACGCATCGACCCACCAGCCGCCACTCGATAGCGTCCGGTCTTACGCGCATAGGACCGGACGCTATCGCGTGGCGGCTGATAAGATTATCCCACGTTTCGTCTAAAGGAAGTGCCATTGGGCGCTCACGAAAGACGCGCTGTCCAATTAGAAACAGATTGAGAACAGAACATCATGAATCAAATTAAGACCAGCCTCTGGAAGCTTGACCCTGCACCAGAAAGCACCGACCACGTTTCGCTGCTACCATCCTACGGATTGTTCATCAATGGCGAGTTTGTCGACTCCGAAGGGGGCGACATGTTTGACACGATCAATCCTGCCACCGAACAACCGATCGCACAGATTACCGAAGCCACTGACGCTGACGTCGATAAAGCCGTCAAGGCTGCGCGATCGGCGTACCAGAAGGTTTGGTCTAAAACTTCTCCTTCAGATCGTGGGAAGTATATCTACCGTATCGCGCGACTGATTCAGGAAAAGGCCCGCGAATTGGCCGTGATAGAAACGCTCGATGGTGGCAAACCGATCCGCGAGTCGCGCGACATCGACATCCCTTTGGCAGCTGCTCACTTTTTTTACTACGCTGGTTGGGCGGATAAACTACCGTATGCCTTTCCAAACCGCACACCCAAACCCTTGGGAGTGGCCGGCCAGATTATCCCTTGGAATTTCCCACTGTTAATGGCGGCTTGGAAGATCGCTCCGGCCTTGGCCTGCGGAAATACGGTCGTGCTTAAACCGGCCGAAACAACATCTCTAACTGCTCTGAAGCTTTGCGAGATCATCCAGCAAGCGGGACTTCCGCCGGGCATAGTGAACATTGTCACCGGCCACGGCCCAGTAGGTGCTGCGATCGTCAATCATCCCGACGTCGACAAGGTTGCCTTCACCGGTTCGACCGCGGTGGGCAAGGGAATCCAAAACGCATTGTCAACGACCGAGAAAAGCTGCACGCTTGAGCTCGGTGGCAAAGCTGCCAATATCGTTTTCGATGATGCGCCGATTGACCAAGCGGTCGAAGGAATTATCAACGGCATCTACTTCAACCAAGGGCACGTCTGCTGTGCCGGCAGTCGGCTGTTTGTTCAAGAGTCCGTTTTCGACGAAGTGATGCGAAAACTTAAGCATCGGATAAATACGCTCAATGTTGGCGATCCGATGGACAAAAACACAGACGTGGGTGCAATCAACAGTCATCAACAATTACAACGCATCAACGAATACATTGAAATTGGCAAACGTGAAGGGGCGGATTTCTTTCAGCTTGATTCTGACCTGCCTGAGAAAGGCTTTTGGTGCCCACCGTGTCTATTCACGGGCGTCGCCCAGTCCAATCGTATTGCTCAAGAAGAGATTTTTGGCCCCGTATTGGCCGTGCAAACTTTTCGAACCGTCGCCGAAGTCATCAAGAAAGCAAACAACACACCTTACGGTTTGTCAGCGGGGGTCTGGACGGATAAGGGCTCAAAGCTGTTCAACATGACGTCGCAAATGCGAGCCGGAGTCATTTGGGCCAATACCTATAACAAGTTCGATCCTACATCACCCTTTGGCGGCTATAAAGAAAGCGGCTTCGGTCGCGAAGGTGGCCTCCATGGTCTAGCGGCATACGTGAAGATTTGAACGTGCTGTTGCGAAAATACTTAATAATCAGAAATTGTACATACAAAATTCGTCAGCTATTTAAAGTTGCATGCATCAGCCGCAACGCGATAGCGTCCGGTCCAGCAGCAACGCCGGACAACCAGACCGTGGGCTATCGTCCTGCGGCTAATGGGGCACCCCTTCGGATTTAATAATCAATAACTACAGACCGTCGAATAATTTCAACACTTTCAATCACAACAATTTCCGATCATGGCAAAAGCAAAAACAACACCGTCGACTACGTCTGTCGAAATCCTCAAGACCTACAAAATGTATATTGGCGGAAATTTTCCAAGAACCGAATCCGGTCGATTCTATTCTCCCGAGGTCAAAGGAAAATCACTGGGAAACATCTGTCTTGGATCCCGCAAGGACGTTCGCAACGCCATCGTCGCGGCGCGATCGGCGCAGGCCGGATGGGCGTCCCGTACGGCCTACAATCGCAGCCAGATTCTGTATCGCATCGGTGAAATGCTTCAGGGGAGGCAGGAACAATTCGTTTCCGAACTCCAAACGCAGGGGTTGAGCGAAAAGGACGCTCGGTTAGAAGTTCAATTGACGATTGACCGCATGATTTACTATTCAGGCTGGTGCGACAAATTTCAGCAGCTGTTCAGCAGCGTCAATCCCGTCGCGTCCTCACACTTCAATTTCTCCGTTCTGGAACCAACGGGTGTGGTTGTTTTGCTTGCTTCGCAGACCAGCCCTCTTTTAGCGCTAGCAAACGCGGTTGCTCCCATCATCGCCGGCGGCAACTCATGCGTTGTAATCGCCAACGAAAATCAACCGCTCTCAGCGATCACGTTTTGCGAAGTCCTCCAAACGTCTGACTTGCCTGGTGGCGTAGTCAATGTACTGACCGGGCGCTTGTTTGAATTGATGGGACATGCAGCCAAACACTTGGACGTTAACGCGATCGCGGCAGACCAAATCGAGAAAGCAGATTTGGCAACACTTAAAAAGGATGCGGCAGGCAACCTCAAACGCGTCGTCGACCTGCGAATCGACTGGAACGATGCCAGCCAAGCCGAAAGTCCTTACTTGATCGAAAAATTCTGCGAAGTAAAAACGACTTGGCATCCGATCGAACAGATAAGCGCCAGCGGTTCGGGGTATTAAATCCTAGCGTCCTTTTCCGAACCAAAATGCCACCGCCGTTCCGACCGCGATGAAGATTAGCGTGACCGGCTGAAGCTCAGCTAGGTTCCTCAAAAAGAAGCGTAAGCTCATATCTTTGACCAATGGCGACGTGTACCATTCACTAAAAATCATTATGGCTAACCCAGCGATCGCACAAAACACGTCTCCAAGCACCATTGATCTTCTGGAGCCCATTGAAAAACCGATCGCCAGCAAAATAGCGGGCAGCGCCAGCCCGTAATAACCTTGGGTGAGCAACCATTTGAACGCAAAGAATCCTATCGCGCCGCCAATGACGGCACCCAAGAAACCGCGACCCCAAGCCGCTGCGGGACTGCCCTGTACGATGGCTCTGATTTGTTCGCCCGCGTCAGTTTTCTTCGTCATCAAAGCGACCTGTATTTTCGAATTTGCGTTTTCGGTAACAATTCAGCTATCTGAAGTTGCACTTATCAGCCGCCACGCGATAGCGTCCGGTTCTGTTGTAATTTGAGGAGACGAAACCGGAGGCTATCGCCCAATGGCACTTACTTTAGATTGATGCCACGCATCGACCCACCAGCCGCCACGCGATAGCGTCCGGTCTTACGCGCTTAAGACCGGACGCTATCGCGTGGCGGCTGATAAGATTATCCCACGTTTCGTCTAAAGTAAGTGCCATTGGGCTATCGCCCGGCGGCTGATTTGCGTAATCCTTCGGATTTAGCACCACAACTTCAGACCGCTGAAGTACTACCGTTTTCGTAACTTTTAGCGGGTAAGTTTTTCGAGTCGGAGCGAAGATGCTATTATCAACGCCAGCTGTGTTGTACTTAAAAACGTTTACTCGATAACAACATCGTCCAAGTAGAAAACAATTGGTTTCCCTTGACCGGCCACCGAGAAAAAGAAAGCCGATTTGATCCGCGAAAGATCTTTTCCGGTGAGATCAAATTCGATCTTCTGCCACGTTTTGGTCAGACTCAACTCCTTTTCATACTTGGCAGTGTCGAAATAAGGTTTCTCATTTCCAATAAGTCCAATCCCAAACTTCACCTTAATACCATTATCCTCACTTCGAACGCGGAAATTTAGATTTTTCGCGCCCGTTAGATTCAGCCCACCGGGCTTATCTCCCCAATCACCTGCTGGATCCTGCCAAACCACCCCCGCCCAATCATCGCCTTTGGAATAGGTAACCCTTAAGCAATGACTCCCAACGGCAGGATTGTCGGTGAAAGCTTCGTCGAGTTTTAAACTATCTGTCGACCCCATAAAGCCGGATGGGATGAACATGACTGCTGTGTCTGCTTCGTCAAAGATCTTTACTGGAAATTCTGCCGTCTGGATCTCGGCAGGTTTTTCGTCTCCCTTAACACGCAAGGGTACGTTAGCCGTCGCAACGCCCAAGCCATCGTCGACGTAGGCGTAAATACGGTAGAGGCCGGGATCGTCGGGCATCTTAAATTTTGCGCCGCTCAAGTCTCCAGCGATCAAACTCTTTTCGATCACATTGGAAGCCTCTTCAAAATCTCCACCGGTTCCGTAAGCCTCTCTGTTCCGCACCATGACCCACTGAACGTTGAGAGGCTGTCCTTCGGGGTCAGACGAATTTAAACTGAGACTCACAGTTGCATTTGGATCAACTAATTTACTGCCACTGAGCGACATCTCTATGATTGATGGACAAAGGTTGGCTACCGGTTTCCCCGCCCAAAATTCTGACATAACGTCGACCATGTTTGTTTTGCGACCATCTGGCATCAACATGCTGAACCACGTTGCTGTCCTTTCCTGTTTGTTGCCCCAGATAAATGCGTACGAACCCAAACACAATTGCGTGTCTTTCTCAAGCGCCTGCTGAGCGGTCTTGTACTCTTCTGCTTTGGAAGAACTGGAAAGTTCTTCGACAGTGTTGATCTCATTTTTGGATACCTCCCACCAACCAGTAGGACCAAACTCAGTCACGATGTACGGCTTTCTTTCGATTCCCGCATCGACCAAAGGCTGCGTCAGCTCACGATACTGATCAGGAATCTTCAAACATTCGCCATATGCATTGATGCCGATAATATCGATACTTGGACAGAGCTTGTGAATTGCCTCAATTTTGCGCCCGCCAACGCCTGCGACGACGGTCATGACTGGATGATTTGGATCTATTTTTTTTACCTGACTGGCAAGAAATTCTATGTGTGACCAGATCGCGGGATTGTCGTTCCAATCTGGCGATTCCATCTCGTTGCCCAACCCCCAAATCAGCAGCGCCGGGTGATCTTTCAATGATCGCACATCGGCGAGCGTCTTTTCGATTTGCTCTGTCATGCGGTCATAGTTTTGATAGTCCATTCCCTGGCGAATCTGTCCCAGCCAAACTCCTATCGTGACAGTGACGTCGTTCTTCTGAGCTTCGTCGAGTCTACCAACGGCATTCTCCGTTGCCCAAGTGCGAGTAGAATTCCCCCCATGCTCCGCCAGCAACTTCAAGGAACCTTCACCGCCAGCGCCCTTCACTCGGAATGGCTTTCCATTACGAGTCATCTGCCACTTTCCCTGAAAGTCTTTGAGCAATGCTACTTTCGATGGAGGCCCCGTTTGTGCGAGGCTTACGCGCACAGGTATCAAAAGCATGAGTGCGATATTCAAAAACATCACCAAAAGAACTACCTTGGTCAGGTTGTGGAAGTTGTCACGCATTATATTTATTCCGACAGAAACTATTTTGTACCAATCAGCGAGCGATACCGTGACCAACGGTTAATTCTCTTCTCTAACACTGTGAACTGAATACATAAGCCGATTTCTCGCTAGCCACGGTTTTATCGCACAACGGAGTCGTGGCTAGGGGGCTATTGATTAAATGAGCCGCTTGCACGCTAGCCACGGTTACGCCATCGCAAAACCGGGGCTAGAGCCTAATGGCACATATTTTAGAGAATTGAACTCATTGGCGTAGCCAATTCGAATCAGCCGCCAACGGAAAAGCGTCCGGTTTAGGCGCGTAGGACTGGACGCTATCGCGCGGCGGCTGACGGGTTGATGCGTTGCATCTTACTAAAGTAAGTGCCATTGACCGACCGCCCCCGCCGAAACGGACTTCAACAAACTCCGTCGTTAAATTAGGAGCGGATTGTAAATCCATTCTATGAACATCAAGTGTTATGTTGGCCCCTTACCTCGCAGAAAGCTAACCCCAACGTCCTTGGGTGTTAATAAAACCGATGAGATTTCGCCCGTCGCTCCCGATACTTCGTCTGCTCCGATGGCAGTGTTCGTTTCAGGACGTGTTTGACCGTCAATGTCTTTGATAACCTTGACGCCGGTCAAAACTGCCGCATTGGCTGCCGGTCCCGTTGAATCAGGCCGAAGCAGTCCTGCAATCATACTAAGTTTTGGATCGGACGTGAGCGCATCGAACTCATCGCCAACTGGGAATCCGCGCGTCAAATTGCCAACCCATTTCGCAACGTGACAAGGACCAGTTTCAGGGTGCAAGCGAATCATTGCGTTGGCGATATGGCAAAGGACGGCTGACGAATTTCCGACTTCGACCGGAGCACGTGGCTCTTGGCGGGACTTAACGCAGTCGATGATGTTAGCCAAATGCCGACTGTGCGGATCCTCGACGCCTTTCGGTTTGGTCGGGCAGCCTTGCACCCGTGCAGGATCTGAAGCGTATGTTCCGCGATATCCAGTCACCATTCAGCCGTCTTCTCCTTCGAGTCGCGTCTGAACGCCTTCCGATCCGCTTTCACAAATCAGCTCCACGCCGTTTTCGTACTTGCAACGCAATCTTGTTTCGGTCGCCGTGTTGAAGAGGCTGCCTTCAAACAAGAAAGCCGCGCCTTCGCCTTCGCTTTCGATTTCCGTAGGACCTCCCAACATCCATTCCCATGCCCCAGTGTGCCACGGTGTTTCCGTTAATGAGTGAAGCTGAGCCCTTTTAGCAATTTCCTTTGAGGCTCAATTTCAATTTCATAGCCGACGCGCGGGGGGTAATCCCGGGGCATTCGATTAATTTGCAATTGCTTTAATTACCCTCTTTTTAATGCTGATATCACGTGTTTTGCCGCAGAGCGAATTTTACAGAAAGCCCCAAATCTGCACTTGATGTATAAATCCAACTGGTTTCAGCAAAATGACAACAAGGGCTAAATTTTCGCTTAAAAGCGACTTTTAGGTGTTGAAGATAGCATTATCACCGTTACAATTCCTCGACCCTCACTAAGAAAGCGGTTTCAGCTTTCCTGCCACATCATAACTAATTTAGTTTGAGATGCGCCATTGGTGCACTCATTCAATTACATTTTGGAGCGCGTAATGAATTTAAAAATGTCTTTCCTTGCTACTCTTTCAGTAGCGCTGTTCGCCTTTTCAGCAAACGCAGAAATCATTCACCAGAGTGACTTTGAAGCCGAACCAACCACAGGTTTCGGTGTCGGAGTTGAAACGATGGGTTTCAACGATTGCGGTGGAGATCTAATTGGATTTTCGGGTAATGGTAATCCACTGCAAACAGGCGATTCGATGGGTGTAGTCACAACCAATTCAAACAACAGCGGCTCATTTGCCTACGCCGTAGATGTTGGGATAACGACTGATACAGGTGGAGACCCTGCCGGTTCTTCAAACGGCTGGGGAGCAGCTTGGTGCGGTCAAGATACTGAGGGCGGCTCAGGTGGTTTTACCGACCAAGCGACGGCAATTGCCAATGGCGATGGTTGCTACGTTGATTTCGCAGTAGGTTCGACATTCACTGTGACTTGCCAGATTGCGACTGACCCGGCTGCCCCGCTTACAGGTACGGCTACCGGAGAAGTTAGACTTGAGTTCGGAGACGTAACGGCTGGACTCACTGATGTAATTCCTCGGAAGATCAGCACTCGACTTGGTGTTGCTGATCTTGACTCTGCTGGTGCCTTTCAAGAAGTAACAATTTCCTACACGCTTACTCAGGCCGATTTCGATCTAGCGGTTGCAGCTGGACAAGACCAAGCCCCCCCTGTTTCAGCCACTATCAACAGTGTTTCTGCAGTCATGGGAATCGAAGCTGCGGGGTTTGGAACCTCAACTGGGCTAATTCTTTTTGATGACTTCGTGTTTGAAGTTGACGATGCTTCTGTCGTCGTGGTTGGAAACGGTCATGAGACAACTGCTTTAAAAGGCGATGTTGACTTGGACGGTTCGGTTACTTTCTTGGATATTCAACCATTTATCACCGTTCTATCAGGTGGAGGTTTTCAAGCCGAAGCGGATTGTGATTGCAGTGGGGACGTTACCTTCTTAGACATCCAACCGTTTATCGACATCTTGGCCGGTAACTAATCCGGTGTAGGACGCGAAACTATAATTGTCGAACTCGTTCGGCAGCGGGCCGAGTATTCTCCGAAAAAGAGAGCCAGTTGTATACTTGCTCTCTTTTTTAATGCGCTAAAAGGAAGGTTGGAAAATCCTTTGAAGCCAAATCACGTTCGCATCTCTGATGCTGGTTGCCGCTTCCGAACGACGCATTCTTATAACAACTCTGCTTAACGATGAGGGCAAAACAATTCTGCTGACTTGTGTGGCGAAGACATAAATAGCTTTTGTGGTTGAGCAGCTGGAATCGCAAGATTGATTCGGAATCGAGAGCCCTGTTCAACCACGCTCTCGGAGACTTGAAACGTCTCGCCGGTTCTGTCATCATTTATGCTGCGGCTTGCCATTTAAGGCGGCGTAAACGATCGCCTAAGGGGGACTTTGAATGCCCTCCATTTATATTCTTGGAGAACTTTATGAAGCGTATGATTTTGGTGACAACCGCTTGTTTGGCGATGTTCGTTTGCGTTGACAGTTCGTCCGCTCAAACTGATTTGTCGAGTCAAACCGAGAGCGAACAATTCATTCTCAACTCCGAAACACCTGCTGACCGGAAAGCCCGGATGGCTTGGTGGAAAGAGGCCCGTTTTGGAATGTTCGTGCACTGGGGTCTCTATTCTTCAACCGACGGCGAGTGGGGTGACAAGAAGTTCGTCCGTGGCGCTGAATGGATTCAAAGAAACGCTGGTGTGGCCGCAGATGTTTACGAAGTAACCATGCGGCCCAAATTCAAGCCCAACACTGACTTCGCAACCCAATGGGCGAAGCTGGCAAAACGCGCGGGGGCCAAATATGTGGTCTACACCAACAAGCACCATGAAGGTTTTGCCATGCACGATTCGGCTCAGACTGAGTTCGATGCCAAAGACTGGACAGGTCGTGATCTGCACAAAGAAGTTGTCGAAGCCATTCGCGCTCAAGGACTGCGGGTTGGCTTGTATCATTCACTGTGGGACTGGCATCATCCAGACGCACCCGCTGGCAAAGGTGCGTTGAACCTTGGTGGCCTTTCCATGGACGACCGCGAACTGCCTCGATACATCGACTACTTACACGCTCAGGTGAATGAAATCACTGACGGACGCTATGGTGATGTCGATGTGTTGTGGCTGGATTATTCCAAAAATCAATTTCAGGGCGAAGCCTGGCGAGCAAAAGAGTTGGTCGAACTCTTACGGAAGAATCAACCACAAGTTTTAATAAATAACCGCCTTTGGAAAAACACAAAGGAAAAGCGAGAGGGGCAAGAAAGGTACTGGTTTGGAGATTTCTCGACTCCGGAGCAACACATCCCAGCGAACGGAATTGAAGGCGTCGATTGGGAGACCTGTGATACGCTGAACATCACGTGGGGTTGGAGCAAACATGCAACCCAATACAAGAGTTCGACCGAGCTGATCCATCGTTTAATCGACGCTGTGAGTAAAGGCGGAAACTACTTGCTGAACATCGGCCCACTTCCCGATGGCTCGATCGATCCAAAATCAGTCGAACGTTTCAATGCGATCGGCGACTGGATGGAGATTAACGGAGACGCTATTTACGGCACCCAAGCTGGCCCGTTTACTCGTCTGCCTTGGGGGCGTGCGACTGCAAAACAGGTCGATGGCGCCTATCGTTTGTATCTACACGTGTTCGACTGGCCCTCCAACGGTGAGCTATTCATTCCAGGCCTGGAAAGTCTGCCGAGCCAAGGTCAGATCCTCGGCGTTCCCGGAACCCAAAAGAATCCGGCCTCAACGACTCGTGGTGGCGTACTGATTAAGGGCCTGCCCCCTAAGCCAAAAAATGATGCGGTTACCGCGGCGATCGTGGTGGCTTTGGATTTTTCAGAAGAACCCGTGGTAGCACCTTACCGCGTCTACGGCGCGACCGATGGCTCGTTCTTATTGGAGCCAGCTGATGCTTCGATCAAATCCGCGAAGTATCATGACAACGAAATGTTCAAACGCTCCAACATCGATTCTTGGAAAGCAAAATCGAGTGCGACCTATCCGTTACAGGTGGAGAAAGCTGGAACGTACTCAGTCGAGATCGAGGTCGCAACCGACCGCATGGAAGAGGACGCGGAGTATGTGGTGTCCGTTGGAGGTGTTGAAATCCCTTGCGTCGTCACACCAACTGGCGGCCCGAAGGACTGGAAGAAGCAAGTCTTGGGCTCGATTGAGCTTCCAGCAGGCAAGGTCGAACTGAAACTAGAATGCAAGTCGATCGCCAAAAAAGGCGTCGTAAAGATCGCAGTCGTTTCTTTGAAGCCTGTTGGTTGATTGAAGCC
>Ga0115031_1000097_pt1 | contig 57547 bp, 54 predicted proteins | sample Maine_Asex4_meta_FD_87301 | JGI IMG/M metagenome (GOLD analysis project Ga0115031, IMG submission 87301) | Marine algal microbial communities from Maine, USA - Maine_Asex4_metaG | ecosystem: Host-associated > Algae > Red algae > Unclassified | place: Maine, USA | collected 2015-01-05
CAGGTCCTCGAGCAGGTCCGTGTCCCAGCGCTCGGCCTGCATCAGCTGCACCGCCTTCTCGCAGCCGATGCGGCACGGCGTGCACTGCCCGCAGCTCTCGTCCTCGAAGAAGCGCAGCATGTTCAGTGCTGCGTCGCGGGCGCTGTCCTGCTCCGACATCACCACCACCGCCGCCGAGCCGATGAAGCTGCCGTGCGGCTGCAACGTGTCGAAGTCGAGCGGGATGTCGCTCATCCGTGCCGGCAGCACGCCGGAGGAGGGACCGCCCGGCTGGTAGGCGTAGAAGGTCTGCCCTTCGGCCATGCCACCGGCCGCCTCGATCACGTCGGTGATGGTGGAGCCTGCCGGCAGCAGCTTCACCCCGGGTTCGCGCACCCGCCCGGAGACCGAGTAGGAACGCAGGCCGGTGCGGCCGTTCCTCCGCACGCTCGACAGGATCTGCGGCCCTTCGCGCACCACGCGCGCGATCCAGTGCAGCGTCTCGACGTTGTGCACCAGCGTCGGTCGATCGAACAGGCCCTTCTGCGCCACGTAGGGCGGGCGGTGGCGGGGCAGGCCGCGCTTGCCCTCGATCGATTCGATCATCGCCGACTCCTCGCCGCAGATGTAGGCACCGGCGCCGCGGCGCAGCTCGATGTAGTCGCGCGGTGCAAGCCCTGCCGCCTCCAGCGCGGCGATCTCGCGGCGCAGGATCTCGAGCACCGCCGGGTACTCGTCGCGCATGTACAGGAACACCGTCTCGGCCTGCACGGCCGCCGCGGCGATCAGCATGCCCTCCAGGAACAGGTGCGGCTCGCGCTCCAGCCAGTAGCGGTCCTTGAAGGTGCCGGGCTCGCCCTCGTCGCCGTTCACGGCCAGGTAGCGGGTGCCGGTTTCGGCGCGCACGAAGCTCCACTTCCTGGCCGCCGGGAAACCGGCACCGCCCAGTCCGCGCAGGCCCGAATCGTCCACCGCCTGCTGCACCTCGTCGATCGAACGCTCGCCGCCGCGGATGCGCTGCAGTTCGACGTAGCCGCCGTTCTCGCGATACGCCGCGAGCGCCTGGTAGTCCGGCATGACGGCGTGCACGTCGTCGGCGGCGATGGCCGCGTGCGCCGCCTCCGCGGTCGCGCGGTCGATGTGGCGGTGGCCGATCTCCAGCACGGGGGCGGTGTCGCACCGGCCCATGCACGGGGCGCGCAGCACGCGCACCGCCGCCGGGTCGACCTCGTTCTCGAGCGCACGCTTCAGCGCCTGCGCGCCTGCCAGCTCGCAGGCCAGCGAATCGCACACGCGGATGGTGATCGCCGCCGGCGGCGCCTCGCCCTCGGCGACGACATCGAAATGCGCGTAGAAGGTCGCGACCTCGTAGACCTCGGTCTGCGACAGCCGGAGCTCCTCGGCGAGGGCTGCGATGTGCTTCGCCGACAGGTGCCCGTGCGCGTCCTGGATCAGGTGCAGGAACTCGATCAGCAGGTCGGGGCGACGCGGCCGTTCGCCGAGCAGGCCCCGGACCTGTTCGAGCGCGTCCAGATCGACCTGCCGGCCCTTGGGCGTGGCGCGCGCACGCCCCTTGCGCCGACCGCTGGTCTCGCTCTTCCAGACGCCCTTGCGTTCCTGAACGGTTGCCATCTCGTGCGTCTCAGTGTGCGGTGGGGACGGGGCCGGAACCCGTCAGGGTCCGCTCGGCCGCCACGTGGCCGGCGGCGGTCTCGAGCGCGTGCACGAACGAGTGCGCGGAGGAGCGCGCCGTGAGCAGCTCGAAGCTGTCCGGTGCCGTTCGGACGATGATGACACCGAGGTGCTCCATCGCCGTGCGCGCGCAGCCGTCGACCGGCAGTGCGCGCTCGTGCAGATCGAGTGGGCAGAGCCGTTCGAGCACCGCGACCGCATCCGCACCGTCGATGCGCAGCTGCGCCCAGCCGCCGCTCTGGTCGGTCAGGCGGACGCCGTGATCCTCACCCAGGCGTTCGGCAAGCATGTCGTCCGCCGCCGACGCGCCTGCCGATGCGAACGTGCACCACACCTGATCGCGCTGCAGCCCGATCAGGCGCATCGCATCGCCCGTACAGCGCGAGATGTCGGGCAGGGCGATGCCGAGCCGGTCGGACACGCGTGCGCTCACGGTGTCGCGCCGTGCCGCCGGGAACGCCATGCAGACCAGTGCACGGCCCTCGATCGCGCTCAGCGTCACCGCGCCGATGCGGCGCTCCAGCCCGTCCAGCGGTTCGGTGGCGGCGAGCGGGGGTTCGTGTTCAGCCACGCAGGCGCGCCCCTTCCGGATCGACGAAGTGCGGCGAGCAGATCTCCACCCGGTGCTCCTCGCCGCGCAGCGGATCGCAGGCGCGCACGGTCTCGCCGATGCGCTCGGCGCCACGCTTGATGAAACCCAGGCCGATCGAATGGCCGAGAACGGGGGAGTGCGCGACCGAACTCATCCAGCCCTGGTCGTTCGCGGTGACCACCTCGGCACCCTCGACGATGACGTGCGCACCGGCCCGCAGGCGCACGTCGCGATCGACCGGCCGGAACCCGACCAGCGCCGGCCGATCCGGATCCACCAGTCCGGCACGGTGCGACAGCACGTTGCCGATGCAGTCCTTCTTCGGCGACACCATCCGCCCCAGCCCCAGGTCCGCAGCGGTGGTCTGGCCGTTCAGCTCGTTGCCGGCGGCGTGGCCCTTCTCGACCCTCATCACCCCCAGCGCCTCGGTACCGTAGGGCACCACGCCCAACGGTTCGCCCGCGCTCATCAGGCGACGCATCAACGCGTCGCCGTAGCGGGTGGGCACCGCCAGCTCGTAGGCCAGTTCACCGGAGAACGAGATGCGGAACAGCCGCGCCGGTACGCCGCCGCAGACCGTGGTGGTGGTGCAGGCCATGAACGGGAACGCCTCGTTCGACACGTCCAGCTCGTCGACCAGCAGGGCGATCAGCTCGCGCGAGCGGGGCCCGGCCACCGCGTACTGCGCCCAGCTCTCGGTGGTCGACACCAGGTGCACGTCCAGCTCCGGCCATAGGCACTGGCGGCAGAATTCCAGGTGACGGAACACGCTCACCGCATTCGCGGTGGTGGTGGTCATCACGTAGTGCTCATCCCCGAGACGCGCGGTGGTGCCGTCGTCCATGACGAAGCCGTCCTCGCGCAGCATCAGCCCGTAGCGCACGCGGCCCGCGGCGAGCGTGCCGAAGGTGTTCGCGTACACCCGGTCCAGGAACGCACCCACATCGGCCCCCTGCAGATCGATCTTGCCCAGCGTGGTGACGTCGCACACCCCGACCCCGTTGCGCGTGGCGAGCACCTCGCGGTCCACCGTCTCGCGCCAGGTGCTCTCGCCGGGTCGTGTGAACCATTGCGCGCGCAGCCAGGCACCGGTCTCGGTGAAGGCAGCCCCTTGCTCCACCGCCCACGCGTGGCTGGGCGTGTGGCGAACGGGCCGGAAGTGCGCGCCCTTCGCAGGTCCCGCCAGGGCGGCGATCGGCACCGGTGTCCAGGGCGGGCGGAATATCGTGGTGCCGGTATCGGCGATGCTGCGCCCGGTCGCCTGCGCGAGCACCGCGAGCCCCAGCACATTGGAGGTCTTGCCCTGATCGGTGGCCATCCCGAGCGTGGTGTAGCGCTTGACGTGCTCGCTCGCCGAGAAGCCCTCCTGCACCGACAGCGCGATGTCCTTGGTGGTCACATCGTTCTGGAAATCGACCCAGGCACGGTTCCAGGCACGCGACCAGGGCTTGCGAAGTCCCGCCGGCTTGCCCGGCACCTGCCAGTACGCCTCGATGCCGGTCGGTTCGTCCCGCGCATCGGGTACCGGACCGACGGCGTCGAGCGATACCTCGCTCAGTCCGTGCAGGGCCTGCAACGCACCCTGATGACCTGCGTCCAACGCGCTCGCCAGGGCGAACTCGCCGGCGGCGGCACCGGCCACCGTCATCCCCTGCGGCAGCGTGCCGCCGGGCACGAAGGCGGCGATGTCGTCGCGCCACACCGGTCGACCGCGCTGGTGGCAGGACAGGTGGACGTTGGGACTCCAGCCGCCGGACACCGCCAGGCAGTCGCACGGGATCTCCACCCCGCTCGCCAGCTGAACCGCGTGCAGGGCCCGTCTGCCGCGGGTGGCCACGATCGCGCCGCCGCGTATCACCAGCGCACCGCCCAGGGCGGCCACGTCCAGCGGTGGCGGCACGTCGCGCGTGTCGATGACCGCGGTGATCTCGATGCCGGCCGCCGCCAGGTCGGCGGCGGTGCGCCAGCCGTCGTCGTTGTTGGTGAACACCGCGGTGCGGCGTCCCGGCGCGACCGCGAACCGGTTGACGTAGCTGCGCACCGCACCGGCGAGCATGATGCCGGGCCGGTCGTTGTCCGGAAAGGCGATGTGGCGCTCGGTGGCGCCGGCCGCCAGCAGGGTGCGCGTGGCGCGGATGCGCCACAGGATCTGCCGTGCGGCGCCGTCGCGAGCCGCGATCGGTAGGTGGTCGGTGATGCGCTCCAGCGCACCGACCATGCCGTGGTCGTAGGCGCCGAACACGCTGGTGCGGGTCATCACGCGCACGTTTGGCTGGGCGTGCAGGCGCGCGGTCGCATCCGCCGCCCAGACCTGCCCGGCCTGCCCGTCGACCCGGTGCGTCTCGCCGTTCAGCCGTCCGCCGGTCAGGAAGTCCTCCTCGCACAGGATGACGCGCGCCCCGCTGGCGCCCGCCGCCAGGGCGGCGGCCAGCCCGGCCGGTCCGGCACCGATCACCAGCAGGTCGGCGTGCAGGAAGCCACGGTCGTAGGCATCGGGGTCGGGCAGGCCGGACAGCCGGCCCAGGCCGGCCGCATGACGGATGGCCGGCTCGTAGACCTTCTCCCAGAAGGCCTTCGGCCACATGAAGGTCTTGTAGTAGAAGCCGGCGGCCAGCAGAGGGGCTGCCAGGTCGTTGATCGCCATCAGGTCGTGGCGCAGCGAGCCGCGGTGGTTCTGGCTGGTGGCCACCAGACCGTCGTGCAGCTCGGCCACGGTGGCGCGCACGTTCGGATCGATGCGCGCACCGCGCCCGATCCGCACCAGCGCGTTCGGCTCCTCGACGCCTGCCGACAGGATGCCGCGCGGGCGGTGGTACTTGAACGATCGGCCGACCAGCGTCTGGCCGTTGGCCAGCAGGGCCGAGGCCAGGGTGTCGCCCGGATGGCCCGTGAAGCGCCGACCGTCGAAGGCGAACGACAGCGTCCGCGACCGGTCGATCAGGCCACCGGAGACGCGATCCCCGCCCGCCCTGTCGATCGGGATCGCCTCGCGCTCTTCGCTGTCGCCGGACCGCACCGGCGGCAGGTCGCGCTCGACGGTGCTCATGCCGGTGCAGGTCCGGTGGCGGTTGCACCGTCCCGCACGACGTCGCCCCGCACGACATCGGTGGCCAGCTCGCAGCCGGTGACCTCGTGCGTGACGGTGTCGCGCGTCACCACCAGCCAGCTGCGATCGCCCTGTTCGTGGAACCACAGCTCGCGGTGCACGCCGGCCGGATTGGTGCGCAGGTGCAGGTATTCGTGGAAGGCGTCGAGGGTGGCGGTGTCGCCCAGGATGGCAGGGTTACCGGCGAGGTCGTCGACCACCGGACGCTCCAGCAGGCCGGCATCGCCGAGATAGACGAACTCGGCCGCATCGCGCGGGCCGAGCAGGGGGTGCGGGATCAGCATCGGTGCGGGCCCCTCAGTGCAGGTTGGGTTGCGCGCCGGCGCCGCGCTCGTCGATCGGGTGACCGGTGCGGAACCGGTCGAGCCGGTAGCCGGTGGCGCTCGGGTGCGGGGTGTCGGTGGCCAGCAGGTGGGCGTAGCAGTAGCCGGACGCCGGCGTGGCCTTGAACCCGCCGTAGCACCAGCCGCCGTTGAAATACAACCCCGGTATGTCGGTGCGATCGATGGTCGGTGATCCGTCCATCGACATGTCCATGATGCCGCCCCAGGATCTGAGCATCTTCGCCCGCCCGATCATCGGCATCAGCGACAGCCCGCCCTCGGCCACGTCCTCCACGGTGGGCAGGTTGCCGCGCTGCGCGTAGGAGTTGTAGCCGTCGATGTCGCCGCCGTAGACGAGGCCGCCCTTGTCCGATTGCGAGATGTAGAAGTGCCCGGCGCCGTAGGTGACGACACCGGGGATGACAGGCTTCAGCCCTTCGCTGACGAAGGCCTGCAGCACGTGGCTCTCGATCGGCAGGCGCATGCCGGCCATCGCCATCACCCGGCTCGAGCTGCCCGCCACGCACACCGCGACCTTGCCCGCATCGATGCGGCCGCGATCGGTGTCCACCCCCACCACCCGCCCGTTCTCGCGGCGGATGCCGGTGACCTCGCAGTTCTGGATCACGTCCACGCCGCGCGAGGAGGCGGCGCGGGCGAATCCCCAGGCCACCGCGTCGTGGCGCACCGTGCCGGCGCGCTCCTGCCACAGGCCGCCCTTGATCGGAAAGCGTGCGTCATCGATGTTCAGGTACGGCGCCAGCCGCCGCACGCCGGCGGTGTCCAGCAGCTTCCCGCCGGCACCCGCCAGGTGCATGGCATTGCCGCGCCGCGCGTAGGCATCCATCTGCGCATCCGAGTGCGCCAGGTTCAGGATGCCGCGCTGGCTGACCATCGCGTTGTAGTTGACGTCCTGCTCCAGCCCTTCCCAGAGCTTGAGCGACAGCTCGTAGAACGGCTCGTTGTCGGGCAGCAGGTAGTTGGAGCGGATGATGGTGGTGTTGCGACCGATGTTGCCGCCGCCGAGCCAGCCCTTCTCCAGCACCGCCACGTTGGTGATGCCGTGCACGCTGGCCAGGTACCAGGCGGTGGCCAGGCCGTGCCCGCCACCGCCGACGATGACCACGTCGTAGGCAGGCTTCGGGTCGGGGTCGGGGAAGGCGGCCTCCCAGCCGGTGTGGCCGGTGAGACCTTCCTTGAGAACCTTCCAGGCGGAGTAGCGCATGCGATCGGAGCCGGCAGCGAGGCTTGACCCGGACATGGTGACCCATCGCCGCCGCCGCCGACTTCCGTATACGGCGGTATGATTGCGAAAAAAGGACCTGACCCCCTCCCGCATGGACCCGTTCGTCGCCGTACCCCCGGATGACACGCCGTTGCGCGTGGGGTTGCTGCTGATCGACGGCTTCGCGTTGCTGTCCTACGCCTCGGTGACCGAACCGCTGCGAGTGGCCAATCTCCTGTCCGGACGAAAGTTATACCATCCTATCGCCGTGCCGGCGTCCGGAGCCGCGGCACGCAGCTCCGGCGGGGTGCTGGTCGAGGCGGATGCCCAGGTCGGCGAGACCGTCGACCTGGACCTGATGCTGGTGATCGCCGCCGGCGATCCGTTCCGCTTCGCCGATGCGCGCGTGCTGCAATGGCTGCGTCTGCTGGCGCGGCGTGGCGTCACGCTCGGTGGGGTGTCCGGCGGCCCGGTGGTGCTGGCCATGGCCGGCCTGATGCAGGGGCACCGCATGACGTTGCACTGGGAACACGCCGCCCCGCTGGCGGAGCGTTGGCCCGAGCTGGTGGTGGAGCGCTCGCTGTACGTCTTCGATCGGCAGCGGCTCAGCTGTGCGGGCGGTACCGCTCCGCTGGACCTGATGCACGCCATGATCGCGTGGCGCCACGGCGCGGCGCTGGCGCGCGAGGTCAGCGACTGGTTGCACCATACCGAGGTGCGCCCCGGGGGAGGCGAGCAGCGGGCCGGGCTGGTGGAGCGCTACGGGATCCATCACGCACCGCTGCTCGAGGCGATCGGGGCGATGGAGACGCACCTGTCGGACCCGCTGTCGCTGCAGGACCTGGCCCGCATCACCGGCGTGGGGCAACGGCACCTGACGCGGCTGTTCACCGATCGGCTGCACGACACCCCGATGCGCTTCTACCGTCGGTTGCGGCTGGAGCGGGCGCGTGCGCTGCTGCGCCAGAGCGGTCTGGACATCACCGGGATCGCCCGGGCGACCGGGTTCACCACCACCGCACACTTCAGCACCGCCTATCGCGAGCGCTACGGGCACGCGCCCACGCGGGAACGGCGTGAGCATTCGTCGCGCACGAGCGCCGAAGACGGGACTTTTCTCGCCGCATCCACTAACTTGCAACTTCGTTTCACCACAGGCAAGTGCACATGACGGGAAAGCGAGTCGCCATCATCGGCGCGGGCCCTTCGGGACTGGCGCAACTGCGCGCCTTCCAGAGCGCGCGCGACGCCGGGGCCGAGGTGCCCGAGGTGGTCTGCTACGAGAAGCAGGACGACTGGGGCGGGTTGTGGAAGTACACCTGGCGTACCGGTCTGGACGCCCACGGCGAGCCGGTGCACGGTTCGATGTACCGCTACCTGTGGTCGAACGGGCCCAAGGAGGGGCTGGAGTTCGCCGACTACTCGTTCGAGGAGCACTTCGGCCGGCAGATCGCCTCGTACCCGCCGCGCGAGGTGCTGCTGGACTACATCGAGGGGCGGGTGAAGAAGGCCGGCGTGCGGGACGCCATACGCTTCGACACAGCGGTACGTCATGTGGCGCGTGCCGATGACGGTTCCGGCTTCACGGTACGCGTTCACGACCTGATCGAGGACGAGGAGAGCACCGAGCACTTCGATCACGTGATCGTGGCCAGCGGGCACTTCTCCACCCCCAACGTGCCGCACTTCGACGGGCTCGATCGGTTCAACGGACGCGTGCTGCACGCCCACGACTTTCGCGACGCGGTGGAGTTCGAGGGGCGCGACATCCTGATCGTGGGCACCAGCTACTCGGCCGAGGACATCGGCTCGCAATGCTGGAAATATGGCGCGAAGTCCATCACCGTCAGCCACCGTACCGCCCCCATGGGCTACGCCTGGCCGGACAACTGGCAGGAGGTGCCGCTGCTGCAATCGGTGTCGGGCAACACCTGCACGTTCAAGGACGGCACCGTGAAGGAGATCGACGCGATCATCCTGTGCACCGGCTATCGCCACCACTTCCCGTTCATGGAAGACGCCCTGCGCCTGCGCACCGCCAACCGCCTGGCCACCGCCGGGCTGTACAAGGGCGTGGCGTACATCCCCGAACCCGACCTGTTCTACCTGGGCATGCAGGACCAGTGGTACACCTTCAACATGTTCGACGCGCAGGCGTGGTGGGCGCGTGACGTGATCCTGGGGCGCATCCCGCTACCCGACGAGGCGACCATGCGGGCCGATGTCCGGGAGCGCGTCGCCCGCGAGGATGCGATCGAGGACGACTACGGCGCCATCGCCTACCAGGGCGACTACGTGCGCGAGCTGATCGGCGAGACCGACTACCCGGACTTCGACGTGGACGGCGCCAACGAGGCGTTCTTCGCGTGGAAGAAGGACAAGAAGAAGGGCATCATGACGTTTCGTGACAATGCCTACCGTTCGGTCATCACCGGTACCATGGCACCGGTGCATCACACGCCGTGGAAGGAGGCGCTGGACGACTCGAAGGAGAGCTATCTCGCCAACGGTTGAGTTGGTCCCGGCGGCGCGATCCGGACACGCTCGGCGTTCCCCCTTCGACGTGAGCACGTCATGAGCACACCATGAGCAGCCGTATACCCGTACCGGTCGATGCACTGCCCGGGCAGGTGAGGTTGCAGCAGGACCCGCACGCGTTGCGCACCGGCGGGGAGAACCGGCTCGAGACCGCCATCGGTCTCGAGGTGCGACTGCTGCGCAAGCACCTGGGCCTGACCGTGGCGGAGCTGGCCGAGCGGGCCGCGATGTCGGTCGGCATGCTCTCCAAGATCGAGAACGGGCTGACGTCGCCGTCGCTGACGACGTTGCAGGCGATCTCGCACGCGCTCGGCGTACCGATCTCGCAGCTGCTGCGGCGCTTCGAGCAGAGCCGCCACGCCCATCAGGTGAAGGGGGGTGAAGGGGTGGAGCGCGAACGGCGCGGTACGCGTGCCGGGCATCAGTACCAGCTGCTCGGCTACCTGGGCTCGAACGGTTCGGGCGTGATCGTGGAGCCGTACATGATCACGCTGACCGATGCGTCGGACAGTTTCCCGACCTTCCAGCACGACGGGCTGGAGTACCTGTACATGATCGACGGCATCGTCGAGTACCGGCACGCCGGGACGCTGTACCGGATGGAGCCGGGCGACTCGCTGTTCTTCGAGGCGGACGCACCGCACGGACCGGAGCGGCTGGTCGAATTACCGGCACGCTACCTGTCGATCATCAGCTACCCTCAGTCACGGTAGCCTGCAATCTGCCGGCAAGCACGCTGTCGATAAATCGATGTGCCGATCCCGGATGGACCGGTGGCAGGCACCTGATTGCCGTGTGGCAGTGATCACCACGCGTGGCCGGACCGTGTCGTCGTTCCGACAGTTCGATCGGGGATGGCCGCTACCGATGCACGTCCGCTTGTCCGACACGGGTCCCCGTCCGCGATGGCTCCTGCCCTTCCGTTGCCCGATCAACCTGGCGCCGTTCCCGTCACGGTCGATGCCTCGGCAACCGACGATGAAGCGCGGTGGTTGCGTCATGCACTGGAACACATGCCGGTCGGGTTCTGCCTGTTCGACGAGCAGGACCGGTTGCGGCTGTGGAACGATCGCTGGGTCGAGTTGTATCGGCTGCCCGAACGGCTGCGGTACCCGGGCGCCCCCTTTGCCGACATCTTCGCCAGCAGCGATGCGGTGGAGCGCGAGCACGCGGTTGCCCGGCCACGTCCGGCGCGCGGGAACCGGGGGTCGCGCAAGCGCGAGTTCCTGCTGCCCTGCGGCCGCATCGTCGAAGTGCTGGTGTTCTCGCAACCTGATGGCTCGACCGTGTCGCTGCACGAGGACGTCACCGAGCAGCGGGCGGCCGAGCAGCGGGTCACCTGGCTTGCCCGGCACGACGCGCTGACCGGGCTGGCCAACCGGACCTGCCTGCACGAGCGGCTGGCATCGATGCTGGCAGCGCGGAGGGAGGAACCGAGCGGGGCGTTGTTCTACATCGACCTCGACCGGTTCAAGATCGTCAACGACCACCACGGTCACGCGATGGGGGATGCACTGCTGGGCAGCGTCGCCGATCGCCTGCGCGGCTGCTGTCGACGATCCGCGTTGATCGCGAGGCTGGGCGGTGACGAGTTCGCGGTCGTGCTGCCCGAACGGGAGACCCGGGAGGCGGTTCATGCGCTCGGCATGCGCCTCGTGGAAACGCTGTCCGCACCGTACGAGATCGCCGGTCGACAGTTGCGTATCGGTGCCAGCGTGGGGGCCGCGATCGCTCCGGAGGCCGGTCGCGATGCCGATGCCCTGCTGCAGCACGCCGATCTGGCGATGTATCGGGCGAAGGGTGCCGGACGCGGTACGGTGGTGCTGTTCGAGCCCGGCATGGACATCGAGGTTCGGGAACTCGGTGCGCTCGAGGACGATTTGCGCAAGGCGTTCGAGCGTGACGAGTTCTCGTTGTGCTGGCAGCCGCGGGTCGATGCCGGTACCGGTGAGATCAGCGGCATCGAGGCGTTGCCGTTCTGGGCTCATCCCGAGCGGGGTCGGATGGAGCGCGAGAGCGTCGAGCCGGTCGCCGAGCGAACGGGACTCGTGCGGCGTCTGGGGCAGCGGGTGCTCGAACACGCCTGCCGTGCGGCCGCGTCCTGGTCATCCGGGCTGCCGGTGGCGGTCCAGGTCTCGGCATCCCACCTGGGCTACGGCGTGCTGGTCGAGGATGTGGCCGCGGCGCTGCGCTCGAGCGGTCTGGCGCCGGCGCGCCTGGAGATCCAGATGGCCGAGTCGGGCGTGTCGCAGGATGACGAGATCATCGGCGAGACCCTGCACGGCCTGCACCTGCACGGCGTGCGATTGACGATGAGCGACTTCGGTACCGGGCGCGCCTCGCTCGATCAGCTGCGCCGGTTGCCGTTCCACCGGTTGAGGATCGATGCCTCGCTGGTGGCCGAACTCGGGACCGATCCGGAGGTCCGCGCCGTGCTGCGAGCGGTGGTCGGGCTCGGCAGCGGTCTCGGCATGCGGGTGATGGCCGCCGGTGTGAGCGACGAATCGCAGTACGCCCTGCTGCGCGATCAGGGCTGCGTGGAGATGCAGGGGGACCTGTTCGCGCCCGCGTGCGGTGCGGCGGAACTCGACGCGGCGGTTCGCGGTGCGCGGGAACGTGCACGTTCGATCCCGCAGGCCGGTCGGCCGACCACGTCGAGGCGATGAACGCGCTGGACACGAAGTACCGCTGAACGTCGGTCCGCTGCCGGTCAGCCGTCAGACCGCCGTCAGGCCGCGTTCGCCGCACGCTTGTCGCGCCGTTTCTTCATCCACGGCGCGTCGTGCTCCCAGTCACCGGCCATGATCGAGCCGTACGGCATCACGCGATCGACCACCTCCGCTAGGCCGAACCGCTGCATCTGCTCCTGCACCGCGGCGGCCGACTTGTAGGCACCGGGCAGCTCGGACACGTCGGGCAGCCCGCAGTGCCAGCGCGCATCGATCCCCGCCGTCTGCTCGGCCAGCGCCTGCGCCTCGCCGATGCCGTCGGCCTGCAGCTGGCGCTTGTAGGCGGAGCGGCTCATGTTGCGCCCTGCGCCGTGCGGCGCGAACGAGCTCTTGCCGGTTCCGCGAATCACCAGCACGGGCTCCGCCATGTTCAGCGGCACCAGCATCCGCCCGTCGCTGCCGGGCACCATGGCCGGATCCACCGGCGTCGCCCCCTTGGCATGGTGGTAGAGCCCGTCCTGCTCGAACACGAAGTTGTGCTCGTTCCAGACCTGATCCGACGCTTGCGCACCCGTGTCCCGCGCCGCACCGTCGTGAAGCGCACGGTGGTTGGCGTGCGCCCATTCGCGAATCGCCTGCAGGGCCGACCAGTACACGCGACCGTCCTCGCTGTCGGCCGGAATCCAGGCGTTCTGCTTCAGCGTCTGCGGCGACAGTCTCTGCCGATAGCCCTCGGCGATGCGCATGCCGGCCTTGTAGAGCAATGCACCGGGCTTGCGCGAGCCGTGGTGCGTCACCAGCACGGTGCGGCCGCTGGACGCCATCGTGCCGACGAAGGCGAAGTGGTTGCCGTCGCCCTGCGTGCCCAGGTGATCGGCCATGGCGTGGCGGATCTGCGCGGTGTCCAGCAGCGGGCTCCGCTGCGCCAGGCGTTCGACCAGTGCGGCGGCATCCAGCGCACGCTCACCGCGCCCGCCCGGGCCGAAGTGCGTCAGCTGTCCGATCGCGTCGAGCAGCTGCGGCGGCTCGACACCGTCGAACTCGGTCATCATCACCGAGCAGCAGATGTCGGCCGAGTGCATGCCCGGGGCGATCGCGTTGTCGAGAGTGACCACGCCGCCGACCGGGATGGTGCCGATCGAGCCCGCCGGGCAGGCGTCGGGCATGACCAGGCCGCGCACGGCCACGGGCGTGCGCAGCACCTCGGTCATCGTCGCCTTGACGGCCTCCACGTTGCGGCGCTCGTCATCGGTGCCCGCGTCGATGTGGAACGCGCAATCACGGCCGTCGACCATCGGCAGCGCCGGCGGCGGCCGCGTGTCGTCGATGAGGCGTTGCACCTCTTCACGGCTGTGAGGCGAGGCGTTGATGGCGGCGAGCAGTTGGCCGATCCGGGGCCCCTGCTCGACGCCCAGTGCCAGCAGGTCGGCTCCGGTGAAAGTTGTCACGTGTGTCTCCCGTGTTGTTGCCGTCTTTGTCACGCGCACAAAAAAGGCCGCGTGTGCGGCCTGTCCAGTGCGTTCGAGGTGTTCGATTCTTGCGCGCTAGCAGGCTTCCGGATGGCTCGGGTTGTCGAGATTCATGGAAGGCTGCCTGCGCATGGGCGTCAGTATACCGGCGTCGCCATCGGCCTGCACCGGTTTCGTCGTCAATGAATGTCGAGCGGAACCCTCGGTACCGGATCCGGCTGCGCGGGCCCGGCCCGGCGCACGATCATGCGGTGGACCACCGGTAACCCCTCGCCGGCGTGCAGGGCGCGCAGCCGGTCGCCGATGGAGGCATCCTCGCGGGTGGCGCGCTCGTTGTAGTGCAGGTACTCGGTCCAGGTCGGGATCTGGTAGCTCTCGGTCCAGCGCTCGGGCTGTTCCATGTCCCGGGCGAGCGCCCACCGCCGTGCGCCGTCACGCCGCCGCATGCGGCGCCTCTCGGTCATGACGTCGAGAAAGGTGTCGGTGTCCGCTACGGAGATCCGATACTCGACCGTGATCGCGATCGGGCCGCTGCGCGGACGCAGGTCGAGTTCCACGTGCGGCCGTTGCCAGCGGTTCAGGGGATCCAGGTCGAGCCTTGCTCGGTCCGGCAGCGGCACGCGCAGGCCGAGCAAGGCTCCTGCCAGCATGCCGAGGGCCGCCCACAGCAACGCGTTTCCGAGTCCCGCCCCCTCGGCCACGTGCCCCCACAGCCAGCTGCCCGACGCCATGCCGCCGAAGGCGGCCATCTGGTAGAGCGACAGCGCCCGTCCCAGCACCCAGCGCGGCGTCGACAGCTGCACGGTGACGTTGAAGGTGGACAGCGCGATGACCCAGCACGCGCCGCCGAGCATCAGGGCGGGCCCCGCGACCCAGGGGCTCGACGCGGCTGCCAGCACGGTGGCGCACAGCGCGAAGCCCGTGAACGTGCCGCGCGCGAGCATCTCGCTCGACACCCGTTCGCGCAGGTGTGCCAGCCCGAATGCACCGGCCACCGCACCGGCACCGAACGTGCCGAGCAGCACACCATAGGTCAGGGCCGACCCCGAGCCCAGGGTGCGCGCCACCAGCGGCAGCAGCGCCAGCACCGCGATGCTGGTCAGACCGAACGCGAAGGCGCGCAGCATGACCTTGGCGATGTTGGGCGACATCGCCACGTAGCGCAGCCCCTCGGTGATCGCCGAGCCGAGCGGGGTGCGTGGCAGCGGGCTGGCCGAGGTGCCGGGGCGCCAGCGCAGCAGCGTGCCGATCAGCAGCGCATAGCTCGCCGCGTTGACCGCGAAGGCGGCCGCCGCACCACCGGCCGCCACGATCGCACCGCCCGCGGCCGGACCCACGCTGCGCATCAGGTTGAAGCCGACGCTGTTGAGCGTCACCGCCGCGGGCAGGTCGTCGCGCGGCACCATGTCGCCGACCGAGGCCTGCCAGGACGGGTTGTTGAGCGCGCCGCCGCAACCGATCAGGAACGTGAACGCCAGCAACGACCAGGGATCGAGCCAGCCGAGCCAGGCGCAGGCGGCGAGCAGGATGGACACCACCAGCATGAAACCTTGCGCTGCCAGCATGACGCGGCGGCGGTCGAACCCGTCGGCCACCGCCCCGGACAGCAGCGACAGCATCACCACCGGCAGGGTGGTGGAGGCCTGCACCAGTGCCACCATCGAGGCCGAACTCGTCAGCGAGGTCATCAGCCACGCGGCACCCACCCCCTGCACCAGCCCGCCGAAGTTGGACGACAGGTTGGCCAACCACAGGTTCCTGAAGTCCGGGGTGCGGAACGGGGCCAGGGCTGCGCCCGAGGGGGGCGGGCGGTGCGGGTCGTCATCCTTCACCGAACGCGGACGCTGCCCGCCGTCGCCGCGTCCGGGCACGCCACCCGCGCGATCTTCGTGCCTCGCTCATGCCTCGCTCATGCCTCGCTCATGCCTCGCCCATGCCCCCGATGCACACGTACTTCATCTCCAGGTAGTCCTCGATGCCGTGCCGCGAACCCTCGCGCCCCTGGCCGGACTGCTTGACACCGCCGAACGGTGCCACCTCGGTCGACACCAGCCCGGTGTTCACCCCGACCATGCCGTACTCCAGCGCTTCGGCCACGCGCCACACGCGGTTCAGGTCGGCGGCGTAGAAATAGGCGGCCAGTCCGAAGATGGTGTCGTTGGCGCGCCTGATCACATCGTCCACATCGTCGAACCGGAACAGCGCGGCCACTGGACCGAAGGTCTCCTCCGAGGCGATCAGCATGTCGTCGGTCGCGCCGGACAGCACCGTGGGCTCGTAGAAGGTCGAGCCGCGCTCGTGGCGCCTGCCCCCGGTCGCAAGCGTCGCGCCGTGCTCCAGCGCATCGGCCACGTGGGCCTCGACCTTGTCCAGGGCCGCCGTACTGATCAACGGCCCGACGTCCACGCCGTCCTCGTGCCCGGCACCGACCTTCAGGCCGCGCACGCGTTCGGCAAGCTTCTCGGCGAAGCGGTCGTGGACCGCGTCCTGCACGTAGATGCGGTTGGCGCACACGCAGGTCTGGCCGTTGTTGCGGAACTTGGCGATCATCGCGCCGTCCACCGCGGCGTCGATGTCGGCATCGTCGAACACGATGAACGGTGCGTTGCCACCGAGCTCCATCGAGGCGCGCTTGATGGTGTCGGCCGACTGGCCGAGCAGGATGCGGCCCACCTGCGTGGAGCCCGTGAAGGTGATCTTCCTGACCGTGGGGCTGTTGCAGAATGCCTGGCCGACCATGGCCGCGTCGGTGGCGGGCAGCACGCTGAACAGCGCGAGCGGCAGGCCGGCACGTTCGGCCAGCACCGCCATCGCCAGCGCCGACAACGGCGTCTCGGCTGCAGGCTTGGCGACGAAGCCGCAGCCGACCGCCAGCGCCGGGGCGACCTTCCTGGCGATCATCGCATTCGGGAAGTTCCACGGCGTGATCGAGGCGACCACTCCGATCGGCTGGCGCAGCACGAACAGGCGCTTGTCGCGCTGGTGGCCGGGAATGGTCTCGCCGTAGACGCGCTTGGCCTCCTCGCCGAACCACTCCACGAAGGAGGCGCCGTACAGGATCTCGCCACGCGCCTCGGCGAACGGCTTGCCCATTTCGCTGCTGAGAATGCGCCCCAGGTCGTCGGCTGCGCCGATCATCAGGTCGGCCCAGGTGCGCAGGATGGCCGCGCGTTCCTTGCCGGTGCGGGCCGCCCAGGGGTGGCGGGCGGCTTCCGCGGCATCGATCGCCGCTTGGATCTCGGCGACGCCGCAGTCCGGCACCGAGGCGATCACCCGACCGTCGGCGGGGTCGGATACCTCGAAGCGCTCGCCGCTGGTCGCCTCGTCCAGCCACCGGCCGGCGACCGGTGCGGACTCGCGCAGCAGGTCCGCATCGTCGAGGCTGTCGCGCAATCGGTTCGTCTCGCTCATGGTGTGTGTCCCCCTGGGTAGGGCGACACGGTACTCCGTAGCGCTTGTCCGGTCCTGCCCGATCCGGCCTACGAGCGCGTCAACGGCTCGAGCACGATCTCCACGCGTCGGTTGCGCTCGCGGCCGGCGGCGTTGGTGTTGCTGGCGATCGGATCGCTCGCACCCCGACCGCCGGTAGCGAGCCGCTCGGCGACCACACCGTTGCCGGACAGGTACGTGGCGACGCTGCGCGCCCGCTGCTCGGACAGGCTCTGGTTGGTCGCGTCCGAGCCGGTCGAGTCGGTGTAGCCGACCACGTCCACCAGCGTCTTCTCGAACTCGCCGAGCACGTTGGAGATGTCGCTCAGCACCGCGTCGAACTGCGGCTTCACGGTGGCGGAACCGGTGTCGAAGGTCAGGCTGCCGGGCATGTTCAGGCGCAGGTTATCGCCCTCGCGGGTCACCGTGACGCCCGAGTTGGCCAGTTCGGCCTCCAGCGTCTTCTGCTGGCGATCCATGTAGTTGCCGATCGCACCACCCGACAGCGCGCCCACGCCGAGCCCGATCAGGGCACCCTTGCGGCCGTTGGTCGCCGCCCCGATGGCAGCCCCTCCGAGCGCCCCGATGGCACCGCCCTTGGCGGTCCTGGTGATGCTGCCGTCCTCGTTCTGCAGCGTCTGGCAGCCGCTCAGTCCCACACCGACCATCAGGCTCGCCGATACCACCAGGGTGCGGACCAGCCCGGTAGTGGCGCTCGACGCGCGACGAACGGTGGTCGGGGAAGGCGTGCTCGTGATTCGTGTCATGGGGGGCATCGTCCGGCGAACGCGTCGCGAGCCGGATGCCCGCGATGATCACCCGAGCCTAGCAACGAGCCTGCCGGCCGTCGGGGACGCGGCGCGAGAGTGTCCATTTCACCATTCGGTCGAGCGGGCCACGCGACCGCCACGTGCCTGTCACGCGTCCGGACGAGCCGGCCGGCGCAGGCTGCGCATCAGCTCGGCGGCGTACGGGGCGCCGTTGTACGCCTGGCAGATCGTGCAGTGACAGAATGCCCGGAACGGGGGCGGGCCATCGATGGCGAAGGTGGTGGTGCCGCACGGGCAGCGTCCGTCGTCCTGCAGCGCCATCGGCGTTCTCCTGCGCACATGCCTGCAGCTTACCCACCCGACGTGCAGCCGTGTGCCGGATGTGCCCACCGGCGTGACGGCACGCCATACTCGTCACCCGCACGACACGAGAACGATTCATGACCACCAGCAACCGCCGGGCCGCCGCTCGCCTGGCCTCGGTCGTGCGCACCGAGTACCGCAGCCCGAACCTGCTGCGGATCACGTTCGGCGGCGAGGCCATGAAGGGCTACCCGTCCGACCGGGCCAGCGCGAACCTGAAGCTGCTGCTGCCGCACGACGGGCAGGACGAGGCGTCCTATGCCGCTTCGCTGGCCGGCGAGGGGCCGAAGCCTGTCAAGCGCACCTACACCGTGCTGGCGTTCCGGCCGGACGTCGACGAGCTGGATATCGATTTCGCGCTGCACGACGCCCCCGGTCCGGCGACCCGCTGGGCACGGGCGGCGCGACCCGGCGACCGCGTGGGGCTCACCGAACCGGGCGGCGTCAAGCTGGTCGATCAGGAGGCCGACTGGTTCCTGCTCGCCGGCGACATGTCGGCGCTGCCGGCGATCGAGGCCAACCTGCGGGCCCTGCGCGCCGATGCGACCGGTCACGTCGTGCTGGAGGTCATCGACGATGCCGACAGGCGTCCGCTGGCAGCCCCTGTCGGCATGACCTTCCAATGGGTGGTCAACCCGCACCCCGGGGCGGGCGGGAGCGCGCTGGCGGATGCCGTGCGCGCGCTGCCCTGGCGCTCCGGCACGCCCTCGGTGTGGATCGCAGGCGAAACCGGTACGGTGCGCGAGCTGCGTCGCTGGCTGATCGAGGAGCGGCGGCTGGAGAGCGCGCAGCGCTACACCAGCGGCTACTGGCAGCGCGGGCACGACGAGGACAGCCACCAGCAGGTCAAGCGTTCCGAGCCGATGGATTGAGGCCGGTGTCGAGCGCGTCACCATCGACCGGCCGCCGCACGCTCCCGATCCGCGAGTTCATCGCGCTGATGGCGGTGCTGGTGTCGATCGTCGCCCTGTCCACCGACATCATGCTGCCGGGCATGAGCCGGATCGGTGCCGAACTGGACGTGGCGCACCCCAACGACGTGCAGCTGTCGGTGTCGATGCTGTTCGCAGGGCTGGTGATCGGTCAGCTGTTCGCAGGTCCCCTGTCCGACCGTTTCGGGCGTCGACCGGCCATGCATGCCGGTTTCGCGATCTTCGTGCTCGGCTGCGTGCTGTCGGCGTTCGCCACCAGCTTCACGGTGCTGCTGATCGGCCGCGTCCTGCAGGGCGTGGGCGCCTCGGCACCGAGGATCGTGACGCTGGCGATCGTGCGCGATGGCCACTCCGGGCGGGCCATGGCACGCATCATGTCGATCGTGATGGCGATCTTCATCTTCGTGCCGACCGTGGCGCCCGCCGTCGGTCAGCTGGTGATGCTGGCCGGCGGCTGGCGGGCCACGTTCGTGGCGCTGCTGGTGTTCGCGTTGCTCGGCTGGAGCTGGTTCGCCATCAGGCAGCCGGAGACGCTGGCGATCGGCGACCGGCGCTCGCTGTCGATGTCGGCGCTGCGTCAGGGGCTCGGGCAGTTCATCGGCAACCGGACCGCGACCGGCTACACGCTGGCGATCGGGTGCACCTTCGGGGCCTTCCTGGGCTATCTCGGTTCCGCACAGCAGGTGTTCCAACAGACCTACGGCGCCGGGTCTCGGTTCGCGCTGTGGTTCGGCATCGCCGCCCTGTCGATCGGTGCCGCATCCTTGCTCAACGCACGCCTGGTGAACCGGTTCGGCATGCGTGCCATGGCAGGCCTGGCACTCGTCGGCATGGCCTCGGCCTCCAGCCTGTTCCTGATCGTGACCATCGCCTCGGGCGGGGTACCGCCGTTCGCCTTGTTCATGCCGTGGCTGCTGGTGGTGCTGGGCGGCATGGGCCTGCTGTTCGGCAACCTCAACGCCCTGGCGATGGAGCCCCTGGGCCGCATGGCCGGACTGGGGGCGGCGCTGGTCGGCTCGGCCTCCACGCTGCTGTCATTGCCGTTCGGCTGGCTGGTGGGGCGCGGCTACGACGGCGGCGTCACCGCGCTGGTGGCGGGGTTCACCGTGTTGCCGACACTGGCCTTCGTCATCGTGTGCGTGACCGAGCGGGCGCTGCCGTGGCGCGCTGCGGCGGGCGATCGAGTGCACGCATGATCAGCGCTTCCGCAGGCGCCTACTCGTGCATCGATCGGTTGACCGCCGCCGATACCGGTTCATGATGTCGTCGATCCGTTCGTCCGATTCCCGCGGATTCAAGAGAGGTGAAGCATGAGTGATCCAGATCTCGATACCGGCGGTCGAAGCACCGCGGGCCTCGGCAGGCTCCACGACAGCGTTCTCGACACGATCGGCAACACGCCGTGCATCCGCATCAACCGGCTCGCGCCCGAGGGTGTGACGATCTACGTGAAGGCGGAGTTCTTCAACCCGGCAGCCTCGGTCAAGGATCGACTGGCGGTGAGCATCATCGAGGAGGCCGAGCGGAGCGGGCAGCTTGCGCCCGGCCAGACGGTGATCGAGGCCACCAGCGGCAACACCGGCATCGGGCTGGCGATGGTCTGTGCCGCCAAGGGCTACCCGCTGGTCATCACGATGGCGGAGAGCTTCTCGATCGAACGCCGCAAGCTGATGCGCTTTCTCGGTGCGCGCGTGGTGCTCACCCCACGCGCGGAGAAGGGTCTCGGCATGGTCAGGAAGGCCCGGGAACTCGCCGCGGCGAACGGCTGGTTCCTGGCCAGCCAGTTCGAGACCGACGCCAATGCCCGCATCCACGAGAGGACCACGGGCCGTGAGATCGTCGTCGACTTCGAAGGTGTCCGGCTGGATTGCTGGGTGACCGGTTACGGCACGGGCGGCACCGTGACAGGGGTTGCCCGGGTGTTGCGGCGCGAGCGCCCCGAGGTGCGCATCGTGCTCAGCGAACCCGTGAACGCGGCCCTGCTGGGCAGCGGCGTGGCGCAGGAACGCGCCGAGGACGGGTCGCCTGCCGGCAGCCACCCAGCCTTCGAGCCGCACCCGATCCAGGGGTGGACACCGGACTTCATTCCGCGGGTCCTGCAGGAGGCGATCGACGAGGCGCTGTACGACGAACTCGCGCCGGTCGACGGGGCGCGCGGCATCGAGTGGTCGATGAAGCTGGCGCGTCAGGAAGGCATCTTCACGGGCATCTCCGGCGGCTCGACCTTCGCCGTGGCCATGGACATCGCCCGAAGGTCCGACCCCGGCACGACCATCCTGTGCATGCTGCCCGACACCGGAGAGCGCTACCTGTCGTCGCCGCTGTTCGAGTCGATCGCGGAGGGCATGTCCGACGAGGAGCGCGAGCTGTCGCTGTCGACGCCCGGGTACCACATGCCTGCCGACTGAGCCGGGCACGCAAACCGGTACGAGGCGCTCCGACCGGGCCGGAGCCAGGCCGCGTCAACGCCGGGGTTCGTCGGGAAACGGACCCTCGCTGGTCGGCGACCCGTCATCGTGCTGCGCCAGCCAGTCGATCGCTGTCTGCCGGAAGTTGTCCAGCCCCTTGTAGGTGGCCAGCTCCGGCGGCAGCGTCTGCAGCACCCGGTGCATGCGCGCCGCCCACTTCGGTACCGTCGACAGGTCGCGCATCGACAGGAAGTAGCAGCGGATCGGGAACAGGATCGCGTTGGAGCGCGGCAGGCGCCAGAAGCTCTGCAACTCGATGCGCAGGAACAGCTTGTCGGCGACGTTGTCGGGCGCGATGTGGGTGTTCTCCGGTCCCCACACGTGGTAGTTCTCCGGGCTGGTGTCCAGGCGCGGGTTGACGGTCATGGTCCAGTTCAGGCGCCGGGCAGGATTCGCCTGCTGCACCGCCCGCAGGTACTTCAGGGCGCGCTCGAAGATGCCGAGCTCGTGCGCCAGCGGCACCGGTGCGTGCCACTCGAAGAAGTTCATGCCCAGATCGAAGTCCAGCGACCAGTCGGCCTGGGTGGTGACCATGCCGGCATCCATCCACAGGTTGCCCTGACGCTCGTCCAGCACGCAGAAATCCCCTTGCGCCTGACGGGTGATGTATTCCAGCGGCCCGTAGGGGAGGGTGGTCTCGTCACCGAAGGTGAACCGCTGCTCGATGCCCAGCGGGCGATTGATCCAGTGCCAGCGATCCCCGTCACGGGTCAGCGAGAACCACTCGGGATAGCTGTCCGCCTTGGAGGTCATGATCAGCTCCAGCACGTCCCAGCCGGCCAGCGTCATGTGCGGCAACGTCTGGCAGCGCAGCGGATCCTCGTCCAGCACCAGTGCCCGGTCGCGCATCTCGGCCACGTAGTGCTCGTCGACATCGATCGGCTGCTCGAAGGCGGTGCCGGGTCGACCGTCGCGGTGCAGCTCCATGTTCACCGCGTACATGTAGCTGTCTCGCTCGAACGGGAACGGCGCGCGGCGCACCGTCTCCGGCGAGTTCCGGAACGTGAAGTCCTCGCGGAAGGTCTCGTCGCGGAACGGCAGGGCGGAGGCGGGTGTGGCCATCGATCGTGGAACTCGTCGGGCGCTACACGGGTAGCGGCTGGAGGGTGTCGGGTGCGAGAGTGTCGGGTGCGAGGACGACGGTGACGGCGGCGCGCTCAGCGTTCGAGCACGATCGTGCCGCGGCAGCGTGACACGCAGGGCATGATCTTCTCGCCGGCGGCGTGTTCCTCGTCGTCGAGCCAGTGGTCCTCGTGCAGCAGCTCGCCGTCGTGCGACAGCACGCGCGTCTCGCACTGCCCGCAGGCGCCGCCGCGGCACAGGTAGGGCGCATCGACGCCGGCCGCCTCGATGGCCTCCAGCATCGACTGCTCGGCACCGACCTGCACGGTCTTGCCCGAAGTCTGCAGCTCCACGGTGAACGGCTCGCCGGGAGGCGCCTTGGCGAAGTGCTCGTGGTGCACGTGCGCATCGGGCCAGGCGTGCTCGCGCGCCTTCGAAAGCACCGCATCGATCATCGGTGTCGGCCCGCACACGTACAGGTGCGTGCCGGTCGGTTGCGATGTCAGCAGTCGGTCCAGGTCCATGCGCTCGCCGGCGTCATCCTCGTACACGTGCAGGCGGGTGCCGAGCCGGGTCGACAGCTCGTCGACGTAGGCACCGATGGCCCGGCTGCGCACGCCGTAGTGCAGCTCGCACCGACCGCCGGTGAACGCCAGCTGGGCGCTCTGCGCCATGAACGGCGTGATGCCGATCCCTCCGGCCAGCATCAGGTGCTTGGGGGCACGCTTGTCCAGCGAGAACAGGTTGGACGGCGGCGAGATGCGCATCGGCGTGCCGGGCGTCACGTCGCGGTGCATGTACAGCGAACCGCCGCGGCCGGCATCATCGCGGCGGATGCTGACCTGATAGTCGGTGGTGTCGAACGGGGAGCTCGACAGCGAATACGGCGTGCGCCGCAGCGTGTCGCCGTCCTGCATCTCGATGATGATGTGCGAGCCGCCGGAGAAGGCCGGCAACGGCTGCCCGTCCGGGCGTGTGAAGTGGAAGCGCTTGATCAGCTCGTTGAGCGTGACGACGTCGCTGACCACGACATCGATGGCACCGTGCAGGCTCATGGGAAGATCTCCTCCTTCGGGGGCACCTCGCCCGGATCCTCGGCGTTGATGTTCACGCCCTGGAAGGCTGCGTGGCGGCGCGAGTAGTGATCGCGCACCAGCAGCAGCAGTCCGCAATGGTCGCAGGTCGCAGGCTGGGTGGTCACGTTCTCGGTGATGCCCTTGCAGTGCACGCACTGCACGCGCCGGGCGAGCGTGCCGCGGTGTTCGGTCTGCACGGCCTGATGATCGAGTCCCGCCTGCATGGCGGTCATCATCGCCAGGCCGATCAGGCTCTCGCTGCCGGCCAGGTACACCTGGGTGCCCATCGGCAGGCGTTCGAACTGGCGGGCCAGGCGTGGCAGCAGGGCGAACACGCTGGGGCTGGTGTGGAACCGGGCCGTACCGAGCGCACGCAACGCCTCGGTGCGATCGGCAGCCTCATCGGTGGCGCCCGGCACATAGCAGATCTCGGCAGCTTGCGCGAAGCCCGCGGGGGCGTTCGCGAACAGGTCGAGCACGGCTTCGCCGCCGTGCGCATCGGCGACGCACAGATGGCCTGCGGCACTGGCCGGACTCAGCGTGCCGTACACCGGCCGGCTGCGGATCGAGGGTTCGATGCGGGACATGCGCATGATCAGCTCTCGTCAGCTCTCGTCAGCCCTTGGCGGTACGCCGTTCCTTGTCGACGTCGTGGAACGGCATCTCGGCGGACACGCAAGGGATGGTACCGGTCGAGTTCCTGACCGCAAGCTTCACGCCGGGCGTGGCGCAGTCGACCGGCAGGCGCGCGATCGCCACGTTGTGCTCGTTGAGCGGCGAATACATGCCGATGGTGGCGACCCCCACCTTCTCGCCGCCGCGCAGCACCTCGGCACCCTCTTCGGCCGGCTCCTCGCCGTCCAGCTTCAGCCCGTAGATCCTGAACCGTTCGCGTCCCTTCAACCGGTAGTGTTCCTCGGCACCGCGGAAACCGACCTTGCCCTCGGTGACGGTGAAGTCCAGTCCCAGCTCCCACAGCGTGTCGCCGGTGACGTCGTTCTCGAACGGGTACATCTCCGAGTTGTCGAACGGGTAGAACAGCAGGTAGCTCTCGGCGCGCAGCCAGTCCAGCGTGGTGAAGCGGGTGGGGATGATGCCCATCGGCGCCCCTTCGGCCTCCAGGGTGTCCCAGATGTGCGGCGCGTCCTGGCCGCGGCAGAAGATCTCGTAGCCGCGCTCGCCGGTGTAGCCGGTGCGCGACAGCGTCACCGGCCGGCCGAACAGGCGGGTGGGCATGTGCGCGAAGTAGTTCAGGTGACGAATGCCCTCGACATGCTTTTCCAGGAAATCCACCGCCAGCGGACCCTGCAGCGAGATGTCGTGCAGGTTGTCGTCGAAGCGCACCGACACGTCGCGGCCCATCGCCGCCCGGGTCAGCTGCTCGTGACCCTCGCCCGAGCCGTGCACGACCATGAAGCTGTTCGGGCCCATGCGATAGATCACGCAGTCGTCGATGAACTTGCCGGCATCGTTGAGCATGCAGGCGTAGGAGGCGCGCCCGGGCGAGATCCGTTCGACATCGCGGGTGGTGGCGCGATCGATCACGTGCGAGGCGTGCGGGCCGGTGACGTGGACCTTCTTCAGCCCCGACACGTCCATGAAACCCGCCCTGGTGCGGATCGCCATGTACTCCTCGGTCTGGTCCTTGTCGTAGGACCAGGCCGTTCCCATGCCGCTCCAGTCCTCGAGCTCGGAGCCCATGCCGCGGTGACGGTCGGCGAGGGTGGAAAAGCGCCAGCTGGCAGTCATGTCGGAAGTCCTTTGACGAAGGGTGGGGTGGAAGGCTGACGGGGCCGGCGGACCGGCTCCGGACGATCAGGTGCGGCCGTGGCGTTCGGTCTCGATGCGCTTGTACGCATGGCGCTCGTGGGCGATGCCCAGCACCAGCGCCAGTCCGCACAGGCCGATCGAGACGAACAGCCAGATCGGCTCCCAGGCACCGCCCGCGCCGGTGTAGTACACCCCTTCGATGGCGTTCCAGGATGCTTCGGGAAGTGATGAGCCCATGGGGATCTCCTGATGGTTGCGTCGAACGCGACTAGCGAGCGGGGGAGGCGGTGTCGAGAGAGGCCTGTCGGCCTCCGCCGTTCAGACTTTCCGGGTAGGCCACGGCGGGCACCTTGACGATGTCCAGGCCGGCGATTTCGGCCGCCTCCGGCACGCGCAGCATGCCGAACATGCGCAGCAGCAGCGACAGCAGGTAGCCGGGCACGAAGCCGCAGCCGATCATCACCAGCGCACCGATCGCCTGACCGGTCAGGCTGATGACGGGCACGCTGCCCGCATCGCCCTGGATCGCCGGGTAACCGGCGGCGAAGATGCCGGCCGCCAGCACGCCCCACAGCCCGATCACGCCGTGCACGGTGACGGCTCCGACCGCGTCGTCGATGCCGCGCTTCTCCAGAAAGCGTGCCGCCACTGGCATGAAGGCCGCCCCTGCGAAGGCGATCGCGAAGGCCAGCGGCGGCCAGTACAGATCCAGCCCCGCCGCGCACGAGATGATGCCGGCCAACGCGCCGGACATCATCCAGAACGGGTCACGGGTGGTCACCCAGGCACCGATGATGCCGCCGGCGAAGCCCATCAGGATGTTGAAGGTGAGCGCCGACAGCGTCATCGGCGTGCCGTAGATCGAGGTGAACTCGGTGGCCGACCAGGACCAGGCCTCGCCCGGCACGATCGCGCAGGCCATCAGGAAGCCCCAGAAGCCTGCGATGATGGTCATCAGGCCGACCAGCGTCATCGGCATGCTGTGGCCGGCGATGTGGTTGGCGCTGCCATCGGGGTTGAACTTGCCGATGCGCGGGCCGAGGTTGATCAGCACGCCCAGGGCGAAGAAGCCCGCCACCATGTGCACCACGCCGGCCGCGCCGAAATCGTGATAGCCGAACCTCTGCACCAGCCAGCCGTCGGCGTGCCAGCCCCAGGCCGCGGCGAACACCCAGGCGAAGGTGCCGAGCACGATAGCCAGCACGATGAAGGCGAACAGCCGGATGCGCTCGATGACCGCTCCCGACATGATCGAGGCGGTGGTGGCGGCGAACAGCGTGAACGCGCCCCAGAACACGCCGGTGGCGTTGTCGGCAAGATTCGGCCCCATCACCTCTCCGGCCGGGTTGGCGGCGGCGACGGCGTAGTCCCAGCCGCTGATCTCGAAGAAGCCGGTCGACATGCTGAATCCGGTCGGAAAGGCCCAGTACACGAACCAGCCGGCGTAGTAGAACGCCGGTACCAGGAAGGCGAACGCCAGGATGTTCTTGATGCCCGAGGCCAGCACGTTCTTCTGCCGCGAGGCGCCCATCTCGTAGGACAGGAAGCCGACATGGATCAGCACCATCAGCGGAATGCTGAGGTAGTAGTAGGTCTCGGCGAACATCGTGTTCGTCGCGCCGCTCGCCGCGGTCAGCGCCGCGAGCTCCTCGGTGAGTCGTGCGATCTCGGCTTCCAAGAGCGGGTACCTCCAGTGGTGATCGGGGCGTGGGGTGGATCAGGCGGTGGGGAGGGAACGGATCAGCAGTCGAGTGTGTTTTCGCGCTCCCACGAGGTCAGCGTGCGGGCGTACTTGTTCCAGTCCTCGCGCCTGAGCTTCAGGTAGGCCTGGCTGAACTCCTCGCCCAGCGCCGAACTCAGCCGCTCGTCGGCCTCGTAGGCGCGCAGGGCGTCGAGCAGGTTCATCGGCAGCTGCTTCGCATCGACCACCGTGTGCCCTTGGGTGTACATGTCGATGTCCAGCCGTTCGCCGGGCGGGATCGAGCGATCCACGCCGTCCATGCCGGCGGCCAGGATCACCGCCATCAGCAGGTACGGATTGGCCGCCCCGTCCGGCAGGCGCAGCTCGATGCGGCCGTCGTCCGGAATGCGGATCATGTGGGTGCGGTTGTTGCCGCCGAAGGTGATCGAGGCGGGCGCCCAGGTCGCGCCCGACAGGGTGGGGGCTGCATTGATGCGCTTGTAGGAGTTCACCGTCGGATTGGTGATCGCTGCCAGCGCCTCGCCGTGCTCCAGCAACCCGCCGATGAAGTGGTAGGCCTCGTCCGACAGGCCCAGTTCGCCCTGGTCGTCGCCGAACCGGTTGGTCTCGCCGTCGTTGCTCCACACGGATACGTGCACGTGGCAGCCGTTGCCGGTCAGGTGCGAGAACGGCTTGGGCATGAAGGTGGCGCGTAGGCCGTGGTTCTCGGCGATCGACTTGACCATGAACTTGAAGAAGCACAGCTGGTCGGCGGTGGTCAGCGCATCGTTGAAGTCCCAGTTGATCTCGAACTGTCCGTTGGCGTCCTCGTGATCGTTCTGGTAGGGGCCCCAGCCGAGCTCGCTCATGGTGCCGCAGATGTCGGCGATGACATCGTAGCGACGCATCACCGCCGACTGGTCGTAGCAGGGCTTCTCCTGGGTATCGCGCGCATCCGAGATGTCGCTGCCATCGGCGTTGATCAGGTGGAACTCCGGCTCGACCCCGGACTTCATCAGCATGCCGCGCTCGGCCGACTCGGCCATCAGGCGCTTGAGCACGTTGCGCGGCGCCTGCGCGACCGGTTCGCCGTTCATCCAACAGTCCCCGGCCACCCAGGCCACCTCGGGTTTCCAGGGCAGCTGGATCACCGTGGCGGGGTCGGGCTTGACGAACATGTCCGGGTGGGCCGGATTGAAGTCCAGCCAGGCGGCGAAGCCTGCGAATCCGGCTCCGGACTTCTGCATGCCGCCTGCAGCGGCGGCCGGCACCAGCTTGGCGCGCTGGGTGCCGAACAGGTCGGTGAAGTTGAACAGGAAGTACTTCACGCCGCGCGCCTCGGCGTAGCTCTGCAGATCCTGGGTCATGGCCGGTCGGGTCCTCGTGCAACGGTGAGCGGTTCGGCCGGCGCTGCCCCGGCGGGATGCGCTGTGAAGGGGGCAGACTAGCCGATCGGCGTACCGGGAATCCAGCCGGTGCCGGCCAGCGGCACGCGGGCCATGGCGGCGGCCTCGACCGTCAGCGCGCACAGGTCCTCGGGTTCCAGGTTGTGCACGTGGTTCTTGCCGCAGGCGCGCGCGATGGTCTGCGCCTCCAGCGTCATGACGCCCAGATAGTTGGCCAGCCGCCGTCCGGCGAGCACCGGATCCAGCCGTGCGGCAAGCTCCGGGTCCTGGGTGGTGATGCCGGCCGGATCGCGCCCTTCGTGCCAGGCGTCGTAGGCGCCGGCGGTGGTGCCCAGCGCGTTGTACTCGGCCTCGTGCACCGGATCGTTGTCGCCCATCGCGATCAGGGCGGCTGAACCGATCGAGACCGCGTCCGCGCCCAGCGCCAGCGCCTTGGCCACGTCGGCCCCGTTGCGGATGCCGCCCGAGACGATCAGCTGCACCTTCCGGTGCATGTCCATCTCCTGCAGCGCCTGCACCGCCGGACGGATGCAGGCCAGGGTGGGCTGGCCGACGTGCTCGATGAACACGTTCTGGGTGGCGGCGGTGCCGCCCTGCATGCCGTCGACCACCACCACGTCGGCACCGGCCTTCACGGCCAGGGCGGTGTCGTAGTAGGGGCGCGAACCGCCGACCTTGACGAAGATCGGCTTCTCCCAATGGGTGATCTCGCGCAGCTCCAGGATCTTGATCTCCAGATCGTCCGGCCCGGTCCAGTCCGGATGCCGGCAGGCCGAGCGCTGGTCGATGCCCTGCGGCAGGGAGCGCATGCGGGCCACACGTTCGTTGATCTTCTGGCCGAGCAGCATGCCGCCGCCACCGGGCTTGGCGCCCTGACCGATCACGATCTCGATCGCGTCGGCACGGCGCAGGTCCACCGGATTCATGCCGTAGCGGCTCGGCAGGTACTGGTAGACCAGCAGCTTCGAGTGACCGCGCTCCTCGTCGGTCATGCCGCCGTCGCCGGTGGTGGTGGAGGTGCCGGCAGCGTTCGCTCCGCGCCCGAGTGCCTCCTTGGCCTGCCCGGACAGCGAGCCGAAGCTCATGCCTGCGATGGTGATCGGGATCTGCAACTGCAACGGTTTCGAGGCGAAGCGGTCGCCGAGCGTCACCTCGGTGCCGCAGCGCTCGCGATAGCCTTCCAGCGGATAGCGCGAGATCGATGCCCCCAGGAACAGCAGGTCGTCGAAGTGCGGCAACGCACGCTTGGCGCCGGCGCCGCGGATGTCGTAGATGCCGGTGCTGGCCGCCCGGCGGATCTCCGACATCGTGTACTCGTCGAAGGTGGCCGAGGCGCGAGGTATCGCTCGCGGAGGCGAGCCGGGCGGTTGGCCGTCGTCGGGATGGTCCATCAGTAGGCGCTCGCCTTGTCGATATCGAAGTGGTAGAGCTGACGGGCCGAGCCGTAGCGGCGGAACTCGCCGGGATCGATGTCCATGCCGGCACGTTGCAGCAGATCGGCAAGCGTGGCGAGGTGCGCCTCCGTCATCGGCTTCTCGATGCAGTCCGCCCCCAGGCTCTCCACCGAGCCGCGCACGTACAGCTTCGCCTCGTAGATCGAATCGCCCAGCGCCTCGCCGGCGTCGCCGCAGATCACCAGGTGGCCGATCTGCGCCATGAACCCGGACATGTGACCGACCGAGCCACCGACCACGATGTCGATGCCCTTCATCGAGATGCCGCAGCGCGAGGAGGCATCGCCCTCGATCACCAGCAGCCCGCCGTGCCCGGTGGCGCCGGCCGACTGGCTGGCGTTGCCCTTGATGCGCACCGTGCCACTCATCATGTTCTCCGCCACCCCGACGCCGGCGTGACCGTGCACGGTGACCTCGGCGTGCTGGTTCATGCCGGCGCAGTAGAAGCCGACATGGCCGCGAATCTCCACGTTGAGCTCCTGATCCAGGCCGCAGGCGATGGCGTGCTGGCCCATCGGGTTGGTCACGCTCCAGTGCGTCTCGTTGCCACCGGTGGCAGCCTTCGCGCAGGCGCCGTGCAGGGTGCGGTTCACATCTCGCAGCCCGAGCGCCTGCAGGTCGAGGGTGTTCGCGGACACCGCCTCACCGCTACCTGCCGCCGGGGAGGTGTTCAATGCACGCCTCCCGCGGCGGCGCGTTCGGTGGCCGGACGCACGGTGACCGGCGGCACGTCCACGGATCCCACGTCCAGGCCCCCCGCACCCCAGCTGTAGACCGTGGCCGGCTTCGGCTCCCAAATGCGCGCACCCTCGCTGCCCGGCAGCGTGGCGATGGCGCGGTATTCGGTCGCCATGGCGACCCAGTCGTCGGTCTCGGCCAGCACCGCGTGCTTGCAGGCGATCGGGTCGCGCAGCACCGCGAAACCGTCGGCGGTGCCGACGCAGAAGGTGAAGAAGCCGTCCAGGTCCTGCAGGGCGTGCTCCAGCGCCTGTGCGAGCGGCACCCCGTTGCGCAGCTTCCAGGTCAGGTAGGCGGCGGCCACCTCGCTGTCGTTCTCGCTGCCGAACGTCACGCCCCGGCGCTTGAGTTCCTCGCGCAGGCGGTTGTGGTTGGACAGCGAGCCGTTGTGCACCAGGCACAGGTCGGCACCGGTGGCGAACGGGTGGGAGCCGGCGGTGGTGACCGCGCTCTCGGTGGCCATGCGGGTGTGACCGATCATGTGCCGGCCTTGTGCACCTTCCAGATCGAAGCGCCGGTAGACGTCTTCGGGCAGTCCGGTCTCCTTGTAGATCTCCACGCTGTGGCCGCTGCCGACCAGTCGCACGCCGGGCGCCTCGTCGATCAACCAGCGTCTCACGGCCGACTCGTCCGCATCGGTGACCAGTAGGGCGGTGGTGTCGCGCTGCGTGACCCGCGCCCGGGCATGCAGCGCCTCGCCCAGTGCCGTGGCCAGCAATGCCCAGTCGTGCGACAGGTCGTCGTGGGCCAGCGAGAACTTGGTCTCCCCGTCGCCGACCGGATCGCGGTAGATCGCCACGCCGGCCGAATCCGGGCCGCGGCTGGTCATCGACACCAGCATCGGCTTGAACAGGGCGCCCAGCTGTCCGAACAGGGCTTCGTTCTTGAGATAGAGACCGACGATCCCGCACATATCGCGTCAACCGCATTCGAGGAAACAGGGGCGGAACGACCGTATCACCGGGGCCGTGACGTTTCAACAGGGGAATGTCTCTTTCCCTGCATGAATTTTCAGGTGGCATTGTCGGTGAGGTTGGCAGTAGTATTTACGTGCGCGTTCCACGATTTCTCGATTCATGGCGCACGTCGTTCACGGCCGGCGCCTTCCACATCCAGGAGAAGATCGATGTCTTCCACGCCCCCCGTGCCGCATGCCGGCTTTCGCAAGCGACCGCTTTCGCTGGTCGTCGCGGCCCTAGCGATCTGTGCCTCGACGTCCGCGACCGCTCAGGACTCCGACGAGCCGATCATCATCCCGGTGCACAACTGGAACTCGCAGGTCGTCATGTCCAACGTCGTGGGGCAGATCTTCGAGGGGATGGGCAACAACGTCGAGTACGTGTCCACCGACAGTCAGGCGGTCTACGAGGCGGTGCGCAACGGTGACGTCACGCTGGAGATGGAAGTGTGGGAAGGCGCTTTCGGGGCCTCCTTCGATGCAGCCCTGGAGAAGGGCGGGATCGTCGACGTCGGTGACCACGACGCGGTGACCCGCGAGGACTGGTGGTACCCGGAATACGTCGCCGAGCTGTGCCCGGGGCTGCCGGACTGGGAGGCGCTGAACGCGTGCAGCGCGATGTTCGCCACCCCCGAGACCGGTGACTCCGGACGGTTCCTGGGCGGCCCGGTCGACTGGCTCAAGCACGATCAGGAGCGGGTGGACGCGCTCGGCATGGATTTCACCGTCGTGAACGCCGGCTCCGCCAGCGCCCTGTGGGCCGAACTGGCCGCCGCCAAGAAGCGTGGCGAGCCGATCGTGCTGTTCAACTGGACGCCGAACTTCATCGAGGCGGTGTACCCGGGCGCGTTCGTCGAGTTTCCCGAGCACGAGGAAGGCTGCGGCGAGGATCCGGCACTCGGGCCGAACCCGGATGCGACCTACGATTGCGCCAATCCGCCGAACGGCTACATGAAGAAGGCGGCCTGGGAGGGCATGGAGGAGACCTGGCCGGCCGCCTTCGCCACGCTCGAGAAGATCTCGTTCACCAATCCGCAGATCGCCGAGATGGCCAAGATGGTGGACGTGGACGAGCTCGAGCCCGAAGAGGCGGCCGGTGAATGGCTGGCGGCCAACGAGGATGTCTGGAAGCCCTGGGTCCAGTAGGGCGTGAAGGCGGCGCTCCGGTCCGCTGCGGGCCGGAGCGCCGCGAAAGTCCGTCCTCTCACACCGATGCCGATCGCCTCATGCCGGAAGATCCGACCACCGCTGCACCGCTGATCAGTTGCCGGGGCCTGTGGAAGCTGTTCGGCGAGGCGCCGGAGCGCTGGCTGGCCGAGCAGCCGGGGACGGGCGCGCCGGATACCGACACCATCACGGCTGCCGGCTACATCCCCGCGGTGCGGGACGTCTCGCTCGACATCGCGCCGGGCGAGATGCTGGTGATCATGGGGCTGTCGGGCTCGGGCAAGTCGACGTTGCTGCGCTGCCTGTCGCGCCTGATCGAATCGACCGCCGGCGACATCACCGTGGACGGGCAGGACCTGCGCGCGCTGGATACCCGCGGGTTGATCGAGCTGCGTCGTCGCAAGATGGGCATGGTGTTCCAGAACTTCGCGCTGCTGCCCAACCGCACCGTGCTCGACAACGTCGCCTTCCCGTTGCAGATGCGCGGCCAGGAGCGGCACGCGCGGCGCGAGCGGGCGCTGGAGGTCATCGAGCTGGTCGGGTTGGCCGGGCGCCAGGACTATTTCCCGCGCGAGCTGTCGGGCGGTCAGCAGCAGCGCGTCGGCATCGCGAGAAGCCTGGCGATCGAGCCCGACATCTGGTTCCTGGACGAGCCTTTCTCGGCGCTCGATCCGCTGATCCGGCGCGAGATGCAGGACGAGTTCGTGCGCCTGCAGGCGATGCTCGGCAAGACCATCGTGTTCGTCACCCACGACTTCGACGAGGCGTTGCGCCTGGCCGATCGCATCGCGATCATGAAGGACGGCGTGATCGAGCAGATCGACACGCCCGATCGCATCGTGCTGGCACCGGCCACCGACTACGTGGCCCGCTTCACCGCGGACGTGGACGGGGCGCGGGTGGTGCACGCGCGTGCGCTGGCCGAGCCGCTGGACGGTGCGGTGCCGAACGGTGCGAGCGTGGCGGCCGACGACTCGATCCATGCGCTGGCACGGCGGCTGGTCGACGATCACCGCGAGCACTTCGCGGTGGTGGAGGCGGACGGGCGCTGCGTCGGACGGATGGCGCGGACCCGTGCGCTCGACGTGCTGTTCGGTACGCCGCCGTGAGCGGCAGCGTGCCGAATGCGGCCCGTCCGGAACATCCGGCCACGCGCGGTCCGGTACGCACGACGCGAAGCGTCTTCGCATCGCTCGGCGATCCATCACGTGCAGGTAGCATCGGTCTTGCATTGATGGCGCTGGCCATCGCGCTGGCGCTGCTCCGGCCCTGGTTGCCCGAGGCACTGGTACGCCTGCCCGATGCGCTGATCCTGCCGTTCGCCGATGCACTGAACGGACTGTTCCTGTTCGTCAAGGACGACCTGGGCCTGCTCGCCGTGACGCGCGCGCTCGCCGGGGGCGTGGAGTGGTTGCTCGACATCACCGCGAACCTGCTCTACGGAAAGCGTCGCTGGCCGAACCTCGGACCGGTACCGTGGAGTGCGGTGGCGATCACCGCCGGGTGCCTGGGCTGGTGGCTCGGCGGCTGGCGACTGGCGCTGCTCGGCGCCGGCACCTTCGTGTGGGTGGCGATGATGGGCCAGTGGAAATGGACCATGGAGACGTTGTCGGTGATCGTGGTGGCGGTGCCGTTGGCGGTAGCCCTCGGCCTGGTACTCGGCATCGCCGCCTGGAAGAGCCGGGCGGTGGAGCGCGTGCTGGATCCGGTGCTGAACATCGCCCAGTCGCTGCCGCACTTCGCCTACATGATCCCGGTGGTGGTGTTCATCGGCGTGGGGCCGAAGTCGGGCGCCATCGTGACCATCATCTTCGCGGTGCCGCCGATGATCCGCATGACGCTGCTCGGTCTTCGCAAGGTGCCGCCCGAGACCGTCGAGTCGGGCGAGATGTGCGGCGCCACCCGCTGGCAGCTGCTGCGTCACGTGCGCGTGCCCACCGCGCGCGCCGAGATCCTGGTCGGCATCAACCAGGTCATCATGCAGTCGCTGGCGATGGTGGTGCTGGCCAGCTTCATCGGCATGCCGGGTCTGGGCCAGAAGCTGCTGCAGCTGCTGCAATCGCTGAAGATCGGCCGCTCGATCGAGATCGGCATCACCATCGTGTTGCTGGCGATCATGCTCGACCGGCTGTCCAAGGCTTGGGCGAAACGTCAGCCGGTGCACTTCGAGCGCGGCACGTCCTGGTTCGCGCGCCATCGGGTGCTGGTCGCCTGGGCGGCGCTGATGGCGCTGGCGTTCGCGTTGGCACAGGCCATTCCGCTGCTGGCCGAGATCGACCGCCAGCACGCCTTCTCGGTGTCAAAGCCGCTGGACGCCGTCATGGATGCGTTCCTGACATTCGTCGATCCGGTGACGCTGGCGATTCGCTCCTTCCTGATCCGGGACGTGCTGATCCCGTTGCGCGATGCCTACCTGTGGTTGCCGACCACCGCCGTGCTGGCGCTGATCGCAGGCGTCGGCTGGCGCGTCGGCGGGTGGCGCAGCGCGCTGACCTGCGTCGGCTTCGTCGGCCTGATCGCGCTGTCGGGTTGGTGGGACCGGGCCATGATCACCGCCTACATGGTCAGCTTCGCGGTGCTGATCGCCTCCCTGATCGGTCTGCCGCTCGGGGTGTGGGCGGCGAAGAGTCCGGTGCGTGCGAAACGGGTGCTGCTCGCCTGCGACACGATGCAGACCTTCCCCAGCTTCATCTACCTGATACCGGTGATCATGCTGTTCGGCGTCAACGACGTCGCGGCCATCTCGGCGGTGATCGTGTTCGGCATCGTGCCGATGACGCGCTACACGATCGAGGGGCTGCGCGGCGTGCCGCCGGCGCTGCTGGAGGCGGCCGACATGTCCGGGGCCACGCGGCGTCAGAAGCTCTGGAACGTCTCCTTGCCGATGGCGGTGCCGACCATCATGATCGGGCTGAACCAGACCGTCATGTTCTCCTTGTTCATGGTCATCATCGCCGCCTTCATCGGCACCCAGGACCTGGGCCAGGAGATGCAGCGCGCGCTGTCGTCCACCGATGTCGGCAAGGGGCTGGTGCTGGGCCTGTGCGTGGCGTTCATGGGCCTGACCGTCGACCATCTGATCAGCCGCTGGGGCGCGGAACGTTCGCGGCTCCTCGGCCTGCCTTCCTGATCCCGACTTCATGGACATGGGCCATTGACCACCTCTCTCGCAGGCCGTTCGAGTGCCGTGGCCGCGGCTGGCTCCGGTGCCGGCTCCAGCAACGGCGCCAGTGACGGCGACAGTGACGTCGGCGGTATCGCACCGGGCTTCCTCGCCCCGTTCCGCCGCAACGGCGTGCGCGTGCCGGGCCTGCCGGTGCTGCCCGACAACGTCGAGCGCCACCCGGTACCCGGCGGCGGTTCGCGCGCGGTCGAGATCGAGGCGGGGGATGCGATCTCGGTGCTCGACGTCGAGGGGCTGCAGCCGGTGGAACTCGCGCTGTTCCTGCCCGACGGACGTTCCGATGCCGGGGCGCTCGGCGGGCGGGGGATCGGTGCCGGAGCGATCGCGGCCACCTTGCGCGCCGGCGGGGCCTCCGGCGCCCGCGTGCTCGCAGCGCTGGCCAGGAGCGGCTTCGAGGTCGAACGGGCCGATGCGGTGCGCCTGTTCGACGGCGATTCGCGCGCCGGCGAGCTGCGCACGCTGACGGCCACCGCGAGCGGTCTGCTGATCGTCGCCGCCGTCGCCGCCCCGATGAGCGCGCACGCGCAGGACACCGCCACCGAGGTGGTGCTGTTCATCGAGCGCATCCGGGCGCGCGCGCCGGGCGAGTTGCGCGGCCCCGCCGAACCGCTGGCCGATGCGCTGCTCGATCGCAACGTGCCGCCCGGCGAGGCGTTCGTCTACGAGGTGCGACGTGGCCAGTTCATCCAGATCATGGACGTGCAGGGACGCGAGTGCTCGGACTTCCAGGCGTTCAGCCAGCGTGGGCTGGACCGCGGTCTGGAGCGCGACATCGATCCGACCACCACGCGCTCGCTCGGCGGTTCGCTGTACCCGATGCCGGGCCTGTTCTCGAAGTACTACTCCAATGACATGGAACCGCTGGTGGAGATCGTGCAGGACACCTGCGGCCGGCACGACACGTTCGGGCTGGCCTGCACCGCTCGCTACTACGAGGACCTGGGCTACCCCGGTCACGTGAACTGCAGCGACAACATCAACAGGGAACTGGACGCGTACGGCGTGCGCCCGCGGGCCGGCTGGCCGGCGATCAACTTCTTCTTCAACACGCTGCTCGACGACGGCAACGCGATCCTGATGGACGATCCGTGGTCGCGGCCCGGCGACTTCGTGCTGCTGCGTGCGCTGTCGGACCTGGTGTGCGTGTCGAGCGCCTGCCCGTGCGACGTGGATCCCGCCAACGGCTGGAACCCGACCGACATCCAGGTGCGCGTGTACGGCGAGCAGGAACCTTTCAAGCGCTCGGTCGGCTGGCGCAGAACCCCGGAGGCGATGGTGGAAGACACGAAGGAGACAGGCTTTCACGCCCGTTTCGCGCAGCACACGCGCGACTTCATCGAGTACAACGGCTACTGGCTGGCCAACACGATGACGCATCACGGCGCGATCGCCGAGTACTGGGCGTGCCGCGAGAAGGCCGCGATCATGGATCTGTCGCCGCTTCGCAAGTACGAGATCACCGGCCCCGATGCCGAGGCGCTGATGCAATTGGGCGTCACCCGCAACATGAAGACGCTGGCCACGGGTCAGGTGGTCTACACCGCGATGTGCCACCCGGGCGGCGGCATGATCGACGACGGCACGGTGTTCCGGCTGGGCGAGAACAACTTTCGCTGGATCGGCGGCAACGACGCCTCGGGCCTCGCCCTGCGCGAGCTGGCAGCCGTTCACGGCCTGAACGCCTGGGTCAGGAACTCCACCGATCAGCTGTGCAACCTCGCCGTGCAGGGTCCGCGCTCGCGCGAGATCCTGGAACAGGTGATCTGGACGCCGCCGCTGCAACCGACGCTGGGCGAGCTGGGCTGGTTCCGCTTCGCCATCGCGCGCATCGGCGACTTCCACGGCGCAGCGGTGGTGGTCAGCCGCACCGGCTACTCCGGAGAGCTCGGTTACGAGGTGTTCTGTCACCCGAATGATGCGGAGGCGGTGTTCGACGCCATCTGGGCCGCCGGCGAACCGTTCGGCATGTTGCCGCTCGGACTGGCGGCACTCGACATGCTGCGCATCGAGTCGGGACTGATCTTCGCGGGCTACGAGTTCTCGGACCGCACCGACCCGTACGAGGCCGGCATCGGCTTCACGGTGCCGCTCAAGAGCAAGCCCGACGACTTCATTGGCCGCGAGGTGCTGGAGCAGCGCAAGACGCACCCGCAGCGCAGGCTGGTCGGGCTGGAGCTGGCGGGCGGGGTGGTGCCCTCGAACGGGGATTGCGTACGTGCCGGGCGTGCGCAGGTGGGCGAGATCACCTCGGCGGTGAAGTCGCCGATGCTCGGCAAGGTCATCGCACTGGCACGCATCGACATCACCCACGCCGTACCGGGCACCGCCCTCGACGTCGGCCAGCTGGACGGCCAGCAGAAGCGGCTCGAGGCCACCGTGGTGCGCTTCCCGCATTTCGATCCGACCAAGGAGCGGGTCAAGGGGAACTACGCATCGACATCGGTCTGAACGGTCCGGGCGTGCCGGACACCGGGTGGACGGCGAGTCCACCGCCGTTGCACGAGCGCTGAGCGACCGTGCTGGCACTCGGCATGGGCCTGATCGCCGCCCTCGCCTGGGGCGTGCACGACTTGTGCGTACGTTCGGTCAGCCGGCGCGCCGACATCGCCGCCTGCCTGCTCGGCGTGTTCTCGATCGGGTTGCTGATGATGCTGCCGGTGCTGCTCTGGCAGGCGTTCGCGGTGCCTGGAGCACCGCCGGTCGACACCGTGAACGCCGGAGCGATCGCCGCCACCGGTGGCAGCCTGCGCATTACCCGCACCGCGCTGGCCAGCGGGCTGGCGATAGGCGTCATGTACGCCGTGGCCAACTACACCCTGTACCGCGCCTTCGCGGCCGGGCCGGTGCGCATCGTGGCACCCGTCACCGCCTCCTACCCGGTGTACACCGTCGCACTGGCCGTGGCGGGGGGGGCCACGGTGGCGATCGAGAGCTGGATCGCGGTGCTGGCCGTCATCGCGGGGGTGGCGCTGGTCGCGTTCACCAGCGATCCGGACGAACCGGCGTTCGAGGTGCGCTCGGTGTTCGGCTGGTCGCTGCTGGCATCGATCGGCTACGCGCTGTCGTTCGCGTTCGGCCAGCACCTGTCGGGCGATGGCGACACGGTCGTGACGCTGGTGCTGACCCGTGCGTTCGCGTTGCTGGCGGTACTGCTGTTCATGCTGGCCACCGGTGGTCTGCGGCTACCGCCCCGCGATACCTGGTGGCCGATCACGTTGATGGCCGCCATGGACGTGATCGCGCTCGGTCTGGTGTTCGGTGCGGGCGGGTTGCCGGATGCCGCCTACGCCACGGTCACCGCCTCGATGTTCGGTATCGTGACGATCGTGCTGGCGCGGCTGGTGTTCGGTGAACTGCTGTCGCCGCGCCAATGGGGCGGGGTGGTCCTGGCGTTCGGTGCGATCGGGTGGCTGGCGTCGCACTAGAAGACGCATGAGGACGGTAGCCTTGAATTCTAGCTAGACCGTGGCTAGACTGGTAGCCATGATAGAGATACCCTTGCACGAGGCGAAGAACCGCCTGTCCGCGCTCGTGTCCGAGATCGAAGGTTCCGGCGGAGAGATCGTCATCACGAAACACGGCGCGCCGGCGGCGAGGTTGGTACCGGTGCGCCCGCCCGATGATCGAGAGCGGCGAGCCTCGGTCGGTGGGTTGCTGCTCGAGAACATGCGCCAACGTGCCGATACGCACCCATCCAGTGCCGAGGTAGTGCCTTGGGAAGAGCTCAAGCGCGAGTCGGACCGGGATCGCGCGTGAGCACGGCATGCGTGCTCGACGCCTCCGCCGCGCTGTCCGCTCTCGTGTCCGGACAGTCGTCTGCGGCAGCGGCGAACTTCTTCGCGCTCGCCGAGCAACCGTGGTCGGCACCCACGCTGCTGCGTCTGGAGATTCGCAACGCGCTCTTCCGACTCGAGCGCCGAGGACGACTCGAGCGCGGCGCGGCCGATGCCGATCTGGCGCTGCTCGAATCCAGCGTCTCCTTCGCCAGCTCGCCGGGTGCTCCGGAGCTGGTACGCATCCTGTCTCTGGCCAGGACGAGCGGGTTGAGCGTCTACGACGCCGTGTACCTCGAGCTCGCATTGCGTGATGGCGCGGCGGTGGCCAGCCGTGATTCGGCACTGCTGGCCACCGCGACAACGGCGGGGTTGATGGTGCACGACCTGCGCTGATCCGGTTCGCCGGAGCCTCCCGCCCGCCCCCGCCCGCCCCTTGACGCTCGTCGAGCGGCCGCGGTGCTGGCGGGCTACCATCGCGCCACGCCGCCACGTTCACCGCACCGCCCGCGCACCCCTGCCAGGAGCACCGTTCGCATGTTCGCCATCCGACCCTTCGCCCGTCGCCGTGCGCGGTGCCTGCTCGCGCTCGGCCTGACCTGGCCACTCGTGAGCGGGGGCGTGCAGGCGGCCGAGGTCACGCTGCGACTGCACCAGTTCCTGCCCGCGCAGGCGAACGTGCCGGCCCACGTGCTCGATGTCTGGGCCGATCGGGTCGAGGCGGATTCCGACGGGCGCATCGAGGTGCAGCGCTTCCCGTCGATGCAGCTCGGCGGCAAGCCGCCGGAGCTCTACGACCAGGCGGTGGACGGGGTGGCCGACATCGTCTGGACGCTGTCGGGCTACACCCCCGGGCGCTTTGCGCACGCGGAAGCGTTCGAGCTGCCGTTCATGATGACGGATGCCGAGGCGACCTCGCGGGCCTTCTGGCAGTTCGCCGAGGAGACCATGATGGACACCGAACTGCGGGACGTGAAGCCGCTCGGGCTGTGGGTGCACGGGCCCGGCCAGATCCACTCCAGGATCCCGATCACGCTGCCGGCGGACCTGGCCGGCGTGACGCTGCGCGCGCCCACCCGCACCGCCGGCATGCTGCTGTCGGCGCTTGGCGGCACCTCCATCGGCATGCCGGTACCGGCGGTGCCCGAGGCGCTGTCGCGGGGCGTGATCGACGCCACGGTGATCCCCTGGGAGGTCACCACGGCGCTGAAGGTGGCCGAGCTGGTCGACTACCACACCGAGTTCGGCGATGCCGCGCTGTACACGGCCACCTTCCTGTTCGTGATGAATCGTGATCGGTACGACGCCCTGCCGGATGACCTGAAGGCGGTGATCGACGACAACTCGGGCGAGGCGTTCAGCGCCGAGGCGGGCCGCATCACCCGGGAGTACGACGCCCCCGCACGTCAGCTGGCCCTGGAGGCCGGCAACACGATCATCGAGCTTGACGAGCAGCAGGTACAGGTGTGGCGCGACGCCGCCGCCTCCACCATCACCACCTGGCAGCAGGAGATGGATGACAAGGGGCTGGACGGTGCCGCGTTGGTGGCACGGGCCCGCGAGCTGATCGCCGACGCCGCGAAGTGATGCCGGTGCGGGTGCCGGCCGTGCGGATCGGCTAGAGCGTGCTCGCGGTGCCCGGTGCTGCCACGGCGGTTCGCTGGACCGGTCGGTTGGCGCGCGGCATGGCGGTGCTCGGCGGCTCGATACTGGTAGCGCTGGTCGTGCTGGTGGTGGCGAGCGTGGCGGGGCGGGCGCTGAACGGGTTGGCGCACGCGGACGCCGTGGTGCGCCGGGCGCCGGGGTTCGCCGCCTGGCTGCTCGGCACCGGCGTGGGGCCCGTGGACGGGGACTTCGAACTGCTGGAGGCCGGTGTGGCGGTGGCCATCTTCGCCTGCCTGCCGCTGTGCCAGTTCGTCGGCGGTCACGCCACGGTGGACGTGTTCACCGCCCGTCTGCCCGGACGCGCGCAGCGCATCCTGGTGGCGTTCTGGGAAACGGTGCTGGCCGCCGCCATCGTGCTGATCGGGGTGCGCCTGTACGCCGGCCTGCAGGGCAAGCTGTCCAACGGCGAGACCACCTTCCTGCTGCAGTTTCCGGTGTGGTGGGCCTACGCGGCAAGCCTTGCCGCCTGCGTGACGGCGATGATCACGGGGGTGACGTGCGCGGTGCTGCGCTGGCTGGAGGCGATCGACGGCGCGGATCGGCTGCCGGATGCCGGCCACGTGCCGGATCAGGTCCCGGGTCAGGTGCCGGATGAATCGGGAAGTGCCCTGTGAGCTTGCTGGAGCTCGGCTACGCCTCCTTCGGCGCATTGCTGGTGATGGTCTTCCTGCGCGCCCCGATCGGGCTGGCCATGCTGCTGTGCGGCATCGGCGGGCTGTGGCTGGGCATGGGCGGGCCGAACATGTTCATGGCGCGGCTCAAGAGCGAGGTGTACACGACCTTCTCCAGCTACTCGCTGTCCATCATCCCGCTGTTTCTGCTGATGGGGCAGTTCGCGACCCTGTCGGGCATGTCGCGCGCGCTGTTCGAGGCGGCCCAGGCCTGGCTCGGCCACCGGCGCGGCGGTGTGGCCATGGCGGCGATCGGCGCCTGTGCAGGCTTCGGCGCGATCTGCGGCTCATCCCTGGCCACCGCCGCCACCATGGGCCGGGTGGCGTTGCCGGAGCTGCGCCGTCACGGCTACCCCGGTGGCTTCGCCACGGCCACGGTGGCCGCCGGCGGCACGCTCGGCATCCTGATTCCACCCTCGGTGATCCTGGTGATCTACGCGATCCTGACCGAGCAGAACATCGCGAAGCTGTTCCTCGCCGCCTTCCTGCCCGGCGTGCTGGCAGCCCTCGGCTACGTCGTGGTGATCGCGCTGTACGTGCGCGTGCACCCCGAGGCCGCCGGGCACCGCGAAGCGGTTCCCATGAAGGAACGCTGGCGGGCACTGGCGGCGGTGTGGCCGGCGCTGCTGATCTTCCTGGTAGTGGTCGGGGGCATCTACGGGGGCGTGTTCACCCCGACCGAAGGGGCGGCGGTGGGGGCGGGCCTGACCGCGATCGCCGCCCTGCTTTCGGGCAACCTGTCCTGGAAGGTGTTCGTGCACAGCCTTCAGGCCACCGCCGTCACCACCGGCATGATCTTCTTCATCGTGCTGGGCGCCGGGTTCTACAACGGCTTTCTCGCCCTGTCCCAAGTGCCGCAGCAACTGGCGGGTTTCGTGGTCGAGCAGGGGTTCTCGCCGCACGCGGTGCTGGTGCTGATCCTGCTGTTCTACCTGGCATTCGGCTGCCTGATGGATTCGCTGTCGATGATCCTGCTGACGGTGCCGATCTTCTTCCCGGTGATCAGCGCGCTGGACTTCGGCATGGGCCCGGACGAGCTGGCGATCTGGTTCGGCATCCTGGTGCTGATCGTAGTGGAGGTCGGGCTGATCACCCCGCCGGTGGGCATGAACCTGTTCGTGATCAACGGCATGGACCGGCGGACACCGATCGGTGCGACCTACCGGTCGGTATCCTGGTTCATCGCCTCGGACATCGTGCGCGTGGTGCTGCTGGTGGCGTTTCCCTCGATCACGCTGTTCCTGCTGCGCTAGGCGGCCGCCGCCCGGGATGGCGAACGGTGCGGTGTCGAGGGTGTAATTTGCGGAAATGCGCGAGCCGGACGTGTTCCGGTCGTTTCACGCCTGTCAGGCTGACCGGCTTTCTCGCAGCGTGACAGCCCATGCACATGCTCCAGCCGTTCCGCACCGGCATCGCCGCACGTCGCGTGCTCCATCTGGTCGGCTCTCCGACCAGCGATTTCCACCGCGAGCTGTCCGAACTCTACGCCGGCGGGTGCCTGGCCGCGCTGGACGATGATGCACGTCTGGCAAGCACCATCGCGCACGTGTGCCCGGACGGGACATGGCGGTTCCCGGCCTCTCTGTCGCCGCGGGACATCGCTGCAGCACCGGGTCTCGACATCGCGCAGGCGATGCGCGAGATCGCCGGTCGCGACCTGGAGGTGGCCTTGCCGCAGATGTTCTGCCGTGCGGGCATGACCGACTACCGGGCGTTGCTGGAGGTGCTCGGACTGCCGTATCTGGGCAACCGTCCCCTGCAGATGGCGTTGTGCGCCGACAAGGCGAAGACCAAGGCCATCGTCGCCGCGGCAGGCGTCGCGGTACCGCATTCGCGCCAGTACGTTGCGGGAGAACGTCCGGCGCTCTCGCTGCCCGCCATCGTGAAGCCGAACGATGCGGACAACTCGGACGGGGTGACGTTGCTGCGCTCGGCTGCCGGATACGGTGACGCGGCAAGGCGTGCACTGGAATTCTCGGACACGTTGCTGGTCGAGCAGTACATCGAGGCGGGTCGCGAGGTTCGCTGCGCGGTGGTGGAGCGTGGCGCTCGACTGCAATGCCTGCCGCTGGAGGAATACCGCATCCATCCCGAGCAGCGTCCGGTCCGGGTGCGCGAGCACAAGCTGGGTCGGACCGATGGTGGCTCGCTCGCATTGACCTCGAAGGGTGCCGCGGAATCGTGGATCGTCGCTGCGGACGACCCGATCGTCGAACGTGTGCACGCCGCGGCACGGGCCTGCCACGAGGCCCTCGGCTGTCGACAGTACAGCCTGTTCGATTTTCGTATCGATCCGGATGGCAAGCCCTGGTTTCTCGAAGCAGGGTTGTATTGCTCGTTCGCCCCGAACAGCGTCGTGGTCACGATGATGGCGGCGGCGGGGACGCCGCTGAACGCCTTTCTGGCCGGTGCGATCGATGCGCTTCTCGATGATCGCCGGTCGGTTCGTGCCGCCTGACCCGTTCCTCGAACTCCACCCTCCATCTCACCTGACCTGCTACAGGCATCTGCATTCATGAAGAATACGGTACTGATGTTCGGCTCGATCGGCGTGATCGCCGAGACCTCCGACATCCAGCGACGCGCCTACAACCAGGCGTTGAGCGAGGCCGGTGTCGAATGGCACTGGGACACCGCCACCTACACCGAGCTGCTCGAGCAGTCCGGCGGCAAGGAACGGTTGTCGATGCTGGCCGCGGCCACCGGGACGACGCTGTCGGCCGCAACCATCGACCGGATCCATGCCCGCAAGACCGAACTCGCCGGCGAGCAGGTGCGCAGCGGTGCCACCGGGCTGCGCCCCGGTGTCCTGGAACTCGTCGCGCTGGCCAAGGAGCGTGACCTGCGCTGCGCGTTCGTCACCTCGACCTACCGCCCCAACATCGACGCGATCCTCGGCATGCAGGGCGGGCAGCTGGTCGCGAGCGATTTCGATTGCATCGTCACTCGGGCGGATGTCGAACGTGGCAAGCCGGCACCGGATGCCTACCTGCACGCGCTGAAGCATCTGGCGATCGATCCTTCGCAGGCGCTGGCGATCGAGGACACCGCCGACAGCGTCATGGCCGCCAAGCGCGCCGGCCTCACCGTCATCGCCACGCCCGGTCAGCTGTCGAAGGGGCAGGATCTCTGGCAGGCGGATCTGGTGCTCGATGCGCTTGCGGGCGGCGATGGCGAGATCGTCCCTCAGGTGCTGGCGTTGCTCGGTCTCGGGGAGTGAGGGCAGGGGCGTACGGGGACTGCACTCCTCGTCCGCCCGCGTCCGTTCCGGGCTGTCGTGCGCGACACGGCCTCGCGTTGGCGCTCGGCGCATCGATGGCGTCATGGCTGGCGGGCTGCGACGGGGCATCGACGGAGAGCACGGACCTCCGGCCCGCCCCGGCGCACGTGCGCGAGCGAGACGTCGAGATCCCGGCCGCTCGCGATGACGGTTCGATCCCACTCGCCGTGACGGTGCTGGATGACGAGGTCGGCTTCCTGCTGAGCGTGCGCACCGGGACGCCGACGGCGCTGCTGAGCATCGCCCGCATCGTGTCCCCGTCCGGCAGGATCCTGCACACCGAGTCCGGCCCCATCGACGATCCGTCGGTGGACAGCCTCATCGCCAGCATCGGCTGGGCCGGGGAGGGCGAGCTGGCGCTGTTCCTGCCGAACGCGCCGGTGGTCGGAGCGATGCCCGGCACGTGGCGTATCGACATCGTGCACGAGGACGGCGAGCCGCTGGCCGATGCGCATCTGATCACGGTCCGGCGCTCGGCGCACGATCGGGAGCGCCGTCTCGATCTGGCGATCATGGATGCGAGCGGTGCGGGCGTGGCGGAGTATGCGCAAGGCGCCACCCCGCGTGCCGCGCGCCGTGCACGGTCCGCTCGAGCGGTGCAGCACGCCGCGATGGACGAGGTGCTCGCACCGCACGCGCTGGGTATCGGACGCATCGATGTCCTGCCGCGAGCACCGCGCCGCCTGCGAGGCACGCTTTCGATGGACGGTGGCAGCGAGGCCGACCTGTGCCGCGAGGCTGTTCGGGCGGCGGACCCGTGGTCCTTGCCGGTGGTGATCGTCGACGGCTTCAGCGGCGATGGCGACGAGGCCGAGGAGCTGATCGGCTGGGCGCCGGTGCCCGGGGTGCTGCGCGAGCCGGACTCCGCCGGAAGTTGCGTGTTCGTCGGCTCGCACCGCGATGTCGAGGACGATGACGAGCGCCAGGCGGCGTTCGCGATGACGCTGTTGCACGAGGCCGGGCACTTCATGGGTCTGGAGCACGTCAGCGAGTTCGATGGACGCCTGTTCGACCGGCTCGACGATACCCGTGAATGCCACATCGGCGATGTCGACGGACGGGATGACGAGCGGTTCGATGTGGCAGGCGAGATCGATGGCGTCATAGACGACTTCGAATGCGGGCGAGCGGGCGGTGCGGACAACCTGATGTTCTGGTCCGGTGTGCCGGAGTTCGCACCGTTCAGGCTGAGCGATCAGCAGGCGGACGTGCTGCGCGCGCATCCGCTGTTCCACCCGCTCGAGTAGCACCGGAGCCTGCCTGGATCGGCTTGTCACGATGGGTGCGGAGCGGGTGTGATACGACTGGGTTCCCGATCGCACCCGTACACCCGACATGACACCGATGCTCTGCCGTGCCGCCATCGGCGCGACCTTCCTGTTCGCGCCGCCGTTGCTCGCTGACGGTTTCGATATCGTCGTGCTGGGTGCTACGGGCGGCATCCAGAGCGGCAACCTGAGTGCGTTCATGATCCACCCGTCCGACGACCCGCGTGCCGTCACCTGCGACGCGGGCAGTATCGTGAACGGGCTGATCGAGGCGGAGGCGCAGGGCAGTCTCGACCACCTGAGCGTGCCGGACGCATCGGACTACACCCGTGTCGGCCACGCCTACACCGAGGTGATCAAGGGCTACGCAATCAATCATGCGCACCTGGACCATGTCGCCGGGCTGATCATCGGCTCGCCGGACGACGGTCCGAAGAAGATCTACTCGCTGCCCTCGGTACTGCGCGACATCCAGACGACCTACTTCAACTGGACCGCGTGGCCCAACTTCGGCACGACGGGTACCGCTCCACAGCTGGGCAAGTACGACTACGTCCCCCTGGTGCCCGGTAGATCCGTCGAGGTCGTCGATACCGGCATGCGGGTCACGGCTCACCCGTTGGCGCACGGGCCGGTCGAGGCGGCGGCCTTCGTGTACGAGTCCGGGGACGCTGCCCTGCTGTGCTTCGGCGATACCGGGCCGGACAGCGTCGAGGGGGGCGAGCGCATGGCGGACATCTGGCGCGCGGTCGCCGATCGGGCGGCATCCGGTACGCTCAAGGCGGTGATCATCGAGAGCTCCTACACATCCGATCGACCCGACGATCTGCTGTTCGGCCATCTGACGCCCCGCTACGTCCTGGAGGGTCTGGACATGCTGGCCAGGCTGGCGGGTGGCCAGGGCAGCCTCGCGGGGCTGCCGGTGATCATCAGCCACGTCAAGTACTCGCTGCTGAAAGGCCCGAGCCCGCAGGAGAGGATACTGGCGGAACTCGAGGCGGGCAACACGCAGGGCGTGCGCTTCATCATGCCGGTGCAGGGCGCACGCTACGAGCTGGGTGACTGGAAGTGAGTGGCAGCGGTACCGTTTCGCTCGCGATCATGACCGTTTCAGGTAGTGCAGATCGCTGGCGACGGCGACCACATCCGTCCCGACGATACCGCCCGCATCGACGGGGCCGACGGCATCGCCGATGGCGAACTCGACCATGCACTGCCCTGACGTCGCTACTACACTCCGTGGGTGGGAGCCGGCCTGACCTGGCTCCAGGAGATCGATCTCGACGGCGAGAGTGACGATGTCGAGCGATCGTTCGCGGATTCGGGCTCGATCGGCTACCAGCTGATGACGGGTGTCGACGTCGACCTCACCGAACGGTTCTACCTGAGCGGGCAATTCCGCTACTCCGGCCGGGGTGGAACCGATCTCGATGCCGAGGGGGAGGACGGGCGCGTGTCGAGCATCGACTACCACCCGGTCACGCTCGGGCTCGGGGAGGGTCTTCGTTTCCAGAGCTGACGAGGCGGTGGCAGGCATGAGCGGAACCGGGAGAGTGCGAATGAACGATCAGGCGTGCCAGCGTGCATCTTCCGGTCGCATCGATCGAGCTGCCGGGCGTGCCGATCCGCTCGCTCGGCCCATCAGGACGAGGGGATCGTCTTGGCCGATGGCGGTCGCGGCGCTGATCGCGAGCGTCGTGCCCGTCACCCTCGTCGCTGCCGCCTCCAGCGGCCAGCTGGGCGTGACGCTGACCGGTATCGAGCAGAGTCGAGGTGTGGTGCGCCTGGCACTCTATGCCGACCTGGAACACTTCGACGCGCGCGAGCCGTTCGCCGTCCGGAGTCTTCCGGCCGGGGCGTCGTCCACCCTCGAACTCGTGTTCGATGACGTCCCGGCCGGCGAGTACGCCCTGCTGGCGTATCACGATCTCGACGGTGACGGCGTACTCGATCTCGGTCGTTTCGGAATTCCGGTCGAGCCGTGGACGGGTTCGAAGGCCGGCTTCCGGTTCCGCCCGCCCAAGTGGAACGCCTACGCGTTTCAGTGGTCCGGGGACGAGCTGCAGATTCGGATGGCGCTGTAGCCGCACGGCGTCCCGAAGGCGGCCCGGCGCTCGGTCTCACGTCGGCTCCTTGCCGGCACCCGGTGCAGCGCCTCGGAGGGCTCCATCGTGTCGGGCGCGCATCGCGCATCCCCGTCAGACGCCGAGATACCGCTGCACGACATCGTCGCCGAGCTCCGCCATCCCGCCGTGCCAGACCGTCGACCCGCGTTCGAGCACCACGGCGCGATCGGCGATCCGGGACAACTCCTTCAAGGACTTGTCGACGATCAGTATGGCAAGTCCGGTCTCGCTCTTCAGGCGGGCGATCGCGGCCCAGATCTCCTGCCGCACGAGGGGCGCCAGGCCTTCCGTCGCCTCGTCCAGAATCAGCAGGCGCGGGTTGGTCATCAGTGCGCGCGCGATGGCCAGCATCTGCTGTTCGCCACCGGACAGGGTCGAGGCCGATTGTCCGCGACGCTCGCCGAGCACGGGGAAGAGCGCACAGGCCGCATCCATGTCCCAGTCTCCCGGACGAGCGGCCGCCAGCAGGTTCTCCGCCACGCTCAGGTTCGCAAAGCAACGCCGCCCCTCCGGTACCAGGCCGATGCCGAGACGCGCCGCGCGGTACGAGGGCAGGGCGAGCAGGCCGTGGCCGTCGAACCGCAGCGTGCCGGCGGTGATCGGCAGCATCCGGCAGACCGTCCTGATCGTGGTCGACTTGCCCATGCCGTTGCGCCCCATCAGGGCGAGCACCTCGCCCCGCTCAAGTGTCAGCGACACGTCGAACAACGCAGGCGTCGCGCCGTAGGCGGCCGCCACGCCGGACAGGGTCAGCAGGCTCATGCCGGTTCTCCGCCCGACTCTCCGGCCGTTTCACCGAGATACGCCCGGCGCACACCGGCATCGCGACGAATCTCCTCCACCGTGCCGGTGGCGATGATCCGGCCATCGACCAGCACGCTGATCCGGTCGGCCAGCGCGAACACCGCGTCCATGTCGTGCTCGACCAGCAGGATCGGCGCCTCGTCGCGCAAGCGGTCGAGAAAGCCCGTCAGCGTCCTGGAGCCGCTGGTGCCGAGTCCCGCCATCGGTTCGTCCATCACGAACGCACGGGGCTGGAGCGTCAAGGCGACGGCCACCTCGAGCTGTCGCCGCTGCCCGTGCGACAGCTCGGCGGTGCGCGCGCGGGCAAGATCCTGCAGCCCGACACGTGCCAGCGCCGCCTCGGCCGCGTCACGCACCTCGCCACGTCGCACGGCGGCACCGAAGAAGCCGAGCCGGCCGCCTCGTGCCGCGAACGCGCCGAGCAACACGTTCTGCAGCACGGTGTCCTCCATCGCCAGCGCCGATACCTGGAAGGTGCGTGCCAGGCCGAGCCGTGCCCGCGCGCTCGTGTCCAGCGCGGTGACGTCACGCCCCTCGAACAGCACTCGCCCGGCATCGGGCGCCAGCGCCCCGACGATCTGCTGGATCAGCGTGGACTTGCCGGCACCGTTCGGGCCGATCAGTGCGTGGATCTCCCCCCGGTAGAGCTCGAGCGAGATATCCCGGCTGGCCTGCAGCGCACCGAAGCGCTTGCACACGCCCAGCGTCGACAGGACCGGCTCAGTCATGCACCGACGCGCGCCCGGCCAGCAGGCCGATCAGTCCGCCACGGGCGAACAGCACCACCATCAGCAGGATGACGCCGAGTCCGATGTGCCAGTAGTCGCCGATCCCGCCGAGCAGGTGCTCCAGGGCGACGAACAGCACCGCGCCCGCCACCGGTCCGCACAGCCTGGCGACACCACCGAGGATCACGAACACCAGGATCTCGCCGCTGGTCTGCCAGCTGAACATCGTTGGGCTGACGAAGCGGTTGAGGTCGGCGAACAGCGCCCCGGCAAGGCCGGTGATCATGCCCGACACCACGAAGGCGGTGAGCTGCAGCCGGTAGGGCGACAGCCCGACGGTCTGCACACGGGCGCGCGACTGGCGGGCGGCGTTGAGGGCCAGCCCGAACGGCGAGCGTGCCAGCAAGGCCGCGAACGCGAGCGTGAGCAGCAGCAGCGCGAACGCGATGCCGAAGAACTGGATCGGATCGAGGGTGTTCAAGCCTGGAAACCCGTTGCGCACGTAGATCGACAGGCCGTCCTCGCCCCCGTAGGCCGGCCAGCTGATGGCGAAGTAGTAGAACATCTGGCCGAACGCGAGCGTGATCATGATGAAGTACACACCGGTGGTGCGCAGGCTCAACGCACCGATCAGCCATGCCGCCAGTCCCGAGACCGTGACGGCGACCAGCCAGACGATCGGCATGGACGTGGTGCCCGGCAGCTCGATCGGCCAGGTCAGCAGCGGCGTGTAGCCCTGCGCATGGCTTGCCAGCACACCCATCGAGTAGCCGCCCAGGCCGAAGAAGGTGGCGTGCCCGAGGCTGACCAGTCCGCCTTGCCCCAGCGCCACGTTCAGCCCGACGCCTGCCAGCGCGAGAATCGCCGCACGGGTTGCCAGCGTGACGAGGTACGGCTCGTCGACGGCGCGTGCGTACAGCGGCACCGCCAGCAGGGCGCCGAGCAGCAGCAGGTTGAAGATCGTCTCGCGGGTCACGTGGGGCGGGTCATGTCCGGACGCCGAACAGGCCGGCCGGGCGCACCACCAGGACCACTGCCATCAGGAGATAGATCGACATCGAGGCGAGGGCTGCGCCCGCCGAGGCGGCATCGGCACGGGGCATGAACAGCGCGAACAGTTCGGGCAGCAGCACACCGCCCAGCGTGTCGGTCAGCCCGACCAGCAGCGAGCCGATGAACGCCCCCTTGATCGAACCGATGCCACCGATGACGATCACCACGAAGGCCAGGATCAGCACCGGTTCGCCCATGCCGACCTGCACCGACTGGATGGCGCCGATCAGCGCACCGGCCAGCCCCGCCAGGGCCGCGCCCAGCGCGAACACGATCGTGTACAGCCTGGAGATGTCCACGCCGAGGGCGGCGATCATCTCGCGATCGCTCTCCCCGGCACGCACCTGGATACCGAGCCGCGTCCGTGATATCAGCACGTAGAGGCCCGCGGCCACCAGCAGCCCGACACCGATCAGGGTCAGCCGGTACAGCGAGTAGGCGATGCCGCCGGGCAGCATCACCGTGCCCGACAGGGCCTCGGGGATGTCCAGGTACAGCGGGAACGAGCCGAACAGCCAGCGCGTGCCTTCCGAGAAGATCAGGATCAATGCAAAGGTGGCGAGCACCTGGTCCAGGTGCGGCCGGTCGTACAACCGGCGGATGATCGCCACCTCCACCAGTGCCCCGGCCGCCGCGGCCGCGGCCAGGGCCGCCACCAGCGCGAGCGTGAACGAACCGGTGGTGCGCGCCACGAAGGCGGCCGCGAACGCCCCCGTCATGAACAGCGAACCGTGCGCCAGGTTGATCAGGCCCATCACGCCGAACACCAGCGTCAGCCCGGCGGCCATCAGGAACAGCATGACGCCGAACTGCAGCCCGTTCAGGCACTGCTCGATCAGCAGCAACGGCGTCATCGGTCGATGCGCGGGGCGGAACGCGAGCCGTACGACTGCCTACATCGTGCACTCGCCGACGTAGGCGTCGACATGGTCCTCGAGGGCCAGCCCGAGGATCCGGTTCGTGTACACGCCCTCCTCCTCGACCACCTCGCGCACGTAGAGGTCCTGGATCGGATGGTGGTTGGCCGCGAACGCGAAGTCGCCGCGCGTGCTGTCGAAGTCGGCCGCCTCGAGGGCGGTGCGGAAGGCGTCGCGATCGGTGACGTCGGCCACCTTCGTGGCGCTCAGCAGCAGGTTGGCGGTGTCGAAGCCCTGGCTCGCGTACAGCGAGGGCAGGCGTCCGTACGCTTCCTGGAAGCTGTCGACGAAGGCGGCATTGGTCGGGTTGTCGATGTCCTTGTTCCACTGCGAGGTGTTGCGCACGCCGAGGGCGGCCTTGCCGACCGCCTGCAGGATGCCCTGATCGAAACTGAACGCCGGGCCGACCACCGGCAGGTCGATACCACTGTTGTCGTATTGCTTCAGGAAGGAGATGCCCATGCCGCCGGGCAGGAAGAAGAACACGCTGTCGGCATCGGAGGCACGGATCTGCGCGATCTCCGCGGCGTAGTCGGTCTGGCCGAGTTGGGTGAACAGCTCGCCGGCGATGTCGCCCTCGTAGGTGCGCTTGTAGCCGGTCAGGGCATCCTGCCCGGCCGGGTAGTTGGGCGCCAGGATGAAGCTGTTCGCCAGCCCTTCATCGTTCGCGTGGGCGCCGGCCGCCTCGTGCAGCGCATCGTTCTGCTAGGCGACGTTGAAGTAGTCCTGGTGGCAGCCACTGCCCGCCAATGCCGAGGGGCCGGCGTTGGGCGACAGGTAGAACGTGCCCCGAGCCGTCGCGCTCGGCACCACCGCCATGGCGAGGTTGGAGAAGATGATGCCGGTCAGCACGTCGACCTTCTCGGACTGGATCATCTTGTCGGCCAGCTGCACCGCGACGTCGGGCTTGCGCTGGTCGTCCTCGACCACGACCTCGATGTCGGTGTTGCCCGACTGCTCGATCGCGAGCAGGAAGCCGTCACGGACGTCGATGCCGAGCCCTGCACCGCCGCCGGACAGCGTGGTGATCATGCCGACCTTCAGCGGTGCGGCCAGCACCGTGGTGGACAGCAGCGTCAGGGCTGCCGTCAACGCCGTCTTTGCGAATGTCATGCCCTTCTCCGTGATGGTCTGTGGTGCTACCGGATCGTACGGCACTCATGCCACGGAACGCGCCCCCGTGGAACGCGGTATCGATCGGCCGGGCTGCCAGACAGGCATCTGCGCGAACCGGGAGCGTCCCCCCAGCCTGATGCGCATGCCGATGACGTCGTCAGAATGCCCGGAACGTGACGAGTGTCTCGGTGTCCCGGATGCCGCCGATGCCGTGCACGTTCTCGTTGACGAAGCGCCCCACATCGACATCCTCCTCCAGGTAGAACTTCACCAGCAGGTCGAAGCTGCCGGCCGTGGAGTGGATCTCGGAGGCGATCTCGAGCTCGGCCAGCTGATTGGCCACCGCGTAGCTCTGACCGAGCTCGCACTTGATTCTGACGAAATAGGCTCGCATGGCCGCAAGCCTACCTCATCACCGCCGGATCGAGCGTACCCGGCGAGGCGGGTCCGGGCGGCCGCGGATCTGCCGTCGGGCAGCTCGCATCGACCGGCGCCGGACGTCGCGGCACGGTTTCCGGTCGGTGCAGCTGATCACCCGTCTCGGCCGAGGCGGCTGTGTGACGAACGCCGCGACGCTTTCGAAAGGCCCGAAGGAACGGATCCTCGTCACCGCGCGTGCGATCTTTCTCGCCGAGGGGTACGCCGGTATCTCCACCGATCGGATGGCCCGGGAGTCGGGCGTGTCGAAGGCATCGATCTACAAGTACTTCGGCAGCATGCAGGCGATCCTCGTCGCCGTGCTGCACGGGGAGGGCGACGGCTTTCCGGAACCGGTGATCGACGACCTGCGCACATGCGAGGACTGGCTCGCCGCCCTGGTCGGCTACGGCACGGCGTTCCTGACGTTTCTCGACCGCCCGGACATCCTCCGTCTCGATCGCCTGCTCGTTGAACAGTCGCGCGATCATCCGGAAATCGCGCGAATCGTCTACGAGGAGACCTACGGGCGCACGATCGGACAACTGACGAGGTTGATCGGGCACGGTCGGCGCAACGGCTGGACGGGCTCCGCGACCAGCGACAGGACGCTTGCGGTACAGCTCATGGGGCTGTGGTACGGCGTCAGCAAGACGCGGGCGTTACTCGGTCTCGACGACAAGCCGTACCGGACACCCGGGAAGACTGCCCAGGCGGGCGTCCAGGTGCTCTTCGGAACCGCGTAGGGACGCGAACGGGCGGCTCGGCCGGCACCGCGCAAGACGGTGCCGGGACACGGCCGCTGACCGCGCTGCCTGCGCCGTCCAGTGACCGGACGTCGGCAGGCACAGGCGCCTCGTGCGGACGAGCCGATGCCCCATCCCTGTTCAGGAGGGACTTTCATGATTCGACGAATTCTTCTCGCCACCGCCTTGCTCGCGTTCGGTGGATTCGCCATCGCTCAGGAGACGCAGGACACGGATGTCACGACGATCATCGCCGATAACGCCAAGCTTGGCACGCTCGCCCGCGCCCTCGAGGCGGCCGATCTGGTCGAGACGTTGCGGGGAAGCGGACCCTTCACGGTCTTCGCCCCATCGGACGCGGCGTTCGACGCACTGCCCGAGGGCATCCTCGACGAGCTCCTCGCGGAAGGGAACCGGGCACGACTGAGGGCGGTTCTCACCGAGCATGTCGCTCCGCACCGCACGCTCGCCGCCCGTTTGAGGGACGGCATGATGGGTGACACCCTCGATGGCGGACGGCATCGGGTCTCAGACGACGGGGCGCGGGTGACGTTCGGCGAAGCGACGGTCACCGAGGCCGATCTCGAAGCGTCGAACGGTGTGGTGCACATCGTGGACACCGTGCTGATGCCGGAGGATGGCTGATCGACAGTGCAGGCGTCGGTGCGGCGTCGATGGGTGACGCGTCGCCGCGGATCGGGGTCGGTGTGCGATCGGTTGCCGATCGGCTCTCGGCGCCGCGGTTCTCGCACGGTACGTGTCCTCGCACTGGCGGACGCCTCGTTTCTCGTGGTTGCGCTCGGCAGCTGCGGCGCTCCGGGCGGGGGAGGGGACAAGGCACCCGCCGCTCAGCATGGTCGACGTCGCCCGCGTGCTGGCCCGACACTGCGTGCTGGCGCGCACGATGCTGCTGCCCGGGCAGGGAACTCGCGTCGGGGACCTGCTGGTCGTCGACATCGCGCCGATGCCGATCGCCCGATTCATCGATTCGCTGCCGCTTCCCACTGAGTGATACCTCCGTGCCGGCCTCGTCCGGCCGCTTGTTGCATGGCGTCACCGTCTGCTCTCAAGGTGAATCACCTGCTCGACGCCACCGTCCTTCGCGGTGCGGCGGCACCACGCCGCACTCGAAGGGCGAAGCGTCGAAGACTGCGCAGGGGTGAGTGACGCCGAGCGGTGGACGCTGGGGGTTCAACGGCTCTGAACAATCGGTGCAGGAGAATTCGATGGTACGAAAGACCTTCCTGGCCGATGCTGCGGATTCACCAGCACCAGGAGTACGACATGGGCAGAAGGTCCCCATCCGTGTTGCCCGAACATTCGCTGCCGCCGCACGTTGTCGGGCCACGGCGGTGACGCTGCTGTCCACTGACATCCTTCGACTGGCGGCATTCTGCGACAGCGGTGCGGGCGGCAATCCTGCCGGCGTCGCCATCGTGTCCCGCCTGCCGGACGAGGCCGTCATGCGCCGGCTGGCCGCGGAAATCGGCTATTCGAAAACCGTGTTCGCCGCACCGGTGGCGGGTGCCTGGCGGACACGGTATTCCTCGCCCGAGTCCGAGGTCCCGTTCTGCGGTCACGCGACCATCGCGCTCGGGGCCGCGCTGGCCGAACGGGAAGGCGACGGGACCTTCGAGCTTCGCCTGAACGAGGCGACCATCACCGTGACCGGCCGAACGGACGCCGACGGGATGAGCGCGTCGTTGAACTTGCCGCCGACGGCCAGCCGTCCAGCCGACGAGGCTCTCGTGACGCGTGCATTGGACCTGTTGGGCTACGACCGAGACGATCTCGACCCGGCGCTGCCCCCCTTGTTCGCCAGTGCCGGTGCCACGCACCTGATCCTTGCGCTGCGCACCCGCGAAGCGCTCGCGGCGATGGACTACGATCTGGCGGAAGGCCGCGTACTGATGGTTGCCGCCGGCCTCGTCACGATCGCCCTGGTGCACGCGCGCGGCGACACGGTGTTCGATGTGCGCAACGCCTTCGCCTCGGGCGGTGTTCTCGAAGACCCGGCCACGGGTGCGGCGGCGGCGGTGGCCGGTGCCCTGAGAGATCGTGGATCCGGTCCGTTCTCGCCGATGACGCTGGTGCAGGGTGAGGACATGGGGTCGCGTTCGATCATCGTCGCCGAGGCATCGGTCGAGATCGGTGGGTCGGTACGGGTGGCCGGTGGAGTGCGCAGGCTTTGACGGTCATCCGTACCATCGACGCACGAATCGGCCGAGTCCGTGGGACCAGCTGCCGTGTCGTGCGCGAGCGATCTTGCTAACGAGGCCTTTTGCGGCCTGTTTTTCGCCCTCTAACGTCGGATTCGGGTTTCTTTCGGGCGGATTTCTTATTCGAATCATCAGCTTGGCGAGGTCCGACCCCATGCTCGCGGGGCGGGAGGCCGGTGTGCTGGGTGAGGATCTGCCCCGCCACCGGCTGCCGCCCCGGCCCGCGCCGGCGGGTGGTAGCCGACCCCGCCTGCCCGCGCCGACCCGCACCACCGGCCGGCTGGAACTTCGGGATCAGCTGTCCCGGTCCGCTGCCGATCAGATCGCTGCGGCCCATGTCGCGCAGCGCATCGCGCAGCAACGGCCAGTTGTCCGGATCGTGGTAGCGCAGGAAGGCCTTGTGCAGGCGGCGCTGGCGCTCGCCCTTGACCACCGGCACGCGCTCGCCGTCGCTCTTCACGCGTTTGAGCGGGTTGTGGCCGGTGTGGTACATCGCGGTGGCGGTGGCCATCGGCGAGGGGTAGAAGGTCTGCACCTGGTCGGCCTTGAAGCCGTTGGTCTTGAGCCACAGCGCCAGGTTCATCATGTCCTCCTCGGTGGTACCGGGGTGGGCGGCGATGAAGTAGGGGATCAGGAACTGCTTCTTGCCGGCCTTGGCGGTGTACTTCTCGAACATCGCCTTGAAGGTGTCGTAGGTGCCGATGCCCGGCTTC
>Ga0115031_1000100_pt1 | contig 57071 bp, 54 predicted proteins | sample Maine_Asex4_meta_FD_87301 | JGI IMG/M metagenome (GOLD analysis project Ga0115031, IMG submission 87301) | Marine algal microbial communities from Maine, USA - Maine_Asex4_metaG | ecosystem: Host-associated > Algae > Red algae > Unclassified | place: Maine, USA | collected 2015-01-05
CTCGATGGCCACATTCCCTGACCGGGCTACACGTCGATCGAGCCGGCGACGCGGACGTCGATGCGACCACCGACCCAGACGGTGCCGTCTTCGCGGGCATCCACGCTGACCAGTCCGGTGGTCTGACGGGCCTGGTACGACACAGGCAGCGTTCCCTTGCCGACGAGCCACTGAGCGATCGACGCGTTCAGGCTGCCGGTCACCGGGTCCTCACGGATCGAACCGCTCGGGTCATTGAAGAACGCCCGCACCTCGATGTCCGCGGACCCGTGACCGACTGAGCCGTGCGAGTGGAGACCGACGACGCCGACATCGAAACGATCGGCTCGCTCCGTCGGCATCTCGACATCGAGCACCCGCCGTGCATCGGTCAGCTGCAGCCCCATCCATCCGGGACCATTGTCGATCCAGTGCGAGGACACAACGTCGGCGTCCGTGAGACCAAGCACGCGCATCGCCCGGTCCAGGTCAGGTGCTGTCACCGGTTCGTGGCGGATCATCGGCGGCGCAGCGAACGCCAAGTTCCGAACTGCGCCAGAGCGACCGTTGCCGCTGCCGCCGCCGCTCGCTCCCGTCCCGACAAGGATCTCGATCAACCCAGCACCACACTCCTGCACGACGATCCCGTCGCGTCGCGGCACTCCCCCGGCGTCGAGCCAAGCAGCACATGCCCCGAGCGTTGGGTGGCCGGCAAAGGGCAACTCCGCCTTCGGGTCGAAGATCCGCACCCGGTAGTCGGCGTCCGATTCACCCATCGATCCGGGCGATGGTTGCGACAGGAACGCCGCCTCGGACAGGTTCGTCCAGCGCGTGATGTTCTGCATCCGGTCGGGCGGAAGGTCATCGGCTTCGTGGATCACTGCGAGCGGGTTCCCGCTGAACTCACCGTCGGCGAACACGTCCACCTGGTGGAACGGATGGGCCGTCACTCGGTCATCGCTCCGTGCTCGTACTCACGCTCATCGTCGTACACGCTGAACAGATCCCTTCGAGGGCGAAGTGCCCCGGCTCCAGAGTGAATCCGATTGCCTTGCGCGCCTCGTCGACGAATCGATCCACGGCATCGGCGGGCAGCGACGTGATGCCCCCACAGTCGCGACACAGAGCAATCAGGCCGTGGTCGCCGCCCAACCGGACGAGAGACGGCCCGTGTCCGGCATGCACGTGGGTGACGATGCCCTGATCGGAAAGCACGCTGATCGTGCGGTAGACGGTCGCCTCGTGGATACTTGGCTCCTCGTCGTGAGCCAACTTCGTGAGCGTCGCAGCATCAATCGGGCCGCCGTGACGGAGCAAGGCTCGCAGCACAGCCACACGCGGACCGGTCGCCCGGCAACCATGGGTTCGCAGAATGTCCTCGGCGTCGTCGACAGTCCAGTCGTCGACAGTCCAGTCGTCGACGGCCCTGGCCTCATCGTCGTTCACCCGCATCCGCCGAGACTACCGATCACGATCTGCAGCGCCGCTGGTCGACCCGGCGCCCCGCCGCGACAACACGACAACACGACAACACGACAACTGTGAACTGTGAACCGTCGGTGTCGAAACCGGCCTCTTCCGCTCACAGATCGCAGTGAGTCCACCCTCCACGATCGCTCGCCGGCGAAGTGTGAGCCCACGGCGCCGGAATCGGCAGCTCAGGCTCACAGATCTCGCAGGCGCAGGCGCAGGCGCAGTCAGTGAGCGTGGCCGACGACGCCGGCACGTCGGCGGAACGAGCCGCCGGCGACGAAAGCAAGAATGAAGAACACTGCTGCAGTCAGCACGATGGTCGGGCCCGACGCGACGTCCAGGTGGTAGCTGGCATTCATCCCGACGAAGCCGCTGACTGCGCCGATCACACCGGCGTAGAGCAGCATGCGAGCGAAGCTGTCGGTCAACATGCGTGCGACGACCGCAGGGACGACGAGGTTGGCGGCAATCAACGTCACACCCATCACGTTCATCGTGGCGAGCACGGTCGCCGAGAGCAGGACCATCAGCAGCCCGTCGATCAGCGTCGTGCGAACACCGGTGGCCCTTGCGACTTCGGCGTCGAAGGTCGTGAACAGCAACTGCCGGTAGGCAACGAAGATGAACGCGAGCGCACCGATGGACACCCCCACGATCAGCCAGACGTCGGCCCACGTGACGCCGAGGACGTTGCCGAACAACAGCGCATCGGCGTTGCGACCTGGCGACCCATAGATCTGGATCACGGCGAGCCCGAAAGCGAACGCAGACGTCGTGACGACGCCGATCGCAGCGTCGGAACCAATTGGCCGGCGGCGCACGATTGCCCCGATCGTCAACGCTGTGAGCACACCCCACGCACCGGCTCCGAGGAACAGGTTGATGCCGATCAGCCCGGCCACGGCATACCCCCCGAAGATCGCATGCGACAGGCCGTGACCGATATAGCTCATGTTGCGCAGCACGACGTAGCAGCCGACCACTCCGCAGAGCGCTCCGGCCAACGTGGCCACGAAGACGCCGTTGCGGAAGAACTCGAACTCGAACGGCCGAAGCAGATCGACACCGAGCATCCCAGTCGCCGACCCGGACGCGGCAGCGAGCATCAGGCTCCCTGGTCCTCGACCAGTTGGAGCGGCGAGTCGACGACGACGCGCATGCCGCCGTGTTCGAGGATGTGCATCGGCGACCCGTACGTCTGCTCCAGCACTTCTGGCACCAGCACCTCCTCGGGGGAACCCACACCGATCACACGGGTGTTCAAGCACACGATGCGGGGCAAGTGAGCAGCGATGCCGTTCAGGTCGTGCGTGGTGAGCACGATCGTGAGGCCCTGCTGATTGAGCTCGTCGAGAAGGTGGAGCACCTCGTGGCGGGTCCGCACGTCGAGCCCCGATGTCGGCTCGTCGAGAAAGATGACTTCAGCATCGGTGAACAGCGCCCGGGCGAGGAAAACGCGCTGTTGTTGGCCGCCGGACAGGTCCCGGATGTGGCGCTTACCCAGGCCCTTGAGTCCCAGGCGGTCGAGCACATCGTCGATCTCGACTCGCTCCGCTTTCGTGATCCAGGGCGTCCGCCAGCCACGAGCACGGGCCATGCCGACGCACTCTGCGACGGTCACCGGGAAGCTCCAATCGATCTGCTCGACCTGCGGTACCAGCCCGACCGACAGGCCGTCGCGCCGTGTGACGGTGCCCAACCGTGCGTCGACGCTGCCGAGCAACGCCTTCAACAGGGTCGACTTACCCGAGCCGGACGGCCCGACGATCCCGAGCAGGTCTCCCTTGGTGACGGTCAGGTCGACGTCGGTCAACACGTCGCCGGCACCGTAGTCGACACACAGGCCGACCGTTTCGATCATGATCGGCTCGTGGGCATCGAGAGAACTCTCAAGATCACTGCGGGTACTCGGCCTGGTCGACTGCAGCGTCACGGACCTCGAACTCTGCGAGCTGCGCCGAATCCCCGCCGAGCGCATCGGTCATCGTGACGAAGTTGAACTTCATCAACCCGAGCCACGAGTGGTCCGGGTCTCCTGACTCACCGGGGAGGTCGTCGTCGCGCAGGTCATCGACGTAGACGGCGCCGGTCTCGTTCGCGATCTGTTCGAGCACCGGTGACGGAAACACCTCGGAGCCAAACACCGCTGACACGCCCTCGGCGTCGATCTGGTCGATCAGCTCGATCACGTCGCCTGCCGTCGGCTCACCGAAGTCGGCAGGCTGGACGGCGCCTACCACGGTCCAGCCGTAGGTGTCCGCAAAGTAGGCATAGGCGTCGTGGTAGGTGACCAGCTTGCGTTGGTCTTCGGGAATGGTGTCGAACGCGAGTTGTACGGCGTCGTCGAACTCGTCGACGATCGACACGAATGACGCGAGATTGGCGTCGTACCCCGCCTGGCCATCGGGGTCGGCTGCGACCATTGTCTCGTGAATCAGTTGGGCGTAGACCTTCACGAGCGTCGGGTCGGTCCAGAGGTGCGGGTTGGGCTTTCCGTCGGACTCAGGAAACGAGAAGTCGTACTTGTACTGGTCGGGTTCGATGGTCTCGTCGCCCAGTTCGACGAACGGTGCGCCGTCGGGCATGTTCGCCTCCGCGAGCGCCTTGGTCGGTTCTTCGAGTTGCAAACCGTTGATGAAGACGACGTCAGCCGTGCTCAACAGCTCGGCGACCGACGGTGGCGGCTCAAACGTGTGCGAGTTCGTTCCTTCGGGCACGATGCCGACGACGTCAGCCCGGTCGCCGATGATGTTCGCCGCGATCGAGGTGATGGGCGCTACGGTCGTGACGACCAGCAGGCGGTCGCCGCCATCACTGTTCTCGGCCCCTTGTTCGGCTTCGGTGCTCGAGTCCGAACCGCCGCACGCAGCCACCGCGAGGGCCAGCGCAGCAAGCGTTGCGACCACACGGGTCGTCGAGTTGGTTGAACGGTGAGTTGTCAATCGAGTGCTCATCCCGATTGACGGTAGATGCGACCAGGTCGCAACACCACACCGTGCTCGTCTTTCCCGAGTGAAATCCGGCTCACCTCCAATCGTGATCACCGTCGGGCACCCCCGTCAGACCGGATGTAAGTTTTCCTGAACTCCTATGACGCTGACACCTGACACCGCCAATGACGCCGCCACCGTTTCGAGCCCGGACTCCGACGTCACGATCGTCACGACTCCGCTGACCGAATCCCAGGCCGCCGCCCTCCTCGATGCAGCCGCACAGGGCAGCACGATCCTGATCGCACCGACGCCGGGCGACGCAAACGCTGCGGAATTGTGTGGCGCTCGCGTCGTCGATGTCTTCCAGCGAACCGAGTGGTTCGTCACCCTCGCCGACCGCCCCGAGGCAGTCCGCCTCGACGGTGAGGTACCGATCTTCTCCGAGCTGCGCACGCTTGATGTCGTCGGGGCCAACACATCGATCGCTGCGACGTCGAGCGTGCGCTTCGAGCATCACCCCATGATCACCGTGCGTCGTATCGGTGCCGGGTGCATCGTCGGCACCGGCGTTGCCGACGTCGCCGCCCTGCAGGCGCACCGCACACTCGGCCCGTTCGTCGACCGCCTATTGCGCTCCGACTTCCCGACCAGCACACCGACCCTCGGCGTCGCGGTGGTCGGCTACGGCCCCTTCGGCGGGATGGGATACCTGCACGGCCTCGCTGCGACCGAGACCGAAGGGCTCGCGTTCGTCGCTGCCGCCGACAATTCGCCGGACCGCATCGAAGCGGCCCGCGTCGACTTCCCCGAACTGGCCGGACACGACTCCGGCACTTCACTTGCGGCCGACGACGACGTCGACGTCGCCGTCATCGCCACACCGCCGAAGTTCCACGCCGAACTCGCCCTCGAACTCCTGCGGGCCGGCAAGCACGTGGTGATGGAGAAGCCAATGGCGATCACCCGCGCCGACGCCGACCTCGTCATCGCAACCGCCGCCGAACACGATCGCACCGTCACTGTCCACCAGAGCCGCCGATGGGACACCGATTTCCTCGCAGTCCAGCGCCTCATGGGCAACGGCGACCTGGGTGAAGTCTTCAACATCGAGACCTTCGTGGGTGGCTTCGAGCACCCCTGCCGGGCCTGGCACTCCGAGGACTCCGTCTCCGGCGGCGCCGTGTACGACTGGGGCTCTCATCACATCGACTGGATCAACCAGCTCTACGGATCAATGCCCAGCCGGGTTCTGTGCTCGGCGCACACCCGGGTGTGGCACGACACGACGAACGTCGACCAACTGTCCGTCTGGATGCAGTGGCAGGATGGCCGCGAGGCCACCTTCCGCCAGAGCGACGTCTGCGCGATCCGTCGTCCCAAGTTCCACATCGAGGGGACTGCAGCCACACTCGCTGGCCACTATCGGCCGTTGCGGACCGACGCCGTTCTGCCCGGTCGCGGCCACGTCGAGCACAACTCGCACCACGCCGAAGCACCGGCCGAACTCACCGTTGCCCGGTACGACGGCGACCACGGCATCGTCACCTCCCAGATCCGACCGGCACCCGATCAGGGTTGGGGCTTCCACCGCAACCTCGCTGACCACATCCTGCTCGGCGAGCAACTCGCTGTCCGCCCCGAGCAATCTCGCGATGTCGTCGCCGTGCTCGAAGCCGCCCAGCAGTCGGGCGCCGAAGGCGGCTCGCTGATCGAGCTCTGAACATGACGCATTCGGGCGACAGCGGCGACACTGAGCGCTTGGCTCCCATCGGCTTCGGCGTGCTCGGCGCCCGATCGATGGTGGCCCGCCTTGCAGTCCTCCCCGCAATCGACGCGAGCACTCGGACGGACTTGATCGCGTCGGCGTCACTCGGCGGGCCGGTGCCTGATCGCTGGGCTGCCACCGCGGTCAACGACTACCAGTCCGTGATCGACCATCCCGATGTCGCTGCGGTGTACATCCCCCTCCCGAACGGCATGCACGAGGAATGGGTCCTGCGTTGCATCGAGGCCGGCAAGCATGTCCTCTGCGAGAAGCCGATCGCACCGACACCCGAGGTCGCACGCCGGATGGCCCGAGCCGCCGACGGCGCTGGCCTGTTGCTCGCCGAGGCCTGGATGACTCCCTTCGCACCGCGCTGGGTCGAGGCGCTGCGCCTCGCATCGACCGGCCTGGTCGGCGACATCACCGAAATCCGTTCCGACTTCACGTTCACCATCGGGCCTGAAGCAGCCGACAACTATCGCTGGGACCCGGCTCAGGGTGGTGGTGCACTGCTCGATGTCGGTATCTACTGCCTCGGGCCGATCGTCGAACTGTGGGGATCATCGCCGTCCACGCTGACAGTCGACACCAACAGCGGACCGACCGGTGTCGATGTGACAACGGTTGCCACCCTCGGCTACGACGACGGGCGCACAGGGCGAATCACGTGTTCCTTCGTCGACGACGAGGTACAGCGGCTCGAGTTGGTCGGGACCGACGGCGCGATCATCCTCGAGCACGAGGCCCACACCAGCGCTGTCCAAGCCCAGACCATCACATTCCGTACCGCCGACGGGAGCGAATCGCTCATCGACGTCGCCACCGTTGACCCGTACACCGCCATGATCGATGCCTTCGCAGCAACGCTCAGCGGCGACGGCCATTGGCCTCGACCCATGGACGAATCGATTGCGCTCCTCGAGCTGATCGAGCGGATCCAGACCGAAGCAAACAGCACGCCATGACGATTCCCAACACGTGAGCACCAGAGACCAATGAGCATCAGAGACGATGGCGTCGATGACGGCATCGAGCGCCCGGTCCAGCCCCGACATGCATGGCACGATCTCGCCAGCAGCCAGATCCATGCCGTCCACTGGGACCCTGCCGCTCCGACGAAGGCACCGTGCCTGCTCGTCCACGGCCTCGCATCGAATGCCCGACTTTGGGACGGCGTGGCGTGGCGTCTGGCCGAATTGGGCCACCCGACCGTGGCCATCGATCAGCGCGGCCACGGGCGCTCCTCCAAGCCCGACGACGACTACGCGATGGCGACCGTCGCCGACGAACTCCGCGAACTGATCGAACTCTGGGACTGGACATCTCCACCACTCGTGGCCGGACAGTCGTGGGGCGGCAACGTCGTCGTCGAGTTCGCTCACCGCCATCCCGGAGTCGCCTGCGCCGTGGCGTGCGTCGACGGCGGATTCATCGAGCTCCAGGATCGCTTTCCCGACTGGAACGATGCCGCCGAGATGATGGCGCCACCCAAGCTCATCGGTACACCGATGCCCCGACTGCGCGAGTGGATGGCTTCGTCGAATCCTGACTGGCCCGAGGAGGGGCGGCTCGGCCAACTGGCGAACTTCGACGTGCTCGACGACGGCACCGTTGCTCCATGGCTCACCCTCGAGCGGCACCTGATGGTGTTGCGTGGGCTGTGGGAGCACCGTCCGTCCGCGCTCTACGCCGACATCAGCACGCCGCTGCTGATGATTCCCGCTGACACCGGCGACGCGGAGTGGACCACCTCGAAGAAGTTGGCCATCGACGCCTCGATTCACGCCCTCCCCCACGGTCGAGCCGAGTGGTTCAGCCCCGCCCACCACGACGTCCACGCGCAGCACCCGGCTGAGATCGCCGACCTGTTGCACCGGGCCGCAACGCAGGCAGACTTCTTCTCATGAATGCTTCAGCGACTGCGACGACTCGACCGCTGCCTCGGCTGCTCGTCATCATGGGATCCGGCGAGACCGCTCCGACGATGACCACACCTCACCGGCGAGTGTTCGAACGACTGGCCGAAGCCACGGGTGGTGCGGTCGACGCCGTGCTCCTCGATACGCCGTTCGGCTTCCAGGAAAACGTCGACATCCTCGCAGCGAAGACCGCCGACTACTTCGTCGATGCGGCCAGCCGCAAGGTCGAGATCGCTGGCCTGGCCCGGACCGACACCGACGACGTCGTCGCGACCGAGACAGCGATCGCCAAGATCCGTAGCGCCGACTGGATCTTCGCCGGCCCCGGCAGTCCGACCTTCGCTCTTCGCCAGTGGGCAGGGACACCGATTCCCGACGCGATCGCGAGCAAGCTCCGCGACGGTGGCGCTGTGGTGTTCTCGTCGGCCGCAGCACTGACGCTTGGCCGCAAGACCATCCCGGTCTACGAGGTCTATAAGTCCGGTGCCGACCCGTACTGGGTCGACGGACTCGATCTGCTCACTGCCATCGGCCTGCCGGTCGTCGTCATCCCCCACTATGACAACAAGGAGGGCGGTAACCACGACACGAGCAAGTGCTACCTCGGCGAGCGTCGCCTCGCGATGCTGGAGCCCGAACTCGACGACGATGTCTTCATCCTCGGTGTCGACGAGCACACCGGCGTGATCATCGATCTCGACGCTCAGACCGCCGAAGTCGTCGGCAAAGGCGGCCTCACACTTCGTCAGGACGGCGTGTCGACTCGCATCGAAACCGGCCAGACCGTTCCCTTCTCGACGCTTCAAGCTGGCCCCGTCACATCGGGGACAGGCACGACCGTGACGCAAGGCGTCACATCGGACAGCGTCACATCGGCGACAGGCACGAACGTGACGGAGAGCGATGTCGACACCGCTGAGATCCCGTCACTCGGCGGCGACGCAGCACGCCTCGAAGCAGTGTTCGACGCTGCGCTTGCTGCTCGCAACGCCGACGGTGCGGTCGGTGCCATCCTCGAACTCGATGCAGCGATCGTCGGGTGGTCCCGCGACACCCTGCAGGGTGACGAGATGTCTCGCGCGCGCACAGCACTCCGGTCGATGATCGTCCGTCTCGGCGCAGCAGCCTCCGGCGGTGTCCGCGACCCGCGTGATGTGCTGGCGCCCGTGGTCGAAGCAGCCCTCGCCGCCCGGGTCACCGCCCGCGAAGAAAAGGCGTACGCCGTGAGCGATGCGATCCGCGACAACCTCACCGCCGCCGGAATCGAAGTGCGTGACACTGCCAACGGCGCCGAATGGGTCTTGACCGACGACTGAACGCACGAACGGGGTGAACCTGATGCGGCGCCCCGGCCGACTGAGACTCAGTCGAGGATTGGTTCCGGCTCGGCGAGCACCGCTGTCGTGTCGATGTCGATCGGTTCCTGGAGTTGCTCGACCGTGAGGTGGCACTTGATGCTGTGCCCCGGCGACAATTCGACCATCTCGGGCACGGTGACTTCGCACAGCCCTTCGATCGCCCGGTGACAGCGAGTGTGGAAGACGCAGCCTGGGGGCGGGTTGGCCGGCGACGGAATCGCACCGGTGAGCGGGATCCGATTCTCGGTGATGCCGTCGACGCTCGGCACCGCTGACAGCAGCGCTTCCGTGTACGGGTGGTTCACCCCGGCGAACATCGTGTCGGTCGAACCGATCTCCATGATCCGGCCGAGATACATCACTGCGATGCGGTCAGCCAGGTAGCGCACGACGCCGATGTCGTGGCTGATGAACAGATAGCTCGAACGTTGTTCGTTCTGCAACTTCGCGAGCAGGTTCAGGATCGCTGCCTGGACCGACACGTCGAGCGCCGACGTCGGCTCGTCACAGACCACGACTTCGGGGTCACCAGCGAAGGCACGAGCGATCGCGACACGCTGCTTGAGGCCGCCGGACAACTGACGTGGACGCATGTCGAGATGACGCGGCGAGAGCTGCATCGCCTCGGCGATCTCCTCGACCCGCCTGTCGGCCTCGGCACCCTTGATGCCGGTCAACTTGACGACGCTGCGCTCCAGGATCCGACGGACCGTCCAGGCGCGGTTGAGTGCCGAGTCCGGGTTCTGGAACACCATGGAGAGGGCACGAACTGACTCCGTGACGCGTGATGTCGCCTTGCCGGCCATCTCGCGGCCGCGCAGTGTGATGGCACCCCCCTCGTCGGCGGCGTGCACACCGAGCATGGTCTTGGCCAGCGTCGACTTGCCGGAACCGGACTCGCCGACGAGGCCGAGGGTCTCGCCTTCGGCAAAGCCGAGATCGACACCGACCAGGGCCGGAACTTCGCTGCCACGCTGGCGGAAGGTCTTCGACACACCGTTGACGCCGATGATCTGCTCGGTACCGATGTCGTACTTCACCGTGACTTCTTGCGGCTCCGGCACGTCGTTGATGCGGTCGGCATGGTGGCAACGGGTCCAGTGCGCTGCGCTGCGATCGATGATCGGTGGCGCCTCGGTCCGGCAGATGTCGGTCGCAATCGGGCATCGATCGATGTAGGTGCAGAACGGCAGGTCGGCGCCGATGGGCGGGGCGGAACCAGGGATGGCGAACAGCTCGCGGTCGGTCTTGCGCAGGCCCCGACGAGGGATCGAGTTGAGCAGACCCTTGGTGTACGGGTGGCTCGGGTTGTCGAACACTTCGGCGACGGTGCCCTCCTCGACGATTCGACCGGCGTACATGACGCCGACGCGATCGCACATCGTGCGGATGACACCGAGGTTGTGAGCAATGAGCAGGATGGCCGAGTTCAGCTCGGAGCGGAGATCACGCACGAGGTCGAGGACTTCGGCCTCGACCGTCGCATCGAGACCGGTCGTCGGCTCGTCGAGCACCAGCAGCGAGGGGTCACAGGCGAGGCCCATGGCGATGACAACCCGTTGGAGCATGCCGCCCGACAGCTGGTGCGGGTAGCGCTCCATCACGCTCTCAGGTGCAGCGATCCGGACACGTTCGAGCGCCGACAGCGCCGACTTGCGGGCTTCGGACTTGGACTGCCCCATGACCTGGAATGCCTCGGCGACCTGGACCCCGATCTTGAGCACCGGATTCACAGCCTGCACGGGATCCTGGAAGACCATCGATGCGTTGTTGGCACGGAACTTGCGCAACTCGCTGGCCGACATCGCGGTCAGTTCTTCGCCACCTGATAGCACTCGGCCAGCATCGATCACGCCATTGCTCGGCAGATAGCGCAGCGCAGCGTACGCCGTCGTGGACTTGCCACAGCCGGACTCGCCGACGAGGCCGTACGCCTCACCCTGGCGCACATCGAAGGTGACTCCACGCAGGATCTTGCGCGGCTTGCCACGCACGATGTACGACATCTCGAGGCCATCGATCGACAGCGCTGCCTTGGCACTCGGATCGCCGGCTGGGATGGTCTCTGGTTCGGTGACGGTCATGATTTCACTGCCTTGTCGATCGAGTCGGCGATCAGGTTGACGCCGATCACCAGGCTGGCGATTGCTGCCGCCGGGAAGATGGAGGGCCACCAGATGTCACGGGCGATCTGCTCGTAGTTCTGGGACACGTCGATGCCCCAGTCAGCGTCGGTGATGTCGCCGCCGACGAATCCGAGGAAGGCGAGGGTGGTGTAGGTGAAGATCGCGTAGCCGAGTCGGACGGTGCCTTCGACCACGACGAGCCCCACCACGTTCGGCAAGATCTCGCGGGTGACGATGAAGAATCCCGACTCACCACGCATCTTGGCCGACATGACGTAGTCGAGGTCGGATTCGGCAATAGCTGCTGACCGGATGGTTCGGGTGATGGCGGGGACGAACAGCAGAGCGATCGTGCCGATGATCACGGTGGTCGTGCGACCGAAGGTGAAGATGATGACGATGGCCATCAAGATGACCGGAATCGACAGGATGGCTTCGATGATGCGACTGAGGATCTCGTCGACCCAGCCCTTGTAGTACCCCATGATCAGGCCGAGGAACGTGCCGACCGCGATGGCGAGCGCCGTGGAGATCGGCGCGATGGTCAGGATCTTGCGAGCGCCGTAGATGACTCGGGTGTAGACGTCCCACCCGTTCTTGTCGGTCCCGAGCAGTGCCTCGCCACCGGGCTTGACTCGGGGCCCTGCATCGACGAACTCCTTGGGGTCGAACGATGTCAAGACTCCAGGCAAGACGCTGGCAATGATCCAGAATCCGACGATGATCACGCCGACGATGAAGCCGGGGCTCGTGTAGAGGACCCGCAGTTGTTCCTTGCGGATCTGCTTCTTGCCCTCGCTGGCTGGCGCAGTTGCGCCCGGCTCTGCGCCAGCAAACGATTCCGGACTCGGGCCCTGTGCGCCAGCGGCCTGACTTCCTATTGGTGAGCCGGTCATGTCAGTTGTCTCCCAACGATTGGCGGGTGCGGGGGTTCATGTAGGCGATCAGCAGGTCAGCAGACAGCGTGGCGAGCATGTAGATGATGGCGACTGCCAGCACGCCGGTACGGAGCACCGGGTAGTCGGCCTTGTCGACCGCTTTCAAGATGAGGTTGCCGACACCCTGGTACCCGAAGACCTTCTCGAGGGCGACCATGCCGCCGAACAGGTAGCCGAGCTGGGTACCGAGCACCGCCACGGTGGGTTGTAGTGCGTTGCGCGCCACGTGCTTGCGGAAGACCTGCGGAGTCGACAGACCACGCATGAACGCTGTTCGGGCGTAGTCGGAGTCGAGCGCCGAGATCGTGCCCGCCCGAGTGACGCGAGCGATGTAACCGAAGTACACGAGCAGCACGGCGATCACCGGAAGCAACAGGTGTTGGATCTCGGTCAGTATCCCCGAGTCGGGTGGGGCAGCACCTTGGACCTTGAAGAAGTCGACCGGAACTGCCAGGAAGGCGAGCAGGAAGACGCCGGCGACGAAGTCGGGGATTGCCGAGAATGCGATGCCGACGTTGATGATCAGACGGTCAATCCAGGTGTCCTTCTTGTAGGCGGTGACCAGACCACCGAGAATCGAGAGCGGCACGATGACGATCAGGGAGAGGATGACGAGCTTGGCGGAGTTGCCGAGCGCCGTGAGCACCAGGCTCAACGCAGGCTCGCCCGTGGCAACGGAGAAGGAGTCACCGAAGTCGAGCGTGACAACAGACTTCACCAACTTCCAGAGCTGCGTCGCCACCGAGTCGCGCAGGCCGAGCGCCTCGGTCACTTCGATCAGCCGTTCCGGCGATGCGGTACCACCGGCGATCTTGCGCGCCGGGTCGCCAGGCGCGATGTTGGGTATCAACGTGACGATAACCAGCAGAAATGCCAGCGTGACGATGGCGAGCACGAGTCGCCTGAGAATGAATCTGAGCACGTTGTCCTTCTTCGACGGTTGTTCGAATTGTCTCTGTAACGACGAGGGGCGCAGCGGTCGAACCGCTACGCCCCGTCATCACAATGTTCCGGCGTATGCCGGAGCGGGGTGTTCGGTCAGCTCTTCGTCACCTTCTGCATCTGCAGGTGGCCGAGGGCTGTGGTCTCGAAGCCGTCGATGGCGCTGCTCGTGGCCGAGAGGTAGTTGAAGAAGAACGGGTAGCACGCCGGTGCGTCGTCGTGCAGCAGACGCTGGATGTTGCCCACGGCGGCCTTCTGGCCGTCGACGTCAGTGGCGCTCTGGTAGTCGCTGAAGAAGCCATCGAACTCGGTCGAGTTGTAGTTCGACGAGTTCCAGTCACCGTCGGTCGCAAGTGCACGACCGAAGAAGATGTCCGGGGTCGGACGGTGTCCGTAATCGACGATGCCGATCTGAGCAGAGGCGCCACACGGGATGCCGGGACCGGAGGTCTCGGGCTGCGTGCCGTAGCTCGCACCGGTGCACCAGTACTCGCCGTAGAAGTCCGAGTTCGGGGTGACGCTCACCGGCGTCGTGATGCCGACCTCGGCGAGGTTCTGCTGGACGATTGCGGCGATTGCCGGAATCTCACCGAGATCGCCGACCTGCAACGGAATTTCGATGCCGTCTGCGTAGCCAGCATCGGAGAGCAGCTGCTTGGCCATCTCCGGATCGTACGGACGCTGTTCCTGGCTGTCGTCGAAGAACGGCAGGGTCGGGAAGACGGGGTGATCGTTGCCGATCTGGGCCTGGCCCTCGTACACGGTGTTGACGAGCTGCTCGCGGTTGATTGCGTAGCAGACGGCCTGACGGACGCGCGGGTCGGTGAACGGACCGCCGTCGGGCAGCTGCGTGTTGAACCAGATCTGGCGGTGGTTGGCCGACGGCGGGGTCAGCACCTTGACGTCAGAATCTTCGAGCAGCGTTGCGCCGTCGGAGATCGAGAAGTCCTGGATGATGTCGATTTCGCCGGCGGCGAAGGCTGCGACCTTGGTGCCGCCACTCTCGAAGCCCTGCAGGGTGACGCTGTCGAGCTTGACGGCGCCGCCCCACCAGTTCGGGTTCGGCACGAACTTGACGCGGAATGCCGACGGGTCGAAGCTTTCGAACATCCAGGCGCCTGTGCCGGTCGGGCGGTCGTTCAGCGTGGTGCCGCTGGCGTAGTCGACCGGGGTGATCAGCGACTGCGGGTTGAACAGCGACAGCAGGACCGGCAGGTTGCCGTTCGGCGAGTCGAGGGTGATGACCAGGGTCTGGTCATCAGCGGCGACTGCGCCGCCCTCGCTGACAACACCGGCGAGACCGGCGCCAACGGCGACCATGCGCTCGATGGTGGCGACGGCATCAGCTGCGGTGAGCGGCGCGCCGCCCTCCTGCCAGGTGACACCCTCGCGGAGCGTGAAGGTCCACTCGCTGGCGTCGTCGTTGGGCGACCACTCGGTGGCGAGTGCAGTGGCGGCGATGTTGCCGTCGTCGCCGAGGCCCACGAGGTACTCGAAGGTCTGCGACAGGACGGCGTACGTGCCGAGGTCGAGCATGTTGACCGGGTCGAGGCCGGAGTTGGCGTCACCGGTCTGGATACCAGCGACGATGTCACCACCGGCGGCTGCGGGTGGTGTCGTCTCGCCAGGCTCTTCGGCTGCGGTGCTGCCCTCGGTCTCCCCTCCGACGGTGTCACCTCCACCAGACGGCTCTGCTTCATCGCTGCCACCACAGGCGGCGATGATGCCGCCCATGACCGGCATCGACAGGCCGATCATCGTGCCGCGCTTGACGAAGTTGCGGCGGCTCACCTTGCCTTGTGCGTATGACTCGATGAGGTCGAGTTCGATCGGTCCGACCGAGCTCCGTGCTGCGTCCAAACGTTTGAAATCCATGTAGTTTTCCCCTTTGGGATGTGAGTTCACGCCGCGGGAACAGATGTCCCCCGACACATCGACCATAACGAACCTCACGCGCCTCGACAAACCATGCTCCGGTTTGATCGAGTGCGAGGCTCGTCGACGGCCGATCGCGATTCCGCAATGTAGCACCGTTCCGCATCGTGGAATGACCTCCGTCACACCAGGTGGGTGGCCGACTTGGCCGCAGCCATCGGAAAGGCATCGAAAAGTCCCTCAGGGAGTCCGCTCAGTCGGGGCCGGCGCAATCAGCGGGCGTCGCTGATGATCTGCGACGAACGCAACGAGCGCGCCCGGTCTTCGGGCGACTCCAAGACCGCAGCGAAGACGAGTTCGAGGCCGAGATTCGACGATTCGCGATATTCCTGCCAGTCGATTGCACCGACCGCCCACTTCTCGGTGCGATTCATTCGCGTGTTGAAAATGTGCCGAGCGAGCCGTGCCGTGTCGCACCCGGGCACCAACAGTTCTTCGGCGGCAGCCCGTGCGAGGTCGTGCTCGATGATCTGGACGAAACGGTCACCGACTGCACCCATCCCGTCTGCACCCGGACCCGATTCGATTGTGGCGAAGATCGGGCGCCAGACATCGACCGCTGCGGAGAGCGTCCGGTCGAAGGCCTCGAACAGGGCCCGTGTGGTGTCGATCGGAGCACGAGTGGGTTGGTCGTCGATATCGCCTTCGAGTTGATCGAGACCGTTGGACACGAAGGCAATGAGCACGCCACCACGATCACCGAACTGGTTGTACAGCGTGGCGACGGCCACGCCGGCTCGCGCCGCAAGTTTGCGCATCGTGAGTCCGTCGACGCCGTCGACCGCGATGATCTCGCCGGCCGCCGCGAGCACGTCGCCACGAGTTCGTTCCTGACGGCGATCCCATCCGGAGCGGTTCGGGCCAACGACAGCCGAGTGATCGGCGCCGGTCATGGTGCCGCTGGATCCGTTTGCTCCCATGCGCTGACGAGCTTACGCGAGTCGACACCACCCTCAGTCGTTTGCGTGTCGGCCGTTCACAAACGGGGACCGAGCGGACGGCTCACCCGTGCGCTTAGTCCGCCAGTAGAGCGAGTTCTTCGTCGAGGTACTCGGTCTTGCACTTGCTGCGCTGCAGCTTGCCGCTACTCGTCTTGGGCAGCGTGCCGGGCTGAACGAGCATGATGTCACGCGGCGGTAGTCCACTCACCTCGAGCGCACGCTGGTGGATCCGATTACGAATGTCAGCCAGGTGTCCGGAGCTGTCGGTCGGCCGGGCTTCGGCCACGACGACCACGCTCTCCTTGCCCTTGTAACCATCCATCCCGAAGGCAATGACGTTGCCGGCGCGGACACCGTCGAGCGGCCCGACAGCGCGCTCGATGTCTTCGGGGAACACGTTGCGACCACCGACGATGATCACGTCCTTGATTCGGCCGCACATCACCAGCTCACCGTCGAGGAGGTAGGCGAGATCACCTGTGCGCAGCCATCCGTCGCGGAAGAGCGCAGCGGTTGCGTCGGGGCGCTTGTAGTAGCCAGATGTCACCGAGGTGCCCCGCAGGAGCAGCTCGCCGACGTGACGTTCGGGGAGCTTGTCGAAGGTGTCGGGATCGACCACTTTCATCTCCAGGCCAGGCACGGCCGGGCCGAGCAGAGCCAGTCGGCGGGCAGTCACTGCGAACTCATCGGGGTCGGTCACTTCGATCGGCTTGGCCACGCGTTCGGTCTCGAGAACGACACGGTCGACGGTGTCGGTCCGCAACCCGCGGTTTCGCTGCGGGAACGTCCCGGCAATTGCCACTTCCGCCATCCCGAATGCCGGGAACACTCCCCCTGGCGTGAAGCCAAAACGTGAGGCTTCGTCGACGAACGCGTCGACGGCCTTGGGGTCGACCGGTTCGGCGCCCGTCAGGGCAAGGGTGAGTGGTGAGAGGTCGAGGGCGTTCATCCGCTTCAACGCTCGGGTGGCCAGCACCCAGGAGAAGTTGGGTCCGGCGGTCGCTGTGCACCCGTAGTCGCTGATCCATTGCATCCAGTTCCCCGGGCGCGCCAGAAAGTCCTGCGGTGCAGCCTGGATCAGGTCGACGCCCTTGGTCATCGGGATTCCAAGACATCCGACGAGTCCCATGTCGTGATAAAGCGGCAACCACGACATCAGTGTTTCGTCAGCCCCGATCTCCCCGGCAACGCACGCAGCGTCGATGTTCGCCGACAGCACCCGGTCCGGGATCATCACGCCTTTCGGTTCGCTCGTCGAACCGCTCGTGTACTGCAGGATGACAAGCCGTTCGGGATCGTGGTCCGGCAGTTCGAGACGCTCGCCGCTCGGCACGTTCGGCGCTCCCGGAACGATCGCCTTCATCGCTTCGATCGGCGGGTCGCCCTCGACAGCGGCGTAGAAGTCAGCGAGCTGATCGTCGATCAGCACCAGCTTCGCATCGCCGTGGCGGATCCGGCCTCGCGTGCTGTCGATGAACGCCTCGAGCGACCCCATCCGCATCGGCAGCGGTAGCACCATCGAGGCAACACCGGCAAGCCAGCAGCCGCGCACGATGGTGATCAGTTCGCGGCTGGTGGGACCGAGCACCGCGACGTGGTCGCCTGGAAGCAGACCCTTGGCTTGGAGCGCAGCGCCGACGGCTCGGGCATCGTCGTGGATCTGACGCCAGCTGACCACGGCCGGCCGACCCTCGGCGTCGACGTCACCGCTGAGCACCGAGGCGCCAACGAACCGGACGCCGGTGCCGAGGTCGGCGGCATGTTCGAGGCGAGCGATGGTGGAATCGGGTGGGCCTGGGTTCATCGCTTGTGACGGTAGCCCTCAACCGCCACGTCGGGCGAGAACCCTGCGCCGAACGACCGTCGGCGAAGGCCGCCCGGGGCTTCTCGACCGGCCCGAGCCGCCGCCCAACGCCGCACCGCAACCTACTGACTGCCATCCAGACGGCCGGGCAGGTGGTGTGTCGAACCGCCCCGCACCTTGACCTCTTTGGGCTGGCACTGATGGCAGCCGTACTCGAGGTGGATGCCCTGGATCGACATCTGGGTGCCGCGTGACTTCTCGAGGATCACCTGCGGGAGGTGGTAGAGGTCGTCGCCGCCACAGGTCGCGCACTTCGGCCGCGGGTCACGCGTCCAGCTGATCTTGCACGCCTCGCACGTGAGCTGCAGCGTGCCGTCACCGACGGGCGCGCCCCGCAGATCGTCGTCGGAGTCGCACGACGGGCAGACGATCAACGACATGTCTGAAGTGTAGGAGCAGCACCTTGCCCCATCTGGCCCATCTGGCCCTCCTGACTCGGCGCCTCAGTGGCTCAGTGGCTCAGTGGCTCAGTGGCTCAAGGGCTCAAGGGCTCAAGGGCTCAAGGGCTCAGTGGCTCAGTGGCTCAGGGGGCTCAGTGGCTCAGGGGGCTCAGGGGGCTCAGTTGCCGAATGCCTCCGAGAGCTGAGTGATGCTGCTGGGCGGCAGCGACGAGTAGAGCAACTCGGCACCTTCGAAGCGCTTTGCCTCAGCAGCGAGCTCGCGGACGTGCACGTGCTCGGCGAGGATGACGACGGCGGTCGTGCCTTCGTGGACTGCCTGCTTGAACCAGTCGACCCACTCGTCGGGAATACCCAGGTCGATCACCTTGGCCGTGACCGCTCCGACACCAGCACCGACACCGAGCCCGGCGAGCCAGCCGATCGGACCACCGACGACGAGCCCGAGCAGCCCGGTCCACATCGCTCCCGACGCTGCTGCGCGGCCCGGCGTCGGATCGATGGTTTCGGTGACGCTCACCTTGCCATCGTCGTTCTTCGCGACCACAACCGCGTCCTTCAATCCGAGTTTGCCGGCGTTGCGCAGTCCCGACATGGCGAGGAGGTACTCCTGAGCGCGCGTCGAGGTGTCGAATGCAACGCCAATGATCACCGGCGCACCGGGATCGAAGTCGACGGCGGCACCGGCGCGAAAAGACGGGTCGGGCGGGTCGAAATCGGTCATGACCGCAGTCTTCCCGATTCGGCGCAGGCCACACCATCAGGACTTCACCGTCAGGACCTCACCGTCACGACTTCACCATCAGGACCACACCATCAGAACCTCACCGTGCGCTCGAGCCGATCGGCCGCTGACCGGTGGTGCGCTGAGTCGTTGCCCGTTGCGGCGCAGACGCCAAGATGGGTCATGCCCCAGTTCCGCACAGTCCCTCATCCCAGTGGCCCGAGTGCCGGGGAGGACATTGTTCTCGGCCACAGCGACTTCTGGCTGAAGTCGCTCGACGAGCGCAACACCGCGTTTGCTGAGCTGCGACACGAGAACGTGCATGGCGCCGGCATGTGCTTCCACGAGGAACTGTCGGTCATCGAAGGCGGCATCAGCGGGCCCGGGTTCTGGTCGGCGGTGGGCTACGACGACATCCGCCAGATCAACCGGACGCCGCACGCCTTCTCCTCAGCAGGCGGCATCACGCTCGGCGAACAGCCGCCCGAGACGCTGGAGTTCTTCGGCTCGATGATCGTCCTGGACGATCCGCGCCACGCCAAGATGCGGATGCTTGTCCAGAAGGGATTCACCCCGAAGACGGTGGCCCGTATCGAAGAGTCGGTCAGAGAGCGGGCTCGCGACTTGGTGTCGAAAGCCAGAGAGATGGGTGAGTGTGACTTCGTCGAGCAGTTCGCCGCCCCACTCCCCCTCGGCGTGATCTGCGACATGCTCGGCGTGCCATCGGAGGACGAGCAGCAGATATTCGACTGGACCAATCAAATCCTCGGTGCCGGTGACCCCGACTTCACGATGGACCTGCACGAGCTGATCCTCAGCGCGGCTGGCATGTTCGAATACGCCCAGGCACTCGGCGAGGACCGCTTGAAGAGCCCGACTGACGACATCGCATCGATCCTCATGCACGCCGAGGTCGACGGCGAACGGCTGACCGCTGCCGAGTTCGGCTCGTTCTTCATCCTGCTGGCCGTCGCCGGCAACGAGACCACGCGCAACGCCATCTCGTGGGGCATGCACCAGCTCCATCACCACCCCGATCAGAAACAGGAGCTCATCGCGAACTACCCCACGATGGCTGGCCCGGCCGCTGAGGAGATCGTCCGATGGTCCTCGCCTGTGATCCACATGCGGCGCACGGCGAACTTCGATGTGCAGGTCGGCAACACGATGATCCGAGAAGGCGAGAAGGTGGTGATGTGGTACTGGTCGGGCAACCGCGACGAGCAAGTCTTCCCCAACGGCCACGCCTTCGACATCCGCCGGTCGAACAGCAAGGAGCAGGAGGGGTACGGCGCCGGCGGGCCGCACTTCTGCCTCGGCGCCAACCTGGCCCGCCGCGAAGTACAGGTGATGTTCGACGAGATCTTCACCCAGATCCCCGACATCGCCATCACCGGCGAACCCGACCGCCTGGTCAGCGGCTTCATCAACGGCATCAAGCGCATGCCCTGTCGCCCCAACGGCTGACGGGTGACCGCGAACGCAGCCAGTCGCAGGCCTGACTCAGCTCGTAGGATCGGCGCCGTATGAGCGAGACCGACAGCACGTCCGACACACCCGATACTCCGGCGCATCGGTACACCTCCGCGCTCGCACAGGACATCGAGGTGGGCTGGCAGGACTTCTGGAACGAGCACGGCACGTTCCACACCCCCAACCCCGTCGGTGCGCTCGCCGAGCCCGATCGCACCGAGCCCCTCGGCGACAAGGTGTTCGTCCAGGACATGTTCCCGTATCCCTCCGGCGTGGGCTTGCATGTCGGCCACCCGCTCGGGTTCATCGGCACCGACGTCTACTCCCGTTACAAGCGCATGACCGGCCACAACGTGTTGTACACGATGGGCTTCGACGCATTCGGCCTGCCCGCCGAGCAGTACGCCGTCCAGACCGGTCAGCACCCGGCGATCACGACGAACGAAAACATCGCCAATATGCGCCGCCAATTGCGCCGCCTCGGCCTCAGCCACGACACACGCCGTTCGATCTCGACGACCGACCCGGACTACTACCGCTGGACCCAGTGGATCTTCAGCCAGGTCTTCAACGCCTGGTACGACGACGACGAAGACCGCGCTCGACCGATCGGCGAACTGATCGCTGAGTTCGAATCGACCGAACGCAGCACTCCCGACGGCATACCGTGGGCCGACCTCTCCCCCGCCGATCGCAACTCGATCATCGATGATCACCGACTGGCCTACGTATCCGAGGCGCCGGTCAATTGGTGCCCGGGTCTGGGCACCGTCGTCGCCAACGAAGAGGTCACCGCCGACGGCCGATCGGACCGAGGCAACTTCCCGGTGTTCAAGCGCAGCATGCGTCAGTGGATGATGCGGATCACCAAATACTCCGAGCGCCTGATCGACGACCTCGAACTGCTCGACTGGACCGACGCGATCAAGGCGATGCAGCGCAACTGGATCGGCCGCAGCGAGGGTGCGAAGGTCGACTTCGCATCTGATGCCGGACCGATCACCGTCTTCACCACGCGACCCGACACGCTGTTCGGCGCCTCGTTCATGGTCCTCTCCCCCGAGCACCCATACGTCGACCAATTGGCCGAGTCATCAGGAAATGCCGGGATCACCGACGAGATCGCGGCCTACCGGACGCAGGCCGAGGGCAAGAAGGACTTCGAGCTGCAAGACGACACTCGCGACAAGACCGGCGTGTTCACCGGCGCGTACGCGACCAACCCGGTCAACGGTGAGCAACTGCCGATCTGGATTGCCGACTACGTCCTGATGGGTTACGGCACCGGCGCGATCATGGCCGTGCCATGTGGCGACACCCGTGACTTCGAGTTCGCCCGCAAGTTCGACCTGGCGATCCCTGCCATTCAGGAGCCGCCAGCGGCGTGGTTCGAGGAGCGCAAGCTGCCCGTCACGCTCGACACGCGCCAGTGGCACGAAGCCTTCGTCGGCGACGCTCCGTACGTGAACAGCTCGAATGGTGAGCTGCAACTCGACGGCCTCGTCAACAAGACCGAGGGCATTGCGGTGATGAACGGCTGGTTGGAGCGAACCGGTGCCGGCGAGGCGACCGTCAACTACAAACTGCGCGACTGGCTGTTCAGCCGCCAGCGTTACTGGGGCGAGCCGTTCCCGATCGTCTACGACGCCGACGGCAACCCGCACACCGTGCCTGACGAACTGCTGCCGGTCGAACTGCCCGAGACCGATCAGTTCGCGCCGCGCACGTTCGAGCCCGACGACGCGATGTCGAACCCGGAGAGCCCGCTCGACCGCTTGCAGGACTGGGTGAACGTCGAACTCGATCTGGGTACCGGTGACGGTGTGCAGACCTACCGGCGCGACACGAACGTCATGCCGCAGTGGGCTGGGTCGTGCTGGTACCAGATGCGCTACATCGACCCGCAGAACGATGACCGGTTCTGTGCTGTCGAGAACGAGGAGTACTGGATGGGCCCGCGTACCGACGTGCGGCCCGATCATCCCGGTGGCATCGACCTCTACGTCGGCGGCGTGGAACACGCCGTGCTGCACCTGCTGTACGCCCGCTTCTGGCAGAAGGTGCTGTTCGACCTCGGCCACGTCAGCGCGGTCGAGCCGTACGCCCGTCTGTTCAACCAGGGCTACATCCAGGCGTATGCGTTCAAGGACGAGCGTGAGATCTACGTCGAAGCCAGCGAGGTCGAGGGAAACACCGACGACGGCTGGACCCACGACGGTGAGCCGGTAAAGCGTGAATACGGCAAGATGGGCAAGAGCCTCAAGAACGCCGTGTCGCCCGACGAGATGTACGAGGCCTACGGCGCCGACACCCTGCGGCTCTACGAGATGACCGGCGGCCCACTCGACTCGTCACGCCCGTGGGAGACGCGCGACGTGGTCGGCATGTACCGCTTCCTGCAGCGGCTCTGGCGCAACATGGTCGACGAGACCACCGGCGAGTGCACGGTCGTCGACACCCCCGCCGACGACGACACGCGCAAGCTGCTGCACCGCACGATCGACTTCGTCCGCACCGAGATGGACGAGCTCCACTTCAACACGGCCATCGCCAAACTGATCGAGCTGAACAATGCCGTCACCAAGCTCGATGTCACGCCGCGCGAGGTGGCCGAGCCGGTGGTCGTGATGCTTGCCCCGCTGGTGCCCCACATCGCCGAGGAGCTGTGGCGCAAACTCGGGCATCAGGCTCAGGACGGCAGCGAAGCGGGCGACACCATCACCTACGTCGACTTCCCGACGGCGGACGAATCGATGCTGGTCGACGACACGGTCGAGTTGCCGATTCAGATCAACGGCAAGGTCCGCAGCCGCGTGAGCGTCGCGGCCGATGCCGACAAGGCCACCATCGAAGCTGCCGCACTCGCTGACCCCAAGGTCTTCGAGGCGCTGGCCGGCGGCGAGCCCAAGAAGCTGATCGTGGTTCCCGGTCGCATGATCAACCTCGTCATCTGACGGCACACATCACCAAGTCCTGCGAGCGACTTCAGTCGTCGATGGGCTTCATCGACTTCGGACCGATGCCTCCACTGGGCCGATGCGTCGGCGTCTTCGACTGCTGCGGGTGCGCTTCGCTCGATGCTGGCTTCCTGGCGGCACGCTTCTTCGGAGCGGATTGCTTGCCGGGGACGATGGAGGTCGCGGCTTCTCGGCGTCGGGCAACTTCCTTGGCTGCGTCGGCGATCTTCTTGGCCGCCCGCTTCTGATGAGCTGCCCGCTTCGCCGTCCGATGGCGCACTGTTGCCTTCTCGGCTGCAGCCTGCTTCTTCTTCTCGGCGAGCACCTGCGCTGCAGCCGACCCCCAGACACCATCGCTCGACTTGCTGGCACCGGACTTGCTGGCTGTTCGCTTCTTCAGCCCTGATCTCCGACGTGGCGTCGGGCTCTCCGACACGAACGACTGCAGCGTCGAACCACTAGCTCCCAACTTGGTGCCGACGTCGGCCATGTCGATGCCGGCATCAGCCAACTGGGCGCCGAGCTCCCGAAACCGGATGGCGACTCCTCCGAGGTCGTCAGCTACGTCGATGAGACGATGGGCGCCGTCATCAAGTCGATTCGGCAGCTTGATGAACGCAAGCCCCTCGCCGAGTTCGCCGACCATGGTCGTCACCTCGAAGAGCTGCTGCTGGCAGCGTTCGAGGAGGTCGGCAGCCTGCTCGGTGAGCTCTTTCGGGCCGCCCCCTTGCTCACCGAGGAGCAGCGCGCTCGCCCGCGCTGCGCCGACACCGGCAGCCTCGAGCCCCTGACCTGCTTGTCCGATGAGCGTCGGCAAGCGCCCAACGACGTCGTCGAGCTTGTCCTTGTTGTCGCCGACGAACTTGACGACACCCATGATCTCGTCGCGGTTGTCCCAGACCAGATCGACGACTTTGAGGATCTTCTTGCGATCGCCCCACAGGTCGTCGACGAGGTCGGCCATCTGCTTGACCTGCTTGCCGCCGAGCCGATCGGTGATGTCAGTGATTCCCATACGGGGAAATCTAGATCGAGCTCAGATTCTCGATGCGACGACGAAGACAGTTTGCCGAGAGACGCGCCCGCGCACAGAACCTCGAAAAAGCAAAGAACCCCAAAAAGCAAAGATCCCCGAAATAGCAAAGAACCCCAAAAAGCAAAGAACCCCAAGGCGTGGACCGAGGGGTTCTTCGTGGAGCTTAGGGGAATTGAACCCCTGACCTCTTGCATGCCATGCAAGCGCTCTACCAACTGAGCTAAAGCCCCGTATTGCTACGGGCGATGACGATAGCGCCACCCACGATGGGTTCAAACGAGCCTGCACAATCGACAGGTCGACGCGACGGATCGATCACTCGGTGACTGCTGGAGCTCCCCACTCGACCTTCGGGACGTCGAGGTACAGACGCTCGATCTCGTAGAACTCGCGCTGCTCCTCGTGGAAGACGTGGACGATCACATCGCCGTAGTCGATCAGAATCCACTGCGGCTGATCGCGTCCTTCGTGACGCACGGGCGCTCGGCCGAGATCGCGTTTGGCAGCCCCTTCGATCTCGTCGGCAACCGTGCGAACCAGACGCGGGTTCGACGCACTGCACACGACGAAATACCCGGCGATCGAGAGCACTTCGCCGACTTCGAGAATGACGATGTCGGTCGCCTTCTTGGCGTCTGCGGTCCGCGCAGCGAGCAACGCCAACAGCACATCGGAATCGTCGTGATCGGGTGCCGAATCGGCGGGGTTCTGGTCAGCCATCGGCGTCGACGGTAGCGGCACCATCGCCGGTCGGCTCGCCGTCGTCTTCCGCTGCTGAGTCGGCGCCCGCAGCCGGCACGGTGGTTCCTGCTGCCTCGATCTCGAAGTAGCCGGTACCGAGCGTCACCACCACGTCGATTCCGTCGATCAGTTCTTCTGCGACGGCCACGTCGACCTTGCCGAACACCTGCGGGCCGAGCTCTTCCATCGTCTCGACGTAGTCGGGGTCTGCAACCTCGATGCGAGTCACCTCCGGCGCCCCATCGGGATCCTGCGTGGCGTCGATCGAGCCGACGTTCGCCTCGAGGAAGAGCAGCAGCCCGATCAGGTTGACGCCCAGGTTGCGTCTCGACGTCAAATCGGAGTCGGAGGCATCGAGCTGGGCATCGTTGATCGGGATCACGATGCGGAACACTGGGCCGGGGTTGGGTGCCGACACCCGAGCGGGCGATGCCTGAGCAAAGACGAGCACCGAGTCGCGTCGATCGATCACGACCGACTTCCCCGTCAACGAGTCGCTGCCGGGCCGCAGTTCGTCGACGGCGAGGTCGCGGACCTGCACCGGCCCACTCCAGAAGCGGACGAAGAACTCGTCGATCGTGGACGATGGCGCCGGACGGCCCACTTCGTCGACCGGCACGGTCACGTCGTCAGCAGCCGCAGGCGTGCTCCCAGCGACACCGGACCACACGGCGACGTCGATCGAGTGCTGTGCCCGCTCAAGGGCCTCGAGTTCGACTGCGGCGAGTGTCTGCACGACCAGCGGTGCGTCGAGGCGACTCGTTCCCGCAGTGATGACGAGGCGGTCGCCGACGGCATCGGAATCGACGACATCGATCGGAAGCTGAATGTCGACGGGCAGCGTTGCACCGAGCAGTTCCGTCAGCCGATCACCGCCCACGATCTCCCCGAACTGCAACGTGATCGCAAGTGTTGCTTCGACCTGCTCGAAGAACAGTTGCGGATCATCGGTGTCGATCACCTCGGTCAGCGGCAACAGCGACTCGCCGAGCCCGACGTTGACGTCGGCTGCCACGGGCACCGTCACGATGGTGCCTCCCTGTCCCGACGGCAACATCGTCGCGACGATCAGCGACGTCAGAGTGCCCTGGTCGTCGACGACAGCCAGTGCCGCGTTGTCGGTCGACGGCAAGGTCACCACCGGTCGATCGTCGGCCTGCACCACTTCTCCGGCAGTCGAGTTCGCGATCGTGTTCGCACCGATGATCGTGAGCCCCCCGCCGACGAGCAACAGAGTCAGGCCGATGGCAGCGCCGACGACCGTTCGGCGGCGGCGGCGTGTTGGGCGCGCTGTCATGTCTGCGTTCCACCGGACTGGATCACGGATCGGGGTTCCCCGGACCGGCTGTCGAACGCAGCATCGCGTTCGTCGCCGGCATCGCTGTACAAGCCCCGCTCATGGATCACGTCGAGCACGGGCTCGGTGACGAGGTAATCGAGCGGACGGCCGTCTCTGAAGCGGCGACGGAGATCGGTGCTCGACACTTCGAGGTGCGGGACTTCGACGCGGATCCAGTCGATGTCACCCGACAACTCGACGGGGTCCCCCGGACGATCGACCACCACGAGGCGTGACAGAGCGACGACTTCGTCGTGACGAGTCCAGCTCAGCAGCCCTGCCGCAGCATCGTCGCCCACGATCGTGAAGAACTGAGCGCCCGGTTGTTCGGATGCCAAGGCTTGCAACGTGTCAGCGGTGTAGCTGTGGCCGCCGCGGTCGATCTCGGTGCGACCCGGCACGAGCTGAGCAACATCGTCGACTGCGGCTTCGACCATCGCGAGACGGTCCTCTGCAGGAGTGATCAGTCGGCTGCCCTCCTTCTGCCAGGGCACGTTTGCCACCATCATCATCACGAGGTCGAGGCCGAGCGCATGCCGCACGTTGACCGCCGTCACGAGGTGACCAACATGAGGCGGGTCGAAAGTTCCCCCGAACAGACCAATGCGCAACGCAGCGTCACCCGTTCTGCTCGGCACTTCGAATTCGGACACGGGGCCCAATCGTAGAAGGCTGTGGCACCGACGAGACGCCTTTACGTCAACCGGCATCGCTGCGACGGCCACCCGCTCGGCACCGGCTCGGCGCCGGCTCGTGGCCGAGACATTCGACACACGGGCAATCCACTGAGAGCCGGGCTTGACACGTCTGTTACTGTGAATCGTCCCCCCATATACCCCCCGTTTCCATGTTTGGGTCGGGTTTCTTTCGGAAACCTTCCTCGACGACGACAGTCGTACCGATCGCTTCGTGCAGCAAACTCCTGTTTGCCGTGCGATGTCCCTGATCAGGCCGACGATACGACGTGTGTCACCCGACACGACTCGAACCGGAATCACCCACGAAAACGAATGGTTGTACGAAACATGAATGACTCGATTGGTCTCTACCTCAACGACATCGGCAAGGTGCCACTGCTCACCGCCGAAGACGAGCGTGAGCTTTCCCGCGTGATCGAAACCGGGCGCGAAGCAGCCGAGCAGCTCGAAGCTGGCAAGAAGGGCGTCGCTCTCAAGCGCCAGGTCCGTGAAGCCGCCAAGGCCAAGGACCGGTTCATCCGCTCCAACCTGCGTCTCGTCGTCTCGATCGCCCGCCGCTACCCGCTGCCCCAGGGCATGGACCTGCTCGACCTCATCCAAGAGGGCAACCTCGGCCTGGAGCACGCCGTTGACAAGTTCGACTGGCGTCGTGGGTTCAAGTTCTCCACCTACGCCACGTTCTGGATCCGCCAGGCCATCGGCCGTGCACTCGACCAGAAGGCCAGCCTCATCCGTATCCCGGGTGACCGCTCCGCCAGCCTTCGTGCTGCGCTGCGCCAAGCGTCAGGTGACGGCGAGACCCTCGATCAGACCAACGCCGAACTGCACCGCCTCACCACGCCGGTCAGCCTCGACAAGACCGTCGGCGACGACGGCGATGCCACCCTCGGGGATCTGATGGCCAATGGTGACGGCACTCCCGAAGACCACGTGATGACGCTGGTCGACAGCGAGCTGCTCGACGAGCTGCTGCACACCCTCGATGCTCGAGCCCGCTTCGCCGTCGAAGCCCGTTTCGGCCTCGTCGACGGCGAGCGCAAGAGCTTCCGCGAAGTCGGTGAGCAGCTCGGCGTCACCGCCGAAGCCGCACGCCGCCTAGTCAGCCGCGCAGTCGCTGGCCTCCGCGACGACGCCGAACGCATCCTCGCCGTCTGATTTCGCCCCTGGCGGCGTTCCTCGAACTCCTCGGTGCCGACAGGCACCTTCGTCCTCGAGCGCCTTGCCAGCAACAAAGTCAGCTCGCCGAGGCAAACTCGGAGCAGAGCAGCTGAGAACTGAGAACTGAGAACTGAGAACTGCGGCCGGATCGTCCCGGTCGCAGTTCTTCGTTTTCAGGTCCCCTCGGCGGGTTGCCAGAGTTCGAAGCGGTTGCCGTCGCAGTCGACGGCCCATCCGAACCGGCCTCTGACATCGTGCTCCTCGGACGGAGCTCACAACCCATCCGCGTCTGCGCAGGCGCCGTCGATAGCCTGAGCGGATGGAAGCTCGGGGATCATGGACACCACAGTCGTGGCAAGACCGCCAGGTCAAGCAGCAACCGACCTGGCCGGACACCGGTGCTCTCGAAGCATCACTCAAGCAGATTTCCACCCTGCCACCGCTCGTCTTCGCCGGTGAGGCTCGCTCGCTGCAGACCGAACTCGGTCGTGTGGCCTCTGGCAATGCGTTCCTCCTGCAAGCAGGCGACTGCGCCGAGAGCTTCGAGGAGTTCAGCGCCGACAACATCCGCGAGAAACTCCGCGTCATCTTGCAGATGGCGATCATCCTCACCTACTCGGTCGGCGTACCGATCGTGAAGGTCGGCCGGATGGCCGGCCAGTTCGCCAAGCCCCGCTCGTCGGACTTCGAAACGGTCGGCGACATCGAGATCCCGTCCTTCCGTGGGCACATCGTCAATGACGCCACTGCAAGCGAAGCGGCACGCACACCGAATCCCGAGCGCCTCGTGCAGGCCTACCACCAGTCGGCTTCCACGCTCAATCTGCTGCGAGCCTTCACCAAGGGCGGTTTTGCCGACCTCAGTCACGTCCACTCGTGGACTCAGGAGTTCGTGGCGTCGAGCCCCGAAGGCCAGCGTTACCAGAAACTCGCCGCCGAGATCGAGCGTGCTCTGTCGTTCATGCGGGCCTGCGGTATCGAGACCGAGGCGAACTCCAGCCTCAGCGAAGTCGACGTCTACACCTCTCACGAGGCACTGATCGTCGGCTACGAGGAGGCGCTCACTCGTCGCGACTCGATCACCGGCGACTGGTACGACTGCTCGGCACACATGCTGTGGATCGGCGAGCGGACCCGCGATCTCGACGGCGCCCACGTCGAGTTCCTGCGCGGGGTCGGCAACCCCATTGGCTGCAAGGTCGGGCCGACCATGTCCGCCGAGGAGCTGCTCGAACTCTGCGAGATCCTCAACCCCTCCCGCATCCCCGGTCGCCTCACGCTCATCACTCGGATGGGTGCCGACAAGATCGAAGACGGCTTGCGGCCACTCCTTCGTGCCGTTGCCGACGCCGGCCACCCCGTCGTCTGGGCCTGCGATCCAATGCACGGCAACACCTTCACGGCTCCGAGCGGCCGCAAGACGCGCCACTTCGACGACATCGTCCGCGAGATCAGTGGTTTCGTGCGGGCCCACCGCGCCGAAGGCACCTGGCCCGGCGGCATTCACGTCGAACTCACCGGAGAGAACGTCACCGAGTGCCTCGGCGGCGGCGACGAACTCGTCGACTCAGACCTCGACAGCCGTTACGAAACGGTCTGCGACCCCCGCCTCAATGCACGCCAAGGTGTCGACCTGGCGTTCCGGGTCGCCGAACTCATCCAAGACTTCACCTGAGCGGATCGGGTTTCGCTCGGTGAACGCACTCGACCGCTGCTCGTCCTGGCCAGTCGAGCGCGTCGCTGCCGCCGTCATCGTGCACAGCAATGGCCATGACCGCTCAAGCCGCGTGGTCGCGTCTCACGGCGACACCGAGGGAGTCTTCCGGCTCGCCTCGTTGGCCAAGCCGATCAGTTCGTGGGCAATCCTTGTCGCTGTCGAAGAAGGCATCGTCGACCTCGACACCTCTCTTCCTGATGAGTTCGCAGGCCAGGCGAACGTCATCCTGCGCCACCTGCTCAGCCACGCCGGCGGCTACCCCTTCAACGGCACCACACCGATCTCACGGCCCGAGCGGACCCGCACCTACTCCAACGGCGGAATCGAACTCGCCGCTCAGCTCGTCGAGAACGCCAGCGAGATGGACTTCGCCGAATACCTCGACCTCGCCGTGTTCGCTCCGCTCGCCATGTCCGCCAGCTCGCTGCGCGGCTCACCGGCGCACCGGGTCGCGAGCAGTGTCGACGATCTCGTCCGATTTCTCACCGAGGTGTGGGCTCCGACGTTGATCAGCACGCCGACCGCACGAGCAGCCGTCAGCATCCAGTTCCCAACGCTCGGCGGTATGGTTCCGGGCGTGGGTCGCTATGACGAGTGCCCGTGGGGGCTGGGGTTCGAGATTCGCGGTGGCAAGTCGCCGCATTGGACTGGCACGCGCAATGGGCCCGACACCTACGGCCACTTCGGTGGCGCCGGCACCCTGATGTGGACCGACCCCAGCGCAGCGTTGTCGCTGATCGCGCTGACGGACCGACCCTTCGATGAATGGGCGGACGATGCGCTCCGGTTCTGGCCGGAACTGTCTGACGCCGTACTCGAGCAATTCAGCGAGTCGTCTTCACCCGGCGAGCCAGCAGGGCCATCGAGGTCATCGGAGTCGCGGAGCTAGCGATGACCCGTTTCCACCACGGTGATCGAATTCGCTACGCCAGTACCGACGACGATGGCTTCCCAGTGGTGCGGTATGGCTTCATCGGCGGAGTGACCGGCGATCACGGTCCGGTGGTGGTCATGCTCGATGGCGAACTGGGCGGCGATGTCGTCGACGCCGACACGCTGCAGCCGGTGCACATCTCGAACGTGACACTCACTCTGGAGGGCAGCGGCCTACTCGAAGACCCGATCCTGCGTCAGGCGCTGGCCAACATGTGGGTCGCCGAAGCCGAGTCCGCTGGGCTCCAGATCGCGGCCATGCATCTCATGGGCAACGGCGTTCGAGACTCGAGCGAGGGCTATGCCATCGCCGAACTCAGCAGCGCTGGCGAGCAGTACACCCTGCACGCCGGCGTCTGCCCGACCGTGGCCGATGCGATCCTCGTCCAGGCGCAACTCCCCCACCGTCACGTCCTCTGACCGCCCCGCCGCCGTTGGTGAATCGGCGAAGGTTTCAGCGGGTGTCGACCACGCGAAACGCCTCGGCGCTCGTGCCTTCGGGGCGGCCACGTTCAGACGCGATGCTCTTCCACCACTCACGCACCCGGGCTTCCATCGCGTCGGGGTCACGGTGTTGGCTCTCGTGGCAACGCAGCGCGCGGATCTTGCGGTCGAGCTGCGTGGTGATGTCGACGAAGTCCTGTGAGTCGGGCCCGAGCATCACCCAGACCTCGTCGACGGCCCAGTCCGTCAGCTCAGCGCAGTCGGTGCCGGGAAACGCGAACGGATTGCGAGCATCGGGGTACACCGCAGCCATCGTTGCCTCGCCGGTGGCGATGTGGTCCGGATGCGAGCCATAGGTCGAGTCGAGGTTGCGCATCGGGCTCTGCGTGATCAGCACCTGCGGCTTCACCTGGCGGATCACTCGGCTGATGTCACGACGAAGATCGAGGTCGGCCACCACTTCGCCATCCATGTGACCGAGGAACTCGAGCCGTGTGACGCCGACTTCGGCTGCGGCCTTGGTCTGTTCTTCACGTCGGATCGAAGCCATCTCACGACGCGGAATCGAATGGTCGAATCCGCCCGCCTGTCCGTCGGTGACAAGGCAGTAGACCACCTCGATGCCGGCGTCGGTCATGTTCGCGACCGTTCCCGCCGCACCGAAGTCGACGTCGTCGGGATGGGCGGTGACCACGAGCACACGTTCGATGTCAGAGAGTTCGAGCATCGAGTCATTCAACCAGCTCGACGTCCGGCTGTCTCCGCGCAGTCCGGGGTCATCGTGCTCAGTCCTCGCCACGAGCGACGGCTGCCGCGATGACACGGCCGAGTTCTTCGAGCTGGAGCGAATCGCGCACGCCCAGCAACTTGCCGTAGAACCGTAAGCCGCCCGGCGACCCTGTGACGCGCACCGGAATGCGCTCGGAGAGATCGAGTTCGTACTCCTCGGGAATGTCGACCGATCGGATGCCTTGGTCGACGAGATCCTGCTCGCTCGCAGCCAACTCGCCGCCGTTCATCATGTAGAGGTCCGCCGAAACGAAGAAGGTGAATTCGGCCATCGGCGCCCGAAGGTACCTACAGTGCTGCCATGACGACGGACTCAGCGCCACCTGCTCCGAACAACACGGGGTCGCCCATCACGCTCGACCACATCGACCTCTCCGACCTGGAGTTCTGGGCCGGGCCGCGCGAGGAGCGCGAAGCAACCTTCCAACTGTTGCGAGACACGCCGGCATTGCAGCACTTCGAGGAACGGGTCATCGAGGACTCACCCTTCCCGCCGGGTGCCGGCTACTACGCACTCACTCGTCACGAGGACATCTGGGCAGTCAGCCGCAACGCCAAGGTCTTCTGTTCGGGTGAGGGGTCGAACATCGGCGATCTGCCCCAGGAGATGAACGAGTTCTTCGGGTCGATGATCAACATGGACGACCCGAAGCACTTCAGGCTTCGCTCGATCGTGTCGAAGGGCTTCACTCCGAAGGAAGTGGCTCGCGTCGACGGGCTCGTCATCGACAAGGCCAAGGTCATCGTCGACCGCATCCAAGAGCAGTTCCCGGACAAGCAATGCGACTTCGTCGAGCACATCGCCGCAGCACTCCCCCTCGAGATCATCTGCGACATGATGGGCATCCCTGCCCAGGACTATTCGAAGATCTTCGGTTGGACCAACACGATCCTCGGCGTCGGCGACCCCGACTTCGTCACGTCGTACGACGACCTGATGACGCACTCCTTGGAGATGTTCACCTACGCCCAGACGCTCGGCGAGGATCGACGAGCCAACCCACAGGACGACATCACGTCGGTGATGATGGCCGCGGAAGTGGATGGCGAGCAGCTCACGCCGCAGGAGTTCGGATCGTTCTTCATCCTGCTCGTCGTCGCCGGTAACGAGACCACTCGTAATGCGATCAGCCACGGAATGAAAGCGCTCACCGACAACCCAGACCAGCGCGAGCTGCTCTACGGCGACTTCGAGACACACGCAAAGACCGCAGTCGAGGAAATGGTCCGCCACTCGACCCCGGTCATTCACTTCCGACGCACGGCGACCGAAGACACCGACATCAACGGATTCCCGATCAAGGCCGGTGAGAAAGTCGTGATGTTCTACAACTCCGGCAACCGCGACGAGCGGGTGTTCGCCGACCCGCACACATTCGACGTCACTCGCGCCCAGCAGCCCGCACAGTTGGGCTTCGGTGCCGGCGGCGCACACTTCTGTCTCGGCGCCAACCTCGCCCGGCGCGAAATGACGGTGATGTTCGACGAGATCCGCCGACGCCTTCCGTCACTGCGAATCACCGGCGAGCCGGCCTACCTGCAGAGCAACTTCATCAATGGCATCAAACGGCTCGACTGTGCCTGGGACTGAGCCGGAGCGCACCGGCCACGCCGGCCTCATCCATCAGCTCACGATCGCCGGTTGGCTGCTCCTCGGCGGCGAACTCGGATTCATCCTCTTCCAACTGCAGCGCGCGCGCACCGTCGACGGCTCGCGATTCGCAACCGCGTGGTCGCAACGCATCGAGGTCCTCGGCTTCATGACCCTGCCGCCCAACCTGGTCGTGCTCGCGCCGGCGGCTGCGGCCGCTGCCGTCGCCACGTTCCTGGCTGGCAGCACACGTGATCAGTGGCTCGATGTGCTGCTGCGAGTGATCGCTGCGGTCGCGATTGTGATGTTCTTCACTGCAGTCGCAGCCATCATCGAGATCTTCACGAGGTCGGGCGAAGTCGAATTCGATTCGATCTTCCTCCGCCTCGGGGGGATGGGCCTCGCCAGCGGGATCGCGCTGGTCTGTCGCGCCGCTGATCAGTCCTGAGCAGCACGTTCTGAGCAGCACGTCCTGAGCAGCGCGTCCTGCGTCCTCGAGCGGATCAGTCGCCCAGTTCGCCGAGTCGGAAGTGGTTCCGACAGAGCAGTTCGTAACGCACCGAGTCGCCGAACAGCGGCTGCGCGTCGGAGTCGTGGGTGTCGCCGACGACGACCGTCTCGCCCTCATAGACCACAGTGCCGTTGACGACTCGCGCGTTGTGGGTCGCTCGGGCGCCGCACCAACAGCGCGCCTCGACCTGGAGCGGGCTGTGCTCATCGGCGAGCTCCAGGAGACGTTTCGAGCCTGTGAACAGGCGACCGCGGAAGTCAGTGAGCAACCCGAACGCATACACGTCGACCTCGAGGTCATCTACCACGCGCGCCAACTGTTCGCACTGCCGCTCCGAGTAGAACTGCGCCTCGTCGCAGATCAAGTAGTGGATCGGCCAGTTCGCGACAGCGAGTGCGTAGATGTCGAGGTCGTCCGAGACGTCGATTGCCGGAGCGGCCACACCGAGCCGACTCGTCACCTGGCGACCCTCACGATCGAGCGTGGTGAGCAGCAGCCCGAACAGTTGCCGGTTCGCGAGGTTGTGATGGATCTGCAAGGCGACCGTGCTCTTGCCCGACCCCATCGTGCCGAAGTTGAAGCGCAGCGTCGACATCAGTCGTTCGGCTCGTCGTTAGTCGCTCCGCCCGAGTCGGGGTCGACACGAGCCGGGCCGTTGATGCCGCCCACCGGCGTCTCGCCGTCGTCGCCCCCGCCGTCGCTCCCGCTGCATCCGGCGAGCGAGCCCAACGTGAGCACCGTGACGAATCCTGCGATCAACACCTTGCTCATATGTGTGACCCTACGACCTGACTCACCATCAGACGAGCCATCGCTCGAAGCCTGTCACTTGAGCAGGCCTTGGACCGATTCGATCGTGTCGGCATCGACTGCGGCTTTGTCAGACCGGTAGCGCTTGACCCGGGCGAATCGCAGCGCCACGCCACCGGGATAGCGAGTCGACGCCTGCACGCCGTCGACGGCGATCTCCACGACCTGGATCGGAGCGACGTGCACGACCTGGCGCTCACGACCATCGGCGCCTGCAATCTCCAGCGCTCTGAAGCGTTCGGTCTGCCAGACGAGCATCTCGTCGGTGAGCCCCTTGAACGTCTTGCCCACCATCACGAAGGCGCCGTCATCGCCACGTGCTCCGAGGTGCAAGTTCGACAGCTTTCCGCTCCGTCGACCGTGACCCCATTCGACAGCGAGCACGACGAGATCGAACGTGTGCACCGGCTTGACCTTGCGCCAACTCTTACCCCGCCGACCCGCTTCGTAGGCGTCGTCGACGCCCTTGACCATCACCCCTTCGTGTCCGGCCCGAACCGCGCTCTGCATGAAGGCCTCGGCCTCGGCTGGATCGGCCGTGAGGATCGAGGCCAGGCGTGCTGACTCAGGAACGAACTCCTGCAACAGCTCACGGCGCGCAGCCAGCGGTTCGTCGTGGATCGATGTCCCGTCCAGATGCATTGCGTCGAAGAAGAACGCTCTGAGTTCGGCGCCTCGGCCTGCGGCTCCATCGGCAGCGAAGTCGCCCATCGTGTTCTGGAAGCGCTGCGGCGAGCCGCCGTCGTCGGCCAGACCGAGCACTTCACCATCCAGCACGAGGTCGCCACCCGGGAGCGCGCGAACAACCTCGACGACTCCAGCAAGCCGCTCGGTGATGTCATTCAGGTTGCGCGTGAACAGCGCCACGTCACCGCCGCTTCGATGTGCTTGCACGCGGGCACCGTCGAGCTTCCATTCGACTGCAGCGAGGCCGATGTCGGCGACCGCCTCGCGTGCACTCCCAGCGGTGCTGGCCAGCATGGGCTGCACAGGTCGACCGGGCACCAGACGTACTGCGGCGAGAGCGTCGGCGCCACCGGTCAGCGCTGCGTGTGCTGCAGGGCCGATGTCGCCAGCCATCATCGTCGCCCGCCGCACCGCAGCCACGGTGACTCCGGCCGCCTTCGCCACGGCGGTGAGCACCACGCCCTCGAGTGCACCTTGGCGAAGCTCGCCGCTCAAGATGCCGCGAAGCAGTCGTTGCTCGCGCGAGGTCGCTGCACCCAGCAATGCGATCAGTGCAGATCGGCGCCCGGCTACCACTCCCGCTCCGGCCATGTTTGCCACCTGCTGGAACACCGCGGCGACGTCGAGGATCTCGAGTGTCGGCGAGCCAGCGGGGTCGGGCCGGACCTCCGACAGCGTCGCCCAGCCGACGCCGATCCGACCGATGGCGGTCTGGCCGGTCAAAAATGCCACGCCGTCGATGATCTCGTCGGGTTCGAGCTGTGCAATCACCGCAGCGAACGCTGCCACTTTGTCATTGCGCTTCGAACTACTGGCCACGCGCTCGGATGTCGCTGCGAGGGCATCAAACAGTGTTGGCACAACCGCAGTATCGCCGAGGGTTCGACGCCCTGCCATCCCATGCCCACCATCGCGTGCCCACCTGACCTGTGCGCAGCGACTACCGTCGCGTACAGCAAGGCCCGGCAACGGTGCCGGGCGACCTGGGTGGACGTTGGGGGCAACGGTTCACCCACAGACCCCTGGGGGAACCACATATGACCGACACGATCGATCGGCCCGCAGCCGATGACGACCGCGTGCTCGACCACCTCGTCGTCCGGTTCGCCGGCGACTCCGGCGACGGGATGCAGCTCACCGGCGACCGCTTCACCTCGGTGAGTGCGTCGTTCGGCAACGACCTGTCGACCCTGCCCGACTTCCCTGCCGAGATCCGAGCACCTGCTGGCACAGTGAACGGGGTCTCGGCGTTCCAGGTCAACATCGCCGATCACGACATCACCACGCCGGGCGATGAACCCAATGTGTTGGTCGCGATGAACCCCGCTGCGCTGATGGCTGATCTGCACCGTCTCGAGACCGGAGGCACGGTCATCATCAACGAAGACGCCTTCGAGCCACGCAACCTGGTCAAGGCCGGATACGTCGACGGCGAGGGCGAAGCGACCAACCCGCTCGATGACGACACGCTCAACGGTTATCGGGTTCTCAAGGTACCGATGACGAGCCTCACCAAGAAGGTCTGCGAGCCGCTCGGCGTCAAGCCCCGCGATGCCGAGCGCTCGAAGAACTTCTTCGCACTCGGTCTCGTGTCGTGGATGTACACCCGGCCGACCGAACCGACCGAGGAATGGATCGACGAGAAGTTCGCCAAGAGCGACAAGGTCGCCGCAGCGAACAAGGCGGCGTTCCGCGCCGGCTTCAACTTCGGTGAGACCACCGAGGCCGTCGGCCACCGCTTCGAGGTCCGGCCGGCCCAGCTGCCAAACGGCGAGTACACCAGCATCACGGGCAACACCGCACTGTCGTGGGGCCTCATCGCCGCCAGCCAGCAGGCGAACCTGCCGCTCACACTCGGCTCGTACCCGATCACGCCGGCCAGCGACATCCTTCACGAACTCGCCAAGCACAAGCACTTCGGCGTTCGAACCCTGCAGGCCGAAGATGAGATCGCCGCCGTCGGCATCGCGCTCGGTGCGGCATTCGCCGGGCACCTCGCCGTCACCACCACGAGCGGGCCGGGCCTCGCACTGAAGAGCGAGACCATCTCGTTGGCGTTCGCGATCGAGCTGCCGATGATCATCGTCGATATCCAGCGCGGCGGTCCGTCGACGGGCCTGCCGACCAAGACCGAAGCCTCCGACTTGAACATCGCCCTGTACGGCCGTCACGGCGAGGCACCGCTGCCGGTCGTCGCGTCATACAGCCCGGCGCAGTGTTTTCATGCCGCGATCGAAGCCGCACGAATCGCGCTCAAGTACCGGACTCCGGTGATGCTGTTGAGCGACGGCTATCTCGCCAACGGATCCGAACCGTGGTTGCTCCCCGACGTCGATTCGTTGCCCGACATCTCAGTGCCGTTCACGACCGAGATGAACCATGTCGACGACGACGGCAACGCCGAGTTCTGGCCGTACCTCCGCAACGACGACCTTGCCCGTCCGTGGGCTATTCCTGGCACCCCGGGCTTGATGCACCGCGTCGGGGGTCTCGAGAAGAAGGACGGCACCGGCAACATCGACTACACGCCGGAGAACCACGAGGAGATGGTCCGTCTGCGAGCCGCCAAGATCGCCAAGATCGCCGAGGACATCCCGCTCGCCGAGGTCAGTGGCGACGAGGACGCCGACGTGCTCGTGGTCGGTTGGGGTTCGACGTGGGCCGCGATCGACGCTGCGGTCCAGCGCCGCCGTCGGGCTGGGGTCAAGGTGGCGTCGACCCACCTCACCCACCTCAGTCCGCTGCCACCGAACCTCGGCGACATCCTCGGCCGGTACCGCAAGGTGCTCGTGCCCGAGCTCAACATGGGCCAACTCACCGCACTCCTGCGCTCGACGTACCTCGTCGATGCCCAGGCCATCACCAAGGTGCAGGGCCTGCCCTTCAAGTCACGCGAGATCGAAGCAGCCATCGACGAGGCTCGAACCAGTCTCGACTCCCTCGACCAAGCACCGAGCACGAACGGAGATGCATCATGAGCACCGCACAGGTGGCCGTCACGACCAAGAGCGACTGGACCAGCGACCAGGAAGTCCGCTGGTGCCCGGGCTGCGGCGACTACGGCATCCTGCTTGCCGTCCAGACTCTGATGCCCGACCTCGGAGTGCAACCGGAGAACACGGTGTTCGTCTCCGGCATCGGCTGCTCGAGCCGGTTTCCGTACTACATGAACACCTACGGGATGCACTCGATCCACGGGCGCGCTCCGGCAATCGCGACCGGTGTCGCCACTGCCCGACCCGACCTCGACGTCTGGGTGATCACCGGCGACGGCGACGGTCTGTCGATCGGCGGCAACCACCTCATCCACGCGCTGCGGCGCAACGTGAACCTGACCATCCTGATGTTCAACAACCGGATTTACGGCTTGACGAAGGGCCAGTACTCCCCCACGTCTGAAGTCGGCAAGGTCACGAAGTCGACACCGATGGGCTCGATCGACCCGCCGTTCAACCCACTGTCGGTCGCACTGGGCGCCGAGGCGAGCTTCGTGGCTCGCACGCACGACCTCGACCGCAAGCACATGATGGAAGTCTTTCGCGCCGCACACGAGCACCGCGGCGCTTCCTTCGTCGAGATCTACCAGAACTGCAATGTCTTCAACGACGGACAGTTCAACGACATCACCAAGAAGAACGCTCGCGACGAGATGATGATCAATCTCGTCGACGGGCAGCCGATCACGTTCGGCACCGATCAGGGGCGCGGCGTCGTGATGGGCAAGAACGGCCAGCTCGGTCTCGTCGAACTGGCTGACGTCGACCCTGGCGACGTCCTGGTCCACGATGCCGGCCGCGACGACGCCTCCCTGGCGTTTGCGCTCGCCAGACTCAACTCCGATGATGCCTCGCCCACGCCCTTCGGGGTGTTCCGCGATGTCGAGCGCCCCGAGTACACCGCCGCGGTCGCCGAGCAGGTCATGGCGGCAAGCGAGGCGAAGGGGCCGGGCGACCTCCAGGCGCTCCTACGGTCCAACGGCACCTGGCACGTCTGAATCACTGACCCGCCGCCAACTCGATCTGAGAGCCGTCGACGCCGATATCGGCGTCGACGGCTCACACTTCCACAACAGTGGCGACGTGGTCAGGTCACTCGTCGGCCGGACCGTCCGTCTCGATGGGCTCGTCGGCCGGTGCGTCGTCGGGCACCTCGATTGGATCATCACCCGGCTCGGTTTCGTCGCTGCCACACGCCGTTGCCCCGAGCGCCAGCGCCGCAACCGCGGCGAGCCCAGCAATGGTCTTCGTCGCCCGGCCGGCGTTCCTCCCTGATTCGATGTTCGTGTTCATGTTCTTGATGGTTCGTGTTGTTCGCACTGCCATGTTCCTTTCGGATCAAGCCCGCTCCACGCGACCGTAGTCATCGAACTGTAACAATTGGTCGCGGGTGGGCGATCCGGCGAAATTTCGTGGCACCGCCCCACCTTCGCGTGCCACGGTACGGTCGCAGCGTGCTCGACCTCCGGCTGCGTTCGACGAAGGATCATCTGCTCGATCCGGTCGCCGAGCGGCTTGGTGGCCGAGTTCGGCCGCTGGCGCTGTCGCTCACCGGCGCCGCCCTGTGCGTCGGGGCGGGGGTGTTGGCCTGGCAACGTCTTGCTCCGATCGCTGTTGCTTGCTGGCTTGCCGGCCGCCTCCTCGATGGGCTCGACGGACCGGTTGCTCGTCGGCAGGGAACAGCATCGGACCTCGGCGGCTTCGTCGATCTGATCCTGGACACGATCGGGTACGCCGCCATCCCCCTCGGCCTCGCTGCGGGTGCAGACGACACTCGGAGTTGGGCGATCGCAGCCGTGCTGCTCGCAACCTTCTACGTCAATGCTGTCTCGCTTCTGATGCTCAGCGCGATCCTCGAGAAACGTGCCGTCGGTGCCAGCCATCAGGGCGAGACCACGACAGTCACGATGCCAACAGCCCTGATCGAGGGCACCGAGACAATCGTCGCGTTCACGGTGGCGCTCGCTGTCCCACAGTGGGCCAACGGCGTCTTCGTCGTGATGGCCACGGGCGTGATGCTCGGTGTCGGCCAACGGTGGGGTGCGGCCCGACGCCTGCTGCGGTGATCGAGACCACCTGGAACATCGTGTCGCTCCGGCGGCACCGGCTCAGGTATCGAGTCGTCGATCCAGAACAACGACGGCCGTCTCGGTCGGGCGTCGCCCGGCGTAGCCCTCGAGCCCGCTGTCCAGTTGTCGCCATCGTTCCCACAACCGCTCCCGTTCCTCACCGGTTGCGCGGCGAGCAACGACGGGGACTATCACTCCGCCAGTCATGGCCAGCAGCGCCTCGGGTTTCGACTGGAGGTTGAGCCACCATGCGGGTTCGGGCGCACCCCACCCGTTCATGGCCATCGTGACGATGCCGTTGCCCTGCTCGAAGTACCCGATCATCACGCTGCGTTCCGCGCCACTCCGGCGCCCGGTCGTCGTGAGATAGGCAAGCCCGTAGCGATCGACTCGCGGCGCACGAAGCCCGAATCGAGCGCCGGTCCATCGGTAGAGCGCCTTGTGGACCTTCCATGCTGTCCGGATGAACCAGCGGGGCGGCAGAGGTCCGCTCGCCGGCGTGTCTGAGTTGATTGTCATCTCTTCAACGTACGAAGCGGGTCACCGACACAAATCGGTCATCCGGTCCATTGTCCTCGACCGAAAGGACCACGATTGCTGATCCGGTGCGGCCTGCGACCTGCGACCTGCGAACCGATTCGGACGGAGCTGCAACGGACCGCTCCGAAGGCTCAGACGATCAGGCGTCCGGTGACGGGGTCGAAGGCGACCAGGTGCTCGATCTGGAGGTGCACTGCTTGGCCAACGGCAGAATCGGGCCGAGAGCGAGCTCCGATGTGCCAGCCGCCGACATCGCAGTCGACGAGACCCGATGAGCCGGGGATCACTCGGTCGATCCGGGCTGCAACGCTGCCCGTCGACGTGATTGCAACGTCCGATGGCCTGACGCCAATCAGTACTTCGGCACCCACACGGTCAGCGAATCGCGGATGCCAGACCCGATGCCGTAGGACCGGCGCCGCAGTGCCAGCGTCTCGGGCTCGCACCGACAGCCAGAAGCCTTCACTCTCGGCACTGACAACGGCGCTCAGCAGTCGGCACTCGCCCGTCGACATCGCTGCATCGACAGTGGCCGGTGATCGCCGCACTGCCTCCGGCACGTCGACCTGGACAACGCGTCCATCATCGATGACCACGAGCCGGTGGGGCATCGCCATGGCATCAGCCGGGTCGTTGGTCGCCATCACCGTGGTGACCCCGTAGCCCGCCTGCAGCATGGTCAGTTCGCTGCGCATCTGACGTTGACGAGCAGCATCGAGACTGGCAAGGGGTTCGTCGAGCAGCAGGACGCGAGGCGTCCGCACGAGGGCTCGAGCGATCTGAACGAGTTGCGTCTCGCCCCGACTGAGCTCGCGAGGATCGCGAGCGAGCAGATGCTCGAGGTGCATCGCCCGAGCTTCGGCCTCGACCCGGTTCCTGATCTCGAGGGCGGCCTGCTGTCGCAGTTCGAGCGGAAACGCCACGTTGCGTCGAACCGTCTTAGTCGGCAGGAGCACAGGGTCCTGGGACACCATGCCGACGTCGCGCAACGCCGTCTTGGTCGACGTCACATCGGTGCCGCCGAACAACAGCCGACCACTCACGACATCGGTGAACCCGGCAATGGTGCGGAGCAGCGTTGTCTTCCCGCTCCCCGATGGTCCGATGACCCCGATGAACTCACCAGCAGCGATCTCGAGGGAGACATCGCGCAGTACGACTGCGCCATCGACGGCAACCGAGACGGCGTCGAACGTGATGGCCGTCACGACGTCAGATCGATTCGCCGACGACGCCGAGCAACCAGCCTTCTTCTTCGACGACCGCCTCTGCAACGGCGCCCTCGAAGTCCAGACGGAAGAGCGCGAGCAGATCCCCGGCAGCGTCGAGGCGTGCGAGTCGCCGCACGGTCGACTCGACCTGCGCAGCGTCCTTCACGACACCTGGCGGGACGACGACGTCCCACAACGATGGCCAGACCTCGGCCACGACGAGTTCGACGCCGGTGTCGAGCGCGGCGTCGAGAGCGGGGCCTGTGGTGAACGGCCAGATGGCCATTCGCTGCCCGAGGGTCTGGCGGAGCCGTTGGAGCGCCGCTATCCCGACGAGGCTCTGCCCTCCGACGGCACCGGCGCCGAGCAGCTGCCAGGCCGAGAACGGCCGGTGAGCATCTGTGCGGAGTCGCGTCTCGATGGAGCGCCACTCACCGGGCCACGTCGGCTGACGGATCGGCTTGGTCGTCGTCAGCGCTTCCGTCGCCTGCCGAGGCGGGCATCCCCAGAACGGACCTGGCGTCGGCATCGCTGGCGCATCGCAAGCAATCCGGCCGGGTCGATTGATCGACCGGTTGATCGACCTGTTGATGCGGTCAGCGACAGCGAAACGGTTGTTGCGGTTGCCTTGGTCATCGGTGATCTCCGAACCGAGGAACTCCCACATCGCGTGCCAGGCGGTGCCCTGCAGCCCGCAGGCCGCAGCGGTGCCTGCGGGGAAACCGAGGGAGAAGTCCACGCCGAGCAAGGTACGCCGGCCGGGCTCGGCCAATTCGATGATCTCGCCGAGCGCCGCATGACGCGTCCGCTGGTTGGTCAGCGTCAGCGCAGTGTCCGCACTCGTAGACGCATCGGCCACGTCGAGCGTCGCAATCCAGATCGAATCGTGGCCGGTTGTCGGGGTCGCACTGGCGCTCCAGTCGACCACCGCGATGCGATCGAACAGCGGGCGGCTCATCGCGCAGCGGGGCTCAAGCCAGGACGGACGTGACCGCAGCGAAATGCAACGCCGCGGCGAGCACGGTGAAGGAGTGCCACACCTCGTGATACCCGAAGGTTCGCGGCCACGGATTGGGACGACGCACGAGAAGGACCGGAAAACCGATGGTGTACGCCAGGCCGCCGGCGACGATCAGGACGATCTGCAGCGTCGTCAAGTTGTCGATCAGTGCCGGTGTGGCGGCGACGAGTGCCCACCCCATGATCGGGTACAGCGCGTAGCCGATCCACTGCACGCGCTTGAATCCGCCGAGCTTGATCGTCATTCCCACGAGCGCCATCGCTCCGACGACCGACAGCATCGGGATCCCCCACCTCGGAGGAAGGGCCACCAGACACACCGGCACGTAGGTACCGGCGATCAGGAGATAGATCATCGTGTGATCGAGCCGTTGCATGATGTGACGCATTCGGTCGGTCCGGGCGAGGCGATGGTACGCAGCCGAGGTCCCGAACACGAGCAACAACGTCGCTGCGTAGATCGACGCCGAGGTCCGCTCCGCCGCCCGATCTGACACCAAGATCAGGGCGATGCCCGCGGGAATCGATGCGAGGAACGCCCACGCATGCATCCGCCCACGCCACACCGGCCGCTCACTCAGCGAAATCAGATCACCGCCGAGTGCCATCCGGTCACCGTACCGCTGATCAGGTGAGCCGTGCCATCAGGTCCGTCACTGCATCGCCATACTTGTCCAGCTTGGCGGGGCCGACTCCGGAGATCTTTCCGAGCGCTGATTTCGTGGTCGGCGCCATCCGCGCGATCGAGACCAGCGTCTTGTTGTCGAACACGACGTACGCGGGCTTGCCGTCACGCAGCTGGTTCCGCAGTTCCTTGAGCGCGGCAAAGCGTTGCTGTCCCGCAGCGTCGAGATCAGCAGTCGGGTCGGACTTGGACGCAGCCGCCGAGCGCTTGGCGGGTTCGGGCCGGTGCGAGGACACGATGGTCCGCTCGGCCGGGTCGGTGGACGGCTCGGTGGTCAATTCGTCGACGAATGGGCTCGGTGCCGGCCCGGTCACGACGGTTGCGTGCGCACTTGCTCGGGTGATGGCGACGTGGAACAGCCGACGTTCCTCTTCGACGTCCTCGGCAAGGCGGTGCGGGTACTGCTCGGCATCGGCGAGATGCACGACGACATGCGGCCATTCCTGGCCCTTGACCCGGTGCACGGTCGACAGCGTGACTCCACCCGGCTGACGGCGCACAGCGAGATGCTCGCGGAGCCACGACTCGAACGTCGCAACGTCGTCGTGGAGCGCAGCCAGATGCTGGATCGCCGTCAGGTCGTCGCCTTGAGCGGCCCGGTTCATCCCGCGCCGCTGGGCATCCAGCGTACCGACAGCGCCGGCGAGCCCGATCTGATCGATCAGCGCGAGCACCAGGTCTGATGTCGGGGCACGGTCCTTGACCATCTTCTGGAGCAACTGGATGTCATCGGCGAAGGCGGTGACGCGTTCCTGATCGCGTTCGTTGTTGAGCCGGGCCGACAACTTGTGCAGGTCGACGATGCTGCGCTGCTCGCACACCCAGTCGTTGATGCGTGGGTGAAACGAGCGCGACGGTCGTCGCAGTGCTTCGCGGATGTCGTCGGGGCCGAGCGTGTCGCGCGATGCGAGCCGGAGCCACGACAGTACGGCGCGGACGGATGTGCGGTCGGCGAACTCGAGACCGACACCGCCCGAAATCGGGATGCCGTTGACTGCCAGTGCGATCTGGACCGGGGCCAGCAGAGCGTTGACCCGCGTGAGCACGGCCACGTCGGATGCCGCTGCGCCGCCGCGCAGCGCACTCTCGACGGCTTGCCGCGTCGCCGCGATCGGGTCGACGGTGGTGTCGAGGGTCCAGCCGTCGGTGTCGGTCGAGTGCGCCCGGATCGTCTTGGCGACGCGGCGGCCGTTGTGACGCAGCAGCCGGTCGACGATCTCGACGACGCCCGCAGGGCAGCGGTAGTTGACTTCGAGCGGGTGGGTCTGGGCACCCGGGAACAGGTCGGCGAAGTCGATCAGCCAGGCCGGGTCGGCACCGTTGTAGCCATAGATGGTCTGGTCATCGTCGCCGACGCCGAACACTGCACCGCCGGGAGATGCGAGGAGACGGATCAGCAGTAGGTGGGCGGGCGTCAGGTCTTGGAACTCGTCGACGAGCATCAGCCGGCAGGCATGCTGCGCAGTCCGACGGGCTTCAGGCTGGCTGAGCAGTACCAGCAGCGCCCGGTGGATCTGGTCATCGAAGTCGACAGCACGTTTTCGTTCGAGCGCATCGCGGTAGGCCGGCCACGCGGCAGCCAGACCGTCGACGTCGCCGTCGTAGCGTGCTTCGGCGTCGCTCGGTTCGACGAGACCAAGTCTGATCAGGCTGAGCGCCTCGATCCAGGGGGCGACCGGGTCGCTGTTTCGACGTCGCGGGAACGACACGAGGTCGCCGATGATCCGCCGGACGTCGACCTCGTTGATCGTGTTCCACCGGACGGGTTGCGGCGCGAACGGTGCCGTCCCGTTGACGATGGCGAGTGCCATGGCGTTGAGCGTGCGCACCTGCAGGCCCGGAAGGTCAGGCGTGCGTTCGACCATCTCTACTTGGGCGCGCTTGTTGAATGCGACCAGGCTCACGGCACTGGCGGGCAGGTTCCAGACACGCAGAAGGTGTCGGGCGCGTTCGGTCAGGACGCGGGTCTTGCCCGACCCTGCGGGGGCGATGATGCGTGCGGCTCCAGTCGAATGGGTGACGGCTGCAAGCTGGTCCGGCGCTAGATCGGCATCGGAGACGTTCGGTCCAGGCGTCGTCGAGGAGCCGTGCTCGACAGCAACAGCGTGCAGTACGTCGATGCCGTCGATCGGATCGGTGTGACGAACCGGCCCGGCGTCCAGCCAGACCACGTCGCCGTCGGAGGTCACGATGTCGCCCGCTGCGGCTGGCTCGACCGGTGTCGCACCGGCTGCCACGGCCCGGTCGAGCGCGATCCACGCCGGCTCGGCGCCGCGTAGATCGACCGAGTTGGACCACACCAGGTGATGCAGTTCTTCGAGTGCGAAGGTGAAGTCGGCGCCGACCTCGAAGGGCTGGGCTTCGGTCTTCAGTTTCGGTTCCCGGTCGAAGTCGACGGCGAGTTCGATCACGAGACGACGGCGTCCGTGATGCGCGGCGCGCAGGGTCGTGAGGGCACTGCTCGGATCGGTCAGGCTCGACGCGTCGATGACAATTCGCTCGGCGCCGCCCCACGGCGAGTCGGCGTCCTGCCCGGCTGCGACGACCGCATGCCGACCGAGGAGATCGGGGCCCGGGCCTGCCGGAGCGACACCGCGCTCGATGTCGACTTTCGGCGTACTGCGTCGTGCCGGAACGGCCGATCGTCGCGCTGTCTGAGTGGCACCGTTCTGAGCTGCACCGTCGTCCTCGGGCACTGTGCTGCCGGTGGGGTCATCTCCTCCGCTCGACAGCGGGACTTCCTGCTGGCCGTTGTCGTGCCAACACTGCCGGATGTCTGCTGGCGAGTCGTGCTCTCCGTTGCAGTACGCGCACGCAATCGCCATCCCGCGACCTTAGCGAGCACGCATGAGGATCGCACACATGTTCGATCCACAGCGGCACGGTGGCGGCCCCCTGACAGACTCGGCTCATGAACTTCGTGCACGGCCGTCCTGTCACCGAGAACCGGCCTGAGCTCGTCCTCATCCGCCACGGCGAGACGGAGTGGAGCCGCTCGGGCCAGCACACCGGCCGGACCGACTTGCCGCTCACCGAGCACGGACGTGACGAAGCTCGGGCGATTGCTTCGGCAGTGTCGGAGATCGACTTCGCCCATGTCTTCGCCAGTCCCCTGCAGCGCGCCTGGGAGACAGCACACCTCGTCGGCCTCGACCCCGAACGCGTCGATGATCTCGTCGAGTGGGACTACGGCGAGTACGAGGGCATCACGACCAGCGAGACACGCGAGACCATTGCGGGCTGGTCGGTGTGGACCCACGAGATCTTCGGCGGCGAATCGGTCGAGGATGTCGGTGCTCGCGCGGATGCAGCCATCGAGCGGTTCACCTGCCTCGATGGCCCGGTTGCGGTGATCGCCCACGGACATTTCCTGCGAATCTTTGCAGCTCGCTGGCTCGGCTTCGAAGCTCGCGAAGGCCGCCGCTTCGTTCTCAACACCAGCACGCTGTCCTTGCTCGGGTGGGAACGCGAGAACCGCGTGATCACACGGTGGAACGACCCGTGCGGTTGGTGACGGGTCTGCGCTGAGTCAGCAGCGACCGTGAACCCGCAGACCTCAGGGGCTTCACCAGGCGATCTCGGGCAGACCGTACGTGACACACAGCCCAGCACCGTTGAGCAGTAGCAGGGCGACAACGATCAATCCGACGGTGAACACACGGCGCGGGGTCCGGTCAGCTGCTGAGATCTGCGGCACTGGCATGTACCACTCGGGCAGCAGCTCAGCGCCGTGCGACACGTCTTGACCGAACGGGACGGCATCGGCGGCGAACGGGTCTTTTGGCGTTGAGCTCTCGGCAATGGCGTCGAGCTCGGCATCGCTCAGCTCGGCATCGCTCAGATGGTCTGCCATGACTCCAGCGTAGATGGCGGCGCAGGCCAGCTCACCGCTCTCGATCGTGAGTTTCGGCCGTGTTGTCGGTCAGGTTCGCAATCCTCGGCACGTCATGCTGAAACGTACGGTGCGGCTTGCGACGCAACATCACAGGTACAAGGGCATGATCCCCCAAGCAGTACAACGCAACGAGTTGCATTGTGTCCGCCGACTCTCCATGTGTTGCGCCGCAAGCGGCACGGATGCCCACTGTAGGAACAAGTGCCTGTGGGATGGAAGGGGTACAACCCTGTGAATTACTCGGTGGACAGCGGTGGATGCCTGTGATGACCATGTGGATGCAGTGTGAATAAGCAGGGTTTGTCCACAACCTGTGGGTTCCGCCCGAGAGTCTGCGATGATCGCCGAATGCCCCGCCGTGTTGTTCCCGACGTTGCCGACACCACCATCGCCCAGGCCTACGGCGCACCCCTCGGAGCGGCGCCCGACCGGCCATGGGTCGGTCTGTGCATGGTCAGTTCGATCGACGGGTCCACCGTCGTCGATGGGCGCAGCACAGGCCTGTCGAGCGACAACGACATCGCAGTCCTGCACGGACTCCGCGCGATCGCCGATGTGATCATCGTCGGCGCCGGCACCGTCCGCGGAGAGGGCTACGGGCCGCCCAAGACGCAGGGCCAGCGGGTCGGCGTCGTCACGGCCAGCGGGTCCGTCGACTTCACCACCGCACTCTTCACATCAGGCGCCGGCTTCATCATCACGACCGAGCAAGCCGACCTCGGTCACGAACCGGGTTCCGCTGAGGTCGAGATCCTTCGGGCCGGTGCCGACAGCGTCGATCTTCGTGCTGCGATCGGCCGCCTGGGAGAGGTGCACGACGATCCGCGCTTCGTGCAGGTCGAGGGCGGAGCCCATCTCAACGGAGCAGCACTCGACGCCGACCTGTTCGACGAGGTCAATGTCACCACGTCGCCCCTGTGCGTCGGGGGCAGCGGACCACGATTGACGACAGGTGCCGATGATCACGAACGCCGCTTCGAACTCGCACAGATGGTGATCGACGATGAATCGTTCGTGTTCAGCCGGTGGCTTCGTCGACGCTGAGCAACACGATCTGGTGTGGTCCAGTCAGGTCAGCTCAGACCGTCGCCGGATCGGCCTTCTCCATGAGTTCGATCTCACGGTGGAAGTCCGCAGCTGCATCGAAGTGCTTGTAGACGCTAGCGAACCGGAGATAGACGACTTCGTCGATACTGCGCAGTTCCTGCAAGACAGCGAGCCCGACATTCGCGCTCGAGACATCGGACCCCTGCAGGCGAAGCGAATCTTCCACCGCGCTGGCCACCTCTTCGAGCACTTTCGGCGACACGTCGCGTCCCTTGGTCGCAGCTCTGATACCAGCGATCAACTTCTGGCGATCGAACGGTTGCACCCGGTCGTCGGACTTCACGACGTTCAGCTGAGCGTGATCGACGCGCTCGAACGTGGTGAACCGATGAGCGCATCCGAGACATTGTCGACGCCGACGGATGGCGGTGTGATCCTCGGCGACGCGAGAGTCGACGACTTTGGTGTCGTCGTCTCGACAGACAGAACAACGCATGCGCTCCAGGATAGGTGCCCGAACTCGCCAGTCAAGCGACGTGACGCATGTCGCGACCCAGAAACGAGCCGGAGCGACGAGTCAGGGCAGGATCACGGCTGCGCCGGCGACGATGTCGACCCCACCGTTGAGGTCGATCAAGGTGTTGATGTACCGGTCGCGATCGACGCCACCGCGGTAGGTGTCGGCAATCGACCACATGGTGTCACCTGGACGTGCGACGTGCACAGACGCAGCAACAGACACGCCTTCGGTCACCGAGGCCGCCGACGCAGCCCTGCCGGAGAAGCCGGTGACGACACCGACTGCTGCGGCGAGGCCAACGGTGAGGGCAAGCGCAGCGGCCGAACCAACCAGCAGCCGACGCAACCAGTAGTTCGGCAACGGCGGGCGGACCATCGAGCGCACTTCACCGTCGACGTCGAATGAGGTCGCCGACACGGTCATGGCCAGGTCATGGCCTTCAGTGCGATCCCGGCCCGTGCGATGCCGGCGACCGCAGGAGTCGACCCGGTTCGGCGTCAGAGTTTTCGGTGTGATCAGTGATGCGGTACTCATGTCGACTCCCCAACGGATGACGTGAATGTTCGATTCCGATCGAACAGATGAACGTGTGTTCGATCGCTGAGTTCCCAGTGAAGCAGCACAGGTGTTCGATGTCAACCGATCGAGACGATTTCTCGAACGACCGTTCCCAGTACAAATGTTTGACTCGACGACGTCGGACCCCTACGCTGTTCGCATGACGGCTCCGAAGATCAGCAAGCGCCAACGCGACATTCTCGACTTCATCTCTGAGCAGATCCGCGATCGCGGGTACCCGCCGTCGGTTCGCGAGATCGGCGATGCCGTTGGGTTGACCTCACCCTCGACCGTCCACAGCCACCTCAACACGCTCCAGCGTCATGGTTACCTCCGCCGCGACCCGAGCAAGCCTCGCGCGATCGAAGTGCGGTACGACTCGAACAGTGGCGCCATGATGGAGAAGCGCCCGGTCCGCCACGTGCCGCTCGTCGGCGACGTCGCAGCGGGCACCGATGTCCTCGCCGAGGAGAATGTCGAGGAGCTGCTTCCCGTACCGGTCGACTTCGCCGGCGAAGGCGAACTGTTCATGCTGCGTGTCCGCGGTGAGTCGATGGTCGAGGCCGGCATCTTGGACGGCGACTACGTCGTCGCCACCCAGATCGACCACCCGGCCAACGGCGACATCGTGGTCGCCGGCATTCCTGGTGGCGAGGCAACGGTGAAGAGCTACGCCCGGTCCGGGGCCGAGGTCACGCTCACTCCGCACAACCCGACGATGGAACCAATGGTCTTCAATGCCGATCAGGTCGAGTTGTACGGCAAGGTCGTCACGGTGATGCGCCGCTACTGACGCGTGCCCCTTACTGCGTCGAGTCAGACGGCGGCGCCCAGGGCGATTGTTGACCGTCGCCAGAGCTGCCGTCGCTCGAACCCGAGCCCCAGGTCGGTCCACTCGGATTCTGATCCGGGTGTGATCGGACGGGTCGTGTCTGGTCTGACCAATCACTTCCCGTCGGCGACGGTGTCGCAGGGGGTGAAGGTGGTGGCGGCGTCCCCGCCAAGGGCGGTACGGCGGACGGAACGGGATACTGCGTCGGCGGTCCGACAGGCGCCTGGGCCGTGGGTGATGGCGCCATCGGCATGCCTGGCGGAGACGTCGGCCATCCGACGGTCTGGGTTGGCCACACCGGTCCGCCAGACACCGCCACGACGTCCGGCGAGCGACGCGACGCAATGATCAATCCTCCACCCAGGACCAACCCGGCGAGCGCGGCGACAACTGCGCCGAGTTGCAACACACCGACGCCGTCGGAGGGATTGCGGCCAACAGCGGCAGCGAATTGAACGTCGGGCGAACCAGGCGCCACGACACGAAGATCGAAGTCTCCCGCTGCATCCAGCGTGAACGTGCGGACCGATTGACCGACAAACCCGGCGGCGTCGTAGGACACCCCGGCGCGACTGTCGAGTGCGACCTCGTCGCCACCGGATTCCGTCAGCGAGAGCGAGACGGCAGGCAGCACGCCACCGAGGATTCCGTACGCTCCATCGGCGCCGCAATCGCCGTCGACCTCGGCATCGAATTGTCCGGCAGTCTCGATGTAGACGAAGTAGTCGCCCGGAGCGTCGAAGCTGAGTGTGGTGTCACACCCCGAAGGTGCCCGGGCCAGGTTTCGGACGGCGTCGGCCTCACGCTGGACCGATGAGTACCAGAGCCCGATCCCGGTGAGCAGCCCGATGATCAAGACGATGATGCCGGCGCCGAGCATCTTGCTGCGCTTCGACGAGGTGGTCATGTGATCTGGTGTGCTCCTTGTGCGGTGGCGATGGCTGTGCAAGCCGGCGGAATGTCGAGATCGTGCTCAGTTGGTCGATGACAGACGCTGAGCGACCAAATCGATTCGGTCATCAGGTTGTACCACGGCAACGCGCACGAAGTGAGTCCCGTCGGGGCCGTAGAACTCGCCCGGGCTCACGAGTGCGCCGCCGGCGGTTGCCAGTCGTCCTGCGAACTCCCAGCCGTCCTCGACCGGAATCCAGAGGTAGAACGCTCCTCCGGGGAAAGCGATGTCGATGCCGGACCACTTCGACAGGACAGACGCCAGCAGTTCGAGGCGGTGACGATATCGATCGCGTTGCACCGCGACGTGTTCGTCGTCGTCGAAGGCAGCAGCTCCGGCTGCCTGAACCGGTCCGGGCACCATCATCCCGCTGTGCTGGCGGACGCTTCGGAGAAACTCGACGATTTCTCGGTCTCCCGCGTAGAAGCCGACTCGCGCTCCTGCGAGATTCGATCGTTTCGACAGTGAGTGCACGGCGACCACGCCATCGGGTCCGTGTTCGAGAATCGTCCTCGGCGGCCCGTCCCACGTGAACTCGACGTAGCACTCGTCGGAGAAGACTGGGACGCCGTTTGCTCGACCCCACGTCGCTGCAGCTTCGAGATCCTCGAGGTCCCCTGTCGGGTTGCCTGGGCTGTTGACCCACAGCAGGAGGGCGCGGTCGATGTCGACCTGATCGACTGCGGCGAGGTCCAGCGTGCCGTCCGCTGCGAAAGGCACACCAACGGAGCGACACCCGCCGAGCGTGGCTCCCATTGCATAGGACGGATACGACACTGCCGGATACAGCACGGTGTCGCGCTTGGGCGTCATCAGTCGCAGGAGGCCTGGCAGGGAAGCAACGAACTCCTTGGTGCCGACTGCTGCGGCGATCTGGTCGATCGGAACTTCGACGCCAAGGCGCCGCTGCATCCAATTGCCGCATGCGGTGCGGTACTCGACCGAACCGACGCTCGGCGGGTACGACCGTTCGGCACCGCTGGCGCCGAGTGCGTCGATCACCGCTTGCGGGGGCGGGTCGAACGGCGTGCCGATCGACAGGTCGACCAACCCTCCGTCGAACGCTTCGCAGACCGGCTTGAGCCGATTCAGGCGGTCGTACGGATAGGGCGGCGGTCGAAACGGACCGGCCAGCGCCTCGGTCACGGTCACGTTGCGTCTCCCGATGCCGACGTGTTCTCAGGTTCCTGCGTACCGGACACGAATTCGCCCAGACGGCCAGCCGAGGCGTCGGAGAGTCGCGCCCGGATAAGCCACGCTTCGCCATCATCGCCAGCGCCATCGCCGATGGACACCACCTCGCCCTCGCGGTGAACCGAAGCCAAGATGTCTCCTCGGTCGTACGGCACGAGCAATTCGTAGACAACCGTGAGCGAACGCAGCCGATCGCTCAGGCTGCGTAGGAACGCATCGACCCCGTCGCCGTTCGTCGCGCTGATCGCCACCGAACCCTGGTGCGATGCGACCAACTCAGCAGCAGTCTCCGGAGCAGCATCGGCTTTGTTGAACACGAGGAGTTCGGGCACCTCCGCGGCATCGATGTCGCCGAGAACGTCGCGCACTGCGTCGATCTGGCCTTGAGGGTCCGGCGCCGTCGCGTCGACGACGTGAACGAGGTAGTCGGCCATCGCCGCGACTTCGAGGGTGCCCTTGAACGATTCGATGAGGCCGTGTGGAAGACGGCTGATGAAACCGACCGTGTCGCTGAGTAGCACCGGCTCGCCACCTGGCAGAGAAAGCCGACGGGTGGTGGGGTCGAGCGTGGCGAACAGGCGATCCTCGACGAGCACACCCGAATCGGTCAGCTTGTTCAGCAGCGTCGACTTTCCAGCATTCGTGTAGCCGACGATTGCCACGTTGGCCAGGCCGCTCTTGTTGCGCCCCTTGCGTTGGAGCAGACGGGTCTCGGCAAGGCCATCGAGATCCTTTTCGATCTTCGTGATCCGTCGCTTGATCCGGCGACGTTCGACCTCGGTCTTGGTCTCACCGCTGCCGAACCGACCGCCGACGCCGCCGCGCTGCTGGGCCTGCTTGTCCGAGAGCCCCCGTCGCAGACGCGGCAGGCGATAGCGCAACAGTGCGAGCTCGACCTGCGCCTTGCCTTCGAGCGTGTGTGCGTTCTGGCCGAAGATGTCGAGGATCACCGCCGTACGGTCGATCGCCGTTCGACCGAGCATCTTTTCGAGGTTGTACTGCTGTGCCGGAGCGAGGTTGTTGTCGAACACGACGGTGTCGGCATCGACAGCGAGGCACAGCTGCTTGAGCTCTTCGGCCTTGCCCTTGCCGATGAACCAGGTGTGGTCGGGCGAGTCGCGACGCTGCACCATCCGGGCGACTTCGTCCGCTCCGGCGGTGTCGATCAACAGAGCGAGTTCGTCGAGGCTGGCCTCGGTCGACTCTTCGTTGTCGCCGGGGAGGGTGACGCCGACGAGCACGATCTTCTCTCGGATCGTGCGATCGATCAACGTGTCGGCAAGGGCCTCGTTGTAGGGAGTCGTCACACTGTTCCGTTCGCAGAAAGATTGCCGGTGATGAAAGCGTTGCCGCTCATGAGCGAGCGACGTCGATGGTCGCGACATGGGTTGCTGGCCCGGTCAAGATCGCGAGCGTCGGGTTCTCCGGGTCGAAGCCGACCACGGCGGTCCCGCCGTCCATGTGGACGATGATCTCGCCGTCGATCGGTGTGGCGAGGCCCCACTGCGCAGCGGCGTAGGCCGAGGCACATGCACCCGTCCCGCAGGCAAAGGTGATGCCGGCACCACGCTCGTGCACGCGCATCGTGATGCCGTTGGTCTCAGGACCAGGCTCCACGATCTCGAGGTTGACCTGCGGAACGTTGCTCCCCAGGTCGCTCAGATCCACGACGGAGACATCGTCGACGCCGACCACGCTGTGCGGATTGCCCATCGTGAGGTGAGCGACTGGACGGTCCGGGTGGCAGGCAAGAGCCGCCCAGCCGATCGGCTCGTCGACTGCAGCGACCTGGCCCATCTCGACACGCGCGGTGATGGTCAAGTCGTCGTCCGTCGTCGCCAACGTGACCACCCGATCGCCAGCGTCGGTGAGGATCAGCTGCGGGCCGAGGTCGCCGCGACGAGCAGCGACTGCCTGAGCAAAACAGCGGATGCCGTTGCCGCTCATCTCGGCGCGTGATCCGTCGGCGTTGTACAGCGTCATCTTGGCCGCGTATCCCTCGGCGTCCTCGGCGAGCAGCAGACCGTCGGCACCGACGCCGGTGCGTCGATCACACAGCTGCTCGGCGAGCAAAGCGTGATTGACGTCAGGCGGGTCGAACAGCACGAGGAAGTCGTTGCCGAGACCGTGGTGTTTGGTCAGGGTGAGTGCGTTTGGGTTGGGCTGGGTCATTGCTGCGATTCGATTTGCTCGACGATCATGGTCGTCACGACAGGAGCGACTTCGGCGACCGGATCGTGCTCGACATCGATCCAGCGTACGCGGGGATCTCGCCGGAACCATCGCTCCTGGCGCACGGCAAACTGCCTGGTTCGGGTCACGATCATCTGCACAGCTCCATCTTGGCTGATCTCACCGTCGAGGTGCAGCAGGAGTTCTTTGTATCCGAGCGCCTGTCCGGCTGTCTTGGACAAGCCACGCTCGCGCAGGTCGACGACTTCGGCGAGGAGACCTCTCTGCATCATGTCGTGCACACGCTCTTCGACACGCTCGGCAATGACGTCACGGGGCCACCGCAGCCCGACCTGGGGTGTGCCCGTGGCGGGATAGTGATCGACGCCGGGACCGAACGACGAGAACGGCCGACCGCTGCCAATTGCCACTTCGAGAGCGCGCACGAGCCGACGACGATTCTCTGGCTCGATCTTGGCGATGGCGGCCGGGTCGAGTTCAGCCAGCCGGGCGTAGAGCGTGGCGTTGTCCGACGAATCGAGTTCCGCTCGAATGCCGGGCCACTCCCCAGGGAGGTCGAAGTCATCGATTGCAACGCGGTGGTACAGCCCGGTGCCGCCGACGAGCACCGCCGAGCCGCCACGCGTTGCGATGTCGACGGTCGCCGTGCGGTGCGCTTGCTTGAATCGAGCGACCGTGAACTCCTCGGTCGGCTCGACGAGATCGATGCAGTGATGCCGCACCGCCGCCTGCTGGGCAGCGGACGGCTTTGCGGTGCCGATGTCCATGGCCCGGTACACCTGCATCGAATCGACCGAGATCAGCTCGACGCTGGGATCGTGCGCTGCCACCGCCATGGCCACCGCCGACTTTCCGGAAGCCGTCGAACCAATGATCGCCACAGACGGCGTCGGGCGATCTAGGTGGCGCTTGTTCAGAACTGCTCGCCCTCGGCGATGCGCTGATGGTGATGAATCACTTCGGCGACGATGAACCTGAGGAACTTCTCGGTGAACGCCGGGTCGAGACCCGCAGCCTCGGCCATGGAGCGGAGGCGAGTGATCTGGATCTCCTCGCGTGCTGGGTCGGCTGGCGGGAGCTCAGCGCTGGCCTTGTAACGGCCGACCGCCTTAGTGACCTTGAAGCGTTCGGCCAGCAGATGGACGAGGGCAGCGTCGATGTTGTCGATGCTCGACCGGAA
>Ga0115031_1000106_pt1 | contig 56440 bp, 46 predicted proteins | sample Maine_Asex4_meta_FD_87301 | JGI IMG/M metagenome (GOLD analysis project Ga0115031, IMG submission 87301) | Marine algal microbial communities from Maine, USA - Maine_Asex4_metaG | ecosystem: Host-associated > Algae > Red algae > Unclassified | place: Maine, USA | collected 2015-01-05
CTTTCGCCTGATAATGCACATGTTTGACGCCAAATTAATGAAATTTGGTACCTCCTGAAATTTGGCCGGTTGAGCCAATTTTTGCTTAGTAGCTACGGAATCGTTCTCTATGAACTTGAATACTCGAATCACTGGCCGCGCTCAACGCCAAGGCCAACTGCGTTTTTCCGCTACGTATATTGTCACGTACATATCCGTATTGTTTTGCGTTGCGCTGGCGATCGGCTGTAACGCGACCACGCAGCGCCAAAATATGTTGGGCAAAGCCGCGTTTGAACGAGGCGACAACTCTCAAGCGATCAACGCTTTTCAGCAGGCGCTCAATCGCGACCCCAAGAACGCTGACGCGTATTACAATTTGGCGGCTGTTTATTATCAGTTGGGCGTGAAAAACCAAAATAAACAATTTATCGCTCAATCCGAGCAGTTGTACCGTCAGGCAATCGCCAACAACGACAAACACATTGACGCACACCGTGGCCTTTCGGCGTTGCTGGTTGAGACAGGACGTGAAAAACACGCGTTCGATCTGCTCGAGGGCTGGCGTCAACGCTATCCCCAGTCTGCAGAACCACTGGTCGAAGTCGCTCGACTATACCAAGAGTATGGTGACAATCGACGCGCGACGGACCTATTGGCAGACGCGCTGCGAAACGACAGTCGCAATGTTCGCGCTTTAAAGGCGATGGGGCATGTTCGGGAAGTCCAGGGCGAAAACCAATTGGCGTTAGAAAATTACCTGCGTGCGATTCAGGTCAATGGAGCCGATCAAAACACCGCCGCGCGAGTGGCTTACTTGCAGTCACAAATTTCTTCGTCTGGACAAGTCGGCACTTCGACGCCACCCCGCTATGGTGCAGCCGCACCCTATCAAAGGCGCTAGTACTTGATACCGGCCCAGTGAAGAGGACCGAAATCGGCTTGGCTTTGTAGTAAAATTGACTCGCGCCCGTCGTCTGAGGGGGGATGAAAGAACTTGGTCACTTTGCCTCAGTCCGTTTTTGCCACAGTCTGCTTGCGACTCTGTTATGGATTACGAAACTAAGTAAATGATCCGTTGCGGCGAAATGTAGCGAATCTTCCGATTTTCCTGCCCTATTTCGGAGGGAAGTCAGAATCTGGACGCTTCTACAGCGCCTCGACTGATTGAATCGGTGGCATCTTCTGTTTCCCGCTCAAAACCCACTGGTCACGGCTTTTTACCAAGCTTAAACTATGACGAAAATTGAGAGCCGATTCGTTATTTGCAACGACAACCGTCGGATGAAAATTTTTCATGGGTGTCGATTCTGATGCCTCGTTCAATGAACCTTGTCGTAGGCCGCGATGTCAACGATAACGTGGCTAACAACCCCTTAAAAAGAAACCCCGTTTTCGACATATTGAAATCATGACGTCTTCTACTACCTCGCGTGTTTATAACTTCTCCGCTGGCCCTGCTGTATTGCCCGAAACGGTGCTCCAGCAAATTCAAGAAGACATGATGGCGTTGCCGGGTGTGGGAAGTAGCGTGCTCGAAATCAGTCATCGAAGTAAGGACTTTGATGAGATTCTGTTTGATGCGGTTGCTCGAATAAAGTCTGTGATGAGTGTTCCCGACACGCATGAAGTGTTGTTTATCCAAGGGGGGGGAGCGATGCAGAACATCATGATTCCCGCGAACTTTATCACCGAACCTTCTGGGGTTGCCGACTACATCATCACAGGCGCGTGGGGCAAGAAGAGCGCTGGCGAAGTGAAATACTACGGCAAACTGAATGTCGCCTACGACAGTAGCAGCACGAAATATAATCACTTGCCAAAGCAGTCCGATCTCAACCTGACTTCTGACGCAGCTTACGTGCACATGACCACCAACGAAACCATTCATGGTATCCAGTTCCATCAATTGCCTGACACGGGTGACGTGCCGATCGTTGCGGACAAGTCCTCCGACATTCTGTGTGGTCCAATCAACGTTGCGGACTATGGTTTGATCTACGCTTGTGCTCAGAAGAACGCCGGTGTCGCCGGCGCGACGATTGTCATTGTTCGTAAGGATCTATTGGAGCGTAGCGGCGATCGGTTGGCCAGCTATCTCGACTACAAAAAACACGCCGACGCTGGATCACGCTTCAACACGCCGTCAACGTTCCCCATTTATGTGACCGGTTTGGTTTGCAAGTGGGTTCAAGAGCAAGGCGGCGTCGAAAAGATGGAGGATCAAAACAAGATGAAGTCACAGATCCTCTACGACGTGATCGACTCCAGCGAAGGGTTTTACACCGGCCATGTCGTCGACAAAGCTGAGCGTTCCATTATGAACGCGGTTTTCAAGCTTGGCAGCGATGAACTTGATGACAAATTTATCGCCGAAGCTCAAAAGGCCGGTTTAACGACGCTTAGAGGCCATCGCAGTCTCGGTGGCATTCGTGCTTCGATCTATAACGCGATGCCTGTTCAAGGCGTAGAAGCATTGGCGGCGTTCATGAAAGATTTCGCTGCGTCCAACGGGTAAAAGAAAACGCTTGAAAGCAAAATTGTTTGCGCGACACGCTCAACGGCGTGAGCCGAACGTTTACCATCACATTTGCCGCTGAGCAACCTTTTGCGGCGACCACTACATCCTCTCTCAAGGAAATTACATGTCACGGATTATCGTTTTAGACGATATTGCTGCCGAAGGTTTAGCGATTTTGGATGCCGCCGAAGGTATTGAGTATGAAATTCGCACCAAGCTGGCCGGTGACGAACTCAAACAAGCCCTCACTGAATTCGACGGAGCTGTCTGCCGTAGCGGCGTGAAGATCACGGCCGAATCTCTCGAGGGTAACAAACGGCTCAAAGCCATCGTCCGCGCCGGAGTTGGCACCGACAACATCGACAAAGAAGCCGCATCGCGTTTGGGCGTGGTGGTGATGAACACACCGACGGGCAACACGATCAGCACCGCCGAACACGCCCTCGCGTTGATGGTGGGGCTGTCGCGCAACCTCGCGCCCGCTCACGCGAGCCTAAAAGCAGGTGCGTGGGATCGTAAGAAATTTCAAGGCAGCCAGCTTTGTGGCAAAACTCTGGGCGTGGTTGGCTTGGGACGTATCGGTCAAGAAGTGGCCTTCCGAGCTAAAGCGTTTGGCATGGAAATTGTTGGTTTTGACCCCTTTCTCTCCAAGGATCGCGCTGAGGAATTGGGCATTCGCAAGGTCGACGCAGTAGCGGATCTTCTGCCGGAGATTGACTACATGAGCGTTCACACGCCGTTGACCCCCGAGACCAAGGGTTTAATCTCGACCGAACAAATCAAGGCGATGAAGCCAGGCGTGCGATTGGTTAACTGTGCTCGCGGCGGCATCTACGACGAAGCCGCTTTGGTCGAAGGACTAAAGTCGGGTCACCTCGGCGGCGTCGCGTTAGACGTTTACGAATCAGAACCTTGCACTGATAGCCCGCTTTTCGCGATGGACAACGTCCTGTGCACGCCCCACTTGGGAGCCAGCACCGAAGAGGCTCAAATTGGTGTCGCCGTCGAAGCGGTCGAACTTTGCATCAACTATTTGTCGACCGGCGAAATTCGTTCTGCCGTGAACACGATATCGCTGGACCCGCAAACGTTGAAGGCGTTGCGAGCATACGCGGACGTCGCGCATCGTTTAGGATTGTTGTTGGGCCAATGGCACAACGGTGCGATCCAGAAATGCGAACTCCAATTCAATGGCGAGATCGCCGAAAAGGACACTCGTCTGTTGATGTCGGCGTTCTGTGCGGGACTGATTGAGAACCACACCGAAGATGCGAACATCGTCAACGCGGAACTGTTGTGCCGCGAACGAGGCATTGAAATGGTGCGAACTTCAAACCCTGGCCATGGTACTTTCAGCAGCGTCATCTCCGCCAAAGTCATTGGAGATGGTAAAGAACACAGCGCTTCAGGTACCGTGTTTGGCAAAGACATGCCGCGACTGGTGAAGCTGGGCGAATACCGCACCGAGGCTTATATGGACGGCAATCTTATGATCTTCACGCACCGCGACGTGCCGGGCATCATTGGTTTTGTTGGCGGCGTGTTGGCTGATGAGAAAGTCAACATCGCTCAAATGGCTGTCGGCCGGGAATCCGACCAAGGCGGTCCAGCGGTCGGTGTGCTGAACTTGGATTCCGCCGCGTCGGAGAAGGCGCTCAAACGAGTCACCGAAAATGAAGGTATTGAATCGGCCCAGTCGATCGAGATGCCACCAGCGGGTGAATTGCCTCTTTGGTTAGCGTAATGGGTTTGAGGTGCGGCCACATTCGCAACTTATTAGCCGTTTTGGCGCTAGCCACGGTTCTTTCGCGCGACGGAACCGTGGCTAGCGATAAAACGGCTAATTAAAGAAATCGTTAACGACTAAGGCGCTGCCAGTTCATCCACGATCAAGCTAATTTGGCGTTGGATGATCTGCGGAGCGTTGGCGACTAAGCATTTGCACTCGGCAAAATAGATGACGGTTGCGTTGGGAGGCGTAAGCTGATCAACGCCTAGCGTTTCGGTCATCAGCTGGTCTAGTTGTTGCGGCGTCATTTTATTGTCGATGACGTCGCCAACCGAATAGACTTCGATATCGCTTCGTCTGCCAGCATTTTCAAACGTCGTTAACATAATCGTGTCCGTCCCAATCACAACGGTGGTCAGCTCCATTGAATGCCCCAGTTGGTTCATTAGTGCGCGATTGGTCGGTTCGTTGATGCGTCCCGGCATACGGGTGTTAGGAAACCAGCCCTGCGCGGTCAGACTTTCCCAGTCGATGATCGTTTTGAGTTTCGTCGTGTTGCGGACGTGACGCAACAGGCTGCCAATCCGCATTGTGCGTCGAAAAGGGTTGCGCGCTTTTAAATTGGGGGACGCGGCCAACGCGACCTCGGCCTTTAGGGCCAGCGGACACAACGTTTGCTTCAGCGCGGCTGGATCGCTTTTATAGGCTGCTGCAGCATTCAATTTTTTCAAAAGGCCAGCGACCGTTTTTTGATGCTTTTGCAAATGACTGACGGAGACCGAATCATTACTAACGTCCAGTTCATACCGTTGGTGGTCATCCCAGTTGTTGATTCCCGTGACCGCAATAATCAATTCTTTCAAACGACCGCTCGATTTTTCATCCGAGCAAAAAGACTGAGCGTAAGATTTCGTGACCACATCGGAACTGACAGGCGACGTAATTCGTAGCCCTAACCGAGCGGGCTTCAACACCAGCCCGGCATCCTTCAGCAGCGTTTCAAAGGCAACTTTGAAAGTGATCGTTTCTATCTGGAGCGATACAGGCCGCAGGATGTCAAAGCTGTCATCTTGAAATAGCACGGGATCAATTGAGATAGGAATGCCAGAGAGCATTTCAAGGTCGCCGATCGCGTCGATCAGCGGAATATTGTCCAGTTTCCAGCCTGAAAGCTCCGCCTCAAGTTGACGATTGAGTTGTACGGTAATGTTGTCAGGCCTTTCAATCCAATAGGTCGGTATACCAATCAACGCCCTTTCCCTTTGAATTTCTGCGATGTCTTCAATTTCTTTTAGCGAAGTGCCCTGACCTTTGAGGATTTTAGAAAGAGCACCCAACGAATTTTCTGTGGACGCAATCAGCGGCGACTCAGATGTATTTGGATTAGTCTCTGACCAAAGGTTCGCAGGCGGCAGCAGTTGAGACGCCAGCGGATTTTTGGATTGCGTGGGGCCAGCCAATTGCGAAGACGCTGGGGATGATGGCAAGGATGGCGGCGCTGAAGTTTGGGCCGTATGATCGACCATTTGCGGAGGCTCAAGTGCCGTTGCTGATAGAGGTGTTGGAACGGGGGCATCACTAGAATTCGTCGTTTGCGTCGGAGTCTCGGATACGCTAATTTCACCGGGTGAAGACGTCGTCGCGATGGATTCTTCGGGTGCGGATGTTGGTGCAGCATCGGTGGCAGGTATGGCTGACGTGTCGTTTTGGACGGTTCCCAAATTGGTGTCATCGTTCTTGGCGACCCAAACGCTGTCGTTGTCCGACCCACCTCCGATGATGGCCCACAGTCCAATGCCTAGCGCGACCAGCACTATGACTGACAACATGACGATCTGCAAAAAACGTTTCTTCTGCTTCGTCGATTCGGTGTCCCATTGAGCCCCGAACATCATTGGCGACTGAGGCCCAGACATCTGAGGTTCAGGTGTGGGGGATTTTGCCGCAGCCGTCTTTGGCGTTTTCGTGGACCGCTTAGTGCCAAGGGCAGCTTGGGATGGCAGCGGTGGATTCAGTTTAGACTTGGGCTTCAGCGGTCTCTTGGCGGTGGGCGGTCTCTTGGCGGTGGGCGGTCTCTTCTTGGCGGCGCGGTCATCAGATTGGGCGTTGGCCAGTAGAGAGTCGATGTCTTCAAAATTTCCCGATAGTGAATCTTCCGCGCTAGATTCATCTGCCTTAGATTCTTTGGCCGCCCGTTCTTGGCTGGGCACGAAACCCTCGGGCGGAACAATGTTAATCATGGATGTGCATTTGGGACAAGCCAAACGCTGACCGATCAAGGCCTCATTGGTTACCTTCAGTTTCGCAGTGCAGCTGTCGCAAATGATGACGTAAGGTTCCAACGACAATCCTCTTCAACTAGTTTTGAAATTTGCGCAGGGCCGGTAAGAACACGGCCTCCTCTGGTGAAGTGAGCGGCAAGGCACTAGCCGCCGGTAAGATGACGACCGTTTACAGGCTGTGATATCCGCGGCTAGTGCCCTGCGGCTCACAATATAACTTAGTTCATTACGCCAGTCGCGGCCCCTACTCGTTAACCGATCTACGGAGTTGTAAACGCCGCTGGCAGTGCATCGCCTCGCGCTGTTGCGGCGGTGCGGGTTGTGATGGCTAAACTTTTTTCTTCAGATTCTTCATTCGTTACAACAATCCACAATAGCTTACAGTTCGGATCGGCTGGTCCGGTGATGTCTTTGTCGGGATTAGCACTGGTCATGATTTCGGTCAGGATGTCTGCCAAAGCCAAATCCTCAAATGCTAACGGACCCGGCCGCTGATTTTGTGTGATGCCTTCCTTTTGTAAATCGTTCCCCATCAATGTTATCTTGAATCGAAATGGCATGTCGGGAAAATCGTCATTCACATCATCCGCGATCTCCGTCAATAAAATGTTCAAATCAGGCGGGTTGGCGATGTTTAGACTACGTTTGGAAGCCAAAAGTTCCTCAATTGTCTTCGGGGTTTGTTTGGTACTAGCGACTTCTGTAAGCGCAACGCTGTTTGCGAATGCCAGCGTCAATTCCGATGCCGCGATTAAGTTCTGAGCGGCGTCAGGAGGCAGCCAAGTGTTTGCGATGAGATTATCGAATTCAACGTCCCAACGTAGGTCGTTCAAGAATAGCCCAGTCATCGGAAGAATACGCTGCCGCACGTTGTCCCAGTAGTCCAGTTTTGGCAACGTCGACGCAAACGTGCCCACGCCACTAACCGCCATACGCACCTTGGATTGAAGTTGCTCTTTTAGATCCTCCGTCGTGACGTCAGCAGAATGTTCGAAGTGCACTTCAAGATATTCACCCTCGTCGACGTGTAGTTGTGCCGACATGCCACGAACACTGTCAGGAAAAAAGACTCGTAAACGCGGGATGATGGTGTTGCCAAGATCTCCCCACAGTGATCGCCCATAGCTATCCGTCAAAGATCTGGGCGATGCAAGGAAACTCAAATGCCTTTCCCGGTCGGTCCGTTGAGCCAATCGTTGAAGCGGCCTCGTGAGGACACTGCGTCCATCTTGCATCGCAAGTTCTTGAACCAGTTTCGGCTCTCCCGCGACGAATGAGACGTTCTCATCTGATTCAGTAGACGTGATGAGAAACGCAGTGTCATCGGTTGCAAAAATCTTGTCGCCATCTTTGGTGCGGACTTCTACGACGTCCTCCCAAGCCGATTTCAGACTGTCGATGGAGATGTCATTGGTCGTGGACACGCAGTACATCGCGCTGTAGGTGCCCGCCTCGCCCGGGTAGAGCGCGATGGTCAGTGTGGCCATTTGCTGCAGTTCAACGCCCACGCTGCTGCGGAGCGTTTCCATCGGACCGGCGAAAGTGCGTGAGATTCCCGTTAGCAAGCGGTTGCCCGATTCGGCCTGCGCTAATTCGTGGGGCCGAGCATGCAAGAAGATTTCCGTCGTCGGTGGCACGTAGCGCAATTCGATCGCTTTGCCTGTCGTGGGTGACTCCCACAAATGGCCGTCGCCATCTTCGACGATATCCTGAACGTACGCAACGTTGGAGTAGTCGGGTGTGTCGTTGGGTTGGTCCGAGTTTGAAGCGGGCGGCGTGGGAGAAAATTCGAGCGGTTGCTGCGTAGTTTCGTTTTCAGCGACGCGGCTGATTACTTTTTGGTTGGCCGTTAGTGCCCAGATCGTACCGACGGTTGCCAAAGCGAATAATGTCATTGCAATCGCAGCCGGCATCTTCCAACGTGCGCTCTTACGTATTTCAGCCGCCTGCCGGGCTGCCACTATGCGCGGGTCGTTGCTGGCCTCAAGCGGCGATGAATCGGTGGCCGCTGTGATCTCTGGAACTTGTTTCACAGGTTCCGCCATCGGCAGCGCCATCATCTGGGACGAAGAAAGGACTTGGCGAAACGAAGCCACCGTTTTCGAAGTCGCCGGTTGGGGGAGCTTGGGGCTGATCTGCCTCAAGGCGGCGATAAATTTTTTCAACGCCACTAAGCCGTCTTTGTTTTCGATGAGGTGATTGCTTTGATCCTTGACAGCGTTCTGCACGATGGTCTTCAGGTCGCCGCTGATGCCAGACTTTTCGATCAACGTTTCAACGTTGGTTGGATCGGCATTTACGCCGCCAGTTACTCTCAGCAGCAACATGGCCAGAGTTTTTGTTGGGGCCTGAAACGTTTTTCTCGGGTCGTCCAACCACTTTGGCTGTAGTTTGACGATTGATTTGGGCTCCAGCCAAATGTGCTCCGGCAGTTGCTCCGCAGTCGGAACGAAGCTCTCGGTTGCTGCCGCCGCTTGTGCTGAAATTTGGGCCAAGATTTGAGCCTTGATCGCACTGGCAACTTGGAGCACAAGCGGAGCCGCTTGGGCCAGCTTCAAACGTCCCTTGGGGGGTAACTTCTGAGACAGCCGAGGACCGGTAGGTAATTCTGAAACCACAAAACGGTAGTCTGGCAGACTGATGGTTTGAAAGGTCTCCAATAGATGCCGATGGCGACACTTGGCCATTGCTCGGACACGCGATTCAATTTGTTTCCAATCAGAAACCGCCTCAGGATTGATGCCTGTGAAGAAATCTAACATCACCGGATGTTGGGTGCGGAGATCTCGGCCCGCGAAAGATTGCCAAAGACCGCTATCGGATAGTGCGTCGATCTTTTCGGTGATCAAATATCTCCCGAAAAGGAAGGGGCCGCAATGTCCCGCCAGCAACACGTCGCGATGCAAGACCGAGATAACCTTTTCGGCCACCATGTCGTTGGCGACCTGACAAGCATCTTGATCGGGCCATTTGGTTTTGACCGCATCGATCTGATCGGCGCTGAGCAATTGGCTTTCGGAGATCAATTTCCAAAATTGGTCGATGTCCAGCGTCACAGAACTCTCATTTTGACCGGGTAAGTTTCACAGGCGAACGCTGCCACAAATCGACAACGAAAACCATTGTAAGACATCCCGTTAATATCGTGATAGACCCAGACCAAATTTGATTGACTTATTTGGTTGCGCTGTCGTAGAACAAGTTCGCCTTCGCAGCCGCGAAAGAACACACAGATGGTATCCGACCTCTTAGTCGATTGATCTGAGCAGTTTCGAACCGAACGGTTTGTAATCTGCTGCTGCGAAACAATCTCGCGCCGAGTCATTGATCGCCCAAATCTCGAGCAGAATTCGGTTAGTGTTTCCCAACCCGAACTTTTAGCTCTGACAGACCACTCGTCGGATAAAGAATCCGTGTAAGTACTAGGTTTAGGCGTCATCGAATTGAGATTCCGCAGGTGATGAACTCATGGTCGTGTTTGCAAACATCTCATGTTGCACCGCCAACCAAGGTTGTCAATTTCTCCTCTCGCGACGATTCACAAAATACTATTCCTTATTCCGCGTAGTTTGCATGATCAATTGCTTACCGCTCTTCAATGCGATCCTGCCAAAGTTGTTGGAAAGTGATGCGGACAGCCCTTCAACGATCATGCTACCGAGACCATTGCCGGCATCCAGGTACTGCCAATTTGAGCCGGGGCAAACCAACGTGGAAACGTTAGCATTACCAACTGGCCCCAGCTCCCACACTCCAGATGTCTGATCCAAGGTGGCCAACTGCCCATTGACTAAAACAGACTGCGTTTGGCCCAGCGACGCGGATCCGGAGACCGCCGCGAAGCATGGGGGTGAACGTGCGTAGGCATTAAACGCAGGCAGCGGACTGCGGATCGTCAGGTCACCATCGATCAAGCCAGAAATATAGGCACGACGTTCATTCATGAAGTCAACTAAGTCGTTGATCTTATCGGACGGTAAGAACTCAGACATTGTATTCATCTGGAAATGTTCTTGATGGTCCTCCGGCGCGTCAAGTACGCGCAAATCAGCCGGCGTGGAAGTTTCATCGCGTTTGGCCTTATAGAGATTTCCGTTGGAGTTTCCGGGGAACTGTTGCTTCGCTAGATAACTATTGGAAGCGCCATTCCGCGATCCAGCACCACGATTGCGGCCCTCATGATTCAGCAAAAGCGGACCACGAACGCGCTCGGCCCGTGCACCTTCAACGGCGTAGGTCAGTTCGCTTACGTCAAATTCAATATCATCTTCGAGCTTGATCTTTTCACTGCGATTGGAAAGTTGACCTTCCAAGCCCCGACAACATCGGTGACGGTGGGATACTTTGCTTGGAAGCTGACTAAGTCCGATGCGACAACCAAGAAGTTGGTTTCGACCGCATCGAACTGATCGGTGCTGAGCAATTTGCGTTGGAAGATCCGTTTCCAGAGGTGATAGTTCTCAGGCTACACGAAACTCTTACCTAAACTGGGTAAGTTTCACTGGCTAACATTGTCATAAATCGCGATAAAACCTATTGTAGAACGTTCAATTAACACCTTTTCTTATAAATACCCTCATTCCGTACAAAAATCATGAATCGACCTTCAAATCACCAGGGCGCATCGGAAGCGGTGCAGCATTACTTTGATCGGGCGGCAAAGTTGCTGAACCTCGATGAAAGTGTGAAGCAGTTGCTGCTCAAGCCCAAACGCGAAATTACCGTGGAAGTTCCGATCGAGATGGACGATGGCAGCTTAGAAGTGTTCACCGGCTTTCGCGTCCAGCACAACAACGCACGCGGCCCCATGAAGGGTGGGTTGCGTTATCACCACGAAGTGGATCTCGACGAAGTCCGCGCGCTGGCGTCGCTGATGACGTGGAAGACGGCGGTCGTTGATATTCCCTACGGTGGTGCCAAGGGCGGTATCTGTGTGAAGCCGCGCGAACTGTCCAAGAAAGAGAATCAAAGACTGACGCGAAAGTTCGTCGATCAGATTCATGACGTTATTGGTCCTGACATTGATATTCCCGCTCCCGATATGGGGACCAATAGCGAGACAATGTCTTGGATTCGCAATCAATGGGAAAAATATCACGGATTCAGTCCGGCTTGTATTACGGGTAAACCAGTTGAGGACTACGGCGCCAAAGGGCGCGAAGAAGCGACTGGTCGAGGCGTAGGCATCCTTGCGTTTAAGTTGCTCCATCGCTTGGGACAGACGCCTAAGGAGACCAACGTCGTAATTCAAGGCTTTGGCAACGTTGGCTCGCACGCGGCTAAATTTATGTACGAGTCCGAATTCAATATTATTGCAATTAGCGATGTTTCCGGGGGCTACTTCAATCCAGAAGGTGTCGACATTCCGGCAGCATTGCGGCATTCGCTCAAACACAAAACTCTTGAGGAACTAGAAAACGTCCGCAAGATCTCCAACGAAGACTTGCTTGGTTTAGGATGCGATTTGTTGATTCCTGCTGCACTTGGTGGCGTGATCACGATGGAGAACGTGGAAGACATCAAAGCGCGTTACATCATAGAAGGTGCCAATGGTCCCATTGATTCTGATGCAGACGAGCAACTAGAGTCGTTGGGGGTTATCGTACTGCCAGATATTTTGGCCAACGCCGGTGGTGTGACGGTAAGCTATTTTGAGTGGGTGCAGAATCGTCAGTACTACAGTTGGGATTTAAATCGCGTTCGTCAGGAGTTGGACGCGGTACTATCCAAAGCGTTTGAGGAAGTCTGGCAAACGTCGCAAACTCACCAGATCAGCTTGCGGACGGCGGCGTTTATGCTGGCGATTCAGCGCGTGTGGCGCTCTACCGAATTAGCGGGGATATGATCATTGGTTGGATCATGTAACGTAACAACTCAGCCGCGAGGCGTCAGTGCAAGGGCACTTACTTTACAGACATAAGCTGCAAAAAATACGAGCATGAAGCGCGAGCGAGTGAATCTGGTGCCACGAAAATTCACTCGCTCGCGCTTCATGCTTGTATTAACAGTTCAAAGGTCACTGGTCTTGGCAGTGATAACACTTAAAGTAAGTAACACTAGGCTAGGGCCCTGTCACAGAATTGCGGCTACGAAATCCCCTAAACTTTAAGTTAAGTACCACGGATTTAGCGTTGCAAAGAACAGTCTCAAACTTAGAACAAATACTTTATGCCAGAAAATAAGCTTGCTGAGAACCGAGAAGAAGTTCTCGCCCGATATAAGTCGAAACTTGATACGCATCGTGCCACCGTCAAACGTTGCGACCAACGATGGAGTTCGGTGGGTTATTTGAGAGGTGGATTGTTTCTGGCTTGTTTGGTCCCTCTTTTTCTGTGCATGACTGAATTTTTGGAAATTGGAAGACCGTGGTTGTATCTTTCTGGATTGCTGTTCTTCGGATTTCTGGTGGTCGCTTTTGTCCACGAAGGCATGCAAACGAAACTTCGCCGCGCGTCGTTGCTGGTGAAGATCTATCGCGAATCACTAGCGCGTTGCAACCGAGAGTGGAAGGAGATACAAACACCTGATGTTGAACTCGAAGCATCTCGGATCCCGCTGTCGACAGATTTGGATCTGTTCACTGACAGCTCTGTTTTCAAATTGTTGGGGATCACGCGCACGCCGCTGGGAACTTCAACATTGAAGTCTTGGATTCTTGACGGAGCTTTGGCTGATGAAGTGAAACTAAGACAGGATGCCGTGAAGGAACTTGCACCAGCGGCCGATTGGCGCGAGGCGTTTCATTTGACGTGCGAGCAACTGGGCGTTGGGCAATCGGGGCCCAGCAAATTTGTTGATTGGGCGTCCAGTGACAGTTGGTTCGAAGGTCGAAGTTGGGTGTTGGGGATGGCTCGGATCACGTCTGTTGTTTCGATCGTCGCGATTCTTGGGTTGATAATGATTCCCCTGTTGCCGGCGCTGGTTTGGTTGGTGATTTTGGCGGGGGCGATGCTGGTCAATTTTGCTTTGGCGATCGTTTTTGCTGGCAGCATTCACGACGTATTCAATTCTGTTTCTTCTCGATCTAACGAAGCCAGTCACTACGTTAGTCTGTTCGATCGTATTACAAGTTTTAGCGCGAAATCTGATCGGCTCAAGGAATTGCAAGCGAAAATTAAGTCGACTGATTCCGCCGGTTCGGCCGAAATCGGTCGGTTGAGTACGCTGTCGAACCTAGCCAATATGCGTCGCAACGGGATTCTGTTTTTGCTTTATGTGGTATTGGAGTTCCTTTTCTTCTGGGACGCACACGCGTTGCATTGGTTGGAGAAGTGGAAAGCGAAACAAGGACATAACGTACAGCGCTGGTTCGATGGTTTGGGGCAATGGGAAGCGCTTTGTGCACTGGGGAAACTGGCCTTCGATGAACCGGGTTGGGTTTACCCAACGGTGTACTTAGCCAGTGAGTCGGAGCCTACAATTATCGCAGGTACCAACGTTGGGCATCCGCTATTAGGGATCGAACGAGTGCGTAGCGATGTGAAGGTCGGTCCACCGGGCACGGTGTTGCTGGTTACCGGTTCGAATATGTCAGGAAAAAGCACGCTTCTCCGCAGCCTTGGGGCGAATACGGTGTTGGGACAGATGGGCAGCGTTGTCTGCGCGAACGAATTTCGTCAACCGACGATGCAGATTGAGACCAGTATGAGAATCGCCGATTCGCTGGCCGATGGTGTTTCGTTTTTCATGGCGGAGCTAAAACGGCTGAAGCAAGTCGTTGATGCAGCGGAGACGATCGAGGCCAGTGGCGGGAATCGCCGGATGCTGTTTTTGTTGGATGAGATCCTGCAAGGTACCAATTCGCGCGAGCGCCAGATAGCGGTCAGCCGTGTCGTACGTCGGCTGATTGACCGCAAAGCGATTGGAGCGATCTCTACACACGATTTGGATTTGGCCAAAACGGATGAGCTCGATTCAGCATGCGATCCCGTTTACTTCTCGGAGCAGTTCAAAGAAAACGATGGCAAGAAAGTCATGACCTTTGACTACCAAATGAGAAAAGGCATCGCCGAAACCACCAACGCCTTGAAGTTGCTTGAGCTGGTAGGGTTGGGCGACGACTAGTGGTCTGTCAAAGCTTGATTTTCGGGTTGTAAACATTAGCCGTTTGGGCGTTAGCCCCGGTTTTCTATGCAGCAACCGTGGCTAACGCCAAAACGGCTAATCCTGAAATTTAGTTCTGACAGACCACTAGTGGCGAATTTGACCACGTTGAAGGCTCATTGGTGGTCGCTGATGCCAATGATTGGAGATTTGCCTTCGGTACCCAACATGTGACGAGTACGAAGCGCAAGTTTCTCTCGTTGGGTTAGCACTCCGTTTGGCTGCAGAATTAAATCCGGTTGGGCACGCAGCTTTGAAAATAATGTCCAATAGTAATCCAACAACGATGACATCGTTCGTTGCCCATCAAAATTCAACAGAGGTACGACCTGCCCGCCGGCGATGAACAGTTTTTCGATACGAGACGTTTGAAGTCGAACGAATTGCTTCAGTGCTGGGCTTGATTGCCGCATCATGGTGCGCGTAATACTTAATCCCGTTTTATCAACGTCGGCGGTCGCGTAGAACGCTTGATGTTGCTTAAGGTTTGGGACGAAATTGGCCAGCATCTGCGTCATGTGAATGGCTTGCCCACATTGAATCGCAGGTTCGAAGTAGTCTTGGCCTTCAGCGCCGAGGATAGGTGCACATGCGGCTAACATGCTGCCGCCGAACTTGGCGGAGAACAACTCCATCTCCTGGTAGGTTTTAAATTGCCGCGTCCTGCTCCACGAATCGGCAGCGGTCATCATTTCAAATAAATGCTCTTTGGGGATACCGAACCGATTCACGACATCTGCCAAGGCGGCGTCTTCGACACATCGACAATTACTGCAAAGGATGTCGCTGAGTTCGTAGAGTTTCTCTTTCCAGATGTCCAAAGAAAGTCCGTCAAAACTTTCAAGATCCAAGAAGTCAAGGCACCGTATTAAATGCCAGCCAATCGTGGCGATCGCATTCTTGTTGGCCTTAGGGAGATTCGAGGTCATCCACGCGGTGCCGCCGAAGAACTTCCGACTCGTTGCCAAGCAGTTTTTGTATCCGCGTTCTATCAAGTCATCGGTAACCGTGAAGAATTCGTTCTGGATGGTTTCAGTGGACATGATTTTCGTTCGGTCGAATAGAGTCGCTGGTAATGGTCTTGTGGTAATGGTCTTGATACGGGAGGCCGTTGTTGGGCTGATGCACGAAGGAAATTCGTGAGCCGCAACGCGCTAGCCGCGGGTATCGCAGATTGTTAACGGTCGGCATCTTACCGGCGGCGAGCGCCTTGCCGCTCATTTCATCATCCCGTGCCGCAGATAGTGCTACGAGCCCACCCTTAAAATAAGCGATTCTCAACAAAATAATAGCCGTTTGTACCACGGCATCAGCATGCGAATTAGTTGTCTCGCTGAAATCGCCTCGGTTGGGTAAAATGAGCAGTGCGAGGCAAGCTCGTGAGTTCATTTATGGTAAGCACTGCGAAAGATTCTGATGAAAATTCTATTGGCCAGCCCGCGTGGGTTCTGTGCAGGCGTCAACATGGCGATCGAGAGCCTCGACCTTACCCTCACCGAATTCGGTGCTCCGGTTTATGTCTACCACGAAATCGTGCACAACCAGTACGTCGTTGAATCATTCAAGAAAAAGGGAGCGGTATTTGTCGACGAGATTGGGGATGTTCCCGAGGGATCGGTGCTGTTGTTCTCCGCCCATGGCGTCAGCCCCGAGATCCGACAGATGGCCGCCAATCGGAATCTTAACGCGATCGATGCAACGTGTCCCCTAGTAACGAAGGTTCATTTAGAGGCTGTTAAGTACGCGCGGGAAGGCTACACCATTTTCCTTATCGGGCATGAAGGTCACGATGAAGTCATTGGAACGATGGGCGAAGCGCCCGATTCGATGGTTTTGGTTGAATCGGTGGAAGATGTTGTCATGTTAGAAGTCCCCGACGATGCGCAGGTGGCGTATCTAACGCAAACGACGCTGTCGGTGGATGATGCGAATCGCATTATTCAAGCGCTGCGTGCCCGTTATAAAAATTTGGTGAATCCGCCCAAAGAAGACATTTGCTACGCCACTCAAAACCGTCAGGAAGCTGTTCGCAAAATAGCGTGTGACACGGATCTTTGTTTGGTGCTGGGCAGTCAAAATAGCTCCAACAGTCAGCGTCTTCGAGAGTTGGCCGGCGATACCGGCAAGCCCGCTTACTTGATTGACGGGAAAGCGGATCTTGATCCAGAGTGGTTCGATGGAGTGGAGAGTGTTTTGGTTACCGCCGGAGCGAGCGCTCCCGAAACGGTTGTGCAGGAGTGTCTTGATTGGATTGTTCAGAAATTCGGAGCCACGGTAGAACCGGTAATTATCCGTCAGGAAAATGTCAGTTTTCCGTTACCGAAAAAATTGCGGCAACTGCAGGCGTAAGTTGATCGCAGCGGGCGAGGACTGCCCGGCTTCTACGATCGTTGACGATGCGACTTAAAAACAATACCGCTTGGTGAACCAACAAATTGGGAAAAGATGCGAAGAAATGTTGAGTTCTGGTTGGGCAACTACCTTAGGCGAGAACGGTGTTGTATTTATGCGCCGCGAACCTCGGGCTCTCTGAATCGTCGAATTAATCGACTTTGAAGGTGAAACGCTTGAATGGCTTTGTGGACTTAAAGGTTGCCGTCGATGAAGTTTCATCTATTTGAGTTCAAGAAGTCGACGTTCAGCTTTAGTGAGATTCTTCTTGACGGTTTCATCCAGTTTTTCTTGTGTGTCTCGAAGTTACCGCCGGTTGTTGACTGCCATCTCGGCCAGCCGATTGAACTCTTCGGCCAATTCTGGCCAATGATCTTGATCACGGAATCTTAGCCTTTGGACCCCCTCTCCTCCGGTCAATTTTCTTATCTCTTGACGCAAGCGATAGATTAGCCCAACCATTCGATTGCTGAATCGCAGTTGGTCGTACAAGAAAAGTGGTAGAAGAACGACACCCGCGATCAAATTTGGGGCGTAGTTTGATAACACTTCTTGAGCCATTGTAAGGATAGAAGCGTCGTGATTGCGGTAAGCGATCCAGATCGCAACTGTTATCAGTGCTGCGGTCATATAGAGCAGCCAATGAACCAAAGTCCGGGTGATTAATCCGCCTTGGATGTCAGGGTTGATGTAGAGCCGTTTCCGCGTATGCACGTGTGCTGATTTGGAGTGAGGCATATGAGCGTTCTCCCATTTGCTAAGTTGATAAGTCGTCGTTAGCTCGGGCCAGAATAGGCAGTCGGCTGTAAGACGATGAAAAGTCTTAAAACGTACAATGGTGTTTAGCCGAAAGTGATTTGGGGAGGGGATCTAATGGAATCCATAAGTGATCCGACTTCGCATTGAATCGATGGTAGCACTGGCTCACTATCCTGCGCTATGGGGCGTCTGTCGTTCGGGTAGCGTGCGACTTTTGTTTGGCAACTGCGGTGAGTGGACGTTCGAAAATAGCGGTACGGGTTTCAAAAAAATTTCGCAATCAACGCGAAGGCATGTTGCGAGTGAAGAATTTTTAGGCCGTTGTTGAACGGTTATCTACCGTCGCGGAAGTAGTTCCGCTGCGCTGATTTCGCCAAACAGTACGTCAGTCGTTGGGTCGTGGCCTTGGAGCATGATAGTGCCGGCCGACAATCGCAACCCCCTTCGCGGATTGTCGTCCGGTTTTCGTTTGTCAGTCCAATCGGTGACTTGGTAGCCGTTCACCCAGACGCTGATATGCGAACCCGACGCGACGATGGTCTTATAAAACCATTGCTTATCTTGTGCCACAATTCGTCGTGCATTTTTCCGTCGAAAGATTCCGCCGGTGCCGCAGTCAAATGGCTTTGTTGGGTCGTCGTCGACCATTTTGTTTTGGATTTGACTTTCGTAGCCATTCATCTTTTCGCCTGGAATGCAGCGGAAGAAAATGCCTGAGTTCAAACCCTCTGCGTTTGTTTTGATTCTGGCACTGAGGACAAAGTCTGCGAATTCTTGCTTTGATTCCAATTGCCCCGGGCCCGATTTCATCTGGAGGATGTTTTCGTCGTTGACGGTAAACTTTGTTTCGCGCGCGTTATCTAAAATCCAATTATCTAACGTCTTGTCCGCGAGTAGCGGTTTGAGATTAAGTGGTTTCAGAAAGATGTTGCGAAACTGAATATCGCCTTTACAAAACTGTAAGCCAATGTAGCCTCGGCCCAGATCTGCAGCGGTAAAAGTGTTGACTTGCTGCCCATCAAGGAATACTTCGCCGTTGTCTCCCTTGAGTGACATTCGCATCGTGTGCCACTGGTCGTCTGATTTTACTGGCGTCGCAATGGGTGCACGAGCTACGACACCGCCGGTTGGGAAATCGTTCGTCACTGGGGCGATGTTGATTTCGTAACCGTCTTTGGCAGCGCTTTTCGGTTTGGGGCTGGTGCGGAGGAAAATGCCGCTGTTGGTTTCGGCAGTAGCTTTAAAATCTACGCTTAACTCATAATCGGAAAATTGCGCCGTCGTTCTCAGGAGACCAGATTTGCCTGCGGTCGCTTTTATGGTGCCTTCGCTGACTTGCCAATCGACCTCCGTTTGAGCTTTCCACCCAAAAAGTGTCTTGCCATCAAACAGGCTGATCCAACCATCGGCGAGACGGTCAGGTAGGATGCGGTTAACTCCTGCAACTGGCTGATCTACCAAGATTTTCTCCGCAGGGGAGGTCCCGATGGCGGGATCTGACACCAACGCAAGAAAAATTATCGCTATATTTGCCAAAATCAGCCTCCGCGCGGACGGCTCATATCGAGAGCAAATTGTAGTATGCATAATGGTTTTCGGATTTGTCCGCAGAAACGAAGGCTGTGAATAGTAAAAGCTACCATTTTAATTCATAATTTATGTGTTGTTTAAGTTTATCGAATCAAAATTGCCGCTGCGACCTATTCTCACCCTACCCGCCCTCCTCCGCAAGCTTTTAGGCGTACGGTTACTTTGCGGGGTGAGCGTAGCGACGAACTTCTTTGTACTTCATCATTGATAATTATTGACCGCCGTGAAATCGAAACATCCGCAGACCCAGAGCCTATTGACGAATGACAAATCGCGTCGGCCCTATCTCTTATTGACTGGAGGTACGGGGCTGGTGGGACAGTATTTGCTCAAGGATTTTCTGATCCAAGATCAGCGCATCGCGGTCAATGTCAGGCCAAACAGGAAACTGACTGAGGTCCAGCGCATTGAAGCCATCATGCAGCGTTGGGAGCGGCGTCTAGAGAGATGCTTACCAAGACCGGTCGTCATAAGCGGTAACATCAATCAACCGGGGCTTGGGCTTGACGACGTTGACCAACGGTGGGTGTCAGAACATTGCTATGGCATTTTGCATAACGCAGCCGTTTTGCAGTTCGCGGGCCAATCCAAACTACACGAACCTTGGATTACTAATCTCGGTGGAACCAAAAATGTTTTGACCGCTGCAAAAGAATGGGATATTCGGCACCTACATTATGTTTCGACCTCATACGTGTGTGGCAAAAGTGATCGAGTTGTGAAGGAGTCGGAACTGGATGTCGGGCAGTCGTTCCGAAATGACTACGAACGTAGCAAGTATGAGGCGGAGCAGCTGGTTTCTGAGGCCGACCATTTTGACTCCAAGACAATCTATCGTCCGGCTGTAATCGTTGGTGACTCCGAGACTGGATTCACGTCTACTTATCATGGCATGTTTCTTTATCTCCGTATCTTTGCCACGTTAGTACCGGCGCAGCAGACGGATCTCAATGGAATCCACCAAACCCCGATTCAGATGCCGATGAATGGGGATGAACCAAGGAACTTGGTGCCGGTAGATTGGGTTTCCAGTGTGATATGCCACATAGTCTCAACCGAGGCGGCCCACCATCGGACGTATCACTTGGTGCCAGACGAATGTTCGACAGCGCGGCAGTTCATTGATGCTTGTTGTGAGTATTACAATTCAGGCGGCGTTGAATTCGTGGGTGCGGAGCGGCCATTGGATAGAGAAAGTAAGTTTGCGGAGCTGTTTTTGGAGAACGCGCGGGTGTATGAAGCGTATCTGACCTCGGATCCGATTTATGATAAATCGAACGTTGAGAAATACGCAGGGCATCTTCGTTGTCCCGCGATTGATGCAGCAATGATCAGGCGATTTATCAAGTTTGGCGAAGAAAATTCTTGGGGGAAAAAGCGTTTGGCGCCTCCCGAGGCCAGCGTTTGGTTCGGTAAACAATTGGATCGTTTGAGTGCGATCACAACCAGAATTTTCGCAAACCTACCTAATGTTGAATTCAACGGCGACTGTGAAGCCCGGATAGAAGTCGGCCTCGATGTTTTGGGCAGCGGTGGCGGTCAATGGACTTTGATGCAAAACGATGGCGGTGATTTCTCGTGCCGCGCAGGTCTGCCAGCCGTGGGGCAGCCGACGTTGCAAATTGAATCGTCCCGACTGGAAAACTTGATGTTAGAGATTGAACAGTTAGGCCAAGTCACAACGGGCCAGCCTTGGAATTTGTTAACTGAAAAAATCGAAGCTGCGATTTCATTATCGCGACTTTGAATGTTGGCCGGATCTGTCCGACAGTGATTGCGGACGGGTACATCTATTGCCTGGCCGCCGCGACCATCGCCGCGAGATATCCAGTCTTGAAATTCGCGTCGACATTGACAACCGTGATAACCGCAAGATTGGCGTTGGGAACGTTCTGTGATTCGCCATTGTCGCAAGCAAAAGTTTGGGAGGTAGAATCAAAAGTGCCCTCGGTGATTTGGTCGCTCAGCTGTTCACCTAAAGCGTCGCAAACGCCGGTAACTAACACGGGTTGGCTGGACGCTTTCAATTGGTCCAAAATATCCCCTAAAATCTCGTCCGGATCGCCTCGCTGGATGACGCAGTTTCTCGAGTCTTTCTCAGCGGCCTCTGAACCCGCCGAAACGCGGGAGTAGAATTCGCTGATGCTGATGCGGCCGCTGCGGTAATGCTTGGCTGCCTGTTGGAATTGGTGTTGGTTGATCATTACGGATGTGTGATTTAGCCGATGTTATAAAAAATGAATTTGAACTACAATTTGACTTCTAGATTAGTAACGGCAGCCCATTGTGACGACTGCCTTGACGATTGAATACCGTACGGACGTGATAATGAAAAGTTGTGTTTTGGCCTACTCGGGCGGACTGGATACTTCAGTAATTTTAGGTTGGTTGATGGACGAAGGCTACGACGTCCATGCCGTCTATGTCGATCTTGGGCAACCTTGTGAAGACAAGGAAGCGATCCTTCAAAAAGCGAAAGACATTGGAGCAAAATCGGCCCAAATCGTCGACGCGCGTGAAGAGATGTGCCGTGACTTCGCATTTCCTGTACTCTCCTTTCAAGCGAAATACGAAGGTCCCTACCTGCTGGGAACTTCGATTGCGCGGCCGCTGATTTCCAAAGTTTGCCTGCAAGTTGCGCGTGACGTCGGAGCGACGGCTTACGCTCACGGCGCAACCGGCAAAGGCAACGACCAATGTCGTTTCCAGTTGGCCGCTGAAGCACTCGACGCCAACATTCACGTGATTGCGCCATGGCGGATGAAGAAATTTCGCGATCAGTTCCCCGGCCGAACTGAATTGATCAATTTCTGCAAAGACAAAGACATTCCTATCACCGTTTCTTTGGCAAAGCCTTACTCCAGCGACGAAAACTGCCTGCACATTAGCTACGAAGCCGGCGATCTGGAAGAGTTGGATGTCAACGGCGTTGAACTGGTTGATTTCGGGATGGGCGTTTCGCCTCAGGAAGCTCCAGATAAAAACGAGACGGTTACAATTGATTTTGAATCTGGTGTGCCTGTGTCGGTCAACGGAATGAAGCTTTCGGCGCTTGAAGTTGTCGAAACGCTGAACGAAATCGCTGGCCGAAACGGTATCGGCCGCATCGACATGGTGGAGAATCGCTTTGTTGGTATGAAGAGCCGCGGCGTCTATGAATCACCTGGCATGACGGTCCTGTATGATGCTCATCGGTATGTCGAGCAATTGGCGATGGACCGCGACCTGATGCATTTGCGTGATCGCCTGTCACCCGAAGTTGCCGAAATGGTGTACTACGGCTTTTGGTATTGCCCCAAGTTTGACGCTTTGTTGGCGTTCAATAAAGAGGCGCAGAAGTCGGTCACCGGCAGCGTGACACTGGAGTTGTACAAAGGGAACATTGCCATCTCCAAGCGATTCAGCCCTAACAGCCTTTACGACGATCAAATCGCGACGATGGAAGGTGGCGGAACCTACAATCAAGACGACGCCGAAGGGTTTTTACGAATCCAAGGCTTGCCGGGACGTGTTCAAGCGAAAGTTTTACCGCGTAGCTATTAGTTGACCAACGCCACTTTTGTGAGCGGCGAGGCGCTTGCCGCCGGTGAATGGCGGGTAAAACCGGCGGCTAGCGCCTTGCCGCTCACCGTTTCGTTAACGCCATAGTATTCGGTGTTATGATTCAAGTTTGGCGCTGTCCTATTCGGGCTTTGCCACGGGGCTTGAGGCTCCATTGATCGTGGCGGAAGTGTTGTCTTGTCGGCTATCGGGCTCGTTGGATTTTCCACTAGAGGAAACGCAAGAATGAACTTTCTGGAAAACCCGGTCCTGCAGCGCGAGCTGTTGGTGAACTTGCGGATGCCACGCTCTTTTTGGCTGCTACTGCTGTATCAAGTGATTCTTGGTGTGATCGTTTACTTCGCTTGGCCGCGTCAGGTACGGCTGGATCTAACCGTCGATTCAGCTAGTAACAGTCAATTGGTCGATCTGGTTTTCTTAGGCCAATACGTGTTGGCGTCTTTGATGGCGCCCAGCTTCGCCGCAGGCGCCGTATCGGGGGAAAAGGAGCGGAAGACATATGAGATGTTGCTGGCCAGCCCAATCAACCCTGAGTCGATCGTGTTTGGGAAGTTGGTCGCGTCTCTGACCCACCTGGCGATGCTGATCGTGGCTTCGCTACCGATCGTCATGTTGTGCTTGCCGCTTGGCGGAGTTTCGTTCTACGAGGTTCTAGCGGCCTATGTGATGTTGATGACTAACGTCGTGGCTTTTGGCATGATCAGCGTGGCTTGCGGAAGCTTCTTTCCTCGGACCAGTTCGTCGCTGGTAGTTTCTTATCTGGCGATTTTGCCGCTGGCGATGCTTGGTGTACTGTTTTGGGTCAGCTTCCGCCAAGCTGGAGAAACGCGCTTTCAATTGGCGATGACCGTAGTGCCGGGCATCGCGATCGCGATATCGACGACATTGTTTTACATGATCAGTGCGCGGATGATCTATCCCAAAGACATGGGTAGTGATGGGACCGACGTTGTCGATCTGGAGAACGAAAATGAAAACGCCGTGGGGTTGGTGCTCAGTCGCGATAAGTTCCCCGATCGTCTGTTCGCGCCGCCGATCCGAGACACACTGATGCCTGACGGCGTAAATCCGATCTATGACAAAGAGCTGCGCAGTGAGATTTTTGGACAAGGGACGTTGATGCTGCGATTGGCGATTCAGATCAGTATGCTGCTGGCGATGTTTTTGATGGGCTGGCTGTTGTTTATCCAGCAACACTTGGCGGCCTGGTATTTTTGCTTTGTTGTTTTGTTCAACGTGTTAGTCGGTCCCGTGTTTTCAGCCGGAAGCGTTACTAGCGAACGCGAACGTCAGACGCTGGATTTGTTGTTGACGACGCTGATTACGCCTTGGCAGATTCTTTCCGGAAAATTGATTTCTGGCTTGCGCGTGTCCAGCGTGCTGACGCTGTTTCTGCTGTGGCCCGTGTTCTTGGCCGTCTGTTTGTCGCCAGGGTTTCGCGCTAATTTGTTGCCGATGCTTTGCTATTTTGTGGTGTTTTGTTTGACCTGTTTGACCTCGGCGAATCTGGCGCTGTTTTGCTCGACGCTTTGCCAGAAGACCAGTACCAGTCTGATCGCGACTTATTCAGTGATCTTGATATTGTATATGGTTCCGCTGGCGATTGCCGTGTTTGTGAACCAGTATTATGCAGGTTCCGTTGACACGGAGATGGCGAAAGCAATCACGATCACCAGTCCGTTTGCCGCCAATCTGTTGATCCCTTTGGAGATAGATAGCCTGAACAGCCTCTCATCAGGATTCGCTCAGCAATTTTCGAAAATTGACCTACGCGCGTATTGGCATTTTTCGGCTTACGTGTTGTTTACGTTGTTGCTCAACGGTGTCTTGTTGGGCGTGATGGTTTGGATGTTCAACTCACGTTGGCGGGTTTCCAAGGTGGGCAGTGATTCCGATAGAGATTCAAGTTCTGCTGTACCGATTTCCAATTAGTTTCTTTTGAGGTAGCGACGATGGGGCTGGGTCTTTTGGGCACTAGAGAGTGGGGATCGAAGGGGTTGGGATCTTCCATCCTTACGCGATCGTTTCTGGCCATCGTTTTAATCGTCTTTTCAATTCAGTCAAGCATTGTTGTTGCTCAAGCGTTGGACGGGGATAAAGATCAGGATCGGCCAAGGGTAAAACTTCCCAAGCCGTTAAAAAAGTACATGGGCCGCTCGATTGCGCAGACAATGCATTACACGGGGGCCGAGTGGCTGATTCGAGATCGCCGGGAACGCGAGGAGCGTTGCAGTTTGATGCTGGCGAATTTGGGAGTGAAGACAGGGATGGCCATCTGCGATATGGGATGTGGTAATGGATTCCACACGCTTAAGTTGGCTGAAATGACGGGGCCCAAAGGATACGTGGCGGGCGTCGATGTTCAGCCACAGATGCTGCTGCTGTTGCGGAATCGGATGGAGGAAAGCGGCTTCGAAAACGTCGTCCCGATTTTAGGCTCTTATCACAATCCTCGGTTGCCGCGTGGGTCGTTGGATTTAATTTTATTGGTTGACGTCTATCACGAGTTCTCTCATCCCCAGCAAATGTTGAAGGCGATGCGAGAAAGCCTTAAGCCAGGGGGAGTAATTGTGCTGGTCGAGTATCGTGAGGAAGATCCCGATGTGCCGATCAAACCCAAGCACAAGATGAGCAAGGCTCAGGTGGATAAGGAACTAACGGCCAACGGTTTCACACTTGTAAGATCGTTCGACAAACTCCCTTGGCAACACATGTTGTTCTATGGTATCGCCGATGATGAAAATTCAGATGAACAGCCGTCTCAGTGAGTGGCTGTTTCGAGGCAATTTGACTTAGCTGCCAGTAAGAACTGCGATAAAAGGAGCAATATCTAAAAAGTTAACTGTGCCATCTTGGTTAAGGTCCGCCTGTTCGATGAAACTGTTAGATGTCAGAGCCTGAATAAACGGCGCGATGTCTAATAGGTCCACGAAGCCGTCTTGATTGACATCACCAAAGAGGATGGTTCCGCCGGGCGGTCCGAGCGTCACCGTTAGTGTCGCACCTGTACTAAAAAAATCCTCGCCGAACTCAAAAATCGAATTGAGTTCAAAACTGAACTCCGAACCATCAGCGTACAGACCAGAAAGTATTACGTCGCGATCAACAATCGTGAAAGCCTCGCCAGAGAGTAACTGATCGTCCAGAGATACACCATCAAGAACGTAATTGCTGCCAAATAAGTTTATCTGGCTGCCAGGGAGGGCATCGAAGTCATCTCCTATGGAGCCACCACTAATGTTCACCACGCTGCCGGAGAAAACGTCGAATCCGGCACCTACCGAACCGCCGCTAATGTTAACGAGGCTGCCGCCATTGGCGTCGAAGCTTTCGCCTATAAAACCGTCGCTGATATTTACCTCGCTACCGGAGAAGGCGTCGAAGACAATGCCTACCGAACCTCCGCTAATATTTACTTCGGTGCCGGACAATGCATCGAAGGAGGCGCCAATGCTGCCGCCAGCAGTAACGTTAATCCGAGTCGTTGAGCCATCGCCCCCGGAACTCTGAAGGTCGATAATGTTCGGATCTGTTGGCAGGCTGAGAAAGTCGTCAAACAACTCCGGATCAGAGGGCCCCGATTCAAAGACTTGGGCGGCAACTGGAGAGGCAAAAAGGGTCAAGCCGAGCAAACCCAGCAAGCACCAAGGAGAGAGTTTAATCATTTGTTGTGTATTCATGGGACCATTTTAACTAGCAAAATAAGGGGTTCTAGCGAGAAAGATCGCAGAACTTCTATGTTTTTTGGAGGAAATCACACCTCGGATACGGTTATTCGAGTGCCTCAGACCCGCGTCGACCTTGTCGTTGGGGTCGCTAGACTCCAGTGTACGACTTAACTCAAACTTATTTACCTAGCACGCAGGTCAGGCCGCGTTCACGTTCGAATAAGCTGGATGCATGAAGAATGCAAAGGTATCGAGATAGCCACGAAAAAACCCCCACGCATCACAAGAATGCATGGGGGTACTAAATGGGCGATGAGGGGCTCGAACCCCCGACCCTCTCGGTGTAAACGAGATGCTCTAGCCAACTGAGCTAATCGCCCTAACCAGTAAATGTTGTCATCGGCGTCGGGTGAACAATACTTTAATTGACAACCGCCGATATTGTCAATTGGCTGGAGATTATTGAAAGGGTGTAAATTTGGGGCAGCGTCGAGATTCCCAAGGAACGCTAACGGGCCGCAAATACGCGAATCGGCGCGAGAAAAAAGCCTGTTCCCCGACGAGTTAGGAAACAGGCTGATGGTTCCTTGGGACCTTGCCAAAGCAAATTTGGAGTTATTCTTTTTTTCCTGATCCGCCTGCGGCTTCGGCTTCTTTCTTCATTTTTTCAACTTTACGAGGATCAATTTTGATGTCTGCTATCATTTCGCTTTTGATCATTTCGTCGTAGGATTTGCCAGCATTAGAGTTTTCTTCCCCTTCGACTTCAGGAACCGTTGCTTTTTGAATCTTCTTCAAGGCCTTCTCGAAGAGGGGGATCATTGTGTCTTTTTCGTATTCTTTTTGAGCCGATTTGCCGCCTGCAGCTTTAGCCGCTTTCCAACTTTCGGTTACCTTCTCATCCTTGATTTCTTTGTGGAATAGTTCGCCGAACTCATTACGAACTTCTTTGGATTCGCCTTTCACGTGGCAAGCATTGCAAGAGACCTTCATCGTGGGGTATGCCTTTTCGATGGACTTCTTGAACAGCGTGTGTGCCTGAGCGGATCCGCTGACAAGAAACGAAACGCAGGTGATAATTAGCAAATTTCTGCATCGACTCATTTTGTTTTCCTTGATAACACGACTCAAATGGGGGAATATGAATTTAACTTGTGATTCCGGCAAATGTGTCGGAAATTTCGCGATTACAGATGAAATCACTTTGGGTGTTTGTAATACGTCGGGGCTTTGTCACTTGTTTTGTCAATTTCGTGTCGCGTAAAGTTTATCCAGAAGTTCACAGGGTCTTCAATTGCCGCCGATTGTTGGTCTCCGTCGCGGGCTTCGTAGCTGAGACCACAATGGTTGCAGTTAACTTCGAAGCCAAGTAAATCGACGTCAAACGAACTTGCTTTCTGGCAAGCAGGACATTTCTGAGCGTAATAGGGCTTAAAGGTCATGGTGTGATCCTTCGAAAGCTTGATAACATTGGCAGCTTTTCACTTTAAAGGATATCACCTGAATCTCAACAAGTTTTTATAAAAAACTGTACCGAATCTAGAGGATCATCTTCCTAGGCTATTTCTTGGCAAAGGGCATGCTGGCATCTTGATCTTCGGTAACTGTTTCTTCCGAGGATAGCTCCATGTTTTTATCTGAGGTAGAAGAAATTTCTTGCTCAAGACGATACCCCAGCTCCATCAGGGCAATGATGGTCTCATGGTGGCTGAACGTTGAATCTTTAGAGCATCTAATTTCAATGCTCCCAAAGACGCGATCATCGACCAATAGCGGTACGACAGATTTCCAAAGGTCGCTCGCCTCTTTGATTTTCTCACGGCTGCGGACCGTGGCGTGAAAGGATTCGTGAAGCCAGGGAGCATTGACGTCAAGTGTTAGCTTGTTGAGTTGGTGCTTGTTAGAGAAATCGCAAAATCGCTGCCAGGATGCATTCCAATCGCGATTCCCTTGAACGTGAACAGAGCTCTGAACTTGTGGAGTTCTTTGAGCCTGTGGGCGACTGAACAGGGACCTCGCAAATCCGTAGGCTCGATTCATGACCAGTTCGTATTCGGCGACCCCAAATATTCGACAAACCACCATCACCAAAATCACGCAAATGATCGACGCCGCAGCATATTCAGCTTGCCTCAGTACCAACGCCATTGTTCCTCCGACCGCCGACATCGTGCACAATAGCGCGACCCACATTAGGCTCACCCTAGGACTGTAGCCTCGTTTCATCAGTGTGTGATGCAGGTGTCCACGATCAACGGCGAAGATGCTTCGACCCGTGAGCCTACGGCGGATGATCGCGGCGCCGGTGTCGATGAAGGGAATGGACAGTAACGCGATCGGAGAGAGAAAGGCGTACAACGAATTCTGTTTGAATGTGCAGCGGATCGCCAACGCACTAAGCAGAAAACCAATCAACATGCTCCCTGTGTCACCGAGATAAACTTTGGCTGGGGGGAAGTTGAATTTCAAGAATCCAAATAAAGCACCCGCGATCGAAATTGCCACGATCCCATCAATAATAATCCCCTTCGAAAGCATCATCACTGCTAACGCGAGGCTCATTATGATTCCGATCGTTGCAGCGATTCCGTCAGCACCGTCAAGCAGGTTGACCGAATTTACCGAGGCGATCACCCAGCCATAGACAAAGAAAACAGAAAAGGTTTGAAGAGGAAGGGAAAATCCGATGGCTTCCAATTGTTCAAATTTGAAACCGAAGAGAATTAACACTGTAGTTGCTAGGAACTGACCGAAGAGTTTTTGACGCCCACGAATACCGAAGCGATCATCAAGCAATCCGACCATCACTAACAATAATGATCCCGTGAACAAACCCGAGTATTGAAAAATATCGCGCGACGAAATTCTTCTTAACGCTAGGAAGTCTCGGGGGTAACCAATAAGTGAAGCGATTTTTCCGTCGACCTTTGATAGCAAGTGCGGGTAAATTTGAAGAAAGGCAAAGAATGCGAATACCACCACTGTGACCGAGCAGAATAAAGCCAATCCACCGACCATTGGAATAGGAGTTTCATGCAGCTTCCGCAGTTTGTCAGGATTGTCGACCAATCCAACGGCACGTGCCTTTTTCGAAAATATCGGAATGAGCCAAACTGATATTAGTAAGGACGCGATGAATGATAAAAATACCGAGAACATTATTTTGATTTGGCCAACGCGTTAAATTTGGCTGCTTGCGGAAGTGAGTTATCTTCTAGTAGGACTTTATACGCTCCGGCTTGAAAGCTGATTTTGGAACCGCCGGATAACGATACTGAAGCGTGGCCGCTCGGAGACGAATTTTTGGAATCACAGAAAGGTCTTCTCAGGCCTTGCACTGCTTTATTCTAGTTAGACGTTGGCTGAAATCCTTGTTTTGATCGCGCTGCATTTGAAGCTTCTCCTTAATTTCGTACAACATGCCACGATATTTGTCAGAATTCCTGAAATCCGATTCAATTAAGTCTTCTAAGCGTTGAACGGCCGCTTCGTATTTTTCTAGTCGGTCAAGCAAACGAATTAGCAAGATTTGGGTTTTGTGGTCGCTTGGTCTTGTCACTAAAGCCAGTTCATATTGCCGAACCGCTTTTTCTGGTTGGTTTAGTTTCTGCTTAACGTCGCCGCTGAGCACAATCGCGCTGTGGTCTGAAGGGGAGACGTCCTGCAACAAATCGTCTGCCCGATTCATCGTGAATTGAAAAGCTTCAGAATCTGGCGATAAATTATTCGAAGCATATTCGAAAAGCATTTTTGGATCATCGGGCAAAAACTCGCTAACCACAACTTCACCAGAAAGAGGAGCTGTTTTGCGAGTTGATCTTCCGCTGAGTATCTTTGCGATGGTGCGGTAGCCACGCGGGTTCAGTTCTAGGTATCGCTTGGTGTTTTCGGCTGCTTTTTCTTGGTTGCCAGATTGTAAATAGTGCACAGCGGCTGCGAACCGCAGACGTACGTTACTTGGAGAAATTTGTATTGCTTGATCCATGTATCGATTCGCCAACGCGCTGTCTCCAGCGATCGCATATAGTCTGGCTAAGCGAACGTAAACGAACGGTTGCAAGAGCTTACTACGGCGACTGAGTTGCAGTGCTCCGATTGCCGAAGGAATGTTGTTACTGATAAAATCCTGTTGTCGGAACAGGTTGGCGTCCAGTTGAGAAGTCTCACGCTTCAACGAATAGATGTTTTCCTGAATGTATTCCAAGGCGGTTAGTTTCCAAATGTTGTTGAGGAAAATGCCTCTTTCCTCGTCGTTCATCATTTTCGCATTCTCAGCGAGCCCGCCAACAGTGTCGTTGTAGTACTGAATCCTAGTCAAATGGATGAATAGATCGGCTAAATATGCCAGTCCATTTGGGTCGGGCGATTGTCGGAGCAACGGAGTCAATTCGTTGATCCATTGTTTGGTCGTTTTCAGATCTGGGTTCTGGTAGGTAAATTTGTCAGATGACAGGTTAGTTCGATCGTCGATAGAGGCGCGGCGCATCAAGTTTAACCAAGCCACCACTACCATTGCAAAAATCACCAAGGAGATGATTTGGACAAACCAGTTCGGCGTTTCAAAACGCAAGAGAGTTTTATCTTTGAGTCTGCCCGACAATGACTGCGCTTGATAGGCTAAGAAACCACTTAACGCGGCCACCGCGATCATGTTCGATGGTTGGTAAATGCCAAAGTCAAACGCCGATGCAATTGGCGTAGCTGTCGCTAGAAACACGCCCATTACGCCGATGCCGATTGTCGTTGGCGAGCTGCCACGCCATAGTGCGAATGCGCCGTAGTACAGGACAAGCAGCCAGCATCCGATCAGCAACACTAAACCAAACCAACCCATTTCCATGGCTGTTTGAACGAACTGACTCTCGGCGTACATAAAAACATTACTTTCTGGCGTCGTTCGAAACATTCGGTGCGCACCGTCGTAAGAACCGATCCCCGATCCCAGTAGACCGAATTCGCCGACTGCTGAAAGAGAATCCTGCCAATGCGATATCCGACCGTTTTGGTCCACTTCGACCAGTTCAACGTTCTCAAATCGCTGGGCAAGCGAATCAGAGAACCCAATCCAACCGGCGACTCCAAAGGCCAGAAAAACCATCGACAACAAAAGAAATCCTGTAAACGATGGCTTTCTCGCCATCCCATAGAGCATCAGCGTCACGAAACTCGCAACTAACAACGCCGTTATGCCGCCGCGTGAAAGACTCGCTAATATACCTATTCCGATAACGCCAACGGCAAACAGAGAAGCAATCTTGGCAGGCGTAAGATCGGAGATGAACAGTTGGAAATGAAACACCAACTGACGCCAAAAAGGTATCTCCTTACTGACGATCGGGCGTGGGCCGCGATCTTCCTTTTTCCCTACAAGGATGATGAGCAAGCCGATCGCACACGCCAGAGAGATCAAAAGGTAGCCCGCTCCATTATTTCTGTTCACATAGGGGCCGAACGGATTTCCGCCATCTAACTCAATTGTCCAGTAGATGTGGGACCTGTCGCTGGTAAATTTTTGAACGATCCCAAAAATGGACAACAGGACTCCGTTGACCGTCATTAGGATCAACAGAAGTTTGACCTCAAAGATTGTTTTGAAATAGCGACTGCCTAAAAGCAGAGCCGCGACTCCCAACGATAAAATGCTGAGAAACGTTTTCGTACCTGCATGCGACACCGAAATCGTTGGCGAGAGTTTAAGGTCGCTGCCAAACTCGTTGAAAATTTCGATTTGGCGGCCGAGAGCCAACGAAGCCAGTCCCGAAGGCAACTCCCAGAGCTGTAGTAATCCAATTACCACGCCTAAGAACACGGGAAAGAAAACGTACGGAAAGTATTGCTTATCGCGCTGATTCAGTGATGTTTCGAACCACCAGAAACCCAAGCCCACCAACATCGCGATCGCGATCCATTGCTGAGCCCAAGGTCGTACAGATCCAAAAGCCCAAGGCGAAAGCAGGATCGCAAGCAATAGGGCAAAACGTCCGGGCCAAACTAGGTAATCGAGGAATCGCGAGCTGCGATTCTTTTCCTGGTTACTGGCAACAGTTTCGGCCAGCGTGCCTTGTAGAGTGAAATTCTGCGGATCTTTCATCGCTAATTTTCTGCTTGATAGACGGCAAATCATCCAGCGATTGGCCAGATCAATATAGAGCAGTACAGCGAAAAGCTTATGCTGCTAGGCTTCTATTGTAAAGATTAAGGATGATATTGTGAGATAGCCTCCAAGCTTCTTAGGACGGGTTTTTAAGTGTCAAACCATCCTCGTTGCTCGGTTTTAAGGTAGTAAACGGACTTGCCTAGATGAAACACCATTGAAAACTGGCAGTCAACGTTGTTGACGCTTGCTTTTGACGGCGGTAGCCCCGAGCAACTTTTAGGATGGCAGCCCTGTATTAATTTTCATTTCCCCACTGTTGAACACAATTAGTACTCGTTTTTAGAGCGCCCATGCGACGACGTATATAGAAAAATAATCACTCCAGTAGCAAGTAAACTCCAAGGCATCCAGTCCTGGGTCACAATCGTTCTAGGCCCTTGGATTGGGCTTGGAATTCCGCTGTCCCTACTGGAGCCAATGAAATTGGCGCCATTGGTGAATGAGACAGGCGAGGCGTTTGCTGCTTGGGCGGTATTTGTACTTATTCCCGCTCTTGAGAGGTCAACCCTTGGGCCACCGTAACCGCCGGACTGAGGCCCCGAAAAGCGGGAGGGACCAAAGCGTGATGCTGAAGAGTAGGGAACGCGTTGAAAGCTGGACGTATTGGGCTTCAGGATCCCCGGATCTTGAAATGCAGGGTTGGCTTGCCCTGGGCCATTATTGACGCTTGCTAAACTGTCCCAGTAGTTTTTTTCAAAAAGTCCGTTTAGAAACTTAGGCAATTTTGCCGTTTGGTTTACCACAACTCGTTCAAAAATCAGCGCTTCGACGCCCAGCACCATTAAACCTATTCCCACCGCCAAAAAGAAAGATCGCCACATAATTTCACCTTAATAAAAATGCGTCAACGATCCTTCGCGACCAGTATCGAAAGAAAAATTGCGTGCAATGCCAGCTTTTGCAAACAAATAGCTCCGTTTAGGAGAAAAAAATGTCCTAATGGACCTATCCACGCATTTAAGGGGTATCGGATCGAGGAATTGAAATTCAATAGGGCAAACGGCCGCAACACCTGCTTTTGTAGATTGAAGGTGAGTTTTCTAACGGTGCTCCTTTTTCTAGGGGGGACAGAATAACAGAACAACAGAACACGATTCTTATAGTTCTCGCGTTATGGCTGTTTTCGATGCATCAAACAGTTCTTGTACAACGACGTACGGCGGGTAGACTTTGTTTTACTTGTCTTATCTTCATGCGCAATTCGATTCCGAATTGTTGCAGTGATGCTAATTGGTTTTTTTACCGCAGATAGCGACAATTGGTCTAACTACGTTCGTCAAAGACAAAAGAATTCCTTTGAAAAATCAACATCATATTTTAGTCGTCGATGACGATCCCGAAATTGTCGAAACAATTGCTGCCACGCTTTCCGGGAGTGGCTATCAAGTCTCTACCGCACACGATGGAAATCAAGGCGTCGCCTATGCGGAGACTAAGAATCCGGACGTGGTCATTCTGGATTTAATGATGCCACGGCGCAGCGGTTTTTTGGTCTTAGAGCGATTGCGACAAAATGCCGAAACCCAAATGCCCATTATCATGATCACGGGAAACGAAGGCATGAGGCACAAAAAGTATGCTCAGCTGTTAGGGGTAGATGACTATATCCAAAAACCATTTACAATGGATCGCTTGTTGCAAAGCCTCTCTGACATTTTGGAATAGCCTGATCTATGACGTTTCATGCACAAGACCTTGGCTTGGCCGCTGACCAATTAACCCCTGCTGAAGGTTGGCACTGTTCTCACTTTTTCTATAAGTTCGACAGAACACAACTTAAAAGTTTTTCGCCCAGCGAACTGGAAGATGCAAAGGCTGCGTTTTCTCAGGTGCTTTCGCCCACCGCTGCCCACGCTCCGGTGCGTTTGCAGACAGCTATTTCTTCAGGGCACAAATCTGATTTTACGCTCATGATGATGGACCCAGATCCGTTAAAGATTCAAGCTGTCCATCAGCAACTTTTGGCGTCGCCGCTTGGAACTGCGATCGAGGCCACTTGGTCGTATGTGTCACTGACGGAAATTTCTGAATACGTTCAGTCGATCGACCAGTATCGTGATCGCCTCCGATTGGCAGGTGAAGACCAAGGCACGATCGATAAGAAAGCGGCGGCTTACGAAGCTCGGTTGGGCAAAATGAACCATCAACGTCTCACGCCCGATTTCCCCGACTATCCCGTGACCTGTTTCTATCCGATGAACAAGTGGCGTTATCCTGGTGCGAATTGGTTTACCCTTTCGTCATCCGAGCGTAACAAGCTAATGTCCGAACATGCGCGCAGCGGTATTAAGTTCGCTGGCAAAGTCTCACAATTGATTTCGGTCGGGGTAGGCCTCGATGATTGGGAGTGGGGCGTTACGTTGTGGGCGACTAATCCGCTGCACCTCAAACAGATCGTCTATGACATGCGGTTCGACGAAGCCAGTGCGAAGTACGCGGAATTTGGACCGTTCTACACCAGCTACATTGCCTCTGCAGAAAAAATCCTCGAACATTGTCGGGTATGAATGAATCCAAACGCAAAAGTTCGCAAATGAGATCGCTCGCAAGCGGAAAACGGTCAGGCCAAGGAACAATCGAATTTATCGGCTACGCGTTTGGCTGACCGTTTCAGCTATTTTACAATCATAGAGTGGTCGCTCTGACAGACTCTCGTGAAAGAGGGGGGCTTAGAAAAAGGCTACCCGATGTCTCTGGTTTCCGATGGCCCGAGTCGACTCGCTTTTTCGTTTTCGCGTTTGATTGCGTCGTATACCTCTTGGCGGTGTACGGGGATTTCCTGTGGTGCATCGATTCCTAAACGGACTTTATCTCCACGGATATCCACAATTGTAATCATCACATCGTCACCGATCATGATGCTTTCGTCTCGATGTCGCGACAAGACCAGCATGGCTGGCTCCTTCAAAATAAATGACTGCCTGTCAAAAATGCGAGGTGGCATTGCCTCTGCAAATGCCTTTGCCGTCCTCGCTACCAATCCCTGAAGTCGGACAATCCTTTGCCGCATTCAACAACAACACGCTACTGCTATATCGCTAGCAGCTGTAGCTAGACTTTCGTATCGGCGCGACAGAGAGGCGGCTATAAGAAAACGGTGGAAGGTCCGTTTGTGCCGCCGTGAGTAAGATTTCAGATGATACAGACGTTATAGGTGGTCTGATTTCCTATCCGCTTGGCCCAGCAAAGTTTCAGACTGCACAAAGCCCTTGTGCTATAAACGCTCGTACTTAAGCGCTCTTACGCATCTGCATTGGCAGCGTCGTCAATTCGTAACGCATCGGCTGCGGATCAACCGTTACGACTTGGCAACCGATCCTGCGATCAAGATTGATCACCAGTGGAGCACGTAGGTTCAAAGTCAACGTGTCTTCATCGCGACTTACTACACCCAGCACATATGCTTGCTCTACCGAGCTTAGTTGGAGTGATTCAACATCTTTTGGCTCTAATCGGACCTGGTAGTCCTCAACGAAGCGGCGAGGTGAAACGACGGGTAACGCGATGTCTGAATGTTGCATGCTTTGCAACCAGGCAACGGCCGAATTGTCGGCATCGGCTAGTAAAACCCAATGTCGGCAATCTTCAAAACCCAACAATCCATTGCGGAAGAACAAGATGTCATCCGGTTCGATTTCGATGCTGGAAAAGCGTGTCGTATGGATTTTCATAACAGTCTGCCTGTCTCAAGACCACTTGTCCTTTACGCTACAATGACATGTAAAAACGTGTCGGGACTTAAAATGGGTTCAATGAAGCCGTAATAGTGTTAAAATAGTGTAGTAAGTCCAGTTATTTGGCTCACAACCATTACATCGGGTCTGCAGCGGAGAAGACTTTACTAAAGCTGCCGGTTCTTTAATCTTTTTTCCGTTACCGGTTCCATTGAACCCTAATCTGCAGCCACTTTGCTATCACAATTCATATCGACTTGTATTTCAACAATCACCTACCATCGGCCACAACGCGTCACCGCCCGTTTATTAAGACTCAGACGCCCGCCTTTTCACCGACGACTCGAATCAATGGAACTATGCAAACCACGATCCTGGATTACCACTGAAGTAAATGCAGGAAGCCACTGCCGTATCGCGAGATTGGCTTTCACAAGGGAATCTGAAAGGCTCGGATGGTCGATCTACGTTTGGATCTCAGTGTTCTTGCTAAGTTTTATTCTAACTTCATCAACCAGTTTCGCCTTGCAAAGGCTGGCCGCGATTGCAAAGCCGGCTCCTCACTCCTCGCCGGTGGATATCGAGGGCTATCGCACGCCGGTGACAAGACTGATCGCTCTCTTAGACAGCCCTGCTTTCTCTCAGCGTCAATCGGCCACGGACTCCATCGTTGAATACGGCGACGCTGCCCTGCCCGATCTAAGTCAACGGTTCTTCGACAGTTCTCCAGAAACCAACTATCGCATTCGCAAAGCACTTGAAGGAATTGCTGCCGCAGGAGACGAGCAAACGTTCCTCAAATCTTCGGCGATTCTGCTGACACTCTACTCCAACGGCAACGATCACATTTTCCAGCAGATGGAAGAACTCAAAGTTAAGTGGCAAGCACAGCGGACTGAATTAGCCATCCAAACGCTCAAGCAATCTGGTGCTGAAATCGTTCAGAAAGAGGGCTACAACGCACGATTTGCTCGAAGAGGTGTCACCATCACAGCACCTGGTGGGGTTCAAGCTACCAGTTCTCAGGAAGTTAAATTTGTGAAACGGACCGTTTCTGAGCAAAAGGATATGGTCGACAAGATTCTCAATAGCGACGTCGAGTCCAACCGAGATTTTATTTTCAAGCTCATGCCAAATCAAGCGCGCGTCAACCAATCGTTGGCCCTCAACACGATCAACTTGAACCTACCGCACTTGGCGGGGACCCGTGTGATATTTCCTGCCGATTGGGCTATGAAGAATACGGACGCCCGTCTACTCAAGGAGCTTCACCAAATAGACGATCGATTGTTGGTCCAATTCTCCGATGCCAATTTTTCAAACGCACAATGGACAACGCTAACGGCCGCCGACAATATTCTGGCATTGGATTTGGCGGCAAAGGAACAGTTTGCTCGAGTGCCGGCAACATTTCCTGAGTCACTACAAGTCCTAACACTTACGGGATTCGAGATCGACGATGACTTTGCAGCTTCGCTTCAGCGGAGCCCACTGCTTCAGCAGCTTCAACTGAACAACTGTAACGTTTATGAACGGTCAGCGGAAAAAATAGACAGCATTGAGAGCATTAAAAGCGTCGTTTGTCAGTTCGAGAATCAAAAGGTGGACGCGGATGTCATTCTGGCGATGGCAAAATTTAGCGATCTTAGGGCCCTCAATTTGACGGCGGTCGAATTTAGCGACGCAGCACTTCAAAAACTGCGACGGTTGACCAATGTAAGCCTTCTTCATGTAAGCGAAATGCCTGCGACGTCAAGCTTTTTCCAAAACGTCGGCGCTATGCCACGGCTGAATAACATTCAATTTAGGGGATGCAAATTGGACATTCCCGCTTATAAAAAATTGGCCGCTGCGCAACGTGTTCGCATGAGTTTCGAAGCTCAGGCGTTTCTTGGAATTCAAGGCAGCAACGGTGCAATCAACGGCGGCAGGATGGGTGCCGATGCAATGGTTTCTATGGTCGTCCCTAATTCGGCTGCCGATGTAGGTGGCATCAAAGCGGGTGACTTTATCAACAAAATTGACGGCGAAAAAGTCAACGACTTCAATGATGTCCGCCTGCACATCACGCAGTACAACGCTGGAGACGAAGTAGACATCGAAGTTTTGCGTGATGGTAAGCCTGAAGCACTAAAGGTCAAACTGCGCGACTATAAAACGGCGCGAAAGTTTTAGCTTTGCGAAAAGATTCATCACGGGATCATCTTGCGACCGCAGTTGCTCGGTCGAGCAAAGTCGCGTTACCAAGCGACATCTTTCTAAATAAACCTCGCCACGAATGTCCTCTATGGTTCTTGACGCCGATCCTTATGAAGAAGATACTATTTGACTTAAGAAGAATGAAATTTCGGCGGTAATTGGAATAGAAAATTCTCCTCCCAACAATTCCCGCCTACTTGCCTTCGCCAAAGGCAGCCTCATCGCTCGAAAAAAGCGACTCATGCCCGAGTGGCGGAATTGGCAGACGCTCAGGATTTAAAATCCTGTGTCCTCACGGACGTGCGGGTTCAAGTCCCGCCTCGGGTACTTACGTCTTTTCCATGTAAGCGGTACAGGAAAGTGTAGCAGTTCAATTGATTTAAGTGGGACTGCAGTCGAGCAGTCCTGACGCGATGTTTCATCCAGCATGCCCAAATCTGGGCCAAAAGATAAAATCATCCCTGCCATCCACAACGCTTGCGGTGAAGATGAGGTAGCCCTTTCCTGAGAAACAGAAGTTGCTCAGGAAAGGTTAGGCCACAGCTCTAGCATTTTGAAAGCCCAAACCTACCTTATTAAGAACCGCTCAAGATCGCGATGAACGCGGAAATGTCTAAGAAGTTAACCACTCCATCCATGTTACAGTCCGCTTCTGCTTGAAAGCCACTTGAGGACAGGATCGCGATGAATGGTTGGATGTCAAAAAAGTTAACCTCACCATTTAAATCAACATCTCCCAGCAGCGTGACCGTAATTGCAGTCGACCTGATACGGACATTGTCAATAAAAAGATTCGCCCCAGCGATGTTACTGTTGGTAGTGAATCCGAATCGCGATAATATCTCGCTTGGACTGGTCAAATCCTCGCCGTTGTTGGAGTTTGCAGGGTCCAACGTAAAGGATACCGATCCAGTAAAAGTGGTAGAGCCATTACTGAGTTCGGTCCCCAAAAAAGCAGTGGGTTGATACCGTGTAAATGGGAAATTTTCACTGGGGCCAACGGTTTGGAAGTAGTTCCCAACTTCAAAAAATGGGTTCATGCCGGCCGCAGGGAAGGTCGCACCAGTTGTGACGAGCAAGTAATCGTATTCCACTACGACATTCGTGATGTCATTAACGGCTTCATAAATCGCTTCATTGATGTCCGCTCTATTGAGGTCTGTTCCATTAAACTCTCCCTGATTTTGAAAGGAATTTTGCACTGGCAGTTGTAACCAAAGGTTTCCATCTCCAAGAACATCTACAACGGAGAAAACGTCCGTATCTGGCTCGGATGGATCACTGAACGCATTCGTAAAAAACTGATCGGTACCATCCTCAAAATCTGAGAAGAACGCCGCCGAAGAGGGGGTCGGAAGCGAGGAAGGATTGCTCGCAAAATCCGAGAGCCACTGGGCCGACTGAGTGTTGTTGGGCTGGTCAGCAGGGTTGCTGAGCGAGTGATTCCACTCACTTCCATCAGATCCCGGCATTTCCCACTGCCAAATGTGAGCGGCAAGAAGATCACCATCGGCAAGTCGCCCATTCAATGCTCGCATCAGCCCTGCAAATGCGGCGTTTTGCTCATCAATATCGAGCGAGCCACCGGAACTCTGTGGAGTGCGCGTGGTTCCGTTGTAAGGCAAGTAACCGACCTCTAAAAACTCGACTGCCAAACCGCCCTGGCTAGCCGCATAAGGGAGTATTTCATTGTCCAGCAAATTGTTCCAGCGATCGCGGAAAAGGTTAATATAGTTTTCGTCAGGAAAAGCTCCTGAGTTGTTAGCTTCTGAAGAGGAAACCAAGTTTTGAAAATATGCGTCAATTCCAATAAAGTCGATTTTGGAATTGCTCCAAATCGCGTTATCGGCATTAGGGTGGTTGTAATTGTCCCAGTTAGCCGCGTAGCCGAGTCTGCCTGAGAACCGCGAATCAATATTGCTAATCACAGAGGACCAGTTAGCATTGTTGCCTGAATTTTGTACCAGGCCTCTCAATTCGGTGCCCACGGTCATCGAGTCGGCACCTGATGCTTGTGCCACATCAGCGACATCAGAAACGTATGCATTGTAATCCGACCAAAACGTATTGGATTCTGATGAGCCGGGCGTCGGATTGTACAATCCTCTCCAGCCAGTGAAACCTACTGGTTCCACAAATGGATTGACCGTCACTCGCAAACCAAGCTGCTTGGCCCGAGTGATACCTGCTGCGATGTGGCTTAACTCAGGCCCCTGGGAGGAAGACTGAGCAATGGAACCGATGCCAGGCGTGTAGTACCGGACAGGCGAGATGGAAACTTCTGTAAAGCCTGCGTCGGCAATATTCTGCACTGCATTTTCCCAAACCGTCTCTCCATCGGCACCAAAATTTATCCAAGAGATCAGGTTGTAGCCTATACCAGGATCCGCTTCCGGTTCGAAAACGAGTTCATTCTGGGACCAAGCGGAGGAAGCAAAAGTTACCGAAAGTAGGACGGCAAATATCAGTGCACGTAAGCTATTCATTTTTTTCCTTATTGATTCAAACTTAACTTGTTAGCGTCCACGCTTAAGTGCGCGACGCCGCGTCTGTGTAAGATTAGAAGAGGGCGTTTCTTTGTTACGCTTCTCGTTGAGTTCAGCTACAGAAGCTTTGCGGGTCTTAAAAGGGGGGGGATAAAAATTCGCACAAGCTCGGCTTGTGCGAAGGTGTTAACTTTGTGCGAAAGTGTTAACTAATAGATCAGAGATGGACAAGCAATTGCCATCTGATCACTTGCGTCTACGAATCGCAGTAAGGCCGAGCAGTCCAAAACCAATAAATGCGGCAGATGAAGGTTCTGGAATCGTGGCCGTTGACCGGATCTGAATGTTGTCAAGATAAACCGTCACATCAGAAGCATCTCCGTTGGTTGTAAATCCAAATCGCGCAAACGTTTCTGCATTACCGGTCAGACCACTTGGAAACTGAAGAGACTGAGTGCCGGTAAATATGTCTGCACCAGCGAGGGCGGGGCCATCCAGCTCGAGATTTGTCCCGCGTACAAACGGGAAACCTGCAGCATCACTCTGAAAAAAGTTGCCCAGCTCAAAAAAAGTGCCGTCAGTTCCAGCACTGGTGTCAATTATGTAGTCCCAACTAACCTCATAGTTTGTTGGGTCATTGGCCGCCGCATAAAAAGCAGTCAAAAAACTAGCACCGCTTGCAATCCCAGCGTTGTCAGCGAAGGCTCCAGTGTTGCTAATACAAAGCCATAGATTTCCATCTCCATTAACGTCGACAATAGGGAGATCTAAATCACTATCGTTGTTGTCAAAGGCTCCTGCCCATCCTTGGTCCGTTCCATCTTGAAAGTCCCAGATAACATCTTGGGCTTTAGCTACTGATGCATACTGCAATGCCAAAGCAAAGAAAGCGAGCAAGGCGTAAGACGGTAAATTCATCGTTGTATCTCCAGTTAAGTCTTGTTTAAAAGTTAATAAAATCGTTGTTTTCTTATGACCCAAATTTGAAACCCAAACTTGCAAGTAGCGGGCTTTGTTTAAGTACTTTAACACAGGGTATCATGGCTGGATTTCAAACACCAGAACTTATGCCTTTAATCTGAACAATTCGGCAAAATATCCATGAATGGCAACCCAATTGGCTTATAGCGCTAAGAAATGTTCACACAGGGGGTCGTTTTGCGCAGGAAGTCACGAGTGTGATGGCACAAGGAAAGACCCTCAGTATCAATTTAAGTGCTTAAACTCAAATAGCTTCTAACAGCCAAAGCCTGCTCTAAGGACCGCTCAAGATTGCGATGAATGCTGCGATATCCAAAAAGGTAACCACTCCATCCATATTGCAATCCGCTTCTGCTTGAAACCCATTCGAGGACAGGACTGTGATGAATGGTTGTATGTCTAGGAAGTTAACAACACCGTTAAGGTCAACATCTCCCAGAAGAGTGACCGTGCTTGTGGTCGTTTTGATACGGATATTATCCAAGTAGAATGTGACTCCGTCGAGATTGCCATTGGTAGCGAATCCGAACCGCACAAAACCTTCCAGGTCGCTTGCAAGGCTCACACCATCGTTGGAACTGGCGGGATCTAATGCAAAAGATGCCGTCCCGGTAAATGTGCTTGCAGTACTGAGCTCAGCCCCAAGCAATACAATCGGCTGGTACCGTGAAAACGGGAAGGCTGTGCCGTCGGTTTGAAAGTAGTTCCCTATTTCAAAAAATGGATCTACCGGATCAGTGAAGGTCGCAGCGCTGACATCCACAAGGTAATCGTATTCCACGACGACATTGTTGATGTCGTTGATTGCTTCAAACACAGCGGTAGTGACTTCAGGACGATTGGTTGCTGTTCCATTGAATTCGCCCTGATCCTCGAAGAAATCCAACGCTGTTAGTTCCAGCCAAAGATTCCCATCTCCAAGAGCATCTGTGACCGGAAAAACGTCTGTGTCGGGAGTAGTTGAGTCGGCGAATGCTTCGAGGAATCCTTGGTCTGTTCCGTCTTGGAAATCAAATAGGATAAAATCTTGCGCATTGGCTGTAGACGTGAGATGGAATGCAAAAGCGCAGATTGCAAGAAAGGCGAGTGGCATCTTTTTCATAGCGGTGACTCCGAAGATTAAATTTTACGACATCTAGTGGTCTGTCAGAGCTAAAAGTTCGGGGTGGGAACATTAGCCGTTAGCCCCGGTTCTGCGACAACGCAACCCGAGCAAGCGTTGAGACGGCTAATCCTAAAACTTAGTGCTGACAAACCACTAGTCCTTTTTGATCAGCCAGTGACAACGAAACATCGACACCAGCCAAAGTTAAAGTATTTTAACAAAATTTGCGCGAAACCCAACCTGATTTTCCGGAAAACTAGAAAAATACTTTAAAAACCATATTTTTGACGAGATCGCAGGGCTGGATCAGCTGTTGAAAATCAATACCGGTTCGCTCAAAATCGCTGAATGACTAAAGTACTTCAATAGCATGAGCCAGCTCCTGGCCCCAACCCGATGCGCTCAAATAGCCACAAGGTATCGTTCAAAAATTGAATTAGCGTTTTTGGATTCGAATCATGTTGCGATTGGATCTTCTTCTTCCTTTTCCCGCCTAGAATTTTCTCGCATTTACAATACAATTCGGTCGTTCTTTCCAAATCGGATGAGTTGATGAATCCTGATTCTGTCCCAAGATTAAAAGATGTGGCAGCTGCCGCGAACGTCTCCGTTGCCGCTGCTTCTCGCATCCTTAGAGGCGACACCGATCCGTTTAGCCAAGGCACATCCGACAGAGTTGTCCGAGAGGCCAAAAGGCTTGGGTGGCGACGCAACCTCTTGGTGAATGGATTGCAAACAGGCAAGACAAACACCATCGGCGTTCTTGTCCCTCCCTACGACTCATTTTGGGTGAACGTGATTAATGGAATTCACGAAGAGCTCGCAAATCGGGATTACCTGCCAATTACGGTTTGGATCGGCGACCATGATCAGTTCCCCTACTTTGAAGACAGCAATGAAAAAGGCGTGGAACTGATCAATCGACTGTTAGATCGGCGAGTCGATGGCTTGATCATGTGGCCTCAGTTCGCCGTTTCCTTCAGGCAATTTTTTATCGAGAAGGTCAAAAAGTCGGTTCATGTTGCTGTCGTTGATGACCATACACCCGACGCCATTGGCCACACGGTTTTGAATAATGAAATTGGAGCGACTCAGCAAGTAGTCGACTTGCTGGTAAGCTTTGGTCACCGAAACATTGCCTGTTTGAGCGAACCGAATGATTGTGCGCATACTTGGGCACAAGTTCGGACAAGTTCGTTCGTTGGGGCTTTAGAGGCAAAAATTGGAAAAGCACCAAATGTTGAGTACGTTTCGGCAAGAGATCCGGGCGCCCTATTTGTCGCAACTCGCCTTCTTACAATGGAGCCCTTGCCGACGGCAGTATTTGCCGTGACTGATCACCATGCCGAATTGATTTATCATGCCGCCGCCAAGCTTGGCAAACGCATTCCCGAAGATCTGTCTGTTATAGGTTTTGGGAATCTCAAGGAGAGCTCGATGTTCTCTCCAAAATTGACAACGGTTGATCAAGATCCCAGAGGTCTGGGGCGGAAGGCTGTCGAGCTTGTTTTGGGGCAAGCGGATAACTTGAAAGCAAAACCCACTTATCAAAGAACACTGGTAGACGCGAAGTTGCTACAACGCGAATCGGTAAGTATGATCAATCCGGAGACGAATTCGTCATAACTGGAGTACCCGCTGGCGAAGAATCAATTAGCCATGGCCCGATCTTCTCCAATCTGTTCTTCGCCTCGAGCATTGCCCGACCATCATGGTATGGTCCTTTCCAAGGCCCTGCGAAGTATTTTTTCGCACCGTTATGATCATGCCAGGTCCAAAGCCCTTTATGCTCCGAGAGATGTTCTTTCTTCACCAAACTCCAAGCTAAAGCTGCTGCTTCAAGAAACTTAGCATTACCAGCAATTTGATAGGCGTTGATATAGCCAACGATCGCTTCTGCCTGCATCCACCAAACACTCGAACTGGAGTCTGATTCAATAATCCTGCCTTGGGCCGTCATGCCAACATCCAGTATGCAGTCTGCGATTGCAACAGCAACAGCACGAGCCCACTTAGTGGTATCCGGGCAGCCGAGAACTTCAGCGGCTTCACAAACAAGCCAGCTAAATTCAATCTCGTGTCCGAATGATCGCACGCCCTCGGATTGATCAGACCAGTCGAGATTTGCAAAAAGAAGCAGACGCACCTTGTCGCGTACAATGTAAGTGCGAAAGATCTGTATGATGTTGCGTAAAGCTGATTCTGATGCTTCGGTCGGCCAGAGACGATGATAATGAGTGAACGACTCCATCACATGAAGGTGAGCGTTCATTGATTTGGGATAGTTCTGGTCGTCATCACTGAGACGAAGATCCTTGATCACTCGCCAGTTATCTCCCAATGTCTCCATGAATCCCCCAAACTGCGGCTCAAGGAAGCGAGCATTTAAAGTTTCAAAAAGTTCCTTCGAGAAATCGGCAACTTCCTGTGACCGAGTCACTTCGTAGTAGGAAGCAAGTCCGTAAATACAAAACGCATGCCCGTATACTTTTTTGGAGCGATCCAGGGGGTGGCCATCTCCGCTAACTTCCCAAAACAATCCGCCATTTGTCTGATCGTAAAACTCATCGATTATTGATTGATAGGCCATCGTCGCAATGGCCGTGTATTTTTGATTCTTTGATTCATTTGTGTTGTGCTTTGCGAGTTCGCTAAAAAACCAAAGAACTCGACTGGTATAAACCAGACTGCGTCGGCTATCGCAATGCTTCTTGGCGTTCTCGTCGACGAGGCCAACAAGCGAACTTTGTGAGGATTCAACGAGGTTTTCAGTCCACCAGTCGGCAATTGCAATTAGCTCTTCGGCAAATTCCTTCTTCATCAGATGACGAATCTCTTCACTATTACCCATTTGATAATCCTTCCCTGCTGCGAGTTAGCGCGTGATTGGCTTCTGCCAATTCCCGGATGCTATCTACCGATCGGCTTGATCGCAATAGATCATTGGGAGTACCAGTAGCGTAATCCAGCAACTGCTCGATGGTCGTGGTTGCGACATGCGTTCTTGTATCAGACGAAGCGTAGTAAATGAACACTTTGTTACCGCGCGAGACCCAGCCATTGGAGAACAGAACATTGGAAACATCTCCGACCCTTTCAAGACCCACTGGCGCCATGAAGTAACCGCCTGGCGCGGCAATGATTCGCCAGGGTTCATCCAAGTCCGTAAGAAAAAGGTACAGCACGTATCGTAAACCAGCGGCTGTTCCGCGGACGCCGTGTGCCAAGTGCAACCAGCCTTTTTCAGTCTTCAATGGTGGCGGCCCTTGGCCATTTTTAAGCTCTTTGATCGTATGGTAGTGCCGCACATCGACAGGAATTTCTGAATCAACGACGGCAGCTTCCATGCTTTCAGTCAGGCCCCAGCCAATTCCTCCTCCACCTCCAACTTCAATGAAGCCATCTTGTGGACGGGTGTACAAGGCATACTTGCCATCAATAAACTCAGGATGCAACACAACATTTCGTTGCTGAGCCGAATTGGTCTTCAGGTCTGGCAGTCTTTGCCATGTCTTAAGGTCCTTGGAGCGAACGATGCCGCACTGTGCGATCGCTGCCGAAAGATCGTTAGGTGAAGCTGTGTCTTTCCGCTCGGTACAGAAGAGGCCGTAAATAAAGCCGTCTTCATGAGTGGTTAGCCGCATGTCATAAATGTTCGTATCTGAGACATCCGTCTCAGGAATAAGCTCCGGTAGACTCCTGAAGACAAACTGATCGACACCCGTTTCGCTTTGAGCAATTCCGAAGTACGACTTTCGGTCATAACCTTCCACTCGAACAACAAGACAAAATTTGCCATCGTGGAAAATAGCCCCCGGATTGAACGTTGCGTTAACGCCAATCCTCTCCATGAAGAAAGGATTTGTTGACTCGTCAAAATCGTACCGCCACTCTAGTGGCACGTGCTCGGGTGTAACAACAGGAAGCTTCCAACGATCGAACAATCCATTGCCTTGATCTTCGACCGTGTTTTTCACTTGCAAAAGCGCTTGGTGCGATTGCATGACGGCGTCACGTCGCTGCTGAAAACTAGTTTGATTTGTCTTACTCATATTGTTTGTTTGGATCATATTACGTGTTGTCAATCGCCAGTATTTAAGTCAGCAGGGTAGTTTGTAAGCTTGTCAAACCAGTTAAGTTTCAAAAACAGGGAAGTGGCAGCAAAGACCAATCCGGCTATCGCCAGACCAGTCCAAATTTTCGTTACCAGAAGAATGGCTATAGCACAAATAGATGTTTGCCAAACAATCCCAATCAACACATTGATCGCATCACGCCAAAATTCATTATTCGGTTGGGCCTCTGGGAATTCTTTTTGAAGCGCTTCAGCGACTGGGCCCCAAAATCCCCAGGGGCGCGTCTTGCGATAGAACTCTTTAAGAACGTCCATGTCTTCTGGCGGCCATATGAACGTTCCCGCAAGGCAACCCAAAAGACAAAGTCCGAACAGGGCTGGAAACGCCTCAAGCGCCGTCCACTGAGGAAGCAGGTAGGGCACCAGCACCGCCCCAGCGATCCCGGTTAACATTCCGAGGAAATAGCCAAATCCATTAAACCTCCACCACAGCCATTTCAAAAGATTCGCTGCGGTGTACCCGCCATAAAGCGCACCTACAAGCCACTGAACAATGTCGTTCAACTCGGTTACGTACATACCAAGGGAAGTGCCAACGATCACGAAAAATACTGACACGGCATAGCTGAGATACACATAGCTTTTCTCAGACGAATCCGTTGCGATGTATCGCTTGTAAATATCATTGACCACATAGGCAGGAGCCGCATTGACGGTCGCTGCAAAAGTAGACATGAACGCTGCCAGCAGTCCCGCAACAAGCAAACCCAACAGGCCGACAGGAATGAAGTTCTTCAGCACAAAGGGCAGAATCAAATCGAAATCAAGTTTTTCTCCGCCTGCTTCCATCGCTTGCAGATCCTCCATGAAGTACACCAACGCCAAAATGCCCATTCCGGTGATCAACATGTAACGCGGAATCAGCAGCACAACGTTAACCAGGCAGCTCATCTTCGAGGCTTCGATCGGCGTCCGCGCTGAAAGGACACGCTGCATATCGTAATTGGGCGCCGGGCCTGCCACACTCTGCAGTATTCCCTTAAAGATCATCAGCATAAAGAAAACGGAAAACAGCGAGCATCCATCGTCGATAATTTTCTGGTTCGCGGAATCCAATGTTCCACTCCAGTCCAATCCCAGCGACCAGCCGAATCCAAAACTAAACCATCCCTCAGGTACAGCGGCTTGTAACTGCTCGGGCGACACTTGGTACATCGCGACTATCCCAACGCCGATGCACGCCACTGTCATAACGAAAAACTGCATCACCTCTGTCAGAACGACGCTGAACATTCCGCCTTTGACCACATAGATCGAAGTTAGGCCAGTGATGATGATGCCATAAATTATTTCGTTCGTTGCTTTGTCTGCCGAAAGATCCCATGGCAAGAAAGTCGCAGCGAATTTACCAGCGCCGATGAAGCCGTAAGCTAGAAATCCAAGGACGCTCATAAGCGCGAAAATGACAACAACGATATGAGCGAGATTTGCGCCAAAACCCGATCCAAAACGGAAGCGGATCCACTCAGCGCCAGTCATCGCGCCGGATCGTCGCAACCAGATTGACAGAAAAACCATCATGAAAATCTGGTTAAATGACGGCCAAAGCCAAGGAATGTAGACGCTTTTAAAGCCATAGACGAACAGTAGAGACACCATCCACATGGTACCGCTGATATCGAACATTCCCGAGGCATTGGACAAGCCGAGCATGTACCAAGGCATCTCGTTGTCGCCCAAGAAATAACTGTTGATGCTCTTGGACGCGCGTCCAGATGCCCAGATGCCGACAAATACAGAGACAACGACATACGCCAAGATAATTGTCAGGTCGATTACGCCAAGATTCATTTTTCGCTACTCTTTAGAACCCTGTAATTTCCTTGACCGAAAGCCAGTTGTGAGTCTTCTACCTTGCCAGAGACACTTAAATCAATGTAACGAACACCGCTTGGAAGCCCCTTGACCTGAAAATTCTTCCAGCCAGCATTTTCTGCCTGTGCAAGTTCGACGGGCACGAGATTGGATCTATCAGGGCCGGCCAACAATTTCACTTTGAGTTGGGTATCCGAACTTTTGCACCGAAGCAAAAGTGAGTTAACATCCCCGTCGGCTTCATGACGGAAAGCCCCATCTTTGAAATCGACACTGTCGATAAACCTTGGACCTGAGCTTCGATCCACGACCGCTTTCACTGGCTCCGACCATTCACCTGGAACCCCGCCGATAGTGGCGCGCAATCGGTAAAAACACTCTGCTCCATCTTCGGTTTTCAGATCCTGAAACAGGATCGGCCAAAACATGCCGCGCTGCAAAGAATCGCCAGCAGGCTGGAAATCCCTGAATGAAAGTTGGCTGATTGACGCATCAGAAACTCCGCGGCCAACAAATTTCCAATTGCTTTGATCGTGAGATTTTTGAATGTCGTAACCTTGAGCAAAAGGAACGCCCTGCCATCGGATGTCCAAAACCGTCTCGATCGGCAATAGCTTGGGTGTTCGAGTCGGCAACTCAGGATTGAGCCCTGAAAGGGAAAGCGCTAACTTTTGGTAACCAGTGAGCCACTCTTTTTCGTGGTAGCTGTCGCCGCTGGGAAAGCCGGGTAGATGATAGGCTGCAAATCCAGAATCACCTTCGAGGTGAGACCGAAATCCCCCATGTGCTTCGTGTTGCCGCAAACTCCAAACGAGGCCACCTGTTCCTTTAGCAGCAACAATTCTTTCACACAGGTCCAGCATTTCTTCATGAGGAGCAATTCCAAACTCACCGATTAGAAGAGGCTTCTTCCCCTTGCATTTTTCAGCGTGTGCGGGATATCGCTCTCCATAGTGAACGGGCCCGTTGCCCTCAGTCCCTCGATAGTAGTGCTTCACGACGATGTCGATATAATCAGACGCCAACACTGCCTCGCTCAAATGCTCATCGTTGCCGTCGACAACAAGATGATTGCCGTCAATGCTCTTGATGAACTCCGCCATTTCAAGTGTCCACTCCTCCGGAGCCCCGCGGAGTTCGTTGCCCGTTTCCCACGCAAGCACGGCCGGGTCGTCCCGATACAACTTGCCAGTAAGCGTATTTCGCCTGTTGAGTACGAATGAAACCAAGTGCTTGTAGTCTGCCTTAAGCGTCTCATCGGTGTAGAAATCCTTTTCAGATTTACCACGTAAGGCACAAAATTCCTTGATCCCTCCCCACCAGTGCCAATTATCAACGAAAGGCACGATAATTCGCACACCGACTCGGTTGCACTCAGCAAGGACAAAGTCCATCGACTGAAACACTTTCTCGTTGTACTGACGAACTCCCTCAATGTGTCGTGGACCAGAAAGCCCTTCGCCTTTGATGCTCATGACGTAAGGCCGAACAACCCGTCCGCCAAAACCGTGGATAGTCTCCAGTAGATCCGTTTGCTCGAAAGGCTGGTTGAATCCCCAGTAAGGCTCCTCTCGCATAATCAGCTCAGGAGCGTTGAAAGACAGGAATCGAAAAGGCTTGCCCTTCAATTCCAGTTGATCACCCGCTCGGGTGACAAAAGAGCCAATTTCCGTATTTGCCGTGATTTCACCGCTGGACGCCGTTAAAGGTGCCTGTGGAAGTGCGGGGCTTGCAAGGCAAAGCCAGACGAGAATTACGAGATGCGGTACTTTCATCAGTAAATCAAACCATACGAGTTTAGCGACCGCAACCCGATTTGCTCAAAAAACTCGATATTAAAGTGCTTGAAAAACATTTCCTAATGACTAGCGGTTTTTCTGGGCTTCTTAAGGCGATATCGAGCACCGCTAAAATCAAATTGTGGATTTTTTATGGAATTATTAAAATGCCAGTAGACTCAAAATGACGACAAAGGTATTGTTTAAGTGCTTTAACTGCGGTCGGTCAAGAGATTCGCCGCTTTATTTCTGATTCAACTTCATCCACTATTATCTTTTGAAAGGTTCTTTCCATGAAAGAGCAAAAGCGAGCTGCCTTTACACTGGTCGAACTGCTGGTCGTGATCGCAATTATTGGCATTTTGATCGGTATGCTTTTACCTGCGGTACAGCAGGTACGCGAGGCCGCCAGACGCACCCAGTGTTTGAATAGCCTGCGGCAGATTGCACTCGGTTCTTTGAACTTCGAGTCAGCCCGCGGACACTTCCCAACGACGGGCACTTCGCCCGAAGCATACGCTGCGGGTCCACGGGGCCAATGGGAGGATCCCCAAAGGTCCCCATTTGATCGAGAGAATCTTTCTCAGTTCTATCAAATACTCCCATTCATTGAGCAAGGCAACTTGCAAAAAATTCGACAACAGACAAGTACGATTGGACTGCTTACCGCCGGACAGTCTGTTCCGACTTTTCAGTGTCCTTCACGAGGAGCTGGACGTGCTAACATTTCGGCGCAAGACGGATTCAGATTCGTTGTTTCCGATTATGCAGGTGCCGTTTCAAATCCTGAATATCTGACCAGCATTGGAATTACAGCACCAGACGGAAGTGGCTTAAGCGGTCATGAGTGGAATCCAACCGCTCCTCCTCGCGCGGGCGAACAAACTCATTTTTTCACCGGGATTATCTCAAAAGGTGGGCATGGTTACGACAGTGGCGCGTCAGATCTTGGTTTACAGAAATTTTCTCTAATTGGCTTTGGAGCGATTTCAGATGGTTCATCTAACACGGTGATGTACGGTGAAAAGTCAGCTTGGGCTCAGGCTTACGAAACTGTTTCTCCACAGGGGTGGCAATACTGGCCAGAAAACCAAGGTTTCAACTATCCTTCAGACTGGCCAGTAGTTCGTTCGGGAGGTATCGAGTTTGGGATTCTTCCTGATAGCTACGATCGTTCTTCTCAAACCATTCCAGAGGTACAATTTCTTTCAGGTCTCGATTATGGTGCCGAAACCTACTTTGGCTCCGCGCACCCAGGATCAGCAAATTTCGCTTTGGGTGACGGTTCCACACATGCGTTTTCAAGTGACATAAGTCCGGAATTGATTTACCAAGTAAGTCATCGGTCAGACGGTTCTGTAATTAACGTAACAGATCTGTAATAACGGTTCCGTATTCCCTAGTTCAAGTTTCGGTTCTTTGCCCATTTGGGCAGAGAACTTTTTTTCTTACACGTGGTGACCCATGAAACATCTGCAGTTTTTCCTAATCGTCTTTATTGGATCGTTGCTGGTTGGTTGCGGCCCATCGGAGGCGTCCAAAAGGCTGGCCAAGTTCACAGAAACGCACATTCAAAAGGCAACTACCTGTTACACGATGTACTCTGCTGCAAACGGATATGTTGGCCCAGAAAGCCGTGAACAGCTTATTGAATTCTTCAAGTCGGAGCCGAAGATGGCAAAACGAATGGAGATGATGCACTTGCGTCTCAGCGACATCGACAGCTACTTTGTAAGCCCTCGCGATGGAGAGGAATACAAGTTTCGATGGAAACTTAAAAAGAATCCTAAAAGCTCACCGTACCCGATCGTATTTGAACAAGTAGGGCTCGATGGTGTTCGTTTGGTGGGGGTCTCGGGAGCGATCGTGGAAGAAGTTGAAGACGATTCCGTCTACGATGACTATTGGAATGGCAAATACAAGCGTGATTTACTTGGTCGCGAAGACCAATAGATAAGCATTCGCTACTGTAATTGACTTCTCCATTTCATTCTCAGCCCTCTTTTGCGAAAGTACAGGAGTGTGTGGGCCAGATGATTCATGGACCGTGAATCGTGGTCGTGAGGGGCGATTTCATTACGGGTGAATCAACCGTCCAGTATCAAACGTTGGTCGCAGAAAACGAACAACTCATCGATACCTATCGCAAAGTTCATCCCAATCGCAGTGATGATGAAGGGACCCTCAGCGTCTAGCGCGGTGCAACCAAAGGGGCGCGTATCGATTGGGTTCTTGTCGATCCCAGCTGCGAGGTTCAGTTGGACGATATTTATTTCTGGCGGCGTCGATGATGGCGCAGTCGCATCCGCCTCCTGTGCATAAATAAACGTCGTCACATCCAACAATTAGACCGTTGAAAGGATTACGACTAGGATGCCCGATCTATTGTCTGTCATCTCTTTTCCATCTTGGGTTACGAGTCGCTGCGTCGTCCCTTCGTCACACGATTGGTTCTACTTCCAATTCTCAATCTTGAGATAGAACCCTGCCTCATTGTGGTCGTGATTGGCGAGGAAAAGGTATTCCGGTTTTCCGTCTTTTTTAAAGGATGTGGGGGCGTTCGGAGCGGGAGAGTTCCTTACCGAAATAATGGGCATCGGTTTTGTAGCTGAATTCGGGACGCTCCCAGCTAATGCCATCCTTGGACTTGAACAAGAGCCCCGGACGATTCCCTCCCGGCTTTGCGTTCACCGACGGCTTGCCACTGAGTGCACTCGCGACATCCATACGATCCTCTAAGATCATGTAATAGGTATCTTGGTAGAAGAAGGCATAGGGATCTTCGATGTCGCGGTTAATGTCTTTGTAACTGATGAGTGGATTCTTAGACAATCCATATACGGCCCATCGATCTGAACCGCGATAGCCATGGACATCTCTCTGAATTTTGCTCCCTTGGACATTGATTTATAATAGATTCTAAATTGCCCTTCCCGGTCGACCAGAAAACTGGGGTTGGAGGCATGGGAGGAATTGGACGTTTCGGGGGTCGGTGGGATGATTGGGTTGTTCGGATTCTTGGTCTACGGGCCTTTCAGGGATTTCGCCATCTCGATCGACTGCAGACTCCCCTTCTCTACTGACCTTTGTAATAACACTAGCACATACGTGTCCCCGACTTTGGAGACCTGCGGATTGTGATAGGTCTGCTGGTCATAGATGGACGCCATCCCCCAGTTCCACCATCCATCTTTGGTCGGCAAAATGAACTTGCCGGGGACCAGCGACTTTCCAAAGTCGGATTATTTAATTGGCTCCTCGCCAAAAGAAACAGTGGCAGGAACTAGCAAAAGCAGGCAGAGCAGGCCCGACAACCAAAGCCTCAAGTGCGATTTAACATCTGAAGTCATTGCTGTCTTTCTCATCTAATTGTCCCTACGCTTCTGAGCATTTTTTTTAATCCATGTTCATCGTCGTTAGTGCCATTTGATTTTGGATTGTCTGGTTTCGGTGTTTACTCAGACGCTGGCATGTTCAAATGCACGGGTGAATTCCCAGCCGCCGGGCGTCGTTCTCTGGTAGGCACCCTTGGGAGGGCCGAGAGGTCTTTTCAATTCGGGGTAATCAACCAGTGTACCATCCCCCAGCGTCCAGCCCCCGCTATACATGACACACAAATAAGGCTGGGCCCCAATTAGATAACAGGCCAATACATATTCTAATTTCTCTTGCGATAATTGCGGCATCACTTTGAACTTCTCTTCGCGCGTGATACTCCGTAGATGCCCGCGTCCGTGTCCTGCGACGCCAAGACGAAATACAGGTTGGAATCTATCTCCGTAGATTCAAGCTTGGGCCCTCCACTGGTCTGCCCTTTTCTTAACGTTTGGGATTGGGCAAGGCCGCCATGAGGATGAGCGACAATAACATTGTGTTGCACTTTAGAGCCAGTTACCGGCACCCATTCGAAACTGAGATAGCTTTTTCGGGGCGCCGCAGTTTGATCCACAATGAAATTGTTGGTGATGTCGTTGACGCCCTTGGAGGCGATTACCGCTGCATGGCCGCGGTTTTGATAAATAATATTTCCATGGATCAGCGTCTCATGCTGATCATCATCGCAACGGATAGCCGCCGGCAGGGAATGAGCCTGATTTTCGTGCAGGTAGTTGTAACGAATGGTATTCCCCGTACCCGTCGGGATAAATAAATGCCGTTTCCATCGGAGAGCAATTGCACCGAGTGCGATATCTCGTGGTATTCAAACAGATTATGCCGGAAGTGGTTGTACCTTTCGCAGCGATTTCAGCTTGGGTAGCCGCGCCGTAATCCTGCTCTGTCGTCTTGGGCAGTCTGATCTTGGGCAATCTCGTGGCGACGTACGGTCCCTGCCCTCTTCGCTGTCTAAGCCTCGACCGGGAGTGATACGGTTTGGTGATCAGCACTGCCGAAAAACTGCGTGTGGGCCTTAGGTCTTGACCGATTGTGCGGGAAGATTCGGTGCTGCTTCTGTTGAGCTCACCTGTGCTCCTCTTAGCAGCCTGCGCGATGAGACAACTTTCTCCCGCGCCTCTTCGGCTGTGTCAGCTACCGCCGTCAAGTGGCCCATCTTGCGTTTGGTGCCTGGAACAACTTTCCCGTAGAGATGCAGATTGACATCGGGAAGCGCGAGCGCCTCATACCAGCGCGGCTGTCCATTTTCCCATTGGTCTCCCAATATGTTCGCCATTGCGGCTGGCGTGTGCTGGCGTGTTGATCCTAATTTTAAATTGCACGCCGCTCGCACATGTTGAGCAAATTGGCTCGTTACGTGCCCCTCAATCGTCAGATGCCCAGAGTTGTGCGGACGAGGCGCCATCTCATTCACCAAGATCTCGCCGCCGCGGTAGAAGAATTCGACGCAAAGAATTCCCACCGTCTGAAGTCTCTCCATAATCTGAGCCGCAACCTTTTCAGCAGCAATCTCGGTTGCTGCGTTAAGGCCCGATGGTGAAATCGAGACATCCAAAATTTGTTCAGCGTGTTCATTGCGAATCGAATGAAACGCCGAAAATTCTCCGTCAGCGTTCCGGGCTGCCACGACGGAGAACTCAAAATCGTAGTCAATCCACTCTTCTAGAATTGCTTCTCCAGTGGCAATTGATTCCCACGCCGCTTGAATGTCTTCGGGGGACTTAATGACGGCTTGCCCTTTTCCGTCGTAGCCGTCGGAAGCCGTCTTCAGTAAACCCGGCATGATTTTCAGACATGCTGTTTGAAGTTCCTCCAACGAACGAACGACCTCGAACCGACAGGTGGGAATTCCATGTTCTAATAAAAAGGACTTCTCAGTAATACGGTGCTGAGTCGTTTTCAGCGTCTGAGCACTTGGGCGAACGGGGGCGTGCCGGCTGGCTGCGTCAAGCGTTTGGATCGGGATGTTTTCGAACTCAAGTGTAATGACATCGACTTGTTTGGCGAAATTTTCAACGGCTTCCAAGTCGAGGTAGGATCCTTGGACCTCTAAATCTGCGACTTGCCCAGCGGGCGAATCAAGCTCAGGAGAAAAAATGTGGACGCGATAGCCCATTTGTTTCGCAGCCGTCGC
>Ga0115031_1000117_pt1 | contig 55065 bp, 44 predicted proteins | sample Maine_Asex4_meta_FD_87301 | JGI IMG/M metagenome (GOLD analysis project Ga0115031, IMG submission 87301) | Marine algal microbial communities from Maine, USA - Maine_Asex4_metaG | ecosystem: Host-associated > Algae > Red algae > Unclassified | place: Maine, USA | collected 2015-01-05
CAGGAGGATAACTCTCACGTTGGCTCTGCTTTTTTATTGGTTTGCGACGCTTGGTCATGTTGGAACACCTCTGTTACGATAATTATCGCCTAATTGGGTGTCCGGTGCTGATGGGGAAGATCAAGCACTGCAGTTGAGCCATACTTAACGCTTGTTTAATATCGTCGGATCGGCCAGACACAAATTGACCTTGTTCGAGTCGTTTGCACCAGATCGCATAGCCCGAGTGATCGAAGTAGAGAATCTTCATCTGCGTTGCGCGACGATTGATAAATACATAAAGATTCCCATTCAACGGATCGCTGTGCAATGTGTGTTTAACGATTGCGGATAAACCGTTATAGCTTTTGCGCATATCGGTAGGTTCGGTGCATAGCCAGATGCGCACCGGTGTAGCGGGTAAAAACATTCTAACGCTATCGCGCTATGCGCAGTTGTATGCCAGGCGCTAGGTCTAACTCAACAAGCCAGCCAGAGGATTCTGGTTTAGTCACATCCGCCGCACTCAACTCGATAAACGTTGGTGTCGGTGCTTGTTCGGTAGAAGCAGCGAGTTTGTTGCGCCAATGTGCAAAGCTTTGATAGGCAACATCAGATTGTTTGCAATACTTCGGCGCTGAGAGCCCAGACGCGATTTGTTGGTCGATGATGGATTGCCACTGCTCGGGTGTTCGACGCGTTTTGGTGTTGCTCATAATTGATTCCACATAATCAAATAAAGGAATCAGGAGTGTGGGTCAGGAGTACTCGGAAATGAATACGTGTCAGAATGACCGCTTACCCACTGGCGACTCCCACCCTGTCAGCCGCACTGCTGCAATACCGCTTACTGAAAGGCGGTCTCGAAGAAACTACGCAGCTTGCGCGAATGCAGGCGTTCAGGTTTCATTGCTGCTAGCTTCTCCAGCGCTAACATTCCAATTTCAAGATGTTGCGCTACCTGATCTTTGTAGAACTTGGATGCCATGCCAGGTAACTTAAGCTCACCTTGCAAAGGTTTGTCGGATACGCAAAGTAAGGTGCCATAGGGCACGCGTAGCCTAAATCCATTTGCGGCTATAGTGGCCGATTCCATGTCTAAGGCGATTGCCCGCGATTGAGATAGCCTTCGCACGGGCTCACGCTGATCTTGTAATTCCCAATTACGATTATCCACTGAGGCTACCGTGCCAGTGCGCATAATGCGTTTTAAATCGTAGCCATCTAGCCCAGTTACTTCTGCAACAGCGGCTTGTAGTGCTTGTTGAACTTCTGCAAGTGCTGGAATCGGAACCCAAACGGGGATGTCGTTGTCGAGTACTTTGTCTTCACGGACATAAGCATGCGCGAGCACGTAGTCGCCGAGCTCCTGTGAAGAGCGCAGACCCGCACAGTGGCCAAGCATCAGCCAAGCGTGTGGCCGCAGCACAGCAACATGATCGGTGATGGTTTTAGCATTGGAAGGTCCAACGCCGATATTAATTAAGGTTATGCCGCGACCTTTGTGTCCAAGCAAATGGTAGGCGGGCATTTGCGGCAACTGTGCAGGTGCATCACCTGTAGGGTGCGGATCTCCTGAGTAGGTAGTGACATTGCCGGGTTCCACGAATGCGCTGTACTGGCTGTCGCCCGATTGCATCATGGTTTTGGCAATGCGACAAAATTCATCAATGTAGAACTGGTAGTTCGTGAACAGTACAAAATTTTGAAAATGCTTTGGGTTGGTTGCTGAGTAGTGCATTAGGCGATGCAAAGAGTAATCAATTCGCTGTGCTGGAAAGGGTGACAGAGGGTTTGGCACACCCGGTGCCGGCTCATAGGTGCCGTTCACTATGTAGTCGTTCACATGGGCTATATCTGGCACATCAAAAGCGTCTCGAAGAGATGCGCCAATATCGGCAGGGTTGTTGGCAACCACTTGGGTGCCGGGTTCAAGGGCAAAATGCAGTGGAATAGGGATGGTTGATTCACCGATTTCGACAGGCAAATCGTGGTTCTTGATGAGCAATCCAAGCTGATGTTTTAAGTAGCCGCTGAACAGTTCTGGCTGCGTTATGGTTGTAGAGTACTGGCCGGGCTGGTTAACGTGACCGTATGAAAGGCGCGTATCAATGCGTGCGTAGGAATCACTTTGAAATCGAATTTCTGGGTAGTGGGCTCGATGCGTGCCGCTGGGCAAGCTGCCTTTTAGGTATTGGTCGAATGCAGAACGGAGAAATCGCGTATTACGATCGTAGATTTCAATTAACCGATCGACAGCAGCTGCAGGATCGCTAAAGGATTGAGCTGTGAAAGCTGGCGGGGTGGTGTAGGTATCGACCATTTATTATCTCGCTTTCGAGCGAAGTGTATCACGCACTTGGTTTACTAATCTAGACAGGCGACAGACAAGTCGACCACTAACGGTAAGGCTGGTGTTAAAAAGGCAAAAAAATAACATTCAAAATGCCTTTCTTGAGCTTCTCATTAGTAGAGAGCTGCTCATTAGTAAACAAGTAGAGCCTATGCCAAATAGTTATGTTTGTGGCTTCGTAGGTACTTCGTTGCGCCGATATAAAAGATAACTAAATGATAGAAGAGCTGCGACCCAATAAATGGGAATCAGTGCTTTCATCGTTGTTGCATCCACAGCCCACAAAGTACACGAAGTTGCGATAAAGCCAAGGCCCAGATAAAACTGGGACAGATAACTTTTAATCAAAAGATAACCCACCCCTGATGTTAATTGGGCTATATCGAAAAAACGTTTATTAAACGCAAGTCTAAAAAACGATGAGCAGAAGGTGACTATAAGCAGCATAAGCATTAATGCTTGTGTGCTTAAGCTATCGGTTACAAAGCTGCGAGCGACCCAGGATATTGCATAAAGCAGCACTGATACACGGAACACCAGCGATACTGCATAAGCATCGATGGTGTTCTTAATCAAATAGAAAAGTACACCGAACACCAAGGCTAACAGCACTACGATGAAACCGAGTTTGGCGAAATTTTCATCGGCGAGCATGAACAAAGATAACGTCCAATAGTGGCTTTCGAGAAACAGAAAGAAGCCATCAACAATAAAAACGGGTTTAGAGCCTCGGTTGTCTTTAAACGTGAGCGCAGCTTTCAGGCTAATTATAGGGTGTCTATGCAACGCGTCGAGGCTTGCATGCCGGTAAAACCACCAGCTGGATACGCCTCCGACAATTGCCGACAATGCCAGCAGCCAGGGCAGGCCGCCAGCGTCAAGCAGCCAACCACCAACGAGGATGCCGACTTTGAGAAAAACGGTAACAAAAATCTGGAAGTTACCATAGCGTTTGCCGGAGTCGTTGTTGCCAAGCAGTTGCAGAAACAGCGTACGCTGGGTGGTCCAGAAGAATCCGTTGTACAAGCCGTTCGCGACGGCAATGACTACTATAGCGCTTAAGCCTGCGCCTACCATAAAGGTGCTCACCACCAAGAGAATTTCGAGTGCGAAGGTGATGCACAGCAATGTTTTTAACGTTAGTTCTCGGCTTGAATGTTGCCAGGCTGTTAGTGCGGCACAAAAGCTGAGGCCCGAGATGCCAATAAGCAACGAGATATGCGCAAGGTTAAACCCCATTCCCCATAAATACACTGGCAGGTAGAACGGCAATAAGCCGATCAGCAGTGAATGACTACCAAGGAACTGATAAAAAAGTAACGGCTTGTTCGAGTTGTCCAAGGACGTGCTAAAAGGTGTTGGTATCGGAGACCGCAAGGCTGTCCATATGCGCATAGAAAGGAGCTAAATCGTCAACTTCACCGTAGCGTGGTTTTTCATGCATACGGGTATAAGGGCGAGAGTTAACTTCTAGGAAGATACATTTTTGCTTGGTGTAATCTTGTTCAATGCCGTGCTCAAGAATGACATCAATTCCGAACAAGCTGGCATCGAACTGCTTAACCACATTTCGAAATAGTGCTTTGTTGATTTCTGGAACCGTGTCTTGATCAATGGTCTCGACAACCCCACCTGGCGCAAGTGCAACACGATTGAATAAGTAGATTCTTTCACCTTCACTTGGCACGCTATCGAAGTTACGCTTCTGCTTGGCAAGGTAGCTTTTTACAGCTGGTGATTTTTTAAGCGGATAGATAGTTGGGTGCAAATCCATTGATTGTCGAACGGCGTTTTCCGAATCGATCAATTGCCCGATCGTATCTTGTCCGTTGCCATCGATAAACGGAGGATACCTGCGGATGATCGAAACAATTTGGTTTTGTGTCGCCAAAACACGGTAGTTTGCTCCCAGCAGATACTGCTCAACAACGCTGTAGGGCCACCAGACTTTCACCATAAGCGCCGCTATCCACAACTCTTTGTAGTTGTTTATTGGAAAATGACTGCCACGAGAGAAACCACTGACATTAGGCTTAATGCACAAAGGGAAGCCATGCTGCCTGGCAAACTTATGTGCGGTAAAGGGATTTAAAAATATCTGTCCGCGAGCATGCGGTACATCATGCTTGCCAAACATGGAACGTGCTTGTTCTTTTGAGCGGCTACTTCTTCTAACATCCAAAGAGTTGTAGTTACTACACCCATCCATGAACTTCTTGCTGATTTTTTTATAGATCAGCGCTTTGATATTTATCACAGCAGGGTACGTCGTTCAGCCAATTTGTTGATGTTACTTATTGTGCTGCTTTTTCTTCGACCGTAAAGCATCATGCGGGTGAATATAGCCTGTGGCTTATCAACTGGCTTGATGGCTTTGGTGGCCAGCGCAAGATTCATCATGGCATGACGAATAAATTTAAATCGTGCAAGCCAATCGTAACTGTCATCGAGCAGGTTGATTGGCATAGGAAGAAACAGGTTTACTTCGATGACATGGAATCGGCCGGCAACCAATGACTCAATAGAGTCGGTGCGTACGCTCATGCGCGAAATAGCGAAGCGTCCGACCTCGTCAAGGTACTCACCGAGCACTGCGATTTGATCTGAAGAGAAGCTGTCTGATATATCAACGTAGCGCGTGTTTTTGTTGTACTTGCTGTTGATCGGGTTCGCTTCTGATTTGTTAACCGCTTCAGTCACGGTAACAACGTCGTGTCGTCCATCATTTTTAGTGATGTCGATACTGAATATTTCAAATTCACGACATCCTGGGGCGCCTTCTTGCAAAATGTATTGCTGCTCGCCAGTCTGTTCGCCCAAGGATTGTCTGATTTTTTGCAAGTCTTCAAAATTATCAGCTCTGTGAATACCGTGGGCATTTTGGCCCCACTCAGGCTTCATGAAGACTGGGTAAAGTTCAGGTGTAATCGCTCCATCGTCTGGCACTTGGTGAAGGCGCCAGCGATCGGGGATGAGTGCATCTATGGAAAGCTTGGAGAATATGCCTTGATCGTTTGAAAAGTAACGTGCATTGAGTTGGAAGAACTTCCAAGGTGCTGCACCGACTCGTAAGCAACACGCAATATAAGTCAGAATAATGAGTATAGTGATGTGCATTTAAGTACTGCTTCTAACCCTACGGAATTCAGTCGCGCCAATCGGCTGCACTAATTTTACAATGACAACAATGGCTTGCGCTACAAATACAGAGCAAAAATGCGCACAAAAACCGGTTACAACAACACAATCTTCGATGGTTAGTCTCAAAATTAGTTCCCCGGACGCGTTTTAAGTACGTTTTAGGTGCCAAAGTAACGTTATGGTTCCCTTATCGTGAGTAATCCATCTCTTTGGACAAGCTCAAAATGCCTCAGAAAAGTCATCCCTAACAAACCTACCTCACCATCCATAGACGAGTTTATGCTCGCTCGCACGTTTTCCAGCGCTAATTCACCGATAGCAAGTTCTGAAAGCTCTGTTTCTCGTACCATTATGGAGCCGTTAGCCGTGTTGACCGGGAATTGTCTGCCTGGTTTCAAATCCAGTTTTTTAGCCACCTCTCCTGGAATACTGACACCAGAGGCTCCGGTATCAACTAGAAAGGTGACAGATTGGCCGTTAACCAATCCGGATACAATATAGTGTCCCCGTCGATCGGACTCCAACTGAACGCTTCGTTTGCCGTTTGGAGAGAAAATGTTAACGGGAATCTGACCTCGGTCACGCTTGTCCATCCACTTCTGACCAAAGAAGGTTCCGAATCCGAGCAAAAGTAGCCACAGCGCAATTATCATCCATTTCCCTATATGGGAGGTTGAATCGCCTGAGCTGTCTACTTCGTCTTGCTTCATATGTATTGAACTCCCCCAGTGGCCTTGTTTTTGGATACAATTGCGGGTTTACCGCCGACGGCTTTCGATCTGAGCGACCCCTTGTATTATGGGTCGCCGGGCACCATATTGCCTGACGTTTTTCCATTTTTCCGTGAGTATCGACATGACTGACCTATCGAAATACCGCAACATCGGCATCTTTGCCCACGTTGATGCGGGCAAGACCACTACAACTGAGCGAATTCTTAAGCTAACCGGCAAAATCCATAAGGTCGGTGAAGTGCATGATGGCGAGGCCACCACCGATTTCATGGAGCAGGAGCAGGAGCGTGGTATTACTATCCAGTCTGCTGCGACCAGTTGCCAGTGGGACGGTCATCGAATGAATATCATCGATACCCCAGGACACGTTGACTTCACTATCGAAGTTTATCGTTCCCTAAAAGTACTCGACGGCGGCGTTGGTGTTTTCTGTGGTTCCGGTGGTGTTGAGCCGCAATCAGAAACTAACTGGCGTTACGCGAATGAATCAGAAGTTGCACGAATTATTTTCGTCAACAAGCTCGATCGCATGGGCGCAGACTTCTACCGCGTAGTTGCTCAGGTTGAGAAAGTGCTTGGTGCAAAAACCATCGCTATGACTTTGCCAATTGGTACTGAAGATGATTTCGTAGGACTGGTCGATGTGCTTGAAGAAAAAGCCTACATCTGGGATGACTCAGGTAACCCTGAAGCCTTTGAAGTCAAAGACGTCCCAGCCGACATGGTTGAGCTCACTGCTGAGTGGCGTGAAAAGTTGATCGAAACCGCACTGGAAGAAGATGACGATGCGATGGAGAAATATTTAGACGGTGAGATTCCTGATATTGCAACGCTTAAGGCGTGCATCCGTAAAGGCACAATCGCACTGAACTTTTTCCCAACATTTTGCGGTTCGGCGTTCAAGAACAAAGGTGTTCAAAACGTATTGAATGGTGTTGTTGACTACCTACCAGATCCAACGCAAGTTAAACCACAGCCAGAGATGGATTTAGAAGGTAACGAGACTGGTAACTTTGCCATCGTTGATCCTGCAGGCCCAATGCGTTCACTAGCGTTCAAAATTATGGACGATCGCTTTGGTGCTCTGACTTTCTTACGCGTGTACTCAGGTACCTTGAACAAAGGCGATACGGTTCTAAATACATTCACTGGTAAAAATGAGCGTATTGGTCGAATCGTAGAAATGAGTGCAGACGATCGTATCGAGCTTGAATCGGCGACTGCTGGTGATATCTGTGCGGTTCTTGGTATGAAGAACGTTCAGACTGGACATACATTGGCTGATGCAAAGAATCCTGCAACGCTTGAGCCTATGGTGTTCCCTGATCCCGTTATCTCGATTGCGGTATCACCGAAAGACAAGAGTGCGTCAGAGAAGCTTGGTGTAGCCCTTGGCAAGATGATCGCTGAAGATCCTTCTTTCCGTGTTGAAACTGATGAAGACAGTGGCGAAACTATCCTGATGGGTATGGGTGAGTTGCACCTCGACATCAAGATCGACATTCTGCGTCGTACCCACGGTGTTGAAGTTGAAGTGGGTAAGCCACAGGTTGCCTACCGTGAAACGATCACTCAGGTTACTGAAGATACTTACACGCACAAGAAGCAGTCTGGTGGTTCTGGTCAATTCGGTCGTATCGACTACGTTATAACTCCGGGTGAGCCTGGAACTGGTTTTGAATTTGAGTCGAAGGTTACGGGTGGTAACGTTCCTCGCGAATACTGGCCGGCAGTTGAGAAAGGCTTCAAGTTCAGCATGGACCAAGGTGTATTGGCTGGCTACCCATGTTTGGATTTCAAAGTCACCCTGATGGATGGTGCTTTCCACGCGGTGGATTCATCTGCAATGGCGTTTGAGATTGCGGCGAAAGCGGCTTATCGTCAATCGATACCGAAGGCGGGCCCGCAGTTGATTGAGCCTGTAATGCATGTTGATGTGTTCACACCTGATGACCACGTTGGTGATGTTATCGGTGACTTGAACCGTCGTCGTGGCATGATCAAAGATCAGCAAGCGGGTCCTACCGGCGTGCGCATTAAAGCAGACGTTCCATTGTCTGAGATGTTTGGTTACATCGGTGACTTACGTACTATGACTTCAGGCCGTGGTCAGTTCTCGATGGAATTTTCACACTACATGCCTTGTCCTAAGAACGTGGCTGAGGTGGTTATCAAAGAAGCACAGGAGCGTGCTAAATCATAACGGTTTAGTTTTTCTTCATAGTTGTATGAAAAGCGTCCTCTGGTAGGACGCTTTTTTTTGCGTAAATTTTGTTGGCAGGCTTAGATTGCCAGAATGAAGCCCAACCGAGCAGGCTAAGGTGATGATTAGCGCTAAGCGCTAAGTTTAAAATCCACTAGCAGTGCACTGTGGTCAGATAGTTTGCTTTCCCGAACACTGTGATCGTACTGAATTTTTTCAATTCGGTTATCCAGTAATTTATTGCACAGCGCATGATCGTATCGATAACCATTACCGCGTGCGCTGCTAACCCAAGTAAATTCTTTTACATCTGAGTTTCGGCTGCGCCAGCTATCAATCCAGCCTTTACTGAGTAAGGCTTGGAACATATGCGTGTTAACGAAGCTCTTGGTATCTGAATCCTCAAACGGAATGCCGACATTCAGATCACCAATAATCATAATGTGGTCATCTGCTTCAAGTTGCATTTTATAAAGTGCGTCGAGATAAGGTACTTGGGCTTTTTTCTGCGGAAGGTGACCGACCAGCAGTCGCAGTTGATTAGCGTTGTTGTCGTCAGTGTCTAGATCAATCGAGGCTTCAACAGCAAGATCGGCATCGAGTGATGGTTCCCACGTGCCTATCTGCATAGGGAATTTGCTTGCAATCATAACGGTATTTTTGCGCGGCTCGCTTTTGGTCACATGCGTGTTTGTAAGTCCCAGGCTTTTACAGGCATCCAGAATAGGTGAGGCACTGTTTCCATTGCGAAACTCCTGCAGTACAGCAATGTCTGGTTTAAATTCAGTGATAGCATCGCTTATATCGAATGCGCGTTTACCTCCGCCTTGCAAAATGTTCCAGCTCAGTACGCGCATCGCTTAAGAGAGCTCCGTCCAGCCACGTTTGTAATACTGTTTTTTCCAGTCGCTAAACAGCTCGCGAATTTGCTCCTCAGAATTGCTGACGCAAACTTCATGGTTAAGCGGTTCTTTTCGGTTAGGGCTGAAGTCAGTGAGGTGCAAAACGAAACCAGGGAAATCGCGCGATGCTTCTTCCTTGTTCGTTTTCCAAAGCAGCAGCTTTCGAACCATAGTGGCGCCTTTGAGGGTTTTGGTGGCAACTGAACGTTGCATAATTGTACTCTCAGGTAGGTTCAGCGAATCGAGCTTGCCATGTTCACTTGTGGGAATGTTAACGATGTCGTTTAGTTGCTCAAGGCCGGCATCGTTGGTAGCAAATGTCTTATCTTCTCTAAGGCGAACAAACTGTGGAGAGATGATGCTGCACAACGGCAAACGTCGAATGCCGTTCCAACTTTTACTTTCTTCAGCCCACTCGATCACCATTCGATCTATTGGGCTGCCATGCGATGTTGTTGTAATGATATCTAAACAAGATATTTCGGCGACCAGGCCAGGTTTGATCATGCGGTAGGCGACGCGGTCAGAATTTACCTCTGCGTAGTCGCTTTCAACGCCAAGTTTGCTTAATTGTTTTAATAGCGCAACGCGCTGTTCGTCAGAATAGCCACCGCCGACACGGCCGACAACTTGTGCGTGTTGTTCGTCACGTACAACGCCGATCAGCATGCTATGGAGCATGCCCGCTCGATCATCAACGCCTTCCGAGAAGCCCAAAACAGCCAAATCGATCGAGTGGCGTGGTTTGACCTTAAACAAGCCGGCACTGTCGCTGCGTAAGAAAATGCCTTCGGCACCGCCTTCTACGACCAAGCTGTCGAAAAGGGCTAAGGCTTTCGCACGATCACCGGTTTGTGTTTCAACGCAGAAAATACGATCACCACCAGTGAACAGAGATTGGGCTTTCTCCATCGCTTCCATGTAGTTCATTGAAAGATCTTGGCCATCTAAGTCGTATATGTTGAAAACGGCAAAACACAATTTATCGATATCTTCTTGGGAATCAGGGGCTCGAGCAATCCGTACGACGTCATGCACCCGTTCGCGTTGTCCATCTTTGTGGCGTACATGCAGCTCGCCACCGAGCATGGCTTGTTTGATGCCAGCTTTGGTTAAAAGCTCTGCCGCTTCGTTGTGAAATGCAGCGCCTGCGCGCATGGTGCCCCCCGGATTCATTGTCATCACCTCGCCATCACTAAAGAACAAGCACGTGTATTCACCATCAACCTTGCGACTGATTGAATAGTCTGTATCGGGAAGGCGAATTTTGGCAGTAGGGCGATCGTAGGCTTTAGTCATGCGACTCAGTTGTCGACGACGCATACGAGTGGCTTGCAACATCGCAGGATCTGCGAGCGATTCGGACGCGGTGCCTGTGCAGTAGTCACCCAATTTTTGGGTTAAAGGGTTGGATAGTAAAGTCATTGCGCTGTGCTTTGCGAACCACGTGAGCAAATATTATTGCACGTGTCGTACATACCGTCATGTTCGATTTAGCGTGTTCGTCTAGCCAAAGGTGTATTATTTACACTTTGCGATGTTCTGCCAACGAAAATGGGCGTAGTGATATGTATCTGTGGTTAAAAGCGGCACACATTATTTTTGTGGTTTCTTGGATTGCGAGCTTGTTGGTTTATCCACGCTATAAGCTCCATCAACTCTCCGCTGAGCCTGGCGGTGAATTGTTCGACACTATGCAGCTTGCATCAGCTAGGCTGCGCCGAATTATCATGACACCCAGCTTAATTGCTGTGTGGGTTTTTGGCATAGGCTTGCTAAGCATCAATCCAAACGTATTTCAATTTAAATGGATGTGGGTGAAGCTAGTAGTGGTTATTTTGGTTACAGGTCTGCACGGGTTTTATGTAAAAACTGGTAAGGCAATTGACCATGGTGATGCCACCATCAGCGCAAACAAACTCAAGCTTGCAAATGAGCTGCCTTTTATTGCGTTGATCATTATCGTTGTTATGGTCGTCGTTAGGCCATTCTAGACTTGTTTGTTTTAGAGAGACCTGGTTGCACGCTATTTACAACAATGATTTTCTGTCGAGTCCATGTGATTCCATAAATTCTCTCAAACGAGTTATTGCAGCTTCACGTTGTCTAACTGTTTTTTGCAGTGGTTGTTTGAGCATTTTAGCAATATCGTTTTGTGACATGCCTTGGAAATAATAGCAGCGCAATATTAGCGTATCGGCATTGCTCAGTAACGGATTGTCGCGAAGTGCTTTACGTATATTGGTTAGTGTATCGGGTGCGGTTGTACCAATAATTTGGCTCACCTCTTTTTCATCACCAATAAGTAGTTGCAATACAAGCCGTAACTTCTCAAGATCGGCCTCGTCTTCGGTTGTGGGTTGAGATGCCGTCAAATTTGCTACATCGGTAGCTTCGTCATCGGCTTGAACAGGGCGTACGCCAGCGCATTCTTGCTTTTGTGACATTAGATCAAGAATTTTTTCGATCATTAGCTTGAATTCCTCTATCTGTTCCTGACTTGCCGGCGAGTTCGCTGCTGCCTGTGATTCCTTGCTTGCAGCAATGAGTACTTCTGGGCGGGATAGCTTTTTTAAACAAACCCACTCAAACAAACTTTGACCCATATCGCTGAGTTCAAGTAACCACTTACGAGGTCTTGGGTAACCGTTTTCTTTACGAACAACGGATGTCAATTCATTTTTAAAAATCGCAAAAATCAATGCGTCGGGCACGTCGCGTTCAATGGGTAGCTTGTCTATTTTTAATGCTAAATTTTGATGTGCATCTTCGAACCAAGATTCCCAATGGCTAAAACTGTAGTATTTCCTTTCAGTGTAAGCGCTCAGTTTATTCTTCCAACGATCTGAATAAAGCAGCTCTAATCGCTGTTGTTTGAGCAAGGTTGGGTTTGTTGTACTTGATGACATAACTTATTGCGCGGCCATTGTGATTAATCGATCAGCCAATGCACATACATTGTCGGAACTTTCGGCCAATGCGGGTGCAAGAAAAACACTGTTAGTCATTGAATTCAATTTTTTCAATGCACTGATAATATCGGTTTGACTCTTTTGAAAGTCGGCAGGCAGGCTCGCTTCATTGGCACACGCTAGATGATTGACTAACGCCCATTGTCCTAGCGTACTCATATCTGTCGAGACCTCATTGCAGTGGCTCTGACCGATGGCAAGTGTGCAGTCAATGGCCAACTCTGGCAGCGATTGTCGCCAAGGCAACCAATTCACCAGTTCTGCTTCAGCCTTATTTTGTACGGAGTCGAATGCTTCTTTTAAGCCATAGTTAAATTGATGCTTTTCAACATCGGTTTCGGACATATTGCCTAAGATGCTGGCCATAGATCGAGTTTTAGTAGCTGTTAACGCAGTTTGAGGTAATGGTGCACCTAGTGCGCTGTATTGCGCCAATGAATTGATGACCAGATCACCCGGGTTGACGCTTGCGCTAGTCATCAATTTTGGCACAACCATGATGGCGAACAGTGTTGCAGCAGCAGCACCTCCAATAGCAGGCAGAGGTTGACCAAAAATAGCCTTAATACTTTTGCGTAGCCAACCAACTAAATCCCAAGCTGCAGGCTTTGTTTCGGTGGCAAGTTTCGATGCTGTTGCACTGACCGATTCTTCTTCCAATGGATTTTGTTCAAGCAATTCAGCTGCCTCGCAAATGTCTCTCCACATCTGAAAGCACTCTGGATTGTTTGCGACATGACTCAGTACTTGGTCCGCACGCACAGCCTCTAACGCCCCAATATGCCAGTCATGAATATCTTGCCAGCCTGGTTCAATGCCGATTGGTGCATTGGCAAACAGGTTAATAGCCGCAAACGCAACTTCGTTGTCGGTCAGGTCGTCTGTGCTGTTCATAGGTTGCCCGTCTCGTTGTGGCAATGCATGTTATGCATGGAACAAAGTATCGTGATTCTAATCATCATGTTACTGCGTCGTATAAAATCTTATGTGTGCGGTACTGTACTGGGTTTGCGCTGAATCCAAGGCTTGTGTAAAGCCAGTCAGTAGAGGCTCGGAGTGTTTGAAATCTGCCTTTTTCGCTAAAGGTAAAAGTGCCTCGCCTAAATTAGAACTTGGAGGTAGGGCATAGATCGCCAGGTTGTCAGTTCCCCAAGGCTTAACCACGGTCAAATTGAAGTCGTTTCGATTTGGGAATTTGAATGTATTTTTCGCCTCAAACACCCGTGACGATTCTCTTTTGTTTGATGGATAAAGCAAGCTTAGCTGCCCGAGCGAATTAGTTACTAACACGACAAACTTGGCATCCTCTTCAAGGGTAACTGTGAAATACACAGACTCACCTTCAAACGCGACGGGGTTCATGAGTGGGTTGCGAAAGCTTGCTTGTATCGTTCCTGCATTGTGTACCGCATCTTTTAATTTTCGTGATTTCAGCCAGGCCTGTGTAGCCAACCAGCTGGTCATACGTGAAGGCTTGATATCAGCTGGTAGAGTTGAGATTAATTGCCCATCTGCAGATTGTGCCGTTATGGTTTGACCCGACAGCAATAGCTCGATGTCTGGTCTACCAGTGTTGAGTTGAATTGTATCGATTAGGTTTATCGCTTTGCTGATCGGCTCACCCAAGTTTAAAGCGGCAATCTGTAGCTCGGGTTTTTGGCCCGTATTGGTAAAAGACGCCAGTGTTAGCAATTGCGCATGATTTGTTGGTGAGCCAGATTTTGACAAAACGTTTTTCGATGCAACATTGCTGCTGTTGCTGGATAACAGTACTGGATTGTGTGCGCAGTTTGCACAGTTCACATTAAACGTGCTGACAACCAAATTGAATAGCTTTCGATAGCTGATTGTTTGATCATCGTTTATGGTTGAATTCGATAAAACCCTTAGTAACGCATCGGAGAAGCCACCGTGTGGTTTTCCATCAATGGTATTGATAAGGCCTGCATCAATCTCTGCTTGTGAATGATCTACAGCAAGTTGATTGTCAGCTGCAGCTCCAAAGTAGATGACGTTTTTATATTCAAAGGGTTTATCATTTTTTACTTTTTCAATTTCCGTATCGCAGTTAAGGCAACGACTAGCGCCTGTTGTGCCTAAGCGAACTTCAGGCTCAGACTCAGAACCCAGTGTTATGTTGAGCAGTCGCTTTTGTATTGGAGTGTGCTTAGTGCTCATGCTACGAACGGCATTGCCTGAAAAACAGGAATCGAAAATGACGAGCACTGTGCGATCTTCGCTTAGTTTCTGCAACATTGGTTTGATTTCATATCGACCAACCAATAGCCCATCGTTATCGGCGCCAAGCGGGGTACCTGCTTGCAACTTAGCTATGTGTTTTTTGGGATCGAAATCGTGAGTGACTAATGCACCGGATGTATGAGGTAGGTTAAGCATGGCTCCAAAGTTCTTATCTTTTATACTGGTTCCATGACCCGAAAAATAGATCAAGATGTCATCACCAGAGTCAGAGTTATCAAGTAGTTCATGAAAAGCTGATTTGATGTTACGCTCAGTCGCTGTTTCGTTGACTAGCGACGTTATGTTTTGCGCGCTAACACCCCAGTTATTGCTTAATATGTTCTGCAATGCAGCGACGTCATGTAAAGGACCTTCCAAGTCTTCAATACGTTCGTGTCGATAGTCGGACACACCGATCAGTAAGGCGTGCTGCTCGGCCATTGCGGGTACCTGCACACACATCCCGAGCATCACTGCTACCAAAAACTTGTTCATCGTCTTCATCATAAGACAGGAGTATCTCTATATGGCTCTATTACTTTAACAAATTGACGGTGTGGTTTGCTCGACGAAAGCTCAAAATAGCGAGCATCATTAGCGTGGAAAATATCCCCGCGCTGCCCGATACTGTTAAACGTTCTCTATTTTGTGCAACAGGGTCACCGGTTGATTGAGCTGGGTTGGCAGATTCAGGCGATTGAGTCGGGTTCAATGTTGTACCACCGATATGGTTGCCTATCCAATCGATGTAGCTAAGCACGCTGGTATAGACGCCAGGCTTATTGGCACGGGCACACTCGTATCCCCAGCTGGTGATGCCGGCGAGTCTAAGGCTGTTCTGCTTTGTAGTAGAAAAAATCGGACCTCCGCTGTCACCCTGACAGCTATCAACACCGCCACTTTTTAACCCAGCGCATAGTTGATTCTTGGCGTTGACTGCCCGGTACCGACCGCCAAGCAGTGCACATTCAGCTCCTTCCATAAAGAGAATCGCTGCTGACTGCAAGCTTTTTGGATAACGAGCGTCTTCTTCATTTTCGACGAATCGAAGCTTTCCCCAGCCAGCAATGTAGGCATAGTCGTTGGTGTTAATGGGTGTTTCTATCAGTGCGATTGCCGGTGCGGGTGCCGGTCCTGCAAGTTTGAGCAAAGCGATGTCGTCGTCGAAAAAAAGGTTGTTGTATTTCTCATGAACAACAATACGCGTCACTGATGTGGGCTGAGTAATTGGGGCTTGCAGGTCGCCTGAGCCTGCAAGCACTGACACATTCGCAGGGTTAATAACCGTGCCATCGTCATTAACGACGCAGTGTGCGGCGGTGAGAACCCATCGGGATTGAACTAATGTTCCACCACAAAAATGCGCTTGAAAGGCAGATCCTGTTGCGGCCAGGGATTCATCATCCAGTAACGCGACAATGGATGGGAAATCATTGATTGACACGGTTGAGCCACCAACAATTCGAGTTTGTATATCTGCGTGTAAGGGTTGGAAACTGAATATCGCCAGTAGGGCGGCTGCAGTGCTGAGTATTTTCTGGATTTTGAGTTTCATTTCGTTTCAACCTAGACTTTTGAAGTTGGGGACTGTTGTCACCTGATCTACCAGGAGTAACGAACGGCATTGAGTTTTTAAACAAGCATGATCGTTATTGTTAGCGCTTGGTCTCTAAACTTTAGTATAGGGCGTGAGTCATTTGTATAGGGAGGCAATCAATCGTAGCTGCGTCGATGTATGCTTTGAAAATGTTGAGAGTGGCCGATTTTTTACTCAACATCGAATAACGATCGCACACCGAATTATTGATCTGATGTAAGTGAAATTTTTTGACATAGTTTCTATTAGGCAAACAAATTGAGTTAGCACTTAAGATTTTTTATAAGTTGATTGTTAAACATTGCATAGCGGTGCGTTAAGACAGGTAAGTCGCGAATTAGGCTGTTATGTCGGCCTTTTCACTTTATATATCAAGGAAGCAGGAGCAAAGAATGATGAAACTAACTATCGCATTGGCCACCACCGCGTTTTTGTTGGGCGGATGTCTTGAATCATCCGAAACTACACCGGATAATCAACTTACAGTTGATATAGAGGAAGTCGAAATAGACCGCCCAGTTGAAATAGACCGCCCAGATGAAATAGACCGCCCAGATGAAATAGACCGTCCAGATGAGATAGATCGCCCAGATGAGATAGATCGCCCAGATGAGATAGATCGTCCAGACGAAATAGACCGCCCAATAGAATCCGCCTCTGTTGCGGATATGTTAGTCAATACACAGAATCGCGCAGGAGATTATCAGGATTATTGGAACTGTGCTGTCGTTGGAGAGGATGAACCTTTCATAGTAGCGTTTGCAGACAACGGCGACGGCGTATTCCAAACTTCTGAGGGAGCTGCTGCTCTAACTTGGTCAGAGGCCACTAATGGAATTTTTTCAGTCGACATAACTGATACAGGCGATTCTATTGAATGGAGGAACTTTGACTTTACTGGCCTGTTTGAATTCACCGCTGATCTGTACCAAGATGGTCGATTTATTGAAACGGATAGCTGTGTTTTAACTGGTACGCCAGATGATGTTGAAGTTGATACTGGTGTTTCTGAAAGCTATTTTGTTACCGCCCAAGGCCCTTCTTCTAAAGATGTGGAAGAGCCTATCTGGCAATGTGATTTTGGTGGTGAGTCGATTTTCTTTTTCTTCTATTCAGATAATACTGGTGTTATCGGTTTTACAGCTGCTAACGAAGATGGCGTACCTGAATTTCAAGCACGTTCGTTGACCGATTGGAACTTTGCAGATGGTTCGCTTGAAACGTTTATAACAAGTGATTCTGGTAATTTGGTGGAACTGGTTAGTCTGAATGCCATTTCAACATCTGGCGCATCAAGTTTCACCACTGGAAGTGTCGTAATTTTAAATGAAGATTACGGGGATGCGCTTTGCACTAAATATTAATTTAGACGAATGATGGGAGCAGCACTTGTATTACTCGTTGGACAAAGCTGGTCAGTTATTCTGGCCAGCTTTTTTTATGAGCGCCGCTGGCGATACGCAGTCAAGTTGGTTTTATAACACTCCGTTGTCGGTTCATATTTTTACTGTTCCTTTCTATTGGCTACTCGACGCTTTAGCTCCATATTGCTCAAATGCAACAGTAGCGTATAACGCTTGCTCTCAACTCGTCCTTCTAGAAAAGCCCGATAGGGAATAGAGCCTCGCCGGAAAATGAGTGGCTCCTTGCCATCGGCACCAGCGCCCAGCAAGAGTAGACTTTTTTCGTTGGCAAGTTCTTCTGCCATGGCATAAAGAAAGTCGTACGTTAAACCGTTAATATGCACCACCTGTAGCTTTGCAGTAAAAACGAATCGACGAATGGCGTCTGCTTTCGGAATAAGTTTTCCCGTCCAACGCAAGGGGATTTCGCTATCGACGTTTGGCTCTTTACTTTCGCGATTGCGTTTGGTTACTAACTTACCGCGGGTATCACGTACCACTTCAGTTTGCTTCACGCGGAAAACCAACTCTTCGTCTGGTGTTATGTACACCTTGCTGGTATTCCAGAGAAATTGTCCGAAGCGTTCAGTATCAACTTCTGGGTCTCCATCAATAAGCGCTTGGCTAATGCTTTGCGCTTCGCCAAATTTTTCGGTTAGCGTTTCGTAGTCGTGCTCCGTTGTACATTTCAAAACGCGTCTGGTCGAGGTTTGACCACCTTTTGGGCCAAGATAACGAACAGGTTCCGTAACGCCGATACTCTCAGCTTTAACAACTGCATCGCGGTTACGCTTATCCGATAAATTTATGTTTGGCATTTATTACCTCTGAATATTGATACTAAAGTTTGGATCTACTGCTGGTTGCTAAAGCATGCCGAAGTCGATGGTAGTTGACTCTGTTTCTTCGGAGTCTTCGTCCAAATTCTCACCGTAACAAACCGCTGCCTGTCCAAGGCCCACCGATTCAACCAGATTTTCACGGGTGACCATCATCCATACGTTGTCTTCCTCGTCGGAAAGAATGAATGCTGGGTCGTAGCCGACACCGCCACGATAGCTGAATCCAAATTGATAGAGGGTGCCGCTTTTTAGCTGTTCCAACAGCGGTGCAGGAAACTCAGTCTCAGGATTTAATCGATAAACTAACCTCACACTGTGATCTAGAAAGACTTCTATATCCACTTTTTTATCCAGCGTGATAGGCGCATCAAAACTCGATTCAACCTCTTCAACAGGTTCACCGTCAAGGTCAACCGGTTGTAACTGATCTCTGGTGACCCATTCACCTTCAGGGTTAATATAGCCTAGCGCTGTACCGCCCTTGGGGATGAGGGTTTTTCCATCTACCGCAAGTGTTGCAACGTTGCATCGTTTGCCTTCCATGTCTGCGGTCTCGATAACCACTGTGCCGTAGAGGTGAGATCGATCAACCTTAATAATTTCAGCATCGAAATTAGCGTCATTTATAGTAAATGAAAGTGAGCGTGCCATAGTGTGATCGCTTATCTTTTAATGTTGTTTAAAAAAGTAGTGCGCATGATAAAAACGTCCGCCTACAGTTCATTGATTGAAATGGCACAGAGAATCAATACTATTGAGCGCGGAGTCAAACTCAGCCATACCCATTTTAAGTGGTTGGCAACTAATCGCACGATCATCAACGTAAGCTGATGCGATCGGTTTGGCTTGGGCTGTGTTCACTGTCGAGTAACTAAAGCCATGCACATCCAGCCATTTGATAATGCGCTGCTCAAGTTGCTTAATTTGTTCCGTGCTACGAGGCTTATCTGTTGTTGTTGAAAAGCGCGCGGTAAAAATAATAATGTCGGCCCTGGTGGCCAGTTCTCGAGTGAATTCAACCGCACCATCTATTGGCGGCCCGATAGCACTGCCTTCAACTCTTGCGGCTAAAACACCATCAAGATCGACACAGACTTTCGCTCGACTTGTAGATGCAAAGTTTCGATCTGATCGTGGTGGCGGGGAGTTGCCCGGTTCGGCATCAATCACTGTCGCCTTGGGTGTAGATTGAGGAAAAGTTTTTTGCAGCACAGTTTGCTCAGCCTGCGCACCGGGTATGACGGGTGCGGGGCCTGGAACACTGGCAAGCATAGCGTCGATTGCCGCATGACCGGTAAGCCATGGATCGTCAAGCCCGTCGTCACCGGCCCAAACACTGGCGTAGTGATCTCGCGTGTGATGTAAGCCGGGTAGGCGAAACCACGAACCCAGGCTTTCTTCTTTTACCGCTTTTGGAAAAGTTTCAGGCAGTTTTTCAAGCTGTTGTTTTTCCCAATCGGATATCAGCCATTGAGCAAAATCAAACACGTCGCTGGTCGGGGCCGGTTCTGCGAACGTAACCCACAAATGATACCCACCTGCGCCATTTGAGTCGAACAGCAAAGGGTCGTAGCCCATGTCTTGTAGTTTTCTATGCCAGTTGACGACTGCATTTAAGTTGCGTCTAGCCAGATCTTCGGCGCCTGTGGCTTCAGTATCGTGGCAGTCTATATCCAAACCAAACCAGCGACTGGTGGTGTCTTTTGACTTAGCGTGTAGACCGATGAGTTGAGGCTTTCGCATGCGCCGACTAGCAAAGTGCCGCGTTAGCTTGTCCAGTGTGACCTTGTCGCCACCGCGTTGGGCTTTAGCGGGAAGCGTCATGGCTTTATAGGTTCTACCCGTGTCGCGACGTTCGCTTGGGGTTGGGACCGAATACTGACCCCAGACATCCTTGCGGTTTATGAGCCGTAGGGCTGCCCAATCGGCAAGCTCGGTTGCCCGTTCGCGCCATTCTTCGCCAATTATTTCGTGTGTGCTTGCCATCGCTACAGTTTAAGTGAGTCGTGGACTTACGGCCACTTTTTGGGGACCGTAAATTGTGAACTTCACATTTTTCGACGACTTTTTCACGCGATCAGCCACACGGCTTGCCGCTGCGTGTAGGATGGGGTTTTACACCGAAAAATGAGCCCTTATTTTCATGCTCGATATGAATCAAAACAATTCTGAGTTGCTTGGCCCAGTCCCTGACATCACCGTGTCTGTTCGCAAGGTTTTTGGCCTCGATGTCGATATTGACGTTCCTGCTTTCAGCGAACGCACTGAGCGCGTGCCTGAACTGGATGAAACCTATATTTTCGACAAACGCACCACGTTGGCAATATTGGCAGGCTTCGCCAATGATTGGCGGGTGCTTATTAGTGGGTATCACGGAACGGGCAAATCGACTCATGTAGAGCAGGTAGCAGCGCGTTTGAACTGGCCTTGCTTGCGTATCAACCTCGATAGCCATGTCAGCCGTATCGATCTTATCGGTAAAGATGCCATCGTATTGCAAGACGGCAAACAGGTCACCGCATTTCAGGACGGTATTCTACCTTGGTCTTACCAACGTAACGTTGCTCTTGTATTTGATGAATACGATGCTGGACGTCCAGACGTTATGTTTGTCATTCAGCGTGTGCTTGAATCGACGGGTAAATTAACCCTGCTTGATCAGAGTCGCGTTTTATCTCCACATCCAGCGTTCCGATTTTTTGCAACCGCCAACACGGTAGGCCTAGGGGATACAACCGGTCTGTATCACGGCACGCAACAAATCAATCAGGCGCAAATGGATCGCTGGAACATCACCACGGTATTGAACTATTTGCCAGCAGAACTTGAGGAGCGGGTGGTCTTAGCCAAAGCGCCGCATCTGCAAAACAAAGAAGGCGAGCTGCTGGTAAAGAATATGGTGTCGCTGGCGAATTTGACACGTAACGCGTTTAAGAACGGTGACCTTGCCACTGTGATGAGTCCACGTACGGTCATCACCTGGACACAGAATCTAACCTTTTTTAAAGAGACCGCACTCTCGTTTGAGTTGGTGTTCTTAAACAAATGTGATCCTGCTGAGCGAGCATTAATCGGCGAACTGTATCAACGTGTCTTTGGCGAAGAGTTACCTCCGGCAGATGCCAGCTGATCAGCCAGCGGATAGTCCTCAGCTTGTAAAACAAGCTGAGCGCACCGCATCAGATTTTAAACAATCAACGACTGCATGCGCGCGCGCGATTGCGCGCGATCCCGGAATCAACATTGAATTTGATGAACAGGCCGACGATGTTGATGTCGGTACTGCAACATTGCCAGCATTTCCAACCAATGCAAACCAGCAGCAGCGCAATGAAACCCGTGGCCGTAGTGATTCGTTAGCATTACACAGGCAGTTTCACGACACTAAGTTGCACCAACGCGTGCAGCCCAACACGGATACTTCGCAACGCTGTTTTTCATTGGCAGAGCAAACTCGAATCGAGCTACTGGGTGCTGAGCAATACAACGGCGTGGCCAGCAACCTTAATGCGGCGCTCGATCAACGCTATCGCGACTTAAACGATGCGCTGAACCATAAACACAACAACGCTATAGATGGCTCAACCCAACGCCTTGGTATTGAGCATGCTTTGTCGCTTTATGTGCGTGAGAAACTTGGTGGATCTTTACCACCAGCGGCAGATGCGGCACTTGATCAATGGAGAGAGTGGTTAACTGAAAATGTTGAGCCAGGTTTTAACGAAACCGACTTTGAACTTGAACATCAAGCCGACTACGCCCGAGCATTTAGCGACCTGTTACGCCGGCTCAACATTGAGCATGGCGATAGCGATTCACCTGATACCGAAGATGAAATGTCCGACGAGAGTGACGACAAAGAAAAGGCTGATCAGGATGCTGAAAGTGACTCTGACGATAGCGACATCGGGATGGACGATGCGTCAGAGTCGGATAGTGACGACGAACAGCAAGGAGAAGCTGAAGATACTGGTGATGCGGCAGAACCGGACGAGGGTGCAGACGACCAATCTGAGCAGCCTGGTGCGCAGCGTCGTCTTAAAGAAAATTTATACAACGAACGCGAGCAGAACGATTACCACATCTACTGCACTGACTACGATGAGGTTGTTCGCGCGCACGATATATGCCCACCAGAAGAATTAATCCGGTTGCGTGACCAGCTTGATCAGCACCTAGGTGATTTACAAAAACTGGTTGGGCGGTTTGCAAATCGGTTGCAGCGTGTGTTGCTGGCGCAACAACAACGCAGTTGGGACTTTGATCAAGAAGAAGGGCAGCTCGATTGTGCTCGACTCACTCGGGTGCTCACCGACCCGTTAGCGCCGCTGACGTTTAAACAAGAGCGAGACACTGACTTTCGCGATACGGTTGTAACCTTACTGCTGGACAATTCAGGTTCAATGCATGGGCGCTCAATTAGGGTTGCTGCGGTTTCGGCCGATATATTGGCCTCCACTTTAGAGCGTTGTGGAGTAAAAGTTGAAGTGTTGGGTTTCACAACCGTGGCATGGAAGGGCGGTAAGTCTCGCGAACGATGGGTTGAAGCTGGCTATCCTGCTAATCCAGGACGGCTGAACGACTTACGTCATATCGTCTACAAATCTGCTGACGTGCCTTACCGGCAAGCCAAACGCAGTCTTGGGTTAATGATGCGAAAAGGGCTTCTCAAAGAAAATATTGATGGTGAGGCATTGCAGTGGGCTCACGGTCGACTTATGCAGCGCCCTGAACATCGCAAAATTCTGATGATGATATCCGATGGTGCACCGATCGACGATTCAACCTTGTCGACCAACCCTGGAAGATTCCTTGAGAAGCACTTGCGTCACATCGTATCAACCATTGAGCGTCAAGAAGAGGTTGAGCTGGTCGCGATTGGTATCGCCCACGATGTTACAAAATACTATCGCCGAGCGACTACCATTCACGATGTATCTCAACTAGCTGACGTGATGACGCGCCAACTGGTCGAGTTGTTCGACGAAAAATAACGCAAACCTATTCTATTGTTTCAAACACACACTATTCGCGCTGAAATAAAGCGATGCTTACTCATGGCATCGCCATTGATTGGCGCGCAGCTTTTGCAAATGTGCAACGGGCTTGTCGATGCGGTTGTCGCTGGACGGTTAGGTCGCGCAGAGCTTGCCGCCGGTGGCATCGGTTCCACAGCCTGGTTTTTTGTATCCTTATTATGTATTGGTTTAATGGCTGGTCTTTCCCCGATGCTTTCTCAGCTGATTGGAGATCGTCGACGAAATGCGGTTGGTGCTGTGTTCAGGCAAGGCCTGTGGTTAGGCATTATTGCTGGCTCATTGGGTTGTGCCATTCTCTTGTTGTTCCGTGCAAATTTGTCTTTGACTTCACTTGACCCTGAGCTGTTGCCATTAATTTCAGACTATCTATTGGCGGTGTGCTGGAGCATGCCTGCGTTGGCGATCGTGTTGGCGGCGCGCAATGTTTGCGAGGCCACGAACCTGACACGCCCTGTGTTGTTGGTGCAACTGTTCGGATTGCTGGTCAATATCATTGTTGATCTCACTCTTGGATTAGGTTTGTTTGGATTTCCAAAGCTCGGTATGTTTGGCATTGGTTTAGCAACATCAATGGTGTCCTTGTGCATGGCGGGTATTCTATTGTGGTTGCTGACCGGTCAAAAATTTAAACGTTATAACCTGTTTGCCTCCATCGATTACCCGCAGTGGTCACACCTTCGTCCTATGTTGGCGATATCTCTGCCAATATTTTTTGCATTGACGTTTGAGGCGGGTTTGTTTGCAGCCACCGCGTACCAAGCTGGTGGATTGGGAACGTTGCCCGCCAGTGCACATGTTATTGCGATCGGTGCAACTGCATTTTGTTACATGCTGCCGCTGGGGCTCTCATTTGCACTCACCGCGAGGGTGGGGCGAGTCTATGGTCGTGGGCTGAAAAGTTCGCTGGAGTTGCGAGCAGTGGTGGGTATCATTCTGACCATAGTGATGGCCGTTGGTACTGCCATTCTGCTGCTACTGTTTCGTCATAAAATTCCGGCGATTTATACCACAGATTTAGAAGTGCGTGCCATGGCCGCTCAACTGTTGTTGATAGCTGTGGTGTTTCAGTTATCGGACGGTCTTCAGGCAACCTTGCTAGGACTGCTGCGTGGATTGCAAGATACTAAAATACCGATGTTTATTAATTTGGTGTCTTATTGGCTTATTGCGTTTGGCATTGGTTACGCACTTGCGCATCATGTCGGTTGGGGCGTACACGGATTGTGGGTTGGGTTGATTATTGGGTTGAGTGTGTCGTCGTTGCTACTAGGGTTGCGTTTGCGGTATATGGTGCGGCGTTTTAGTGGTGGTGTTTTAGCTAATTAAGTAGCCGTGCATCGAGTAGGTATCATAGGGCATGTGGATGCATTCTTCCGCTCTATTACTCCATATACATCCGTGGATACTACCTAGCTGGCAGCGAGCTAGCAGTGACAAATGTATGTTTTTAATATCGCTAATCCCAACCAATGGTTTTGGATCAGACCTGACAGCAGCGATAGTACGTGTAGTGTGTAGTTATGACAAATCGTTTTGCGGAGTTTCCCTGTCAGCTTTGAACACTGGTTGAATCGGTCAGGTGCTGCACACGCAATTTACGCTACGTTCGGCACGGTAGGTTTCTCTTCAAGTTCTCTTGTAAGAAACAATGTCAGAGTTAAAACCGGTACCAGAACCATAAGTCCCACTCGGATATTGGTTATGTCTGCAATAAAACCAATCAGTGGCGGACCGGTAAGAAAACCTAATAATGCGATGAACGTAAGCGTTGCGACGTTGGAACTTGCTGGTTGTTCAGGCAAGTTAGCCGCAGCGGAAATTGCAAATGGATAACCGACTGACACACCGAAGCCAAGCAGCATAAAACCTATGTACGCTACGCTTATAGTTGAGGCGGTAAGCGTGATAATAATGCCAAGCAATGCTGTAGCACCGCAGATTCGTGTTGTTGGTACTGCTCCACAGTTAGCTTTGAGGTAGTCACCAATAAAACGACCGACCGTCACCATGGCAGCGAAAAGTGTAAAGCCGATACCAGCAGCGCCACCACGGGCATCAAAAATCTCCCGCAAATAAACCGCAGACCAATCGGCCATTGCGCCTTCAGTCATAGCGATTCCAAACGCGAATAAGGCAATGCCTAACAGGCGCTTGTCTGGGATACGCTGAATCGGCTTGTTTGTCTTTAAATAAGGTACGCTTGGTACGTCTGCAATTGGTAGGGTGTATATGTTCATCATTGCAACGGGGAATAGAGCTATTGCGACACTCGTGACAGCCAAAGCGGCCGGTATAGAAAATGCGGCAAGTGAGGTTCCAATCAAGCTACCGAGCATCAATCCAAAACTGCCAAACCCGTGACATTTGCCCAGTATCAATATGCCGTTTGATTTTTCTGTTGCAGAAGCTTCTACGTTTAAGGCCAACAACACTAAGGTGGTTGTCGCTCCAACAAAAGCTAGCGTAGTCAAAAGCATTAGGTGGTTTACAGACCAGACAGCCAATGGCATAGAAAGCAGCATAAGAACAAAGCCAATTGCCATAATGCATTTACTACCCAGTCGGATGAGGGCTTTGCTTGCAAAAGGAAGAATTAATAAAATACCCAGTGGCATACCTAACAGCGCTGTTGCTAGTTCGGCAGACGATAAATCGAGCCTGTGTTGAACATCGGGAATGCGTGGCAACCAACTACCAAAGGCGATGGGTTGTATAAAAAATGCCGCCATTATTTTGTATTTGGTCTTTATTTTCAAACTGGATTAAATTTCATGTCTGTGCTCAGTGAACTTACAAGCGTATTGTTTGAGCGTTGCGGTATGTGGATTTACGCACGCCGGAGTTAATTTTTGGAATCTGTGCTTAATAATGCTGTCCATTGTTCGTGTTTTTGCTCAAGCGACAAGCTAGCCATTGCAGGACTACTTGATGGAAGACAAATCCAGCTTATTGCATCGACATCGAACTCGGCTTCTTGCAAAAGTGGCATTGCGTGTCGATTAAATAATCGCTCGGCGGTTTTGCCATTGAATGCCACGGTTTTAATGCCAGCGTATTGAGTCAATAGTGCTGGGAAATCATTCATCACGACAGAGTTCGACTGAATGGCCGAATCGAGACTGCCTGATCGTTCGCACTCGGCCAATACATCCCACAAACCAAAACCTGCCGCTTGTAGTGCGTTGACTTTATCTGTGTAGGAATGTTGTTCTTGGACGTCGTAGGTGGGTTGGCTACGTTCGATCAAGGCGAGCATGATTGGCCAAAACCCATTGCGTTTGTGCGCATAGTATTGATACGCGTCTAGCGATGCCACACCAGGCATCGTCCCTAAAACAATGGTATGGGTGTGTTCATTGCAAATGGCATTAAATGATTGAACTGACACTAAGACGATTCGCTCTTCAAATTACAACCCGCATTTATATCGCATTCGCTCTTCAAAATACATTCACTATTCAAAGTCGTTTTTAACCACATACGCATATCCAATAGCTCTGGTATATTAACCTTAGTAACACGACACTAGCCCTCCATGCCAGATTCAGCGAAGTCCCGTTCACCAGATATCACTCTGGTCGTCACTATATTAGTTCTGGCGTCAAGCGTTAGCATTATGTCCACTGACATGTACGCACCGAGTTTGCCGGATTTGGCTAACGAATTTAACACGACCCCTACGCGGGTCAAACTCACCATTAGTTTAAATTTACTGGCGTTTGGTATTGCTCAGCTACTGCACGGTCCATTGTCTGATCGCTTTGGTCGCCGTCCAGTGTTGCTCTGGTCGCTTGCTGGGGTGGTGCTTGGGTGTGTGTTGTGTGTTATCTCTCAATCCATCAATCAACTCATTGCCGCTCGCATTTTCTTAGGGTTTGTTGCAGCTGCTGAAGCGGTGATTGGGCTGGCGATTATCAAAGATCTGTTCAACGAGAAGCAGCAAATGAAAGCGCTTGCATTGCTCGGTATGGTAATCGCTATCGTGCCTGCTATTGCACCGATACTGGGTGGTTACTTACACGTCGCTTTTGGGTGGGAAAGTAATTTTTTATTCATCGCTGGTATGGCCTTGGTGGCCGCAATCGCGGTGTATCACTACTTACCTGAGTCGACCGAACCCGATCTCAAAGCGCTGAATGTTCGGCGAGTTGTGAGTGCCTATGGAAGGTTGTTGAAAAACGCGGACTTCTTGTCCCATACGTTAGTGTTGGGAGTTGCACTCGGGCTTATATTTGTTTTTGTTACGGCTGCACCATTTGTATTAATCAGTAATTTTGGTGTGCCGGTGCATCTCTTTGGTTATCACCAAGCGGCAATAGTTGTGGCCTTTTTTGTGGGCAGTTTTATCGCATCAAAACTGGTTGATCATTGGACAGCTGATCGACTCTTGGGCGCTGGTGTCATTTTTATCGTACTTGGCTGCATTACCTTAATTGTACTGATATCAACCAACACACTTCGGCCCTACACATTGGTAGCCGCTTATTCAATCATGTTTTTTGGTATGGGGCCTTTGTTTGCAGTCGCGCCAAGTCATGCGTTACGCTCAATAAAAGGTCAGTCTGGTTCTGCCTCGGCGTTATTGAGTGGTCTTGAGCAAAGTCTAGCTGCATTGTCCGGTGTAGTGGTTAGTGTTTTGCACGATGGCACAGCAAAACCGATGGCCAGTGTGACTACGTTTTTGACACTGCTTCTGTTGTTATTAGTTTGGTGGATAAGGCGGCAAAATTGTGTGCAATATCAAATAAGGTAACTTGCCTGTAAGTCAAAATAATGTCATGGTTAGCGCATTCCGTTTTTCAATCACTCGACATGCTAAATCTCTTATTGTGGTCACCGCTGCGCAACATTTGCGCAACGATCGTTTTGTTTTTAATTTCCTGTACTGTTTTCGCACAATCAAATCTGTCGCCACCTAAACAGGTTAGTGCGATGGTTTATTCGTCCAGCGCAGCCGAACTGTTTTGGACGCCAACCGATGCTCTTGTTCAAATTAGTTTAAATGGCGAAATTTTAGGTCGTTTGGATGCTCGTAGTTTGTTTCTGTCAGGGTTGGATGCCAGCAAGAACTATCGATATGTTTTGCGTACGATTGATTCAACAGGAGCGACATCTTCACCCGTTGTTGTGTCCCTAACTACGCAAAATTTTAGCTTGCCCATCAAGCGTGTGCAGCCCGTTGATCAGAGTGATGACAATACGCTGCCACCACCGCCTGAGCTGGTATCGCTGGAAACTGCGACGCCTACGCCTGTGCCGGTAACGTTGAATTCTGTTGCATCAGAGCCGTTGACGAATGCACCTGAGATTCAAGCAACTACACCCGATGTTCTGGCGAATGACCAGCTAAATACTGACCAACCTGAAGCCAACATTGTTCAAACATCCACTAACTGTATTGCGCGTGATATCAACGGATTGCTGTCCTGTGTGCGCAACGCCAATAGCTACCAACGTATCGATATCGCCAACGATCTAAGTTGTACTGACAACTGCTGCCCAAACGCTGGGGCGCTACTCCGGTTCGATAATGTACGTAACCTTGACATTGTCGGTCATGGAAATCGATTGCTGCGCACGAAAAATCAGCGCCAGTGCAGTCTGCTCGATATCAACAATTCGTCAAATATTTCAATTAGTGGTTTAAAGCTTGATGATGATCAGGGGGTGAGTGGTTGCCAGGTGGCTGAAAATTGTCCGCGTATGGTTCACGTTAGAGGCTCCTCTAGTATCGCGTTTATCGATACGCATATCAGTCACGGCAAGGGATATGCTTTTTATGTGCAGGGAACCAACGGTTTTCGATTCGAACGCAGTTCATTGCATAATTCTGGTGTTCTTGGCATGTACATCGGGCATGGCAACGACGCATCAAGTAACGTACAAATCACGCAGTCCACCTTCAGTGACAATCAAACCAACGGCCTTGCATTATTGGGTGTTAAAGGCACATCGCTAACGTCTAACTTGGTAGCAGATAATGTCTTTGTCAGAAACCACCGTATGGGACAGTGGGCTGTTGAACCGAAATATGGCACTGGTTTTACTGGTGGTGGGCAGCTTTATGTTGCTCAAGCGTCAAATATAACGGTTAGGAATAATCTGATTAAAGATGGTTACTGCGAGAATTGTTTTGTACAGCGGGCAAATCGTTCTGGTGTCAGCGGCATTGAACTAGGGCGGCCTAATCAACAATCAATCACGAATGTGTCAGTACGAAACAATACGATACTGAACTTAGACGGTTTTGGTATCTCACAAAATGCAAATTCAAATCTTACTGGTAACGTCTCAGTTCGCGACAACATACTATTGAACACCACCAATGGTGAGCACCTGCAGGGTGTCAGTAAGTCTGGTAATCGGATTCAAAATACGCAACAGTTCGATAGCTTTGAAAACGCCAGTGATCTTGGTGGCCGTTTTCAAAGTGATGTTAGCTGCTCTTCCGGTGGATCGGTAACACAACAGTGTGGTGGTGAGTCGCTATTCGGTCAGTGCGCTGTGCAGCTAAAACTGAGTGAGGCAGATTGTGACAATGCCCAAGCTTCATTGGTCGGCCCTAAGTCCAATATTCAGGCAGGGCAGGTTGCTGTTATGAGTGGGTGGGTTCGAGCACCAGTTGGACGCTGGTGCGCACAGTTTCGTGATTCATCCGGAAACTTGCTCAGTGAGCAGTGTAGAAACCTAAGCGGTTCAGGTTCATCGAACGTTCAGCCCTATGTTGGTATGCCAAGTATCGAAGCGACGGCTCCTGAGGGCAGTGCGACGGTGCAATTGTATGTGCAGCACAAGCAAGCCGGTGCAACCATGTGGCTTGACGATCTGAAGCTATCCGTTGGTGCTGGGCGCTAACTATTTCGTTGATTTTGGCGAGCCGGAGGCAAAGCGTTCCATCAAATAAATGCTTACGGCACCGGCAATCATCAGCACAACACAAAGCCACGTGTTTGCAGCGAAAAGCTCAGGTAAATACCACTCGTAGCTGGCAACAACTTCTTTAGGTGGTTTGCCCTCTCTTTGCACGGTTTGCATGATGGCCGTTTTCCACGGCCAAATAACCACCAGTGAACCGAATACGAATCCGGTCATTAGCGCCAATGTTTGGTTTTCATAGTGCTTGAAAATCCATGCAATAAGGTGCGAGAAAAAGATTAGCCCAACCGCACACCCTAGCGCTAGTGGCACGAGTATGTTCATCGACAAAGAGGTGATTGCACCCAGTACCAATGCATAGTTACCCATAATAATCAGCACGAACGAGCCCGATAAGCCGGGCAAAATCATACTGCTGATGGCGATAACACCACACAAAAACACATATAAAAATGCACTGTTTTCTGATGCAGGTGCGAGCAATGCAATGCCTATCGCAATCGCTGAGCCAACGATGAGTGATGCGATAACCGATGGTGTCCACTGACTAATTTGTTTTGCAACAAAATACAGCGACAACAAAATGAGCCCGAAGAAGAAGGCCATCGTAAAGCGCTCATGTGACCTGAGTAAATATTCGAATAGTTTTGCTAGCGTGACAATGCTGACGACTACGCCTAAGCCAATAGCGCCCAGAAAGCGTGCGTCTATGTGTTTACCCAGTCCTGAAAAGTCACGATTGAGCAGCAGTTTAAAAGCGGTTAAATCGCAGGCTTTTATCGCGTTAATCAGTCGCTCGTAGATGCCGGTGATTAATGCGATGGTGCCGCCGGATACGCCAGGGATAACATTGGCGGCTCCCATGGCGAGGCCTTTTAGAAAAATACTTAAATCCTGATTCATGCGGTATTAGTTTTGTTGTGCGTGACTTGATTATAGGGGGTGTAGCTCAGCTGGGTGTTTTGTTATCCAGCGTGTCGAGAATGGGTTGCAGATAGCCTTTGTTCTGCGAAATTTCTTCGTTGGTTAGTCCGGCGACCTCATAGGGCATAACTAACCAGTCATCGGTTTCGTGCAGCCAAAAACTGGGTTTGTTACCGGTACGATTGCTGGCGGGTTTGTACCAAGGTGTTGCAATGCGGATATCGTGCGGCGTATTGAGCTTTAGTCGTTTTGAAAGTCGATTGACCACCGAGCTTGTGGTAAGCCCTGAGCTAAACACATCATCGACAATCAGCAGTGAATCCTCTTGTTCTAGTTTTTCTAGCAAATACTGTGTGCCATGCACGCGAATTTCTTGCTGTGGGTTGTCGACCATTTTTTGATAACTGGCAAGGCCACGGTAGGATGTGCGAATGGCAATGTGATCAGTTTCAACCCCCAGATACTGAAGGCATTCCTGCACCGCAATACCCACGCTGCTACCGCCACGCCATAGGCCGACAATAAATGTGGGCCGAAAGCCACTATTGTAGATTTGTACACCTAAGCGGTAAGCGTCTTCGAGCAGATTTTGCTCGGATATAAAGCGTTTGTCTGTCACGCGCGTCACTTGGTTGTGGCAATATCACTAGTGTACGCTAGGAGCGCCATCGAACTGTGCTTGCAGCACCGATTTTCACATAATGAGATTGCGAATCTTGCGATTCGCTACTGTTTTTTGCAGCGTTAGTTAATTCAGAGGAATGTCGTTACCGTGTCGGAAAAACTCTATATTGATGCGCAACAGTTGTTAGAAGATTCTTTTCAGCTCGCAGCTAACGTTTACCGGAGTGGGTTCCGCCCCACCTTTATTGTAGCGATTTGGCGCGGTGGTGCACCGATGGGCATTGCGATGCAGGAGTTGCTCGCACATCGCGGCATAGAAAGCGATCATATTGCCATTCGAACGGCGTCCTATCACAACATCGACGAGCAAGCGAGTAAGGTACAGGTGTACAGCCTGAGTTACCTGGTGAAAAAAATGTCTGCGGATGATTCACTGCTAATTGTGGATGACGTTTACGACACCGGGCGTAGTATCGATGCCGTAATAGCTAGGTTAAAACATCTGCTGCGTCGCAATATTCCGAGTGATATACGTATTGCTGTGCCGTACTACAAGCCTAGTCGTAATCAAACGGGTAGGGCACCCGATTATTATTTGCATGAAACAGAGCAGTGGTTGAAGTTTCCGCATTCACTCGAAGGCCTTACCGATGCAGAAGTGCAAGAACACAGACCTGAACTATATGCCATCCTTCAAGAGGCGAATGCAGTAAACGATTAACTGTTGGTCAATTTGCGCGCTATAGCTGTCGAAAGATTGGCGTCACAAAACGACGTATACAAGTTGCCGTAGTCCATTTCATCAGGGTAAAATCCGCACTGAGCAAAAAACATAAGACGAGGTTTTTTATGTCTTATCCAAACGCTTAACTTTGCAGTAACTAAGTCCGAATGTACGCTGTTCGTGTTGTGAAAGTTTTTAAAACTAGCGCACACACTGAACCTGAAAAACAAACAGTGATATCTGGGAATTGTATGCCATCGTCAAGCCATAGTTCATCATCGACCACCGTTGTTGAACTAGCTGGTTTCAGAGGTAGTGAAAAGAGCTCCTCTGTTACCTTATCGCTCAGCGCACCTTATAAAAATGGTGCAAGTAAAACTCAGCACGCACAAATGTTATCCATCCGCCAACACTTGAGCTATCAAGCGTCGGTTGAGATCGATAAAATCGACGGTATTCATGCGCAGTTCGGTGAAGCTGGTAGCTCTGTCCTTATCAAGCAAATTCGAAAGTTGCTTAACAAGGAATTTGGTCAATTACGAGTCAATCGTGATCGCGGATTGTTCGTTATTAGGCACCGCTCGGTTGAGGGCCTTATTTCAAGTTTGTTACGTGTTCAATTCCACGCGCATCAAATTGAATTGCCTGTCGTCAACAAAGCAGGGGAGGCATCAAACGCCAAGCCGGTTACGCTAACTTGGGGCGTTGGACGAACTAATACGGAAGCGGAAGTCGAACGGCTGCGTCGTCGCCGGCAGAAATTCCGCCGTTAAGAATTCACAACCTAAGCTGGTGTTCTCGAGAATGAGTACGCCACAGCTGAGCTAACGCTCGATGGTTAGACCCGGTTGTTAGATCAGATGCATTGCATCGGCAATCAAATACGCCACTGCCAGAACAATTAAAATTACGCTCCACACCTTTAGCCACAGAATTTGGCCGTGCCTGCCGAGTAGAAATAACACCACCCCGATAACGATTGCCATCACCATGGACAATGTCAGCATTTGGTGCATGTTTTCGCTGTAAGCGTTGAGTGGGTCTGGTGATTGTCCGTCTGGGTAGCGCACTCTTGTATGGCAGTCCTATTTGTGGGAACCGACAGCTTAACCTTCAGGCGTATTAGTTACCAGTTGATCTGCAACCCATTGGTGAAAATGAACCGTCGGTGCGTCCATGACCGGTGAAAACGCACCGCCTTGATAGCCAGGTGAAAATCGTCCTTTTTGCATTCTTTCTACCGCGAAAATATCTTCTTTGAAAACATTGGTCCAAGCGTCGAGTAAGCTTTTGCGATGCGGTTGGTACGTTTCATCAAGTGCTTGGTCGCCAACATAGCTGAGACGTACATGCTCAACCGTTTCGTCATGGGCCGTTGGCTGCAAAAACATGATGAACAAATGATCTGAGTGCAATCCAATGAGTGTATTTGGGTATAACACCGGATACACCGCTAGATTTTGCTTGTCTGCGGACCAGCTTGCCAGCTGAGGTAGGTGCTGATCGTTAATCTCGGTGCGGTTGTAGTTAGCGCTGCCTTGTCCACCGCCGTTATCGAAACGATCCAGATCAAAGTGCACATCCAATGGTGAGGTTTTGTTTAGTTCAGGGTGAACGGTAGGCAAGTGGTACGATTCAAGGTAATTTTCGACCGGTAGTTTCCAGTTCGATTTAACCGTCATTGTCGTCCGGCAGTCTGCTGCTGCTGATGCAAACTGTTCTCGATCATCTGCATTGCACAGTTCGTTAAATTGCCGGGTGAGTGGTTGGATATAATCTTCGAAATCGATCGCCTTACCCGATAAGTTAATGAATACGGCATTGAGCCAAATGGCTGAGCGTACCTCTTTTAGTCCGTGAGCGCCGCGATCAAATTCTGGATGGTGATGTTCGCCGTAACCGCCAACATGCGGTGTACCGCGTAACTCGCCATTCATTTTATACGTCCAGCTGTGATACGGGCAGCGCAACACCCCTTTGGTTTGACACGGCTCATCGGCCAAGTGCATTCCACGGTGGCTGCAGACATTATGAAAAACGCGCAGTAGGTTGTCGTTGTCACGTGTGACAACTAAGGGTACGCCCATAAAGTCGATTGGTAGTACGTAGTTTTTCTCAGGTAAGTCTTCCCCGAAAGCGATGCACGACCAGCCAGTGCCAGTAACCAAATTGCGATCATCTGTAAACGCTGCGGGTTCAACATAACGCTCATTGGGCAAACCGGTGGCTTTCGCTATAGGTTGTTGTAAGCGATGTTGTATGTCGATTAACTTGTGTTCGAACATGGTTAGAACCTGCGTTTAGCCTAGCGCGCAGCGTTGCATTTGCATAGCCTGAATGCAAGAGGAGAAATCGACGGTTTATGTTCTGATCGCGAAGTGGGGAAGGTACACAGCAAAACGCCCAAGGCAGCGTCTCTGGTAACTGGCTCGGGCGTTTGCTGTTCAGCGGGATTCAGGGGCTTGACTACCTGCGTCCTCGCTGCTTTGTATGGGACCTATTGTGCGTTTTTAGCACACTGTGTTCGTTGATCTGTGTCACAAAAATTACGCTTGAACCGTTAGCTCGTCACACTCCTGGACCGAACTGACGTTTTGCCTCCGGTGTTGCTAAATAATCGCGTATGCCATCAGCAAGGGCTGCTGCTAGTTTGTCTCGATAAGCAGGGTCTGCAAGACGCTCAGCTTCTTGTATGTTACTCAGGCAACTCATCTCAATGAGCACTCCCGGGGTAAAGCTGCGGGTGAGTATGTAAAGCGTGTCTTGCTTTACACCGGCATTGTCAGTGTCTGGGTTGTTGTGCTCGACTTCATCAAACACTCTTTTTTGCATTAAATTTGCGAGTTGGCGCGAACCCTTCGTAAAGCTTAAATCGTGATTGTGAATGGCTACGGTTTTAACCATGCCCTTGGTTGATTCTTCTGCCTGCTGTTTTTCGATACTTTCCAAAATATTGTGCGGCGCTGCATAAAATGTTTCAACCAAATTAACCTCTGCCTGCGGAAGGTGATTCAAGTGCAGCGATACGACCATATCGGCATTACTGCGTTTGACCTTTTGCACTCGATTTTTACGTGACATACCCGTATCGCCATCTCTTGTTAGTACAACGGATATGTTGTCTATCTCCGATAAAAATAATTGCGCACGCTTAGCGATGTCTAATGTGAGTGCTTTTTCTTGCAGTCCATTGTGGCCGACAGAGCCTGGGTCTGTACCACCGTGGCCCGGATCAATCATGATGACAAACCTATCGTTTTTCTTACGCTTCTTCGCTGTTACGGTTTTGGCGCGCTTTTTTGATGCCAGTGAGAAGTGCTTGTTGATATCCCATATAGCCAGCGCTTCGGCAGAACCTAGCTTAGTGTCAAACAAATTGTTTTTAGCATTAATGCCGAGTGCCGTATTGAGTGATGGTTTGAATTGATATAGTTTGTTTGGCGCTGGTTTGTCTGCATTTGCCGGTGCAAGCTTTGCGTGTTTAGGTAAAGCTGCAGATTGCTTAAACGTGAATCGTGCAATGGAATCGTGGTGTTTGATATCAGATGGATTGATTTTTTCTTGCGACAGAGCATTTGTTGCAGCGACAACTGGTACTTCAAAAGAAGGGTTGATCAGATCGACCATTGCGTTCACTTGAGCTATGTCGAGTTGCGTTAATTTTGGTAGCGCTGCAACAATAGGTGCCAATGGTTCAACGTTTGTCAGGGCGACACCGGTGTGTGTATTCGTGACACTTAACGTTTGCGTCGAATCAGTATTACTGTTAAGACCAGACAATCCGAAGTGAGTACCAATCAGTAGCACACCAAGCACTGCAAACTCGCCTAATGGCTTTTGGGTGAGGGCAGTCCGTTTCCTTTCGGCTACCGATTGAATGACATTGAGCATTTGCATAACCACAGATCGTTGATTGACGAAACTGTGATGGACTACGCAAATAACGTGCCCCACGTCTTGTGAGGCTTGTGGCTAGCGGTCGAACATCTCCGCAAGGTATGGGGCCGTGCGGGAACGCTTAGATCGTGCCAGTTTTTGTGGTGTGCCACTGGCAACCACTTTGCCTCCACCTTCGCCGCCTTCGGGACCCATGTCGATAAGCCAATCTGCTTCAGCCATAATATCGAGATTGTGTTCAATAACGAACACGGAGTTGCCAGCGTCAACCAATCTTTGCAGCACATGAATCAGCTTTTCTACATCTGCCATATGCAGGCCAACCGTTGGCTCATCCAGAATGTATAAGGTGTGAGTGCTAATAATGGGGCGATCACTGCTGTCTCGCAGGACCGGTTTTGCTTTGGCCAATTCGCTGACCAGTTTAATGCGTTGCGCTTCACCGCCGCTTAAAGTTGGGCTTTGCTGGCCTAATGTTAGATAACCGAGTCCGACATCCTGAAGTAGTTTCAGTGCATGATGCAGAGAACTGTGCGCTGCAAAAAACTCGACAGCTTCATCAACGTTCATATTCAACACATCGCCAATCGATTTCTCTTTATAAAGCACCGACAGCGTTTCAGTATTAAAGCGTGCGCCAGAGCAGACATCGCATGGCACTTTAACGTCAGGCAGGAAGTTCATCTCGATACGTTGCATGCCTTGACCATCACATTCCGCACAGCGACCACCAGCAACATTGAATGAGAAACGACTAGCGTTGTAGCCCCGGATACGCGCCTCTGTCGTGTCGGCAAACAGTCGGCGAATAGTATCCCAGAAACCGATATAGGTAGCGGGGCATGAGCGCGGGGTTTTGCCGATCGGTGTTTGATCAACTTCGAGTACACGGGAAATGGTTTCCCAGCCGCTGATTTTTTTACATCCGCTGGGTTTGCCTAGTTTTCGGTTTCGCTTCTGCGCATTTAGCACGCGTAGATTGTCGTTAACGACACTTCGAACCAATGTACTTTTGCCAGATCCCGATACGCCAGATACACAAACCAGTTGATGTAGTGGAATATCAATGTCTATGGATTTTAGGTTATGCAAATTAGCGCCGGTCACCGATAGGTTGTATTCAGGCTTGCCACGGGGCGTATAAAGTGGATGCACCAGTGGTTTGTCGAGCATGCGGCCGGTAATCGATGCTTTGTTCTTACGTAATTGCGCAACCGTTCCAGTCGCCACTACTTCACCACCACGAACACCAGCACCAGGGCCAATATCGATAATATGCTCGGCGCTGTTGATCGTGTCTTCATCGTGCTCGACCACCACGATGGTATTGCCTTTTTTACGCAGGCGACCGAGAGTTTCGAGCAGCATACGATTGTCTCGAGGGTGCAAACCAATGGTGGGCTCGTCGAGTATGTAGCAAACGCCACGTAAATTTGAACCCAGTTGAGCTGCTAGCCGAATACGCTGGGCTTCTCCACCGGATAAAGTAGGGGCCGCCCGATCTAGTGACAAGTAATCCAAGCCGACTTCATTGAGAAACGCCAATCGAGAATTCAGTTCAGTCAAACTATCGCGCGCGATTAACGTTTCGCGCTCATTAAGCTTGATGTCTTGGAATCGAGTCATGGCTTTATTGATGGACAAAGACGTAAAGTCTGCAATGTTGTTGTCGTTAAAGTACACCGACAACGACTCAGGTTTGAGTCGTGCACCTTCACAACTAGGGCAACTTTCGACTTCTTCATCAGAACCGGCAACTCGCCAACCCTTTTCTTCACCACTTTGTTCCTCATCAAATCCTGCAATGAGTTCGCCGGTGCCGAAGCACTCGGGACACCAACCGTGTTTGGAGTTGTAGGAGAACATGCGCGGATCGAGTTCTGGGTAGCTATTATGGCAACTAGGACAGGCGCGTGATGTTGAAAACAAGGTTTCGTTTTTAACGGTGCTGCCAATTTTTACAATGCCACTTCCATAGTCAACGCTGCGTTGAATGATCGCAACCAGCGCCGCTTCATTTTTCACATCGACTTTGATACTGCCAACCGGTAAGTCGATGGTGTGTTCACGAAAACGATCTAACCGTGGCCAATTGTCGGTTGGTAGTAGCTCGCCATCGACACGTAGATTGTCAAAGCCTTTGTTTAACGCCCATTTTGCCAAATCGGTGTAATAGCCTTTTCGATCAACAATGAGTGGTGCAAATAGGTCGATTTTTTTGCCACGATGTTTTTTAATAACCTGTGCCGTAATTTCAGCAACCGTTTGTGCACTGATGGGGACAGCGCAATCAGGGCAATACTGCTCGCCGAGTTTGACGAACATCAAACGTAAGAAGTGATAAATCTCGGTCATAGTGGCAACCGTGCTTTTACGACCGCCGCGGCTAGTGCGTTGTTCAATAGCAACGGTGGGTGGAATGCCCGTAATGGCATCAACATCGGGACGCGAAGCTGGCTGTACAAACTGGCGTGCGTAAGCGTTAAGCGATTCTAAATACCGCCGTTGGCCTTCATTGAAAACAATATCGAAGGCGAGGGTGCTCTTGCCACTGCCGCTCATACCGGTGATAACCGTAAAGGCATCGCGAGGAATTTTAACGTCGATGTTCTTCAGGTTATTTTCACGTGCTTGTTGAACATGAATAACGTTCTCAGCGGCATGAGTAGCCTTTTTGGTTTTTGTGTTCTTTGCACGCAGCTTAGATTCAGCCACGGTGCTCTGGACTAATTTTTCAGTTGCGTCTCCATAGTCGCGCAGCGCTTTGGCAGTTGCACTGGTTTTATGCGCCATCACTTTTAATGGCGAGCCTTTGACAACAACCTTGCCACCTTCATCACCGCCTTCAGGTCCAAGATCGATAATCCAGTCAGCGTTGTTGATAATATCTAGATTGTGTTCGATGACCACTAAAGAATGTCCATTCTCGATGAGTTTCTCAAAGGCAATTAAGAGTTTGGAGATATCATTGAAGTGCAAACCGGTGGTGGGCTCATCAAACAGAAAAAGCATTTTCCCACTGGTACGCTTTTTATTTTTTGCAGTAGCGCGCCCAAGGTGTGCTGCCAGCTTGAGCCGTTGTGCTTCACCGCCGCTTAGCGTCGGCACTGGTTGGCCGAGTTGTAAGTAACCTAATCCAACTTCTGCCAGTGGCTGCAAAGCTTGAATAACGGCTACCTCATCTCGGAAGAACGATACGGCATCATCAACTGTCATTGCTAAAACGTCAGCTATTGATACGCCATAGGATTCATGGGCCGAGAACACGTTTATCTCAAGTAATTCAGGTCGGTAACGTGAACCGCTGCATTCACCACATCGGATATACACGTCGCTCAGGAATTGCATTTCAACATGTTCAAAACCGTTGCCTGAACAAACGGGACAACGCATACCCGAGTTAAAGCTAAACGCACTGGCTTTATAGCCTCGTTCTTTAGCTTCTGGTACTTTCTCAAATAGTTTGCGTATTGATTCAAAGGCACCTGTGTAGCTCACTGGATTTGAGCGGGCTGATTTTCCAATAGGGCTTTGATCAACCAATATGATGTCATCAATGAATTCATCACCGGTAAGCGAGGAGTAGGCTTCAGCCAGATCTTTTGGTGTGCCTTTAAGTGCTGTTATAGCGTTATAAAGAGTGTCTTGGACTAAGGTGGATTTTCCGGAACCGCTTGGTCCAGTAATACAGACTAGTTTATTCAGTGGAATGCTGATCGATACATTTTGCAAGTTGTTGCCGGTAGCGCCTGTTAGCTCAATGGTTTCTTTTGGAGTCGAACCTTTACTACTTGACGAAGCGGGTTTGACAGGTTGATGTGTCGCATTAAAACTTAATTTTTTACGACCGGTCAGGTAGTCTGCTGTCAAAGAATTTTTGTTGTTTAGTAATTTTTCTGGCGCGCCGTTGAATACAATCTGACCACCGGCAGCACCTGGACCTGGGCCCATATCTATTATGCGGTCAGCGCACAACATCAGTTGCGGATCGTGCTCTACAACAATGAGAGTATTGCCAGCATCACGCAGTCGTTGCAGTATGATCGCAACGCGATCCATGTCGCGCGAATGCAGCCCAATGCTGGGTTCGTCGAGCACAAATAAGGTATTCACTAAGGAAGTGCCCAAGGCTGTAGTTAGATTGATACGTTGGACTTCACCGCCCGATAAGGTTCTGGATTGTCGGTCTAGCGTTAAATAACCGAGACCTACATCATTCAAGTAGCGAAGACGCGTACGCATTTCATCTAATACAAGTTCGGTTGCACCGTCGGCGTCATCATTTGCCATTTTAAGCACAACGCTGTTTGCTTTTGAAAGTGGTAAGCGCATCAAGTCGACAAGGTTAAGCCCAGGGAGCTTTGCAAATTTTGTATCACTGAGTGTGGAGCCTTCTGGTTTGAAACGCTCTTTGGTCGACAGCACCGATTGTGCGTCGGCAAGCGTACCAACGCGCCACATTAGCGGCTCAGGTTTTAGACGCGCACCACGGCACTGCGTGCATTCTTCATAACTTCTGTATTTTGATAGCATGACGCGTACATGCATTTTGTAGGCGCGGGCTTCTAGATATTTGAAGAACCCAACAAGGCCATACCAATGATTATCGCCAGATTTACCATCGCCGTTGATCACCCAATGCTGCTGTTTTTTCGTCAGCTTTGAATAAGGAACCGTCAAAGGCATTTTTTGTTTTTTTGCCTCCCGTTCCATATCCCGCTGGCAAATTTTATTTGTTTCGGTTTGGAATACCTTAACGGCGCCTTCTGCCAACGTTTTTGATTCGTCAGGAATAACCAGTCGATAATCGATACCCATGGTTCGACCAAAACCGCGACAGCTCTCGCAAGCACCCATAGGGGAGTTAAATGAAAAGTGGCTTGGCACTGGTTCCTTATAACGAATTTTACACTTGGCGCATTGCAAGGCGACAGAGAAGGCACGTGGATTAAAGGCTTTTTTATTATCATCAAGGTCATAGAGTTTAAGTGTGCCTTGGCCATAGCGTAGGGCCGCTTCTATGGCTTCAACTAAACGTCCCTTGTTTGCAGTTGTACAACGCAACCGATCTTGTATAACTTCGATACTCTTTTTGCTTTGCTTGTGCACACGGGTATAGCCTTGTCGCGCAAGCCAGCTTTCGATTTCTTCGCTGGTGAAATTTTCAGGAATATCAATGGTGAATGTCACCATGACTCGGGTGCTCTTTGCATCAATGCTATTCAAACAGTCTTCGGCAATGCTTTGAGCTGAATCACGTTTGACATGTTGCCCACAAGAACCGCAATACAATTCGGCTGTACGTGCGAAGAGCAATTTAATGTGATCGTTTAGTTCGGTCATGGTGCCAACCGTTGAACGAGAAGTGCGCACTGGGTTGGTTTGATCGATGGCAATGGCCGGCGGAATACCATCGATACGATCAACTTTGGGTTTGTCCATCCGATCAAGGAACTGGCGAGCGTAAGGTGAGAAGGTTTCAACATAGCGGCGTTGGCCTTCTGCGAACACGGTATCAAATGCAAGTGTTGACTTACCCGAACCACTGACCCCAGTGATCACAATCAGCTCACCGTGTGGTAACGTTAAATCAAGCTGTTTGAGATTGTTCTGGTGGGCGTTTTTTATAACGATATTTTTGCTCATAAGCCTAGCGTAACAGTCGAGTCTTTTTTTGTGTGAAGCAATGTGGGAATGCTAACAATGGGTGCGCAACAACTCAGTGAAATCGAAGCTACGCAATTTGCTCGCGATGGCTTTCTGATTCGTCGTAAGCTGTTCGACGCCACATTAGTGGAGCAATTAATATCATGCATCGATGCCTCATTAAAGCCGGCATTGGCTCCAGTTGAGTTCGAGGCCGATGTGCATTATCCCGGTGCACCGTCATCACGGTGGGCAGAAGGTGGACAAACGCCACGTCGTTTACTGCATGCTTACGGTCGTGATGCTTTGTTTCGCGAATGTGCATCCCACCCGGCCATCATCAACACACTTGGTGTGCTGATGGGGAGCTCAGATTTATTGTTGTCGCAAAACCATCACAACTGCGTGATGACAAAACACCCAGGGTTTAGCAGCCTGACCAGTTGGCATCAAGATATTCGCTATTGGCGTTTTGACAGACCCGAGCTCATCAGCACTTGGCTTGCACTGGGCCTTGAAAATGTTGAGAACGGTTCGCTATTGGTGATTCCCGGTTCACATAAATTGAACATCGAGCCTGGAAGGTTCGATGCAGCCTTGTTCTTACGAACTGATCTTGAAGAGAATGCCGATATGCTCGGCACGGCCGTGCCAGTAGAGCTTGAGGCGGGTGATGTGCTGTTCTTTCACTCGCGCACGTTACATGCGGCAGGCCAAAACAGCTCAACACGAATAAAGCGATCGATTGTGTTTACTTATCACACCAGTGATAACGAGCCTATTCCGCAGACTCGGTCAGCCGTTTTTGAGGATATACCGATGGGCGCAGCCTAGCCGCGCTGCATGTCCATCATTTCGGCAACGGCGATGGTCGCTGTATCCATTTCAAGGGTAGGGCAGGCCTTCGTAACTTCAATTGCCGCTTCCATACTTTCTGCTTGAATAATGGTGTAGCCCATCATTGCATGTGCGCTGGCATCATCCGATACACCGTCGCTGCTGACAACGCTCATATTCATTACCGGTTGCATTGGCACCACTGCCGCTGCGCCAAGCTCACCGAGCCATGCATGGTATCGAGCCATGTGCTTTTCGCCTTCTGCTTTAGAAGCAGGCTTCGAGCCGCCGTGGTAGGTCAGTATGTACTGAGGCATAATCAAGTCCTTCAATTTGGTTTAGTGCCCACGTTACAATGTGAGTCGGTCGACAGTATGCCCTAAAGTGGCGCTAACATTTTCACCGCGCTGGAGACGATGATTTAGCGCCAACGTGGTATAACGAGACTTTCAGACTCACTTTAGACAACCCGCTATGAGCTTGACCCCAGAATCTGGTACACCCGATTCCGAAATCAGTGCGCGTGATGCATTGGGCATCGACAGCGATATCCGTGTGCCATCTTTTAGCAGCAGGACCGAGTACGTTCCTGATGTTGACGATGCATACCGTTTTGATCGCGATGTGTCGCTCTCCATCTTGGCAGGCTTTGCGCAAAACCGACGCGTGCTTGTGCAAGGTGCGCACGGCACCGGTAAATCCACACATATAGAACAAGTTGCGGCCCGGCTGAATTGGCCTTGTGTGCGCGTGAATCTTGATGGGCATATTTCACGACTCGATTTAGTGGGTCGTGATGCGATTGTGATAAAAGATGGAAAGCAAATCACTGAGTTTCAGGAAGGTATATTGCCTTGGGCATTGCAACGCCCGGTTGCACTGATCTTTGATGAATTCGATGCCGGTCGACCTGATGTCATGTTTGTTATTCAACGTATCCTAGAAAAAGACGGCAAGTTCACTTTGCTCGATCAGAACCGCGTGATCACACCGCATCCAGGGTTTCGATTGTTCGCGACGGCCAACACCATTGGACTTGGCAACTTGAATGGGATGTATCACGGCACGCAAACGTTAAACCAAGCGCAAATTGATCGCTGGAATATAGTTGCTCGACTTGATTATCTTGCCCCGGACGCTGAAGCCGAAATCGTGCATGCACGTGTTCCAGAAATGCGCACACGAGCTAACGGTGAAAAGTTAGTGCAGTCAATGGTTGCTATGGCAGACATGACGCGTAAAGCGTTTAGTGCTGGAGACATATCCACGGTGATGTCGCCGCGAACCGTTATAACTTGGGCCGAAAACCTCGGCATATTTGATGACATGACTAAAGCTTTTCGATTGTCTTTTCTGAATAAGTGTGACGATGCAGAGCATTCGATTATCGCCGAGTTTTATCAACGTTGCATGGGTGAAGAATTGCCCGAATCCATCGCCCACAATGATTCTGGAAGTTAAACCAGCCGACGACAAGCCCAACGCGCGTCTTAGACAGTTAGAGCGTCATGGTGCGGCAAGTATGCGTGCGCTTTCGGGTGTTCCGTTAGCTGAGTATCGAGCGAGCCGTTTGCGCGTTGACGGAAAGCCTGCACCCTTTGCAGCACCTTATCTTGCCATTGATTTTGCCAACGCAAAGCTGAATCAAAGCCGAGGCGTCGCTGATTCACTTGGCCTGCGACTACGCCATAGCGATCTTGAGCTGCATCGTCGTTTAAGTCCTCCCAGTGGTTTTGCCAGACTGGTATTTGATGTTCTTGAACAGACTCGATGCGAGTCGCTACGGCCATTGGAGCGCGATGGCGTACGTACCAATTTGGATGCAGCCTTCATGGACTGGTGTCACGAAGCGCATGGCAATGGGTTTTGCGATAGTGATTTGGGCATCTTGCTCTACACCGTTATTCACATGGCTCGAGCGCGGCTGATTGGGACATTCGAAGATGAAACGGCAGAAGCGCTCATAGAGGCGACGCGTGCAACTCTAGGCCCGATCCTTGGCAAATCCCTTTATCAGTTAAAAAAGGTTCGTGAAGATCAAACCGCGTTTGCAAGCCACGCTGCAGCTATTGCCAACGATCTTCACCAAATGGTCGCCGATGCCGCCGACGATACGGATGACGGGCTCAAACTTAAAGAGCGTCATGCTGTCATATTGCCACCGGACTGGAATGATAGCGATGTTGATTCTGAAATTGAATCAGGCGCAGGGGCGGGAACAGCTGCCTGTGTTGATGGCGAACATACCGATTTACAACGACTTGGCGACTATCACGTTTTTACCGAAGAACACGATCAACTGGTCGATGCCAGTTCTTTGTTGCGCAATGAAAAGCGTTATGAGTTCCGAACCCAACTCGATCAGCTCGTAAAATCGCAAGCCGTTAGTGTGACGCGTCTTGCGCGTGAGTTGCAGAGTGTATTTGCGCGACCCAAGCATGATGGTTGGTTGTTCGGGCAGGAAGAGGGGTTGATCGATGCACGCCGTTTGGCCCAGCTGGTAAGCAACCCTGAATACCATCAAATTTTTGTGCAAGATCGGATGCAGCTTAAAAGTAACGCAGTGGTCAGTTTTCTCATTGATAACTCAGGTTCGATGAAGCGTCAGCGCTATGAAGCGGTGGCTGTTTTGCTCGACACGTATTGCCGAGCACTTGATCTTGCTGGGGTTAAATCAGAGGTGTTGGGTTTCACCACTGCCGATTGGAACGGTGGCAAGGCGATGCAAGAATGGCGTAAGGCTCGTCAGCCGGACAATCCAGGTCGTATGGCTGAGCTGTTACACGTGGTTTATAAAGCGGGCGATGATGCTTGGCGTCGATCACGGGGATCAATGGCCTGCTTGCTCAGCACCCAGCATTTTCGCGAGGGTGTGGATGGCGAAGCCCTCATCTGGGCCTATCGACGATTGCAGGCAAGAACCGAGCAAGCCCGCTACTTGGTGGTTATTTCTGATGGCGCACCGCTGGATGCGGCGACCCAAAACACCAATCGCGAAGGTTTTCTTGGCGACCACCTTGCGTCGGTGGCCAAATTTATTGAATCTGATCCCACTGTGCAGTTGGGTGCTATCGGCATAGATCTCGATATGAGTGACACCTTTGCCAATTCGGTATCGCTCGATCTTGGTGGCACACTGGGTCAAGCAAGCTATCAGGTTCTGAACACGTTGTTTAAGGTATCATCTGCCTAACGTCAAACAGCTTTAGCGCACCTTAAATCATGCAGGATCAATACAACTTCAAAGCCATCGAATCTCAAGTACAGTCGGTCTGGGATGAAAATAGTGCGTTTCTTGTCACTGAAGACCCCAGCATGCCGAAGTACTACTGCATGTGCATGTTCCCGTACCCTAGCGGTAACCTGCACATGGGGCATGTTCGCAACTACACCATTGGCGATGTGGTTTCGCGCTACAAACGTATGCAAGGATTTAACGTACTCCAACCTATGGGTTGGGATGCATTTGGTCTACCGGCTGAAAACGCGGCTATCAAAAACAATACCGCTCCTGCCAAATGGACTTACAAAAATATCGATGAGATGCGTATTCAGCTGCAAAAGCTGGGTATCGCCTACGATTGGTCACGCGAAATCGCTACCTGTAAGCCGGAATATTATAAGTGGGAGCAATGGTTCTTCACCAAGCTTATCGAAAAAGGCTTGGCGTACAAAAAAATGGCTGTGGTCAACTGGGACCCAGTTGAACAAACAGTACTCGCAAATGAGCAGGTCGATTCAGAAGGGCGGGGTTGGCGTTCGGGTGAGCTGGTTGAGCGACGTGAAATTCCGCAGTGGTTTTTGAAAATCACTCAATACGCCGAAGAGCTCCTCGAAGAGACCGACAAGCTTGAAGGCTGGCCAGAAGCGGTTCGCACTATGCAGCGCAACTGGATTGGCAAATCGGAAGGTGTTGAATTCGATTTCGTGGTTGACGGACATGACGATCCCATTCGTGTATACACCACACGTCCGGACACAGTGGCAGGTGTTACTTACATGGCCGTTGCCGCGGAGCACCCCTATGCGCGTATGGCTGCAGAAACTGATGAAAAGGTTGCAGATTTTATCGCTGAGTGTTTAAAGACTGGCACAACAGAGGCGGTACTGGAGAAACTAGAGAAGCGTGGTATTCCGCTAGGGATTCACGCTACCAATCCTATTTCGGGTGAAAAAATCCCAGTGTATGCCGCAAACTTTGTTTTGATGACATACGGCACAGGCGCGGTTATGTCAGTACCGGGCCATGATCAACGCGATTTTGAATTTGCAAAAAAATACCAGCTGCCCATTGTTCAAGTTGTGCAGTCAAAAGGTGATGCGGTCGATATCGACTCCGAAGCGTTTACCGATAAAGAAAACACCGTATCAATGAACTCTGGCCAGTTCGATGGGTTGGATTTCAAGGCATGCTTTGAAGCGATGGCTGATCATCTCGTGGCGGAAAGCAACGGTGAGCGCAAAACCAATTATCGTTTGCGGGATTGGGGTGTGTCACGCCAGCGATACTGGGGTTGTCCAATCCCGGTTATATACGACAAAGACGGTAATGTTCACACGGTGCCTGAGGAAGATTTGCCGGTGGTGCTACCGGAAGACATTGAATTTCAGGGCGTGCAATCACCGATCAAGAGTGACCCTAACTTTATCAACACCACGGTTCCAGGAACCAACGAGCCCGGAACGCGTGAAACGGACACGTTCGATACCTTCTTCGAATCCAGTTGGTATTACGCTCGATACTGTTGCCCCGATGCCGACAAGATGGTCGATGAGCGGGCCGACTATTGGCTACCGGTCGATCAATACATCGGTGGTGTTGAGCATGCCGTCATGCATTTGTTGTACGCCCGTTTCTTCCACAAACTAATGCGTGATTGCGGCTTAGTCACATCCGATGAGCCTTTCACCAATTTGTTAACGCAAGGCATGGTCATCGCTGAGACGTTCCATCGTAAAGATGAATCTGGCAAGCCGGTTTATTACAATGCCAAAGAACTCGACCTGCAATACGATGACAAAGGTCGCATTAACGCTGCCACGCTGACATCTGATGGTCAGCCAGTTACCGTTGGACGTATTGAAAAAATGTCCAAGTCAAAAAATAACGGTGTTGATCCACTGGAGATGATTGAACGTTATGGCGCAGACACCATGCGTTTGTTTTCGATGAGTGATACGCCACCACATCAGTCGCTTGAGTGGAAAGAGGGTGGCGTTGAAGGTATGCACCGCTTTTTGAAGCGTGTATGGGCCGCAGTTATTGTTATTGATGAAAGCTACGGTGCAGTCGATGTCGATCAGGAAGCGCTCAACGCTGATCAAAAAGCATTACGTCGTAAAACACACGAAACTATTGCAAAGGTTTCAGACGATATCGAACGTCGATTTACGTTTAATACAGCGATTGCATCCATGATGGAATTGTTTAACGACGTGAGTAAGTTTAGTGATACTTCTGATCTTGGCAAAGCGGTAGTCCACGAAGCTTATAGCGCATTGGTTCGATTGCTCAGCCCATTCACACCACACATTACCCACGAGTTGTGGGCGCAGCTTGGTTATCAAACCGCATTGATCAATGAAGCGTGGCCAGAAGTTGATGAAGAAGCATTGGTTCGTGATTCCTTGAATTTGGTTGTGCAAGTGAATGGCAAGCTACGTTCAAATATTGAAGTGGCAGCCAGCGCATCGAAAGAAGACTGTGAAGCTGCGGCATTGGCCGATGAAAACGTGCAGAAACACATCACGGGTAACACGGTGCGCAAGGTCATTGTTGTGCCAGGAAAGCTGGTCAACATCGTTGCAAATTAAGTCGCTTGGATTATTCAGCAACGCCTATGCGTTGCTGATACTCGCAACGCTTGGCTGGGGCTGTAATGCAGTTGCCGGTAAGTTGGCGACCTCTGGTTGGGAGCCTTTCACACTCACCTTTTCTCGTTGGCTATTGGTTGCGCTTGTTCTTTTGCCGTTTGCGTGGACGCATGTGCAACGTGATTCAAAGTTGATTGCAAAACATTGGTTGTTTTTTCTGCTATTTTGCGGCTCCTTGATGGCGCTGTTTAACCTACTGATGTATCTAGCCTTGAACCACACCACGGCAATCAACGTCAGTATTGAGCAGGCGTCAATGCCGTTGTTTATTATCTTGGCCAACTTTCTTGTTTTCTCACAACGTGTTTCCGCATTGCAGATTGTGGGTGTGTGTTTGTCGATCTTTGGCGTACTAGTGACGAGTACCAATGGTGAGCCCTTAAAAATTTTAGAAAACGGTTTGAATCGTGGTGATTCAATTATGTTGGTAGGCTGTTTTTTCTATGCTGTTTACACGTTCGCTCTGCGCTGGAAGCCAGATGTGCATTGGCTGACCTTCATTTTCTTGATCGCAATTGGTGCCACGCTTATTTCGTTTCCATTCTCCATGTTCGAGTTTTTCCGGGTTTCCATGAGTATGCCCAGTGGTAGTGATTGGCTCATTCTAATTTTTGTCGTGCTTGTCCCGTCGATCATTTGCCAGTTGTGTTTTGCCCGAGGTGTTGAACTAATCGGAGGTAATCGCGCCGGTTTGTTTATAAATCTTGTGCCGTTGTTTGGCTCATTACTCGCAGTGCTTATTATCGGTGAGCAGTTTCAATGGTTTCATGCCGTGGGCTTGGTGATGGTTGTTGGCGGCATTATGTTGGCCGAACGCTTTGCCCGAACAGACTAAATCACCAATCATGATTAGCCTAGCCCGATACGCTGGGTCTAAAAATTAAGCTAAAACCTGATGTCTGAATTTTAATGCCTGCATATACCTTCCCGAGCCTAACTTCCCAAATCTAACTTCATGAATGACTCAAAAAAAGAAACTGCATCAGGCGAAATGAGCTTGGACGTGCTTATTAAAGCGATGGAGCCAGTTTTATACGATGACATCTATGTGTTCGCAACCGTTGAAAAAAGTTCCGATAGCAAAGCCGTTCGTCCGATAATGACTTTTATTGAGAAGGAGGGTCTTACGCTAATCTTGACGCAAGACAGCGCCATTGAAAACAAGCTAGATTATGATTTTGAGTGTCGAATGATTACCTTGAACATTCATTCATCACTGGAGGCAGTTGGATTTCTTGCGCGAATAACAACAAGGCTTGCAGGATTGCAGATGGGTGTTAATCCGGTTTCTGGCTTTTATCATGATCACCTATTTGTGCCTGCTGACCGTGCACAAGACGCATTGGCCGAACTTAAACTGATGTCTATGGAGAGTTAGTTACCGTTGACGAGCTTCTGTTTGCTCAAGATTTGCGTGCAGTAGCAATCAAGCCGCACGATTGGCAGTGGGTGGGTCGGTTAGTAGTAGGGATTGGCGAGTTAGGTTTTCAAACAGGTTGTTCAAAGATGCAGTTTGCAATTTGACATGAAGAGTAAATGCTGCGTAAATTAGGTTGATCTGCTTTGCAACTTAAGGTTCCACATGAACAACTCCATGATGCACCAGCCATTGACCGTCACTTCTTTGTTAAAACATGCGAGTCAATATCATGCTGGGACAGAAATTGTCTCGTTAGAAACAACGAGTACTGCATCGCAAAGAGACATCAGTCGTTCCAACTGGCGAACAATTTCTGAAAATTCGAAGTTGCTTGCATCAGCACTTGCAAAGCTTGGTGTGCAATCAGGTGATCGTGTCGCAACCATCGCTTGGAATAACCGACGGCATTTGGAATTGTATTTTGGCGTCGCCTGTGGCGGAATGGTGTGCCATACCATTAACCCGCGCTTGTTTCCCGAACAACTCATTTACATCATCAATCATGCGCAAGACAAGGCGTTGTTTATAGACAGCACGTTCGTGCCACTGGTTGCAAAGGTACGAGATCAACTCACTCACGTTGAAAATATTGTATTGATGGGGCCGCACAATGATGAAGCTGCTGCCGCATTAAATGGGCTTAAATTTTACGATGAGTTATTGTTAACGGCCGATGCCGACTATGATTGGCCAGCCATTGATGAAAATGCGCCGTCGAGTCTGTGCTACACGTCAGGTACAACAGGAAATCCCAAAGGCGTTCTCTTTACCCATAGAACAACGGTTTTGCATTCTCTTGGTGGTAACCAGCCGGACGGCTTAGCCATTTCTGCAACCGATACCATTATGCCGGTAACACCGATGTTCCATGTGAATGCATGGGGTGTTCCTTACATTGCATCGGCGGTTGGCTGCAAGTTAGTTTTCCCAGGTCCCGGACTCGATGGCGCCAGTTTGGTTAAGTTAATCGATGATGAGCAAGTATCCATGGCGCTTGGCGTTCCAACTATTTGGCAGGGTTTGCTTGCCGCCTTAAAAGCATCTGGCAGCAAAGTGGCAAGCCTGAAACGCACAGTTGTGGGAGGGTCTGCATTGCCACCTTCTATGATCGCAGACTTTCGGGATAACTATGATGTCGATCTTATTCATGCCTGGGGTATGACCGAAATGAGCCCGCTTGGCACGATGAACCAGTTATTGCAAAAGCACAGCGATCTGAGTAAAGAGGAGCAGGAGGAGCTGCGAATAGGGCAGGGGCGCCCGCCATATGGGGTTGAACTGCGGTTGGTAGATCACGATGCTAATTTGCTGCCCAATGATGGCGAAACTCAAGGTAGTTTGCAGGTACGGGGTCATTGGATTGTCGATACTTACTTTCTTGAAGAAAAAACTTCCCTTACTGAAGACGGCTGGTTTGATACCGGCGACATCGCCACCATTGATGCTGACGGCTACATGATTATTCGTGATCGCGCAAAAGACATTATAAAATCAGGTGGTGAATGGATTTCAACGGTCGAGCTAGAAAATATTGCTGTTGCACATCCTGGTATTGCCGGGGCTGCAGTGATTGCTGCGCGCCATGAAAAATGGGATGAACGACCTGTGCTTATAGTGGTAGCCGCCGAAGGACAGTCTCCAACAGAGGAGCAATTATTGTCTTTTTACAAGGACAAAGTGGCTGCCTGGCAAATTCCGGACAAAGTCGTGTTTGTTGAAACGCTGCCTTTGGGTGGTACTGGGAAAATTCTGAAGAATATACTCAGAGAAGAATATGCGGGTGTACTGGTAGAAAGCTCGCCTGCTTGAGCGATCTGCGAACACAAATAGTGAGTGTCTTACTGATAACGCCGGGGTGACAACGTGAATTTTGAGAGCCCCGCAAGCGTCTTCCAGCTGGCCAATCTGCTGGCATTGCCTGGCTGGGCGTGGTTGTTGGTATGGTTATTTTTGCCTAAAAATAGCCGGGAACGATCACGCTACGTTGGTTTGTTTCTGCCATTGGTCTTATCTCTCTTCTACGCAGCCGCAGCGCTTGTTCATATCACCACCGCCGCGGGAGGCTTCGATACGTTGTCGGGCGTATCATCGCTTTTTGAAAATGCAGGTGCCACTCTGGCCGGATGGATTCACTTTTTGGCGTTTGATCTGTTGGTGGGTTGGGCTATATCTCAGCATGCGCTGACAACCAAAATGAATCGACTACTGATTGTGCCCTGTCTGCTGATGACGTTTATATTCGGGCCTATTGGCTTTTTACTCTACGCAGGCTTATTGCTAGCTCACTACCTCACACCGGGACATAAATGGCGGGCGCAGCCTAGCGATAGTTTGTTGAAGCAAATAGCTGGTGGCAATGTGATACTGGCTCGTTGCGGAGTGTTTTTGTCGTTGACAATGCCGATACTGCTGCTCGCTTATGCGATGGATGTAAGAGAGTTATTGGATGTCAATGGATGGCTTAAGCCGATAAAGTTTGCCCTTGCACTGGTTGTTTATACATTCACCTTGTCCTGGTTTTCAACTTATCTATCAACACCGTGGCGAGATAGCAGGCGCTTCAATGTATTCACAGGACTGGTTGTATGCGCCATTGTTTTGGAAATGCTATGGATTATTAGTGCAGCATCGATTGGTGAGGCATCCCATTTTAATCAATCGCATCCCATTCTCAAACCGGTGTACTTTTTTATGGGAGTGTTGGCAACACTATTAACTGCCCAATCTTTGGTTATTGGTATTGGCCTATTGCGACATCGGCAGTCTGCATTGAAAAGCCTCACTCGATATAGTTTGGCCTATGGGCTGATAACCACGTTTGTATTAAGCATGATAACGGCAGGCTACATGGCCGGCGGGCCTGCGCAATCTCATGCGGTGATACCAGAAGACGTGACATCTTATTCGGAGAAAGAAGCCTTGTTCTTTATGGGCTGGTTACGCAACGTTGGGGATTTACGGGTGTCTCACTTCTTTGCAACACATGCATTACACGTCATCCCTTTCATTGGGTGGGTACTAGCCAATTTAATGGAACGTCGCTTAAACAACGCGCAAAGTTTGCAAACGGTAGCGCCTGCCAGTTGGCATAAACGCCTAGCAATCATACTTTGCGTTATTTACAGTGCAATTGTGCTAGCGTTGTTCCTACAAGCTCTAATGGGAAGGCCATTACTATGATTTCGAAATACCGATTAATACTGCCTCTGGCATTGTCTTTTATATGCACAAATGCATTTTCTGCTGATGGCGTTCTTGGAATATGGAAAACAGAATCGTCTGAGAAAGGTTATTTGCACGTATCTGTCGAGAATTGTGATGACGCAATTTGCGGCACCATCCTAGAGGCACTCGATCTTGAGGGTGCGCCAATTGCTGACTACGAACATATTGGCAAAAAGATGATATGGGATATGGCAAGCAGAAGTGAAACAAGCTGGGCAAAAGGCAAAATCTGGGACCCAAGTAAAGACAAGACCTATAAATCCAAGATGACGTTGAATGGCGATGTACTGGACGTTTCTGGTTGTATCGCGTTTATTTGTCGTGGACAAAGCTGGACGAGAGTGTCTGAATAAGTCGTTACTCACTGCAATTACTGAAAACCTATGACTAATAATCGATACGCATTCGTCAAAGCAAGTTGGCACGCAGAAATAGTTGATCAAGCGCTTGCTGGGTTTATAGAGGTCATTCCGAAAGAGGATGTCGATGTATTCGATGTTCCTGGTGCATTTGAGATGCCCTTGGTTGCTCGTGACTTAGCTAACACTGGAAAGTACGCAGCGGTTATTTGTGCCGCTCTGGTTGTGGATGGTGGTATTTACCGACACGACTTTGTGGCACAAGCGGTACTTGATGGGTTGATGCAAGCAGGATTAGAGACAGGTGTGCCGGTACTTTCGGTCTCATTAACACCGCATCATTTTCAAGAATCTGAGCATCATACAAAGATATACCGTGAGCATTTTGTCGTTAAAGGGAAAGAAGCGGCAAACGCGGCGCTTGGAATTTCAAAGCTTCGCGCGTCCATAACCAGTTAAAAAAGTAGTCTCAATTTTGTGACTGAACTAGGTTCGTAGTCTTCCTCTGCAACAGAGTTGGCTACGAATCTTCTCAAGTAGGGCAGGGCGGTTGCGCTGCCGTGTAAATTCTAGCTTCGGTTCTTGCGCTTTATTTTACAAATAACCCTGCGCTTAAATATCTTTCACGCCTGTCTCTTGTGATGCAATAGCCAAACTAAATGCAACACCACCACGATTTTGGGCCTGGGCAAATGAGTTCATTGCTTACTCGCTGCTTTTTTAAATTGTTAATTGCACATTTTCTAAGCGACAACTAGTCGAATTAAACGTAGCTCTGTGGCGATGTCTTGCGTAATTGAAATTAATTTGGGGCGGTCAGAAAAATAATGTTGTGCAATAACGAATCAATGTCTGCCTCCAACAACAATGAATGAGCCCTTTTTAGTCAAATGCCAAACGCTCACAGTACTAGTGAACTGATAAGTGTGTAAACGAATTACGCTTAAAAACAGGGTGTTTACAAGTGTTTAGCGTTATAGCGTCTCGTCAAGTCTGAGAAATAACGGTTGACATAAATCTACAAATCACTAGAATTCGGTTCTCTTCTCAAGCGGGAATTTATGCGCGGTTGAGGGGGTTAGAGCAGCGCCACTTTATTTCAGATAGGCGTTGACTCTCGAGAAGAACGATGTATACTTCTCGAACTCAGCCAAGCAGAGACAAGTTGCTCTGCGTTACACCTCAAGTCAGCAATGACGAGATGGTTAAAGGCTCGCTCTTTTACAATTGAACTTAGTAACTTAAATGGGTAC